>Ga0214543_1000197_pt1 | contig 89730 bp, 40 predicted proteins | sample CNSS2metaG_FD_160094 | JGI IMG/M metagenome (GOLD analysis project Ga0214543, IMG submission 160094) | Root nodule microbial communities from cowpea collected in UCLA plant growth center, Los Angeles, California, USA - CNSS2 | ecosystem: Host-associated > Plants > Roots > Nodule | place: USA...
AAAAATACAAATACTTCCTAGTGTAGTCGTGGACGTAGGCATACACATTGTAGCCGAACCACGTTAAATTCTCTGTGTCTATTTTTCTCTCCTTTATTCTTTCCTTTATTGCCTTGTTCCTAACAGAGTCTACATTGTAGGTCACGACATAATAATCCATTTCCATCAACACCAGACAAGAACTAACAATAAAAATTTGAAGATAAGAAAGAAAAAGAAAAGGAGAGAGAAAAAAATAGAACGTATAAAGATGGATACCAAACACGAATTGTTTAGATTGAAAAGGTCCAAATGTGATCTACTCTTGTTTTCTTCTGTCTGTAACAGAATTTTCTCGAGTCTTTTGACTAACTGACCTCACTTATATAGAGTTATAACTTTTAAATAATAATTCAGCTATAATTAATTTTTAAGTGTTTATGATTGTTTGTATTTACTATTTTTATAAAAAATAAAAAATGTTTTATTATACTTCTTGGAGTAAAAAATATTATTAAATTTTCAGAAAAAATATATTCATAAAAGATAATTATAAATAAATAACTTTTATAATAGATAGTTTATTATTATTATTATTATTGGAAGCTAATTGAGTTTAAAAGGAAGTTAATTATAAGATCTAAAGAAATTAATTACTAAAATTGATAAGGGTATAATTAACAATAAATTATATACACTAAAATGGTGGTTATAATAAAATTAAAAGTAGGAGTACTATTTATTAATAATTATAAATACATAACAAAAAAATATAAAAAAAATCTAATTTTAATTTTATAAATTATTTTTAACATTTTACATACATAATCTAAAAACTAAAATGTAAATTAGATAAGATATATTCAAATAAACTATGATTGAAAATTAATAGTCTCATCTATATATTTATGATAACGTGACTATAGATCTATTAACACTATCAATTTAATATAATACTATAAAAAAATAATGTATTTGCAACCGAAGAACTCTTAATTACTAAATAGCGAGAAATTAATAAAAAATAATTTTTTTCAGCAATTTTCTAGCCAATTAACTACAAAATATTTTTGTACTTGATCCCTAATTAAATAACAAAAAATTAGTAAGAAATAATTCTTATACTAATTTTTCTTGCAAATTAGCACTTTTGTTTACACTAAATGTATATTATAGCAATTTGGTGTAAAATAAATCTAGATTATTATTATATTAGATAGAGATTAAAAAATAGTATATATAAGAAACAAAATTCATAAATTCTTTATTTTTAGATTTTGAAAAAAAAATTGTATTATATATAAATTAATTAAAAATGTATGAGTACCGAATGTTGTTAGTGAATTGATTTTGAAAATATGCAACAGGAATATAAGCAAAAGGATTATCTTGGTGATTAAGTTGAAGAAATAGGTTTGTGAAGACCCGACATTGACAATTTTTCAGAAAGTAAAATACCAACTTATCACGTTCCATGCATCTCACAGCACCAACAAAGAAAAACAAGAGCCCATAATAAATGATGAACTCACCCAACTCACACGTTAACTTTTAATTGTTTGACCAAGTCTTCGTATGGGTCCTCGTCGCTGACTTCTACCTTACAAAATCTACACATAACAAGGGATGCAAAAACTGTATGGTTTTCACACACAGTAACTATCCATCTTTATTATTATTTATGTAAGACAAAATTTTATAAATGTTATGAATTAATGATTGTCCATTGGTTTGATATATTTACTCATATAATTCATTATTCTTTATGGTAAATTATTTGTATTAATTAAGTTGATTTGTTTCCTTTATGTATTACATATTGTATCTATAAATAGGACTTTTCCTACCAATAATAATACACAGATGAGTTGCTCCTTATTCTTTCATTCTCTATTCTCTCTTGTTTCTTCTCTTCTCTATTATCTGTCTGTCATTCTCTATGTTATTCGCTTTATTTCATAATAATAAAGACTTTCTTCGTGTTAAAATGCTAACACAAATCAAAATTAATCTACACTCACTATTTAATTAAACATATAATGAATAATAAAAATATGTAAATGATCACAGGTTTTTATATCAGTAATAATAAATATATAAATAAAAAAATGAAGCATTAAAGATTTCTTAATAGGCCAAACAAAGTGTAAAGCATTTGGGATTGTTTTTAATTCTTAAGTTTTTCGAAAAAATCAATTTGTTATCAATTGCAATTATTTTACATGATATTATAAGTTGACTTAATAGTAAAAATTGTGCTTTCTTCTTCCTTTCATTTTCATATGTCTAGTCCTTGAATTCCCATACTTAGATAATAATATATCCTTTCACATGCTGTAATTTTCGGTTACAAACCTCCATTTCCAATTCGAAAATAGTGTGTCCATTTCACCTGCTATTTTCTTTCTTTATGACCTTATCCTATAAAATTTGTCTTTAAATATTTGAGATTTCTTTAATCACTAGTTTTGGTGCTTTCAAAAAGAAATAAGAAAAGTGAAACTCTGGTGATTATAAATTTAATCATAGTGACCTTTCCCGCAAACAACAATTGTCTACTTTTTTTTATCTTGAGAATCATATTTAATAATTAAATAAATATTTCTCCTCATAATTATTGAATCCTAACTTATGTTCAAAAATTTTGTATTGTTAACTTTCTTTTCACTTTGATCAAACCCAAAATTTTTCATATTGTGATTTCAAAAGTGTAAGGAAAACATATGTTATTACAAAAGGAGATTTTTTTTTTTTTTTTACAACAATTCATATAGTTAGAGTAGGGGTTTGGAATCAACCTTCTTTACTTTAACTTGTATAAAAGGAAGATGTGAAAAGAAGAAAAATTGTGAAAAAAAAGGTTTGTAATCAACCTTCTTTACTTTTTTCCTAATGAAAACAAGTGAAGAATAAAATAAAGATAGAGTGAGAAAGTCAATTTAAGTCCATTCTCATAACAAGTAACGAGAAAAAGTAAAAAAAAAAGTTAAAAGATTTAAGAGGGAGAAGATTAAATACTCACTTTCTCTTAAAGTGGCCGTGACTTTTAAGTGAGAAATGATAGAAAAAATTGACTTTGTTATTTATTAAGTCATACAAGTTTATAAAATAAATATGCACTAGTCTTGTCAAAAGTGAAGAAAAATTCAAATAATCTCTCTTTTTTTTTCATTAAATGTGTGAGAGAAATGGAGTGAAAGTTTTGCTTCTTAAATGGCTCATTTCAAATCAATGAATAACAATTGTTGAAATTTTGATTCATATTCTCTTTTCTTTTGTCACGAGACTTGAGAGAAATAAACATGGCTCGCAGTGGCGGAACTTAAACAAAAAATATAAAGGTGTCAAATTAGTTTTGTTATATATAACTTTTTTTAGTCAGAAAAAAAGTTTTTCATCTTTTTTCTTCACATAATAGTAGAATTCAAACAAATATTATTATCATTCGCTATTATATCATGCTATTATATCATGATACCAAACCATAAATACCATTTTAGATAACCTCATCAATTTGATTTGGTGGTATTGTCACATTTGAGGCCGTTTTTCCCGAATCGCATTCTAAAGAATTTTTAAATTCATTGTATATAACTCTAAGAACTTTAAAGATTTATTTTTGATTGTCTTGAATTCCCGCTTCTCATGAAATTTCTCAAGTTTAGTTAACGTAAATGCATTTTTTTTTCATCTTTATCACAAACCTTCTTTAAAAAAAGAATCAATTTTTTTTTTACTTTTTATCATAATCTTTTTAAATTTATCACATCTCGCCTATTTAGAAAAAATTAAATTTATATTCACAAATCACAATTATCACAATGCAAAACATAACAAAACTCATACCACTTTAATTAAATAAGCAACATTGTATAAATTCAAAACTTTAAAAAAAAAAATTATCATAGGCAGCGAAAAACACAAAATCCCTAAATTTCATGATTAAAGATTATAATAATCTGGGAAAAATTATAATTAGGGTTCATACCAATTTCATAAAAGAATCCCTAAAATCATAATTAGGATTTATATTAATTTGGGATAAACATCCTAAAAAGAATCATAAATTTAACATACATAAATCATAATAAGATACTAACTTTGATACGTGAGAGATCATGCAAGAAAATATACTTTAATCTCAATCTATGTATTTCCCAACCTCTATTTCCCAATCTATCTCTTTGTATTTATTTCTCTTCACAGACTTTCATGATAATTTACATGGTAGAAAGATCTTATAGGCAGAAAAAAATCTTAATCTCTTTTATAAATCAATGTCTCCATTAATTTTTTTATTTTATTTTTTATTATTATTTTTCATTACATAAACTTAATATAAATAATATATAAATATAATTTTAAAAAATATATAAATATATATAAAAAAAATTCAAAAAAAAAATTGGGGGAGCCCTGGCTCCCCTGTCACCATATAGTTCCGCCTCTTCGTATCTTTTCATGGTTAAGATTCAAAATATAAGAGTTTAGGGTGATGTTGACTAAAGTTTAAGTTTCAATTAAAATTAATTATGTACATTAAACATTTTTAATACTGAAAAAATATTTAAATAACAAATTTTAAATATTGATTAAAATATTTCTTAAATAAATATTAATTTCACAATTATAATTTTTAAATTAGCACTTAAGTAAGTTAAACATTTGTAAGAAAATTTAGTTAAACTACGTATAAGTAAATTAATTCAATTTACATATAAAATTAAGAGAACAGATCACTAGAAAATGTCTTGTTAACAACCAATTTTAGTATCAAAAGTTGTTAGTCACATTAGCGATCAATTTAGATACCAACCTACAAAATAAAAAATTATTTGTTACTAAATTAGTCATTATTATGAATGAAAATTATAATTAGTCTCTAATTTGGTTTCTAAAATTTAGCTATCAAGGTTTTAGTTACTAGAGGACATTGGTTACAAAAGATTAGCTACCAAAGAAATTAGTTTCTAAATTAGTTTCAACTTAATTAATGACCAATTTAGCAACAAAATATAATTTTTTATTCATATTAATGTCTATTTTAGTAACCAATAATTTTTGTTTATTTTGTAAATTGATATCTAAATTGCTTACTATACTGACTAACAACTTGTTGACACCACACTTGATTGTTAACAAAATAAGTTTTTATAGTTGATTATATATTTTAGCAAACTCGTAATTAATTGAAATTTATCAATGTTACGAAAGGTAATAGAAAAAACAAGACAATTTACGTTGCATTGAATGCACATATAACAATCAAATAACTTTATATTGATGAGACTAAGACTAAATATATGTTAAGAATGACCTTGCATAGTTCTAGTCGTTATGGATCCAAAAATTGGCCTAAATATATCCTATATTTAGATTAAATTTTATTATCAAAAAGGGAAGATCTATTGTATGATTTTTATCTTTGTAATATTTTGTTATTATTCTTGTAACTAAAATATTCTCTGAATTTTGGGAACAAAAATTATTTGTAATTATTTTACCTATAAATAAAATGCTAGTTTCATAACTTACTCAAAACAATCTATTGCATAGAACTCATGCTCCTTTACGCAAACACAACTTACTCAAAACAAACTATTATCTTCACATTCCTATACTCGATCAAACCAATGTTATTGCTAACAGAAGTAAACTTAGGGTTTAATAACATTACTACATATATTACTTTCAATAACATTTAAAAAATGTTGCTAAAGCCTCAAAATGTTACCATTTGCAAAGGTAACATTTATACAGATATTATCTATAGTGCATGTTACCAAAATGTTTTAGTAATATTTTTACGTATTATTAGTATCATTTTTAAAAATGTAACCAATTGGCATCTTTATTAACATCTGAAAAATGTTGCAAATTTCATTTTTTTGTAACATTTGAAAAAATGTTACCTATAAATTTGCTAACATTTAATGAAAATGTTACCTATATATTTTATAATATTTAAATGAATGTTACCAATTATCTTATTTTACAACAACTAAGAAATGTTATGAAATTCCTTTTTGTAAAATTTTAAAATTGTTACTAATTTATCTATCTAGAAATAAGGATAATACACTTTTTGTAAAATTGAAACAATCCTACGATAATATTTAGGTAAAATTCAATTTTAGTGTATCATAAAATTCTCCATACAATTTTATTGTCTCATAAAATGCTACAAACAAGCACATAATTGCACTAGCATCATGACATGCTAGGCATCAACAATAAAGTCTGCGACAATAAGAAAAACAAAGTTTGTAACTCAACAAATTGCTAATATAAACAATGTATACAACCATGACAAAGTCCTTATTTCTTCCCATTTTTCATGTGAATTCAGCACATAAACTAAAATCAACACAATTTTTTTTTTGTTTAAATATTTATGACTTAGTCCCTAACACACGTCAAGCAATATATTCAATACACACATCAAGCAATATATTCAATCTCAATCTCAACAAGAAAATACACTAAAAAATGAACAATATAGGGAAGAGAAAATGATTAAATATATATGAATCACGTCTTGAAGTATAAACAATACAGGCAAGGGAAAATGATTAACTAAAAAAATGAATAAATGAATAATAAGGGAAGAGGAAAACATGCATAAACAAGAAGTATTATTATAAAATGTAAAGAAACAAATAAAAATTATCATATTGGGAGACATAGTGGGAGGATGATGCTCGAGCATATTTAAATCTTTTAAAACTTTGGCCTTCTTTGCTTTAGATTCTTTTGATTTACTATAAAATTTATAAAATGATAATTAACTTCAATTTTAAAAATTCACTAGCAAACTAAAAACATAATTAATTGATGTTAGATGTGATGAATTTACCTTTCAACATGCTTCCTTTGAGTTTTTTCCTCCTTTCGCTTTTTCGTCCTATGAGAGTTAATTTTGTCATAAATTTGGAGAGAAAAAATGAAACAAATTTACAAGGTTGCATATATTTACAATAAGTGAACAAACAGTGACCAAAAATGATGTTGAATAAAAACATACCTTTATATCTCTTTCATTTATATTTGGATTCCACATGCTAGAAAAATCTGGAATTGCTAGTGTTGCAAAGCATGTCTGCAGCTGAGCTAAAAATGTTTTAAAACTAGTAAACATTTCAGTTTTGATGGCTTCCACTTGTTCTTGTAATTTTACTTGCATCTCTACTCTAGCATTCCTTTTTTACTTCATCTATTATATTTTGGGTTTCAATAGTAGACTTAGTTCCCCATAAATTTGTACGTGCAACCCCTTTTACATATGTGCGTACAAAGCCAGATCTCTCTTTACCCAAGACTTGGGAAAATAAATCATCTTGAGTTGTGCTTTCTTCTGCTTCAGGGTGTAAAGTAATGGCCTCCTCAAGCTCTAATTGAAAATCCAAGCACATCTACTTAATTTGAAAGAATATATATTTGTCAAACAAAATTAAGGATAAAAGATAGAGATGTTCATACAACAATTCTACTTGTTCCATCATTTGTCTTATTTCCATCCTTTTTGGCTTATGTGTCAAAAGGAACATTTCTACACGGGAGGGCTCTTTAGCATCAACATTCTCCATCCTCTATTGAAATTAAAATATATAAGATTAGTTCAACCAATCTTCCTACAAAAGCACAAGAAAAATGGTCCTTAACTAGTCTTCTTACCTTTTCTTCATGAATTTCTGCAAAAGTTTTTTATCTTGTGGTATGGACAAATGTATACTTTGCTCTGCTAATTTTATTCTTCTCACTACGTTCCTTTAAAATAAAAACACCACATGAGCAAAGGAAAAATTTAAATCACAAAGTAACAAAGTAACCCAGCCAAAATGATATATAAATGATAAGAAAAAACAAATGATAACTTGACTGTTTGCCATATATCCTCCCAGTTATCTTTCAACTTTCTCCAAGTTGTGTATGTCAAAGGAGAAATGTGTGCATTCCTAGCCAATGTTCCTAAATAAGAGCTCAAGGCAGCTCTATATTGACCAATAGGTTGGCCAAGAATATTTAGTCTAACTTGAATGCGATCTTCATAACTCAAACCATGAGTCTTAAGACACTTTGTTGGATCCCTTTTCTTCTTGATAACAAGACCAAGAACTGTAATAATAAATGACAAAAGAATAATCTTATTTTTATATTTTTTTTCTAAAGAATATATATTATCAAGTACTTTACACTTACTATCATTTTTAATCAAATAGGGTGCCAAGGGTGTTGGGCAAGGACTTAATGTTGTCTCATCTAGCTCATTAAGAATTTCAGTCATTGATCCACTTGGCCATGAAGCCTTATGCTTCTTGGTGTATGTTTGAACTTCTTGATCATTAAGGATATCTTCCATTGAACTGACATCCCATGAAACCTTACCTCTTGCCCTTATTGTACCACTGTAAAAAAATAAAAACATAAGTAATTTAAATTGTGAACTCAATCATCAAGTGACTCTTGTCTAGTTTCTTCATCATCTGTTAAACTTGCATCAATGGTTGTTCCAGGTACATCGTCCCTAAACCAAATATTTTCATCTTCATTAATTGTAAATCGATCAAACATTAGACTTCTTAATTGATCATCCAAGTGCTTTTCCACATCACCATTCTATATATCACCATATATATCAAACAAATCTCTAGGGGTGGTGTTAGTAACAACATGCCAATCATCATTTGGGTCTTTTGTATAATACACTTGCTTTACTTGAGATGCAAATACAAAGGGATCATTTTCATAGATCAACCTTAAAAAATTTATGAGTACCAATCCAAAACCATCTTGTTTAATTTGAAACCAATCACATTTATACAACACAAACTTGAAATGTCCATAGTAATCCAATTCAACTATATCTTTCAAAACTCCACAATAGGTAACATTTTCTACCAAGGGATTTTCATCTTTCTTGCTTCTAAACATAACTATAGATGAAATAACCATAACCCTTGAATTTTGTGTTTTTCTTTCATGACTTTCAATGACAAACTTATAGCCATTTATTGCATATGCAGAAAATCTTCTCACAACTGTATTTGGCCCTTTAGACAACCATTTAACATCTTCACTAACATTTAAATTCCTTACTCGATCTTCAAACCATTCATGAAAAGTAAGACACTAATCTTTAGCCTTATTCCATTTTCTTGTTGAACCTTGACGGGTGTGACTGAAAACAAATTCTTCATCTAAGTACCTGCTAGAAGATCTTGGTTGACATATCCAACTCTTGTCCATGACTTTGGTTTTCTTGTTAATTTTCCTTGATGATTGTTTCAGGTACTGTTAAGATAATTGATGTAAAAGACATAATTGACTTAGATAATTGTTTCAGCTTTGTGGTCCAAAAAATATATCACTCAGAAAATCAGATTATTATTGCAATGCAAACCTATTACCTTAGAAAAGAAAAAAAACATTACATCATACAATACTTTGAGACAATCATAAACCAAATAATAAAAAACATATAACTTCAACACCACTGATTTCTTAAGTGTATGAAATAATATATGATATTATTTCAAGAGGCAAGTATGCTCTTACAAAAGACAAGAAGAGGCATGTGATTGAGACAGAAACTCTATGAACAGATCAAAGCACAACATGATCTCATTAATGATGTGAAAACTAAAGGACTAAGATAACGACAATTTTGTGAATTACTACTATATAGTTTGTTATTATAAAATTGTAAATAGTTTACTTTTTTGTATCAAATAGATTATTAGTTCCATGTTATGAAAAGTGCAATTTAGATCTCAACATGTGACGGAAACAACACCTACAAGACCATAAATTTTAACTTCAAGACAAAGAGAAAACTCAACTTGCAAAAACCTTTTCGACCGAAAACCGCTAGCATTAATCTATGTGCAAGCTGTCAAGGACTGGTCAAAGAAGAGGCCCATTTTCATCTTTTAATATAAATATACAATCCATCGGATAAAATGCAAATTAGAAATTAATATAATTAAAATATTATAACATTATTAGATCTTTATTATTTTATTATTTTAGTATTTAATATATCATTATTATTACTATAAAGTATGCTTAAATCTTGATGCAACTTCTCTTGAATTTAATACAGAAGATGAGAATAGAGAAATTCATGTAAACTTAGAGCATAGCTAAAACAAGGGTAAGTATTTACAATTATGCAAATCCTTTCCTACAAGCTAAACATTTTGTTGTTAAATTTACATATGAATTATATATTTTTTCTGCATTATTATTATTATTATTATTATTATTATTATTATTATTATTATTATTATTATTATTATTATTATTATTATTATTATTATTATTATTATTATTATACTGGAGAAGTGTCTATCTCGTGGCTTAAGAATTCTTATGATAGCATAATTAAAGAAAGAAAAAATTTGTTTCTTTCTTTATTTGCAACAAATATTGGTTATATTTGTGATGTTATGCAATTAAGTGTGGCCTTCTTGATGCATTATAAGATTAAGTGAAAATTTGATGGAAAAGTTTGGTCACGAGAGAGACATGAGAATGAAATTAAAGTATATAGCATCTAGTTATGCAGGGATTTAACAGATTTTTCTAAAGTCTTCGACACAAGCATGTGATTCATGTTAAATATACAACAAACGAGATTTACTAAACTCACCTTCACAATATCTTCAGGAATAGAGAGAACACTTTCCTAGTTTGTGATGCCTTCACTGATTTGCTCTATTATGAAATTAAAACCAATGAATCCGTAATTTATTAGTAATAAAGAGATACACTAAAATTAAAAAGAAGAAATCTGAAAGAAACTTAGGAAGAAGAAGTATTAGAATTTCGAAACTAAAAGAGACGTGTCGAAAGAAGATTTTTACATATAATAATATTACCTGAAGATGGCAATGACGACAAGATGACTCAACGGTGACAGAATCGCACCTCATAAGATTTGAAGAAAGAAGGACAACATTGAGACAAAGTAGAATCCAAGAGTTTGAAGTAAAAAAAGATGTTAGAGAGTTTAAGGGACAAGAACGCAGAGTTTGATTTGGAACATTGTAGACCTTAAAGATCTAAAAGTAATTTTTAATGTTTGCTTTTAAATAAATTATAATATTACTTTAAATTTATTTTTAAATAAATTAAAATATTACTTTAAAATTATTTTGGGAGATGTAGAATTTAAATATCTGAGGTTTGTTGTTAATTTAAATTATTATTAAATAAATTATAATATTACTTTAAATTTACTTTTAAATAAATAAAAATATTATTTTAAAATATTAAAATTTAAATTAATATTAACTATTTCAATGTTATAATAAAATTAATTAATTATAAATTTATTGTTATCATTTTAAAATATTACAATGAAAGTAAAGAAATGAAAACTTAATTATTTATTTATATTAATAAATGTTACAATTTAAAAATGTTACAATATCGTAGTAACAATATTTATAGAGACATTTTTAATCAGTTATGGTAACATTTTTTAAAAGTGTTACTTAACTATTCCTAAGGTAACATTTATTATAAATGTAAGAGAAATATTTTGAAACTCATCATGTGTATTTTGAAATATTCCAAATGTTGTCAATTAAAATATTTAATTTGACATTTGTATTAAAAAATTCCAACAATTTATATTTATTTCTCTTCACTTACATATTTTTTTAATCTCAATCTTATAACTTCTATTAATCATCTTGGGAGCTGTGGTGAAGAACAAAGATTGAAAAAAAAAAGGTGAAGGTTGTTGAGCTATTTTGATATAAGAATATACTAGAAAAGATGATTGGAACTTTGGGATGAGAGTGTTGTAAATGGGTAAAAAGAATAGTGATTAAAGCTTTAAGATGGCAAAAATGGCAGAGATAGGTGATAAAAAAAAAATCGAAATCATCTCCATAAAGAGTTTTGGAAGATAAAATTGAAAAAAAAAAGTTTTTTAATTAAATGAAAACTAATTTCTGAAACTTTCTCATTAATTTTAATCTATAATTTTTTTGTGTGGGAAAGGCTTAAAACTCTAATTTGAATCAAACTGAAAAAAATTCCAGTAACTCCAACCCATTTGCACTCTAATTCTTAAGCAACCTTCTTTATCCAAAATTAGAATAATCAAAACGTGACAGAAAGATTCATTTGATTGTGTTTCCGACCAAAAGGGTGAGAATATCATGTTTTAGGTACGCTTACAATTTCTCAGCAACCAAACATGCCCCTCTTTGATTATTTTCAAGAACAAAACATCTCGAATATTTGCTAGCTTTTATGTCTCTCCTCCTTTCTTTTCTTTTATTAAAGTCCAAGAAATTCTCTACTTTTTATTTATTTAATGCTATTAATCTGCATGCAGCACTGAATTCTCCCCTTCAAGAATTCACATTTTTTATTTTTGTGAAAAATCTGTTCTTCTTTGACTTGTGCAAATGCAGCTCTTTAGGTACGTTCCACCTTTGGTCTTTGGCGTCCATGGGGTGAGTTCTTTACTGTATTTGTTTTTGTCTTGGTTTGGCAGCTGAGAGAAAAAAAAAGGAAAAAAGGTACTGAATTTTCAATTTTTAATGTCACTTCTACTGCCCCACTTATTACTTAATCTGTAAGAAAATAACTTTTCCAATGTGTTATTTATAACTGTTTGATTTTGTTTCACCAAGTGAGTTTTTGATGTTTTGTCTAACAATGAGTGAAAATGGGTCTGAAAGATCCAAAGTCACTGGTTGCCTTGATGAAGGTGATATTGCTACTTTTGTATGACTAATTTCTAGAAAATTGAAATTTTGATTGCTTTGCATCTTTTAATCTTTCTGGGTATGTTAAGGTTCTTCTCTGTAGTTTGTAATACTTTTTTAATCACGTTTTGGAATCTTTGCTTGCACTTGCTTAGTTTTTAAGCAAGCATAAGATATGTAAACAGTGTAGCCTGATGGGGCTTTTTGTTGTTTGTCATTCTTTCTTTGGATTCTTTGGAAGTTTGCATAAGATACATACAATTTGCTTCTGTTATAGAGCTTCATCACAGAAATGTGTTCTAGGGGTTGCTTTCAAGCACCGTTTGTTAGATGCTTTGTGAAGAAACCCTCATGTTCAGTGTTTTGTGGTGCTTGGTTTCGTGTTCTTGTGCTCTCTTTCATGGATAGGTTAAAGCTCAAATGCAAGGGGATTTTCTGTGTAAGAGACTTATTTTATGCTTATTTTTATGTTGGGAATAGGGGTTTTTCCTATATTCTTCCATTGATATCTTGTCAAAACACTTACTACACATAGATTTTCTCTTCCATATCTGTAGCAGTGAGCCTTGTAGCTGTTTTAGGCATAGGTCTGCTTCAATTTTTTCTTGTTCATTTGTAAATTCAGCCAATTGAAAATTCAATTGACAGGAAAAGGGAAAAACTATATGTAGTACTGGTTTGAACTTGATAGCTACATTTAAGTTTTGAGAGCATTTTTCCATAATGTCTCATTTTACAAATAATCATGTATTTGTGTTGTGTAAGACATTGATTGTAAAACATAAAAGTTAGTTATATGAGGAAGTTCATATCTGTAATGTGCATCTGATATGAGAAACTCTCTAATACAAATACCAAGTGAAATAAAGATAATTAGTAAGTGAACAATAATATTAAGAAGTGGATTTTAAGCCAAACTCAACTCTACAAAACTAGCTAGTAAGATGAGTTTGCACTCACTTATATTCTATAAATTCGCCTTTATCTCTAGTCGATGAGGGATCTCCAACACACTCCCCTCACGTTGAGGTATATATATCTTAAGCGTGGAACTAGATATTAATGGGTGGTTTGATAAACTGTCTGATAACTAATGGAACAAGACCTAACAAATATCAAATTTTGTTAGGATAGACTCTAACTCATGGTTTTGATACCATATTGAAAAGTGGACTTTAAGCCTAACTCAACCTTACAAAACTGGCTTGTAAGGTGAAGTTTGCACCCACTTATATACTATAAACTCATTTTATTTCTAGTCGATATGAGATCTCCAACAACAAAGAGTGTAGACTATTATGTCTCTCTTTATTTGCCTTTTAATCTATTGTTCAGGTATAGTGATAAGTGCTATATAAACCGAGTGGCACATTCATGCTAGGTTGTGTTGATTAGCTTGTGTTATAATTGATACCAGTAAATCTTCTTTATCATCAACATCATCTTTTAATGAAAGCTGGTAGGTTGAATGTTACTAATAGTTGGTGTTGATGATGCTAATGGTTTAACCTGCTTTATAACAGAGCATAGATTGTTTTGGGTGCTGCAAAAGAACTCCAGAGATTATTTCAATGGATGAAGCTTCTAAAGGACTAAGAGCTCAAGAACAAACAGGGACCAGAATGGAAAGATCAGATGGTTTCTGGAGCAGCAGCACCTTTGAATTAGACCCTAGTGAAGCTCACTCGCAGAGAAGCATCTCATCGATTGGAATATCAAATAATCCTTCTGATCCTCAAAGTAGTGGAGGCAGTCAAACTGGTCCTCCAGAATTTGTTAACCATGGCAAGTTTGCTGTTATATGTATGCATAAATTCTTTGTTTTCATTCTTCTCTGACAGAAAAGTTTGATCCATGCAGGGCTTCTTCTCTGGAACCAGATAAGGCAACAATGGGTAGGAAAAAAAGGGTCTGAGAGTATCACAGAAATTCAAGAACCAAGAATAAGGTAAATAAAATATATGCATTCTATGGTGAAATTTCAAGTGCTGAGTCATGAATGCATATAAATTTCTGTAGCATTCATTTATAAGTTATTCTTTTTAGCCAAAACTTACATGCAGTTTCTTAAGTGCTTTCTGTGGTGCACTCTGATACAAATTATAATTTTACTTTGATAACTTTTATTGTGCAAATGTTTGAGTTGAAACTCATTGTAATTGGAGAACATCAATGTTTTTTTGAGGTATTTGTAAACCTCCTTATTCTGAACTTATGTTCCACAGTTCCAATGCAACCTATGACACCTTACTTGGGAGCAACAAGCCCTTTCCCCAACGCATTCCTTTGAGAGTATGATTTTCTGAACCTTGTTCTTCATCTACTGATATTTTAGTAAGAAAAATGCAAGCAACAAACACTGACACATTCTTTTGAACACAATCTTTTATTGATCAGTTTCTTAAAATTACAAAAACTTGAAGATTTCACTTTCACATCCTGTTTAATGATTCTGTCTCATGATTTCGTCATTTCAAACAAATGAAACCGAATTGTAGAACTTTTGTTAGAACAAGTGTGATAAAGAGTGTATCATCATCATTAGCATTCTTCTTGAAATCTCACCCTTTTCCTGAACATATCACTAACTGTTTATACTATATGTTGTGATAGGAAATGGTTGACTTTCTTGTTGATATTTGGGAGCAAGAGGGTTTGTATGACTGACCAAACAAAATTGTAAGTTTTTGTTTTTTGCCGAGGATGTTGGAGGAGAGGTGATGTGGAATTTGTTTGGTGTTACATTACAATGGCTGTGAATGGAATAACTTCAAAATTTTCTCTTTCTGTGTTTGGCTTCTTTTCTTATTCCAAATCCATTTGATTAATTCATTTGTGTAACTCTTCATTGATTCATAGACAAATTATCAGCTGCAAAAGGATAATTTCAAGCTTCAGCTGCTGCACAAGTTTATGTTAGATATGTTTTTCCATGTACAAACTAGTTTAAAGAGGCTATCGCTTCCTACACCTCTACAATTATTAACTGCACCCTCTAATATCATGAAAAGACTTAAACACCCTTCACCGTTATACCACACTACCGCTGTTTCCAGAATAAATAATCCAGAATTCACTTTTCTGAAGGATAAAATGGTTTCGAAAGTATTTGAGGGTGTGCAGGAAGTAAAAGCCATAAGACAAATCCATTTCCATTTCAACGACACCAACACAAACAAATCATCAACAAAAAATTCGTCTGCTATTGTGCTCATGGTCAAACTACAATATCTAAAACAAATTACTATTTTATAATTAATTAATATTATAATTAATGTTAGAAGGTTGTTAAGAAAAAGGTTGTTGGAAGACCATATCATTGAAAACCCAATTGAAAGAAAGAACCGTTGAAAATGTCAGCAAAAAACTAGTGAGAATTAAAGAAAAATAGATATGTATGTAATATATTTTCTAGAAGCTTGGTAGTGACTTTGTGATCATGGCATTGGATTTGTTTGAATAAGAGGAGTTTTTGTCGAGAAATTATGTAAAGTTTTTGAAAAACCTAAACAAGTCCTCTCAAGTGAGGCTAAGAGTAAGTTTTCTGATAATGTTTCAATTTAAAGGTTTAACAATATTATTATAATTATTTTATTTGAAATGTTATCTACTTAAGTATTTGATGACCCATTACAGTTTTATCCTAAATTTTAACATGAGGACATATAGGATCATTAAAAATAATCATTTTCAATTAATTGTTGTAATTTGGAAAAGTTGAAATAAATACCCTAATCTGGCTGTTTCACGTATTTTTAGTAAGGGTAATAACGTCAATAACACGTCAATAATAAGACAACTTATGTTAAAAATAATGAACAAGTTACAACCCAACAATCGTTTGATTAATTAGAAAAGAAATCGAAGTATATTCGGAAAGAATTTTGTTTATTTTAAGATAGAGAGAAAAGCATTAACTTACGTATGAATTAGTTTGTAGACTTCTGTTTTTTTATTAACTTCTCAATAATTCGGTTTTCAATCTCTACATATGTTGATTTTAATTTGAGAAAAAAAAGCGTTTATCCTTTTTTAGTAACGCCTGTGAATGAGCTTTTTTAACATAGCATAAATTAATACAAACTTTATTTTTTCTTTTATATATTTTTTCTTTTTTTTTCAAATATTTGAGGAATGAGTTCACTAGTCCATAATCATCAAAATTTGTTTGTAAATCAAAATTATCGATTCTTACTGATGTTTAAAAATTCGTTGGTGAAATGTTTAACGATATAATTTATGGATGAATAGGAAAGTTCATCAATAATTACAAACAACAAAAATATGTTGGTAATTATCTGTCAATAAATATTCATTGGTAATTACCAACAAATTTTAGCTATAAATAATTATTTGTTGGGTAAATATCGCTATTTGATCTTCTTCTCTTTCTCCCGTTATCTTCTTCTTTTTACTTTTTTTTTCTTCTTCTTCTTCCTCCTCATCCTCCTCCTTTGTTTCTTCATTCTCCTCCTCCTCTTCCTCCGTCACAAACGTCGTTACATTCATAGTTGTCGTTGTCGTTGTCATTATCGTCACCGCCTCTTCCTTCTCATTCTTCTCTTCATCCTTCCCCTTCTCCTATTTCTTCTTCTCTTCTTCTTCCACACATATCAAAAACATACCTAATTGATTTATAACAAATATTTCATCATATTTAATAAGAAAATCGACACATATTCTATTAATAAATTTACCAACGAAATTACCAATGATTTTAAATAATACAATTGCTGACAAATTTACCAATAAATTTTAAAAAAATTAAATTGTCAACAAATTTGCCAATAATTTTACAAACAAATCATTTATTATTAGAATTATCAACAATAATTTTTTAAAAATCCATTACTAATAATCGATGAAATTATCAATAAGTTTTAAAACAATTCAATTTCACCGATGAATTTATCGATAAATTTTATATAATATAGTCAAAGTCCAAAATAAAAACTTAGATATTGATAAAAATTCATAAATAATTTTTGTTAATATCTCCATTTATAAAATTATAGTATTACTGTAGTGTTATTATATACCACTTTTGTTAGGTAAAATAATTAAAATTATTAATATAATGGAGTTTGAGTGATGAGGAAAATTATAGAAATGACTTTAATGTTGGGATAAGAACAGCAATGAAAGGGTGAAGTTGGTTCCCTTCTAAGGCGGCACTGAGTCAACACGTTAAGAGAAAAGTAAGACAAAGTAAACCGTGGCAAGTGGCAAATCACTTATATATAAGGTGTGAATGAATCAACATTCAACAAATGTATGGCCTCCAAATTGGACCATATATATTACAAACTATGATATATATATATATATATATATATATATATATATATATATATATATATATATATATATGCAATTTTTCCAAAATATATATTACTTCATGGATAGGGTTTTTATAACTATGCAGCATACGTCATGGTGAATCTTATGGATATTAAAACATGTAGAAATAATTATAATTATAATTTATATATAAAATTCACAACTAACATGTTATAATTTATATATATAACACGTACCGTATATTAATTATGTTTATGTTCACTATAAGAAAATTTTTAAATAATAATCAATTTTAATAATTAATAATTATTAGTAATTACAGTAATTAATTTATATATCAATTTACAAAACTAAAAAGTATTAGTTACTAAAATGGTTACATAAATAAAAAATTATAATTCGTCAATAAATTGGTTTTTAAAATTAGTTATCATTATTGTGGTTATCAAAAGAATTTGATCATTAAAAATTTGTTACCTAAATTTTGGTTACCAATATAAATTGGTTTCTAAATTAGTCTCTAACTAATTAATGCCAATTTATACAAAGTTAGAAATATAACTTAATTTTGTAGATTGGTATCTCAATTGATTACTATAGTTAATAATAATTATTAGTCACTGAAATTAGTCACTATTTAGAAATTTTCTCCTAATGAATATTCTGATTATGACTTATATAATGAGTCTTTTGCATCGATCAAACTTGATCATGAGTTTTAATTATACTATGCAAGTAGTAATAATTATTTTGTACATGTGAGGTATATGTAATATTTGAAGAACAATAAGGTTTTGAAGTACATACTAAGCTTTAATTAGGGTAGACTTTGTAACCAAAGTTATGGGAGAATTCTAAATCTTTTAAACGTCTTATGAATATTTTTGGGAAACCTGTTTCATTATTTGAAAGATATTATCATAATGTATTTTATCCATTTTTAAATAACCTCTTCTTTGTTCATTGATTTTGCATTGGTGGAGTAGGTGGTGGATGATATAAATTTGGTGAGAATTGATCTGTAATTCATAAGTTACGTCAAGTTCAAAAAAAGTACTACCATGGATCTTTTTTTCTGAGGTAACTTACAAGAATTGGTTAACTTAAGTGGTTGTTTTGTGTTCTTTTACTTTAATGGTGGTAGAGTAAATGCAATGGTGAAAAAGTCCCATCTACAATAACTTATATATATATATATATATATATATATATATATATATATATATATATTAAAAAAAAGCATATATACTAAATGCATATTGTTTTTTATAATAATAAAAAACAATAAAATTATAATTGTAAAAATAAATATAAATAATTATTATAATAAAAAAAGTAGACATGTCATAGTGAACCAACCCGGCTCACACGGGTTGGCTCACCACGAGCCGGGTTGAAAATGAGTGAACCCAACCCGGCTCACTTTCTGGTGAGCCAGAAATTTTGTAACCCGGCTCAACCCACCATAGGTTGGTGGGTTAAGTGAGTTGGCTTACCAACCCACCTAAAAAAATTATTTATTTATTTTTTTAGTATTCAAATATTTAAATAAATTTTAAGTAACCCATGAGATGACAATCATAGTAAAATCAATAACCAATGTTTTGATCATGCTCACCACAAATATATGAAGAATTATTTCCAAGAAAGTATCCATTAGTCTAAGAAAGCATGGCTAATATTACAATTTTTTTGTCATGCTATTCAACAAAATATAAATAAAAAAATTATACATTTTTTTCATGCTAGTTTAGAAAAAAATTATAAGACGGTTACTTGAGTAATTTACTATAAAGATTATAGTTAAAGATTAAAGTATCAACATATATATAACTTGACAATCAAATTAATTAAACATTCAAACTATTTAAATATAATTAAGCAACATTCTAGCATTTAAAAATATGAAATTGTGAACAAATATAATAGGAGTAGTAAATAATTATTAATAAAATTAAAAAAAATTAAAAAAAAATTGTAAAAAATGTTGGTGGGTTAAGTGAGCCAACCCACCTTCAACCCGGCTCGAACCCGTTTAACCCGTGGGTTAAGTGAGCCGGGTTGAGTTTAACCCACTTTTGAAAAAGTTAAATTTTTCTCAACCCAACCCGGCTCGAACCCGTGGTGAGCCGGGTTGGCTCACGGGTTGAAACTCACTTTGACATCTCTAAAAAAAATTTATTTATTTATATATATTATATTATTGTAAATAAATATTTTAATTTTAAAAAATGATTAAGTTAGAAAAATCAGTCAAATAAAAAAAACGATTAAATTTTAAAAAATAGTTACTTAACTGAAAAATTTGGTAAAGTGATTATTTTAGTTTTAAAAAAATATTTATTGAGATAAAATTGAAAAACAAAATATGTACTAGTTAATATCCTTGATATATATATATATATATATATATATATATATATATATATTTTATTTTTTTCTCTATTTTTAAGTGTGTTGTTTGTTCTTAATCCAATCCAAATGACTTGGACCCCAGTACCATCTTAAATTGAAATGAAAAAAAAAAACTAAAAAAATGGTCTTTTATTCTTATTGCTTTTTTCTTCTTCATAAACACTTTAAAATAAATAGGAAAAAAAAATTAAACCAAACTTTTCCATAAAGTTAGCTTACATAAAAAAAAAGAAATTTCGAGATATAATAGAGAATTTTAACAAATTAGTTTATGTATAAGTTAATTGTAGAATAATAATTATAAGATAGAAACAAATTCTTTTGGTAGCAAAAACCTTGTTAGTTAATGTTTAATGACCAATTTTCTTTAGTAGCTAATGGTAGCTAAATTTTAGAAACCAATTTAGAAATCAATTATATTTTTTTTATTCATAATAGTGATTATTTTAGCAACTAATAATTTTTAGTTTGCAAATTGATATCTAAATTGGATACTATAATGACTAATAGCTTTTTGATCACTAAAATTAGTTGTTGATGAGACATTTTTTTCTAGTGTAGGCAGACCCCCTCTTGGTCTTGAAGAAACTTGGACCTGGGACATCTTTACTTGAATGTATGAAGTCAGAGTACGCTTGAAGATTTACTCGTGGAGGTCTTCGCAGACCTTGTAAGAACATGAGGTATTGTATGTTTTGAAACTCAGAACTTTGTCACAATTTTATCTTAAAAGACACCTCGAAAGGTTAAACAGAAAAATATGTATTTAAATTATTTTTGACATTTATTTCTAAGTGATATATAGTTATTGAGTGTACTAAAACACAAGATAAAATAAATTTATAAACGATAAAATTCTCTCAACAAAAATTAAATCTAAAAGTAAGGGATTTGTAATTGTTATTAAAAAAAGTTTAATATCCTCAAAAGTTGGAAGAACTTAATAAACCTACCATATCTAGTCAACTTACCAAATCACATGTGTACTATGTGTACAATAACTCACGAAAGCCTTTACCACACTTAATTAATCGTGTTCTTGAAGCAATTATCATGCGGGAGCAATTAATATATACTTAATTCAACTTGCATGTCTCCATGTTTATGAGCTATAAAGCAGAGAATAATGAATAAAAAAATTGATTCGAATACATAAACATGGACATGGAGAATAAAAAGGTAGATTGAGAAACATGCATGATCATGATTCGTCATAGATAACAACATAGTCAAACACAAGGTTCCAAAATTTGGGTGAGTTGGCATGCAACATATGAAACATAAGAAAAACTATATTGAATCCTGGTTCCTAGTTGTAAGGTTGCAAAAAACAACTTCAAAAGCATGAAATGAAGCAAGAATTATGAATGTATATTATAAGTTAACACAAGTGGATGACATGCATGCTTCTAGGAAAAGGGAATCTCTTTTTCTCCATTTGTTAATCATCATCAATCCAAATACAATGCATGTTTAAGGGTAATTATAGAAAGGCTTGGTCATGGTCAAAAGTAGTTGGATTCATAGGGTTTCTATTCAAACAAAAACAAAAGATGGTGACCCTCTTTAGCAACGAATATGAAAATGCAAAGAAAAACAAAAAAAAAAAAACAATTAACACTTGCAACATTATTACATCACCTTTTACTAGGATACCACAATTGATCCCACGTTCTTCATATACAACTACACATTTAATTAATATAAATACAGCGAAAATTCATCGGACCTATTTATATTTATGCAATAAGCTAAGCTTGAATATTTTATCAATCTAAAGTGAAGATTTTGTAAGTTGGCATTTTAGTTGTATTAACGTTAAATAACTTGCCAAACCTATTTAAATATTGTCTTGTAGATTTTTTTTCTAATCAAATTTAGAAATGGATATCTTTTTTATGATTATGCTAACAGTTTACACTTGGAAATATTCACGTGTTGCAATATGTCTTTAGGTTATTACATTTTTTTTTTGCTACCGGTAGCTAGAGTGTATGACACTTTGATTACAGTATTCTTTATTTTCTATAAATTGATTAATTTTTCCTTTACTATCACTAACATGTTATTTGGGGTATATGTTCTTTGGGGTACAGTACTAGATTTGATATATTGAAATTAGGGATAGCAACAGGCGGAACGGACACGGTTTTTGTTATCCTATACCTATTTCTGTAAAAAAATTCATCATCATCCCCATACCCAAACTCAACGGGTATCAAACTTTTATCTCATCCTCATCTCCACCGGGTAACGGGTATAATCTTGTATCCATACCCATACCCATTTTCTTACTACTTCAATATTAATTTTTATAAAATAATAAAAAAATTATGATAAAGAAAACATAATATTATCAAATATTCAATATTAGAAGGATAATTATTTCTTCGATATTAAAATAAATTAGAATTGTTTACATTTTCGATTATAATACAAAATAAAATTTCATGAGAACCAAAATAATTATTAAATTTGAAAATATTAATGAAACATAGTTGATAAAATTTAAAAATATTTTTTAAAAAATATAAAAGAAAAACAAATATTCAAATTAAAATATATTTTAAATGTTTGTTTACTTCAATCTTTTAAATTCTAATAAATCTCTTTCTTATACACTAATAAAAGTTATAGTACATCATTTGATCAAAATGATACAAAGAACAAATAATAATCATAATAAAAGTTTAAAATAAATTATAATTATTTACATTTTAGATTATAATACCAAATAAAATTCCATGAGAACCAACACATTTATTCAATTTGCAAACATTAATGAAACCTAGTTGATAAATTTTTATTTTTTTTAAAATATAAAAGGAAATCAAATATTCAAATTAAATTATATTTTAAATGTTTGTTTACTTTAATCTTTTAAATTCTAATAAATCTCTTTTTTATACACTAATAAAAGTTATAATATGTTACTTGATCAAAATGATACAAAGAACAAATAATAATCATAATAATAAAATTTTAACATAGATCTTGTATCTTTTGAACTTCAATTATGTTGGATGGTGATAAAAAAATATTCATGACAATTACATTAATTTTTTATATTGTAGTAAATAAAAGTTATTTATACAATTATAGTAAAAAAAATTACAGTATGATTGATAATGAGTTAGAAAATAAAAAATAATTAGATAAAATATATTGAAATAGTATTCTATATAATGAAAATAAACAAGAAATAAAAATATTAAAAAATTAACAAATGTTTACAAACAATTTGAGAGACTATTGAAAGAAATTGCACAAGGAGAAACAAATATATAATTAAGAGTATGATAAGTTGAAAAAATATCTTAGAGATCTAAGAAATAACAAAAATTGTTTTAGTTAAACAAAAGAGTTCTTCAAATGAAACAAAAATTAATAATAAAAATAATAAGTAAATGATTTTTTTTATATTACCTAGTAAACGAAAGGTTTGTACTATTAAATACTTAAATTGAGAGTATTAGACATTCTCATGTGAAAAAAAAATACAATAAATAAAAATATTAAAAAATAATAGAAATATTCAAATGTGAGACATAAAAATTTTTAATTGACATACATCTTTTTAACATAATTACATAAAGGTTATGATAAGATAAAAAATATATTTTGAAATGCGAATGAGTTTTATAACAAACCAAATAATTAGAAGAAATAAATAATATATATATATAGTTATTTAATTAATTGGGAATATTTTAATAATTTAAACGGGGACGGGTATTATAGCGGGGATATGTACATCCACATACCCAATTGAAAAAGTCGGGAATTCCTCATACTCAATAGAAAAAGTTGGAGATTTCCCGTACTCATACCCATACCCAGTTAATGCGAGGATTCTCCGTCAAAACGGGGACAGGTTCAGACAATACTCACGGGAACGAGTTTATTTGCTATCTCTAATTGAAATAGCATTTCATGCTTAGATTTTATGAATAGAATAAATATAATTAAGAGAGGGGCTACAAATAGGTTGATTAAGCTTTTCAATGAAAATTAATCATCCACATGTGGATATTTCATATCAGTAATATAAATATAAATAAATATATATATATATATATATATTTATATTTATTGTACGACCTAATAGGTTTTCTTATAAATAAACTTAATGAATAAAAAATAAAAAATCTATAAATAGAAATATATGTCCATTGAAAATTTAGTTAATTTGAACTCTCTTTTAAGATTATAAAATAATCAAAGTTCTGCTGTGTTATCAGAATACATAATTAATAATTAATAAGGTAACAAGGTGGAAATAAGTCTAGCTAATCAAATTCTTGTTGATGATAAATATTTCATCTCCAATTAAGGATTTTACCTTTTTTTTGCTTTGAGTATTTTTGAAATGGGTGATACTATACTGGTATAGGGTTTGATACTTGTAGACTTACTAGAAATTTAGTGAAATTTAAAAAAAGTACAGAAGGAAGGTTTCACTATACTTGACAGATTAACTTCACATAAAGATGAGTGATGTATAATTTTGTGTATGTGATATTTCAATCATAGGTGAAATAAGAAAAATTATAGGTTTCTCTAAATTTTATAATATAAGATAGGTTTAATTATATTTAACTTTAAAAACTTTGGATTGATTTTCTAATAAATTTTTATAATCTATTGAATACTCAATAAATTCAAATTTTTCAATTGAATATCCACGGTTAAACATTAAAAATAATAATCATGTCAGTCATTTAACAATCATCTCACTAAATTAATAGAAAATAGAAAAAGTTAATTGTGAGTTCATTTAAAAAGTTTAAATTTATTGAATATTCAATAGACCATACAAATTTATTAGAGACTCAATTGTTCAATTAAGAGTTTCCAAATTTATCAAGAACTTAAAATATAATTAAGCCTATAAAATATAACCTAACTGGATTATCAAAGACACATATTAAATTATATTTCATCTTTTCATTATAAAATTAAGATTCGGAGTTTAGAAATTTAAAAACAATAAGCATAAAATGGGAAGGAAAATTATATAATAAATTGAAATCAATAATAACTAAAATAAATTAATCTATAATATTTAAAGGTTTAATTACTCGAATGGTCTCCACCTTGATAGAGATGTGTCAATCTGGTCTCCGCTTTTAAAAAAGTGTCAATTGCATCTCAACTTTTGAAAAAATGACTTAATTAGGTCCATTTCAGACAAAAAAATGCTAAAATGGTATGCCAATGTCACTGTTAAATGCAGATCTGTCTAATAGCTCAACCCAGAAAGGGATCTGAATTGATTAATGAGTCTTTCACTTGTTTAAGTTGAATCTTGAAAGAGTCTTTAAGTCTTATAACCCAATTAATCAATTTTGCAGTTCTGTGTTAATGGACTGTTTAAGGCAATTAAGAAAGATTGTAAGAGAAGAGAAAAACCAAGACACAACAGTTTATACTGGTTCGATTCAAAAAGAATCTACGTCCAGTCTTCTCCTAAGTAAACCCACTTAGGAGGATTCCACTAACACAATAAAGATCCAAGAATTACAAGAACATCTATATAATTCTAGAACCTAAAAACCAAGGAACTTGATCTACCAATCAAGAACTCCCCCTAGAAGCAATGCATCCACACAATTGCACCTAGGCCTACACTTCACACAATGAAGCAACTGTAATCAGAGATACAATAAAAAAGAATCAAGAAATGAATACACCTATTGTTGTGCAGATTTGTCAATTTGCTCCTAAATTCAAGCTAGACTCATCAAGGTAGAATCAATCATCAATCTCCTTGAATCTTCACTTGAATGATCTTCAAGAATGCTTAAGAACTCTGTGAATCTCAGAGGGCTGTTTCTCATAATGTTTTTCAGTGATTTGTTACTTTTTCCCTGCTTGAAACAGATTTTAAAAACAGCTTATATATAGAGTTCTCTGTTGTCATTAATGGATTAGGAATTTACCTAATCGATTATCGTGAGTTTATTTTCACTGTCTTAGTGCAGTATTCACAGCTAATCCATTAGTTAAACAGCTAATCAATTCATGATTGCACAAACAAGAGTGTGATGGTTAATTACAACTTAATGCAGGCTTGATTTACATCTGATAATTTCATACAAACCGCCTAATGCACAGCCTAACTAAAATAGGACTAATTCTAAACTGGTAATGCACATGAAGTGTAGCCTTGGACATCATCAAAACCATCTTCATATGAGTTGAAGTAGCTCCCCCTTTCAACCGTGTCAATCTTGGTTTTTAATTTTAATTTTTTTTTTGCAAAAAAATTGTTGTGATAACATGTTAGGTTTCTGGTGTGACACCTGACATGGTTAGTGTCATATGACAGTGCAATGTTACGTGTCAATGTCACTATCAAATATCATTTTTTTGAATTTAATTTAGTTCACATATATGTCTAATTGATTTAATTTAGTCCCTACTTATGTGTTTCGTGCCTCTGATTCAATTTTGTCCCAATTTTTTTTATCCATCTTTTATAACATTAAAACTAATTAAGTATAAATATTTTTACAAAATTAAGTACTAATATTTATATTAGACAAAATTTAAATAATAAAACAATCCAAGTTATTAAACAAAATTTAAACAATAAAACAATCTGAAAATTATAGTCATCTAAAGATTGTACGAAACAATCCAAAAATTATACTTATCTAAATATTTAAGTTTGGACAATTTACTTATTCAATCAGTCCACTAACTAATTTCTACGAATTAAATTTTAATATAATTTAATCAAATTTGCATTCAATTATCAAATTAAAATTCAATCAATTTATAATTTGAATCTTAATTTCATTAATGCAAATTAATATCACAAAGGGCAAAACTGAAATTAGAAAAAGAAAAACAACTCAAATCAAATCGATAAATGATTGGTGCAAAACTCAATTTTTGTTGTTTGACGTTCATTTTGTCGATTGATCTTGCAAGATTTCTTTATCCATTAGAGAACGGTGAAAACAAAATAGTTGAATAAGGGAAGAATATGAAAAAATGGAAACTAAAAATAAGAGAAAAACTAAAATCCTAAAAATTGTGAAATTGACTTTTTATATTATGTTTTGATAAGAAATCTACCTCTAATAGACTTTGACCTAATTTTCCAAAACTCTGAAGCAATTAAAGGTTTAATTTGAGTTATAATCAAGTATAGAAACTCCATTAAAAACGTGTAAATCTACCATCTTTACAACAAATTTGCCTCAGTTCCTAAAAATCATAAAATAATAATAGCAAAAAGAAATCCAAATCCAACAATACATATGTTTATTTTGAAGTTGTAGAAGTGTAAAATCCAATACAATTGGAATCAATAAAAATTTTTGTCTACAAATATGATTCAAATAGTGAACAAAGATGAAGTGAGCGAAAAATACAAAATTAAAGCATTGTTTTCTGTTTTCGTCAAAAAGTGTCAAGTTGGTCCTTCAATTTTTTTTAGTTTCAATTTGGTCCCGACTTTCTAAAAATTTATGCAATCAGATCCTTTTCGTTAAATTTGTTGAAACAGATTAAAGATTTTTCATTAAAATTGATACTAGCATTATGTTAATTACATCAACAAAGAAAGTTATCCTCATTAACAACTTCAATTTCAATGAAAAATCATTTGTCTGTTTCAAGAAATTTAACGAAAAGAACCAAATTGCATCAGTTTTTCATAAATCGAAACCAAATTGAGGCTAAAAAAGTCTTGGGGGCCAACTTAACATTTTTTAACGAAAACAGGAACTAAAAGAGTAATTAAGCCAAATATTTATTAAGATACCTTTTTTTTCTCATTGTCTTTTTAAGTTTTTCACAAATTTGTACTCATCTCTCACTCTCATATGTTTTTTTTTTTTTGTTTTTGAAAAACAAAGGAAGTTAGACACAAACTAATTTTTTTTGCTCTCATTTGTCTTCTTTCTATCTTGAAGAAACAAGGTAACTCTCTCTTGTCTCACTAAATAATAAAATATTAGTTTAAAAGTTAACATTTTTTTTTATTTCATAAGTCTTTTGTATATTTATTAGTTATGAATATAGAAGAAAAAAATAATGTTTTATGTATTTTTTCGTAACCAATTTTTAATTGTGACTTGATTATAATATATTTTTCCTTTAAAAATTATGTCTCTCAATTTTTTATTAGATTATGATAAATTATTTTATAATATTATTTAAAAACAAAAGGGATAATGATGAAGAATAAAAGAATAGATTTATTGTTTAAAGGTGATAAAAGGGAAGCTATCCGTGAAGATAAAAACATGATAAATTCTATTTCATATATTTTGAATCATATTATACTAATGATTCAATCTAATGATCAAAGAATTATATTACTTTGATCCCTGTTAAATTGTTGGTTGATATTCGCCGCTAGTTATAAGGATGGTGAAACAAAAACATTATAGCATTATGAATGTTTAAGTGAGGAAAAGACATTTTGCATTTCAAAATTGCAATAACCAATAAGTTATTTATTTAAATTGCAAACATAAACATGTTCTTTAGGAAACCCGATGAAGGTCACAATATAAGAGTTTATTAAGATTGGTGTGTAGCATGACAAGAATAAAATAAATGTTGATGACGCGAGATTTTAATAGTAATACAAAGAACAACAAGTAATAAAACCAACGAAATGAGATATGACAACACGGAGAACAAGCGGCTAACTACGATAGAAAAAGAAATATTTTGTGTGTGAAGAAGAGAAGTACAAGAAAGTTCTTTACAAAAATAGAGAACATGAGAAAAAAAATATTTATAAATTTATATTTATATTCAATGTAATTTTCTAAAGCGATTATTATGCAACCAAAACAAAAAACTTATTCTACATTATAAATTTGTCGATATATTATGAAATGTATGTTTTGTAAAAGTGAATTGAAAATTTCTAAAATAGTATCTACATTATTTTAAATATTAATATTTTTAATTTATTAAATAGTATCTAATTTAATCATTATAACTTTAAATTTAATTGCTATTTAATGATTTTTTTTATTATAATGTAAGAGAAGAAACAATGCAACTATATTTTGAGAGAAATGTAATTTAATTGTATATTGTATACTAGATGACTTTACTTTCCAAAATAACACATTAAAAAGTTATGTCATGATAGTTAGCTGAAAATAAAATATGTATATATAATACTTTTACTCATTGTGTATGCAGTTGTTTATTGTAATTTGTGTTAATGCATGGATCCATTATTGAAACTTGAACCAAAATGAAAGAAAAAAACACAAGTGGATGCTCTTCAGTACTCCAGTTAAATCACTCTGGCTTTAGCTTTGTGCCACCTCACACACATGTTTATGTTTACGTTTCTGACAAAGAATTTTGAAATATAAAAAAGAATAATGGATATAGTATTAACACATCAGACATATGTGTACGACATAATCAAATAAATAAATTTTACAAAATATCAAATACGACATTAGTTATAATATGATATATAAATTATATTGAAGTTAACATTTATAAAAAAATTAAATGACTCAAAAAGTTGGTTTTTTTAAAAGGGTAAATTACAATACGATCCCTTGTTTTTTTTTTTTAAATTACATTTATATTAGCTGTTTTTTCTTTCATCATTAGAATGATTGCCTTTATGACAAAGTATATTGTTTTTAAAACTCAGCGGAGTTTATTTAGAATGTAAGAAAAATGACACTGTAAATATTTTTAAAAACCAATAAAGCGTTTATATATATATATATAACTAACGACGTTTGTTTCAAGTGTAGTTTGATAACTACTAGCAGCTGGTTCAAGCATCAGTTTCACATCATCCCCAAAAGTATTGACTTCAACAACCTTTGTCTATAGCTGGAATTTCATGCTTTACTTCTCAAAAGAATGTTCAAATTGCTTCCCCACCTATGCATTCATGATTGGAACAATATTTGATGCAATCTCAACAACTATTACCTCAAAGCCAAGTCAGCCTCATAGTTAGTCCATCTTTAGCCCAATGTACCATGTTTTAATGACTACGAGTCTCTTGTAAATTTCAGTTGAAGCAAGAACACCATTTGATGATTTATGAAACTTGTATGGATGGTCATAATTTGGGATGATGTGTGAACCATTATTTTAGTTGTCAATTAAGTATTAACAGATATGTTGTAACAAAGATATCTTATTTTCATTGATGGTCTAAGTACATAAACTAAGATATCAGATATTGAGAAACTGGGGGGTAAGTTATTACACATTGCGACATGTGTAAGTCTGCAAACATGGGTTATGATGAATTTATCCTAATTTCGTAATTTGTGGTTTCATTAATAAATTCACGTCTTAGATTATACGTTAGTTTTTGGTAGAACGAACTTAATGTGAGTCTTCCAAAATTCAGTTGATATTTCCCATGTTGAATATCTTTGATGAATAAGATCCATAGTCTTTATGGATTTTTAATATTAGTGTTTTGATGAAACTGAATTGTTTTTTTATACATATTTTTTTAAGTAAAAAATTATTTCAATAACTTACTCTTGCATGAGATTGTTTTACTTGTGAACTACGATGATTGTCGATAATAGAAAAAATTTCACCGATAACTCAAGTTTACCGGGATTACTATTGACCTAAAATCCATCGCTAAAATGGTCGTTGATAAATTTTGCAACAAATTGCAAAATTTGTCGGTAATTACCAACAATTGCAAATTTGTTGATAAAAATTCATCGATAATTACCTACGGATTTTCTGTCATGATTTGGTCTTCTTCTTCTTTTTCCTTTTGTATCTTCTTCTTCCTCCTCTCATCGCATTCGTCCCCTCCATCTTTGTCATTGTGTTCATTGCCTCTAACTATTCCTCCTCCTCTTTCTCCTTATTTTATTCTTCTTCCTTCTCATTCTCCACTTCTCCTCCAACTCTAGCAGCCACCATCATCGCACCTCTCCACCACTGCCACGTTGTCGCCACTAACACCTATGAATTCTTCTCCTCCTTTTTCTCCTTCTCTTCTTATTCTCTTTCTTTAATCGATTTTTTCTTAATATATAAAAAATGTCATCAGACCACCCGAGAAATTTGTCACTCATTTTACAACAAATTTATCGACGAAAAAAATTATTGGTAATAGAAATATAAATTACCAACGAAATTTATTAATGAAATTTATCGTCAAATACATTATCCGTGGAAATATCCATAACTAATACAAGTTTTAATTTACCGACATATCTTATCGATAAATTCACTATTAATGAAATTCGTTGGTAATTCAAATTCCAAAACTCGTTGGTAAATTTGATTTTTACTGATGGATTTATTTCTGTCGGTAAAATTTCGTTGGTAATTATAATTTTTTTTAAGTGATCTTATAACTAATTTTGTAAGATTGAGTTATATTTAAAGTCAACTTCTCATGATGGTTTCAGAGACATCTGAAATTTATCCTAACTATATTTGTTGTTTGTTAGGTTTATTGTGCTACCCACTATTAGGTCATTATCGAGTCACCCATTAATATCTAGTCTCATGCCTGGTAGATATATGACTTAATATGAAGAAATATTTGAAGATCTCACATTGACTAAAAATAAGACAAATTTATATTATATATATATATATATATATATATATATATATATTAAAACCTTACTTCACAAACCAATTTTGTAAAATTAAATTAAACTTAAAGTTTATTTTTTAAATATTTTTAAGAAAACTCTGCTTAAGATTAAGATGTAAAAACAAAATTAATATACTGATATTAGGAAGAAATCACTAGTATGTAACAAATGTAAAAATTAAAAATTAAGTTTTTGCGTTCGAATTTATCTATTTTTTATTTTCTTGAAATAATATCTTTTATCTTTTCTAAGACACATAATTCAACTATATAATACTTCCATATATTCTCAACTTTAACTTTGTTCCATGTCGACACAAATAAACAATAAAAATTTAAGTTGTCACATTCTTAATATACTCTTACCGATTATAAACTAATATATAATGGGTTTCTTGTTTAAATATTTTGGTGCATGTCTTATAAGAAATAAACTACAATTTGAATATGTTCAACAATTATGTGTTACTTGTCAAAATGAGCCATTTAAAATGTGATCCACCAAACTCACTTTATTTGTATAAAAAGAACACACATATTGACTTTATTAGAAATATTTTATTATAATTTAAAAAATAAATAATTAAAATAAAAATTATACTGTTACTTATGTTTTTATAGACCTTTAATTTAAGGTTTAATGTGTTTTATGGCTAACGACTATATTTTTATTACTATTTACTCTTTTGTCTCTTTTTGCTACCTATAAATACCACTTAGGTGCATGAAAAAGAATACAACAACAAAGACAACAAACATTAGAGTTTTCTATAAAATGTTCTTCTTTTCTTCTGGTTGTTGTAAATTGGGAGAGAAACGCATATGATTTGAAACACCTATGAGTGTGTATTTGTTTAGCCCTGTGTAGTAGGGGCGTTTTCTCTCTAAGGATAGCGCTATACGTGCCTCAATCCAAGATATTTTTACTCCTTACCTTTAATCTTTTATTTATTATTGTTATTATAATTGTTGATCTTTGATTAAAATTCATTTTTTTTATATATTGTCTTAGTATTATTATTGATTTAATAATTATTATTATATTATTTCATATTTATATTATTATTAGTATTATTTGAGTAATCATTTTCTAACAGATTTAACCTAAGGTAAATTAGTGGGTTGGATCATAAGTTGACTTATTAATTTTACAAAAGTATAAGCATTCTTATCAATGACATAATCTAATGTTAATATCTGAAAGAAAAAAAAAATCAAGAGAAAATAATTCAGAGACGACTATTGATCAAAATTTTGATAAGAGACCAAAAGACAATTTATTTTAAATGTTTAGAACTATAATATTAAACTAAAAAAGATATCATTTCTACACTACTTACAATGAGCACTAGCTCCATGTCTTCCTCTTTGCATAACATCCATATTGTAAGATATTTACTAATATATTTTGATGATTAAGTTAAGGATGAGTTACATAAAAAAAAAGAAGTAAACATATAGAATCAATATTTTAACTCTAATGTCGAACAACATATTTTAATTTTAATAAAATAATAAATGATTTAATAGTAAGTAAACAAAGAAGATTTCTAGAATAATAGAAATGATATAATTTTTTTTCTTCTATTACCTTACTTTTTAATCTTTTTAAGCTTTTATATTTATCAAGAAATTTATAAAAAAATACGGATATTTAAGAGATATTCAAATTGTTAGTGAGTAAAAGTATATTTAGATACAAAAAAAAATCATCAATATTAAAATTAGTTTATACAAGAAGTAAACTGGAAGATTTTATTAATATGTATGGAACTCAAATGTGGAGTCAGAAGTTTTATACCCAATAGATATGTGAGGAAAGTGAGTAATATATAAATATACATAAATTTATTATTTTAATATTTTAAGTTAAAGATAGTATTAAGGTTTTTTATTGAGACACACCGAATCTATAAATTTCAAATTAGATATCAAATCTTCTCGATATATCCACCCAAAAAATTTAACAATGTAAAAATTATATTTCATATACTTTCACTACAATGTTGTTTTTAAATTAAGTACAAACTTATTTAATCTGGTGGCGGACCTACATATATAGTTGAGGTTGGACAAACGTCCCCTTGATTTTATTATAATTATTATTAAATATCTCCAAAAAAAAAATATTTTGTCTCAAATAATCTTATATATATTTTTCCTCTCTAATTTTACTCCCCTTAATAATTTATTTTTACTTTTAAAAGTTGTTTAATTGAGATTCAAATAAATTTGAATTGTTCCCACCGACTTAAGATTTTAGATATGTTAAACCGTCGTTGATTTCACCTATTAACTTATTTGATGTGTCTATCTTCTAGAAGTTATTGTTATGAGAAAAATGGTGCAATAGATGTTTGAGGTTATGAAGAGGAAGCAGTATTGTTATGATGAAAAATAGTTTGTGGGGAGAATAGTTAGTGTTGTTTTGACCTAAATAGGGATTGGGAGGTGAGTGGGAAGATTGAAAAGACTTGAAGCAAGAGGAGTGAGGGCATGAACTTGGATGAATAATTTGGCAAATGAGTTTGATTGAATTGAATGATGTTTTGTGGTGGTGGGTTGGGTTTGTCTCTTTGTCTCGTGGTAACGCATAAAAGGAGTTGGCTGCGTCCCAAGTTGGGTATCAAACATTGTGGTTCATATTCAAAGGGATGTTAACGTTGGTGGGGATACATACACACATCACACATCTTGCAGGTTCATGAACTCTCTCTCTCTCTCTCTCTCTCTCTCTCTCTCTCTCTCTCTCTCTCTCTCTCTCTCTCTCTCTCTTTTTTTCTTCATTTTTCTCAATCTTTTTTTCTCATCAACATCACAATTTTTCAATTGTTACAAACACTCACCCCTCATGCTCCACAAAAACTTATCATCAACACTTTCTTCAATCAAATTAATTAGTGCTTTTATATCCAATACTTAGGCTTTGATTTAGTCTTCTATTCACTCCTTCTTTATCTCATATATCAACAAATGGTCAATGGACTCAATTCAAAATTCAAATCCACTATTATGAGGATAAACATTGAAACACCTATGTACATTATTATTTCCTTCAGAAAAATCATACAAGGTTTTATAAATTTAAATGTATTTTTAGCTCTTGTGAAACTAGTGAGTTTTATTACAAATTTTGAATTTTTTTTTTAGATGTATAATGAGTTGCCTTGACTTTTAATTTAATATATAAATAATTAATTAGTTGGTATAATATTTACTTTTGATTTAGAGGATTAAAAATATAAAAACTATTATTGAAATTAAAACCAAAAGTCAATTATTGTAATATAATTAAAAGTATATTTAAGCCTTAAATAAAGTGATTGTTTTAAATAATACTTCTTAAATCTTTTTTATGCTAGTGAGTTAATATGGCACTAATAAATTTAATATCAAATTTTATTTTCCATGGTGTGAAATCTAAATTCAATTATTTTGACTTCTTATACAAGTAGCTTTGATTAAATGTATATATTAAATCATAATTGTTTTTTGAATGTTTCAAGAACCATAAAGTTAACGTATTTCAACATTAGAAAACATTTTAATAATACTTCAAATTGGAAACTATTCAAATTACTTCATCGTGTTTAGTGTATTTTAAGTTACATGATAAATATTAGAGGGTGATCGTTTACAATAAAATACAAATAGAGGATGAACATACCGAATTTCTTTTTATAATGATTTGATTTAGAAAGACAAAATTAACTAAATTAGAATTCTTAAACAGAACTCAAACTTTTCATTAGTATTGTATACGCGAAAAATAGATTGTTAAAATATTATAACAAATAACATAATGAAGAGAGTAACAATGTACGTGAATTAAAATTTATAAATTTAAATTTGAATGATTTTTCTTCCAAATTAAGTTTATAAAATCATTCCCCTTTATTAAAAAATGTGCTTTAAGATAAAATTCAATTTCTAATCAGATACAACTAAAATTATAAACAAAAAATAAGTTCAATTTTACTTTATGAATTGGCATATATTCTCAACTTCATCCATTAATTCATATTTTCTTATCTTATTTAAACAATAAAAGTTAAACAAAGGCACCAGTCTTAAATAATTTATTTAACTACCCACTTCACAAAACTTAAATCGATTTAAACTAAAACAACTGAAATTAGTTGTTGCTTAAAATTGATAAGATACATGTTTAAATATTGTTTACAGAAACTTAAGAAAGATAAACAAATTAATACTAATAAAGTTTAGGATAGTTAAAAAAGTCTTCTCACAAGAGTCACAACACGAGTCAATATTAGAAAATGCTTATAGAGAAATAGTTATTAATTGGACCATTTATTAGTTAAAAAATTGACTTAATATTTATTGGAAAAAAAGTTTAATAAATGGTTGCAATAATAGAAAGATAAATAAGTGGTTAGAATAATAAAAAGTTAAATGATGAAAGTGAATATTTGTGGAATAGGGAAGTAGAAATAGTTTAAAGACTGTAGTTGTTGGAATAAAATAAAGATTTTAAAAACATGATATAAATATAAGACTTTTACATTAAATTTTTATGATCATTTCAACTTTATGGACCAATCCAAGCCGTTAGATGTCCTTTCAGTTGAGTAAAGTTGGCACAAAATCATTTTCCGACATTACTTTATTTACTCATTTTTCTTATATTTTATCAGTTCATTTAAATTTACTTACGGAATTAATTTATTCCAGAAATTTGTAACATATTTTTAATTATTATTATTATTATCTGGGATTCTCCTTTCTTTTAAAATTTATTTTCTAATTTTACTTTTCAAATATTTTTTTAAAATTAAAATAATTGATTTATCAATTTTATAGTATAATGACTATTTTTTAAATTTTAACCATTTTCTTAATATAATCGTTTTTAAACTATTTTTAATTAAAAAATTACATCCAAAATAAATAAAAATTATTTACAATAAAATTATAAAAATTATTTATATTTAATTTTGTAATAATAATAATGACAACAATAATAATTTTTTTGGTTAAATATATTTTTAGCTCTTAAACTTTCACGCGAATTTACAATTCGTTTGAAATTTAGTCTCAAACTTAAAAAAATGAATGTATATAATTGTTATCCAGTTACATTAAAAGAAATTATGTGTCAAATACATCTTTCAGCTTGCATCTTTCATTGACATTAAAGCGATAACATATCAAACGATATAAATAACTCAAATATTAATATAAAATTGTTTAAAATGTTAAATACATTTAAAGTATCAGGTTAAAAAGACTATATTCTTTTTTATTTTTAAGTTAGAGAACCAAAATATATTAAAATTTTGAACATAAACAAATCCAAATTTTAATTATGTAATAGATTAAAAATATATTTAACCTAATTTAATTAGATTTTATTATCATAAATAAAATAAACACATTGTTTTCGCTAATTAAATCCCACCAGGTTCTCTTTCTCTTTCCCTTTCCCTTTCTCTTTCTATATATAATAACACATCATATAAATTTAAAAAATAGCTAAGATTAAAATTAATCTTTTAAAAATGGAATTTGATTATTTTATTAATAAAAAATTAAGATTATGAATAGAAAAAAAAATATTTAATTGGATTTTATTTTATATAGACTGACGTTCCATTAAAACTATTTTTTTCTTCATTTGACTCCTTTTATGATTTTAAGAGATTTATTCATTGTTGAAGATGGAAGTTCACCGTAGGAGTCTTGGAGTAATGGACAATAATACTACCTGATCAAAATATTAATTAGAGTAAGTTTATATGTTGTCTTTCTCTTGAGTCTTTTTGAGAATGTGCTGGCATGGAGATGTTAGGATAATGTATGTGTCAAAAAGGCTCCCGATGAATCTCTCCTTCATTAAAATTGTTTAGATGTGCTTAGATCATTTATCTAAGTTTTCTTTATATAGATAAAACATTTTATGAAAGTTTGAATTTTTTGAGCAAAGTTGAGTTAGTCTATCAGTCCAATTAAAGGAAACTAACTATTTTATTCTTGATTTTTATATTATATTGTATTGTGGTGTGGATGAAATCTGTGATGAGATGTTTATAATAGTTACGATGGAATTGTATTGAAATTTTGGTGATATATTTTAGGATATATATATATATATATATATTAATTTTGGTTAAATTGGCTTTTAATATTGTGTTTTACAACTGAATTGGACTTGTTGTAGCTTGTAAAAGAGATAAAAACATCAGTTAATGCTAATAAATCAAATTGGTCTTTTGAATTATGCAAACTTGTTAAGCAAGTCAGTCGGTTGTTGAACAAAAGTGAAAAATTTGAAATATAGAAAATCCAGGTTGTTTAACTCGTTCGACTAATCTTATGAAAAGGTTCCTAGGAGTTTTAGTTGTTGGGCGAGTAAAATTCTTGTTGAGCGAATGGTTGGGTTGTTGGACAAGCCTTTCCCAATGTTTGGACTCACTAAACAAACATTATTCTTGTTCAATGAAACTGTTTTCATAAAATCTCTTAGTGGTCATTCTCTCGGTGAGCTGAATTTTTGCTAAGCAAGGCAAACCTTACATGTAGTGATGAGGCCTTTGGTTAAGCAAGCGGAATTTTGACTCAACAAATTTCAACAAGTGATTAATTGACTAAGCGAGCCAAAAGTTGTTTGAAGGAGAGAGTGTTTTTTAAACTTTAAAGAAATGAGTTTCTAAATGCTAAAACTGATTTATCTTTCATTGTTTTATTATATTTGATTAATATATTGTATTTGAATATTATATTAATGAAATTGAAGATTTATTTTCATTTATTAGCATTTAAATTAAGATGTGTTCATATATATATATATATATATATATATATATATATATATTATTTATGTTTTACCAAGATGAGAGAGAGAGCTAGGGCATTTTCCATACCAAGATGTTTGATTGATGTGAATATAGTTATTTTTAATGAGGAAAATTGATGTTATATGGTCTTAAGATGTGCATTGAATGGTGATTCAATTTCAGATTATCCTGATTATACTATTATCACACTCACATAGAAGAAAATATCTAGGTCGTGAAAGTTGATTGGAGTTTCTATATTTGAAGTGCGATGTGAAAAATAATCGTATTGAATTTACCTTGTTATTTGAGGATGACTTGGGTCCCCGAGATATATTGCTCTATGCAGTGGCAGATCTTGAGATAAAATTTAGGGGGTGCCAGAACAAATGATTAAATATGTTTTTAATATATGAACTTTGACGTCCAAATTGAAAATTGTCAAGTTTAAAATTTTAATACATTTTAATCCACAAACTTTATAAATGAATGAATATAATCTTTTTATTTATTGTGTTAAAATTTGTTTACGTATCAAACACTTTCCTAGTAGATACTAAAGTCGTGACGTGTTAGACAGTGTAAATAATTCAAATGATAGTTGAAACATATTTGACACTTTAAAAAATTTATCATAATTAAGTTAAACGGATTATATCAATTCATTTTTTAAATTTAAGGACAAAGATATATTAAAGCTGAAATGTGTTAGATACGGTAAACAATTCAAATGATAACATGAAACATATTTGACACTTTTAAAAAGTTTTACGTAATTAAGTTAAAAAGGCCATGTCCATTATTTTTTGAATTTTGGCACAAAAATATATAAAAATTTTGCACACATACGAATTCTAATTTTGTATTAAAACTTCAACACTAAAAACATATTAAAATCCAAAATAAATATATAAAATTTTTGAAAATAACAAATACATAAAATACATTAAAATTTGGGCATGGCCCTTACATTGCATTAAAGTCCGCCATTGGTTCTATGTAAGCCTGAGATAGTATCATAGGTGCATATTTATGAGTTTCTTCGATATACAAGTCTTTCAAGAATAGACTCTAATGTTTATAATATGATATCATGCTGGGTTGGTAGTAAATTAAAGCAAATGAACTACTATTTCAATAGGCCAAATGGGTTGTTATATATACACATTTGATTTTCATGTTTGTGGATGATATTTCTGAATTGAACAATAGTGATAATAAATAAGTGTATGATGGTTCATAAATCACTATCTTATCTTTTTGTATCTACATTGTTTTTAACTACAATGATCATGTGATATATAGAGAACAAGTAAGAATAAGTCTCGGTAGATAGAAGAATTATATATTTTATTATATATATATATATATATATATATATATATATATATATATATATATATATATATATATATATATATGAAAAAATTTTCTAATATAACTGTCAAATAAGATAATTACGTTTAATAATATATATCACAAATTACATTAACCTCTCTATATAAAATACTTTACTAACCTCTAACACAGTTTTAAGATAATAAATTTGTCCATCTTAACTTTTTTGTATATTGCTTATTTAAATCATCTTGATCCATTTAAAACTTTCAACTTTACACTGGAATTTCTTACGATGCATATACTTATTCTAATATAAAATATAATCATAAAAAATCAAAAGTTTCACCGATTCAAATAATCAAACCGACTAAATAAATGTAATTATTAAGTCTTTGCATAGATATTAACATGCCTACAAGCTTAAACCTCATTTAATGTTTCTAGAAATTCTATCAAGTTACATATAAGCTTTCCAAATCATGAAACCTTATTCTACCAACATTACAAACCAAACCATCCAAAGAATTAGTGAGCTTGGTAGCTATGGTTTGTCATAATAATATCTTTGCACTTAGATTCTACAAAAACAAAATTCCGAATAAAATAAAAATTTTAAATTGTAATTATAATTTTTTATTATTTATTCATCTAAATTTATTTGAAAAGTACTTTTTAACTATACTCCAAATCAACGCAGTTGTTATATCTATCCTTTTCCTTTTGGAAGTTATTTTCTATTTTTTTAAAATTATATAACAATCTTTTAATTATTCCTGCATGAATATTGACAACAAAAGTAGATAAATGCAAAAGCTAATATTTTATTATAGTTAAAGAATAAAAATGTTTTATTTACGACTGAACAATGCCCTCGAGAAACTATGTTTAACTTTTTAATTTTAAAGATTCTTACGAAAATATCACATTATTTAAACACAATCTTTTGAAGATCATCCCATCATGTTGTTCACTAATTAAAATTATATTTTTATTTCTATAATTACATCTCGTATTAAATAGTTACACAAAAAGTTAAATGTCAATTACAATAGAAAAAAAGAACACCTAAATAACTGCTTGTAAACTTTACTCACACATCTCATGGTAGAAAAGACAAAACCAAAGTAAAGAAAGGCAAAAGAATAAATAAGAATTAAATTATTTAATTGAAAAAAAGGTTAACTACTATTTTAGAATTATTTGTCTTCTAATTCTTCTACAATAAGCAATTATTTTCATGTAACAAGGATGGGTTTCTTCTTTAATCCAACCAAAACCTTAACCATATGCTACATTACATACACAAGTTTTGAGAAAAGTTGAAAGCTCTATCACAGTATCTTCCCAATTACTATAATTACCAATAAAACCAAAAACAAGAAGCCATCTTTTCACATTAAATGAACACATTGATCACAAAATCAGGTCACCATTTTCAGAAAATGAAATAAAGAAAAGGGGAAAAGCGAAACCCATGAGCCACAGTGGTTTGTGGTTTCTGGTTTTTGGTGGTGGGGGAAAAAGAATATTACAAAAAAACCCCACTTTGCTCAGATACATTGCATGTAGGAAACCGTTCAGTGTACGGGAATCTCTTTCCCTTTCCAATAAAAGCCTCCCTTTTCCCAAACACTTACCCTTCATTTTTTCTTCAAACACCTTTTTTTTCTCATCTCTTCTCTCGTTTTTTTTGCCCTATCTCATAGGGTTCCCGCGATCTTCACCTTCAGACAACAAACTCCCTTTCTCATGCGTTCTTGCTCTCATCAATCACACACCGCCATCGCTCTTCTTCTCGTTGCTGTTTTCTTCTTCGCTCTCCTTTTTGCTCTCGTCCGAGGGTTCTTTCGTGTGGAACGCTGTGGGGTTCTTCACCCGGCTTTTATTCACCCGTACCCATGTCTAAAGTTCTCGGCTTTTCCGGTGAGTTCATTTATTCAGTCTGTTTTTCTCCGCTCTGTGTTATGGGGTTTTGGTTTTGCCCCAACTTTTTTGGAGATTAGTTTTTGGGTTGTGATTTTGAGGTGCGTGGAACGTTTCTGCTTTGTGATGATTAGGACTGGTTTTTAATCTTTGGGGGATAAAATTTAATGGGTTGGTCTTAGTTTTTGTTAATTTGTTACGGGCCATGGATGATCACGTGGTTGCGTTGGGTAAAAGTTGTAGACTTTTGATTGCTTAGAGAATCTGATAGGAGACGTAAACATATTCGTAGTTTAATCGTTGATTAGAGATTGAGGTAATTAATCCGGGTATGAAATTGTTTGAAGGATTTTTTTTGTTGGAACTTTGGATCATGTTTTGTAGTATGTTCAACCGATGGTTCTTTTTGTTGTCGTTTGTTTGGTTTTGTTTTCAAAGGATAAACGGGAATTATGTTGATTTAGTGGTTGAATCAGCATGTTTGGCTTTGTTTATATGATGAAATTTGTGCTTTGCTGAGTTTGTGCATTCATTTGTGTTCTCAGGAGGTGATGACTTTTGCCCTGGGGGATCAATATACGCCAACCCCAAGGAAGCAAGTTTCTTCCTTCCCCTTGGCCCTCAAGTTGATGTGTACTTTCCTCCTAGGAAGAGATCACGCGTCAACGCTCCGTTCGTTTTGGATGGAGAATGGTTTGAGCAAAAGCAAAAAACCTCTATTGAAGGCTTACCAGATGAGTGTCTCTTTGAGATCTTCAGAAGGTTGCCCGCTGGCGAGGACAGGAGTGCATGTGCTTGCGTTTCCAAGCGCTGGCTTATGCTTCTGAGCAGTATTTGCAAAGATGAAATCTGTGCCAAGAAAAACACCAGCGCAGAAAACATCGAAAAGGATGGTGATGATGTAGAATTTGGAGGTGAGGGATACCTCTCTCGGAGCTTGGAAGGAAAGAAGGCCACGGATGTTAGACTGGCTGCCATAGCTGTTGGAACTGCATCTCGCGGAGGATTGGGGAAGCTTTCCATCCGAGGAAGCAACATGTGCCGCGGGGTGACTAGTCTTGGTCTCAGAGCAGTTGCTCATGGATGCCCTTCTTTGAAGTCTTTTTCTCTATGGAACGTTTCTAACGTTGGTGACGAAGGCCTAACCGAGATTGCTAACGGTTGTCACCAGCTAGAAAAGCTCGACCTTTGCAAGTGCCCTGCTGTTACTGATAAGGCTTTGGTTGCAATTGCAAAGAACTGCCAGAATCTGACTGAGCTTTCTTTGGAATCATGCCCTAATGTTGGTAATGAAGGTCTGCGAGCTATTGGCAAGTTCTGCCCCAACCTAAGATCCGTAACCATCAAGGACTGCACAGGTGTTAGCGATCAGGGAATTGCTGGATTGTTCTCAAGTTCTTTGGTTCTGACAAAGGTGAAGCTCCAAGCACTGTCTGTGTCAGATCTCTCTCTAGCCGTTATTGGACATTATGGGAAGTCTGTTACTGATCTTGTCCTTAATTGCCTCCCAAATGTCAGCGAGAAGGGGTTCTGGGTAATGGGAAACGGTAGTGGGTTGCAGAAGCTGAAGTCACTCACAGTTTCATCATGCAGGGGAGTAACTGATATTGGACTTGAAGCTGTGGGAAAGGGTTGCCCAAATCTGAAAATTGCACACCTTCACAAGTGTGCCTTTCTGTCAGACAATGGGTTGATTTCGTTTGCTAAGGCTGCTTCATCACTCGAGAGCCTTCGATTGGAAGAGTGCCACAGAATCACCCAATTTGGGTTTTTTGGTGTCCTTTTTAACTGTGGTGCAAAATTGAAGTCACTCTCGTTGGTGAGGTGCTACGGAATCAAAGACCTGAACTTGGTGCTGCCCACCATATCTCCTTGTGAATCACTTAGGTCATTGACCATCTCCAACTGCCCTGGATTTGGCGACGCCTCCCTCTCTGTACTGGGAAAGCTGTGCCCTAAGCTTCAGCATGTTGAACTGAGTGGACTAGATGGAGTGACCGATGCCGGGGTTGTTCCACTGCTAGAGAGTTCTGAGGCTGGTTTGGTTAAAGTGAATCTCAGTGGCTGCACAAACGTCACAGACAAAGTAGTTTCATCCTTGGCCAATCTTCATGGTTGGACTCTTGAGAACCTAAACCTTGATGGTTGTAAAAACATCAGTGATGCTAGCTTGATGGCAATTGCTGAAAACTGTGCATTGCTATGCGATCTTGATGTCTCCAAGTGCTCAATCACAGATGCTGGGATAGCAGCCCTGGCAAATGCCCAACAGATTAATCTGCAAATTCTCTCTTTGTCAGGTTGCGCTTTGGTCTCAGACAGGAGCTTACCCGCCTTGAGAAAATTGGGTAGGACCCTTTTGGGATTGAACATCCAGCACTGCAATGCAATTAACAGTGGCACCGTTGACATGCTTGTAGAGCTTCTCTGGAGGTGTGACATCCTCTCATAAAGATGGAAGGATTAATCTCACACACTGCAATTTAGGCCAGGATCACATCATACAGGAAGCTTCTTATGCTTAGTGTTGCACAGTAGTCTTTTTTAGGTTCCATTAACAGGTCTTCATCATCATCATCCATCATCCAGCTACTCGGTTCCCTTTTTCCGGAGTGTGCAGTCATTTAACCCCATTTTTGCAGGTTCCTTTCAATGGCATCTGTTGTTTTTTGGCATCCATTGCCATCTTTTAAATGGCTGCATGTCTCTGAGAACATAGCTACCGGGTTCTGGAGTTAGCAATCTTTGTTACTGGTGTTGGCACCTGATGTTTCAACCTCAGCTTTGCATCGGTTTTGCCACCATGTGTGTCCTAGTTTTTTTAAGTTTTTACAGCCACTTGTATCACTCTCCCGATCCTTGTTTACCAAATGTGTCTGTGTTTGAACTATGTTCTTCACATGATGTTTGGGTATCATCAGTTTTATTCAAAGGGCAGGTTAAGAAGGTCTTAGGTTATGTGGTTGCAGTTATCAGGTTTGTTGTTATGAAGTCTTTTCTTAAGGGCTTGGCTGTGGCAGCAAGTAATACAGTTCTGCCATATCCACAACCTTTTTTCCCTCTGGGAAGGGTTGTTTTTTTACCAAGTCCTAGTTTTTTAAGACTTCATTTTTTTTGAACCTGGCACTGCAGCCACTACTCTACCGATGGTGTTCATGTCTGCCCTTTTTGCTGTATGTTATGAAATGTAATAAAATAAAAATCAGTCTCATTTCACGAGGCAAAAAATCATGTGTTCATATCTTTCGGCTCGTTTGGTTATATAATCCTTTTTAATTCCATGTTCATGAAGTCATCTTTATTGTTGTGGAGAAGCAAGCTTTGATATATCTAAAGATCTCATGAATAGATTTAACAACCTGTGAACGAGATTCCTGCATAGTTAGACTGTGAAACACTGGGGAAGAAGATTCCTCTTGTCCAGTGTTTGGAGAATGGAAGTGAAATGAAAGGAGAAATAAAATATAAAATAAAGTAAAAGTGGGGAGTATTGATGAAAGAAAAAAAAATATCTTTTACACAATGAGACATAAACTACTCTTGGTTTCAGGTTTATAAGTATGAAATGATATAAAGAAAAGAGATATGAAGTTGGAAGGGAAGATTTTAGAAAAATAAAAAAAAAGAATAGAATGAGTAGTTGGGAAAAGAGATGTGGATGAAATTGAAAGGTGAGAAAGATGATGAAAAGAGGCACATGCATTGTTTGTGCAAAGCAATGAATGATTCATGCACCTCAATATCCGAAGCTTCCCTCTGCAACAACAAGACAGGAACAGCAACTTAGAGTCTGGAAACACACACCCACCAAACCCCACCTATGCCCCCACTCCTTTCATTTCTCTTAGATTCTCAAATCTATTACTATTACTCTTCTTACTGTTGCTCTTTATGCAAAAAAAATATCAACCATTTCTGATTTTATTCAAATGTGTGATTGATGAGGTTTCCTAGTGGCAAATCCCAAGTGGTTAAGGGTATCATGAAATCAACCATTCTTTTTATCGTCAACTCTTCTATTAATATAGTTATGACTTTTTCTGCATTAACATCAATCTATTGATTGTTTACACAGAATATAGACACAATATTTCTCTCAAACTTCTAATCCTATTATGTCAAAGGATGCTTCCACATTCATGCTCCTTTCTGGTTACAAATTAAAGAGAAAAGATATTGTTTGATACTTGTTCAGAGTGAATATTCTATTTATTTTATCTTTCATTTAATTTTAAAATCATTAACCAGTTTTTCACATTTCAGCTATGGATAAACAGACAGTTGTCTAAATAATATAAAAATTTATTTAAATAATATTGAAAGATATAAGAAAAAATAAGGGAATATTTTGAAGGAAAAGTCATGTTATCATATATTTGAATGATATGACAAAAGATATGTTTATAACATAAGTAATAGTATAACAGTAGAAGATACCGTAGAGAATGAATGAAAAGTTAGAGAAATGCATTGCATTTGTGAGTGTCTGACAATGAATTTGTAGCTTTTCAAAACTCTGAAATAGGCAACTATTCAACAATACACTCCAAAGTCATTTGGATAAGTATGCTATTGCAAAATTTAATAATATATAATATCTGAATTAAAAAAAATAATATAAAAAAAATATTTTTTATTTAATAATTTAATTTTGTAGTATATTTTAAATTTAAATGTATTTTTTGTTATAACATACGAATTTATAAATTTATTGTACTAATCATTTGATTATTTATGAATATTTAGTGACATATAATATATATATATATATATATATATATATATATATATATATATATATATATATATATGTGTGTAAAAGAAATGTAATATATATAAGCAGTATAATTTATTTATTTTTTAATTTTTAAAATGAATATATTTAAAAAAAGAAAAGAAATAGTCCTATAATAACTCGTGTTTATAACCACGATTTCACAATAAAATAAATTTCTGTTTGAGTTCAATTGGTAACTTAAATTTGTTTTAATTGGATTGGAGTGGAGTTATGTTTAGTAACACGATATTCATTTGTTTAATTTTCTTTCGGTGAGGTGTTACTTGTAAACATAACTTTATTTTTTTAGAAACTGTTCTTACAGTTTTTTTTTTTTTCATTTATCGTGTTTTATATAATTTTTTTTAATTTAACTGATTATATAAGTGGAATTGATAGATTGTTATGACATGATTTGGTACATGTTTATTCATGATATTTGATGAAAATATTAAAATTTGATATTAATTTAATGAAAGTTGAGAAAATTGAAAGAGTAAGCAATATTAATTTAAATTAAATCAAACACAAACTAATGAAGAAATGAATATTATAATGTAGAATTTTTATTAATCATAAAAATATAAAATCATTAATGCAATATTAAAAAAATTATAATATTTTTCGTATCCAATATATATGTAATTTATGAGTTATATAAGTATTTTATAATTTTTTAAAATAAAAAATTAACTAAAAAAAATTGGTTTATCCTAGAGAAATAGACATTATTTTATTTTATGTGCTTCCAATAATTAAAGTATTATATATATATATATATATATATATATATATATATATATATATATATATGAGAAAATTTTATTTATTTATACTATTTAATAATACAATTGTCAAATACACGTGTAATTTTATCCATTTATTTATTATTTTTGTTTATTTATATTTACGTTTAGTTACATACTATTTTCTATTTGTTTATATTTAGTTATGTACTTATATTTTTTATTTATATTTTTTGATTTTAATATTTACTATTTGAATTTTTTTAATAAATAAATATAATTTTTTTTAAAGAACAATAAAGTTTATGACATATAAGTACACGATGACATTGTAGTTGAAGGAATGATTTTTTTTGTGAGGATTTAGAAAATATTTTATAGTAAAATTAATTTTTATAAGATATATTTTATTATTTTATTATTAAAAAGTTTAAGTGGTGATTAAAAATATGTTAATCTAGATTTATTTTATGAAAATTATGATGTCTCTATAAAGTACGTATTTTCCTTCTCTACACCTCTTTAAAATTCTAACCTTTCCATCTATTTGTTTAAACATTAAAGTACGTCATATGTCATATGACTCTTAGCAACAAAGTCTATAATTCTACACAATCAGTTTCTCTAATGGAATAAGTTCATCATTTATCTTCTAGTTTGTTTTACAATTGAAATAATTGTTTGTATGATGAGTTCTTTTAAATGAGAAATTTAAACTGGTTTATGTGTTCTTAGTAAGGATTGTCTTTGTGTATTGTATTTGAGAGATCTATTGAAATTGTTTAGATAAATCAAGTTGCACATTTTGTTCTATCTTAGACATATTTTGAACTAAACAAAGGTGCTTTTGATCACAAAAGAAAGTGGAATAGCCTAGATAGTTTAAGCAGAAAGCTTGATGTAGTTATACAAGTTTTTGTTTTCTACCATCCCGTTCAGCGAAACCTCTGATAGTGTTGGGCGCCAACAGAAAACATTTTTCAATAAGATGCAATTTTCATTTCTTGCTGGGTGAGCCATTCTTGATGGGCGAACTCAAAAAAAAAAGAGCTTCCACTAATTTGGGACGGTGAGAAAGAATCGTTGAGCGCTAGAAAAAACTATTTTCAGTGAACATCAAGGGTTTTGTCCAATGAGCGTTAGAGAAAACTATTTTCCTATAAATGCAACAATGTGAGATTGTTAGGTGGTGTATTGAATAAATGACTCCTGGAGATTATATAAAGTCTACTAGATAATATATCTCACATAAAGGAAGATATATAGCTGGTGAGAGTTAATGGAGATTCTATAACGAAATTTTGTGTGAAAAATAACCACTCTAACATGCTATATTTAACTAACCCTGTCATGTGAACAGGACTTAAGTCCTAATACCTTATGGACGAAGTAGAGCCTGAGTGGTAGTTGTCAAAAATTTACTAAGTGTTCACATGATAGGTACAAAACCTTTGATGTTCGATTCAAAGCACAATTCTTTTGGAAGAAGTCATATGATGTTTGTCATTTGTAGTTGCTTGATTAAATGTAAATGATGAAGTTAATTAGTGCATATGAACTATGTTGCTGACTATTGTAAATATATTAGCCTACCCTAGTTTTGTGGTTGTTTTTATTTACTATGATCGTGTGTTACACATAAACATATGACTATGTATGTGAGGATTCTCAGTAGTGAGAAACCGAAAGGGTGTGGTTGAATGCAAACAGTTTTTGTATATGTATATAGATCTTATAATTATATTCCTCAAAATAAAATTTTAATTTATATTTTTATTTCGAAATACCATATTTTAAAATAATGTACCTCTTATAAGAAAATGAGTGACATTGTATCTGGAGTTGAGATAAGTAAATATTGATGAAATATCCTGGTGTTATTCTTTTGATTATGATAAAATTCATTTATAATGATTAATCATTGCAAAATTAATTCAAATGATTTTAATATAAAATAAAATATAATATATCGATAAAATTGAAAATGATATTTATATATAATTTTGATATGATATTTGTTGTCATATCTCTATTCTACCTCTTGTGTATGAAAAATGAATTTAAAAGTATCAACGATAGAGGTGCAATTTTCTCTACATTGATTACCGCAGAGGAACTAATGAAACACAAACATTATTGGTAATTCAATTACTTTTTTAAGAACAGACCTGTCGAGCATAACTATTTATTTCGGACATGAAAGTTTCGATTAATCTAAGAGGACTTATAGTTATTATTTTTTATATACCTTCTACAATCTACATCAATTCTCTAAAATAAGATATAAAAAAGAAAGTAAAGTTTTAGCCCAAAATTTTACATACGACACAAAAAAAAATGCTGGTTTTTTATTAAATAACGTCATAAATGATTAAATTGTTGATATGTTTAAAAGGATAAATATGTTAACATTTTATTGGTAGCTAATTGTTAGTATATCTTTATTAAAAAATAGCTCGACAGTTAGTAAATTCAAAATTTATCCTAATTACCTAATTAACGCCGCTAACTTCAAGAATGATTTCCATATGCTTAGTTTGGAAGCTTTTTTACCCATTAGGGTCATTTTTTATAATGAATTATAAAAACGATAAATTAAAATTATTTACGAACATTAGATAATTCGTATTTTAAATACAACTTTATAAAAATAAGTGGATTTTCATTACTTCTATGTTTTCATGTAAAAGGAAAAGTTTTGAAGTTAGGAATGAAACCACGACGTCTCTAATTTTAATTTCGAAAACAATTATAGTTGTGTTTTATAACAATTTATCCAGCATGCGCAAATGATTCAAAAGTTACTTCTCTTTTATAGTTTTAATAAAAAAAATATTTTTCTTAATAAAAGAACCTTGCTTAGATTAAGAGAGAGGAAATAAAAAAAATGAATAGAAATATATCTTTTTGGACAAATAGAAATGGGAATACAAAAATGTAGAAATTTTTGTTTCATTTGTTTGGATGAATAAAATGAGTGGAATATTAAATAAATAACATAATATTATATAGGAAATAAAGAATAACTTAATTGTTTTTTCTTAACACAATTTATTTATAATTTCGAAATCTAACAAATATCATTGAAAACTCTTCTCTGGTTTAGGCATCTCTAAAATTTAATATTATATTATAAATAATCTGTGTTTCAATATTAATAACTGCTTCTCATTAGCATTAATGTTACTCGTGTGTATGACATGTTTGGAATTGCATTATCTGAAAACGCGTTTTCAAACATGTATTTGCCTTATCTTGGTTTTTTAAAATATAAAAATGGTGCTAATATCTTCTTTACGAAAAAAAGGTAAGATATTTAAATAAGAAATACATCAATAATTTCAACTCTTTCATGAAAGTGCATTTTGAGCAGGGAAATCACGGTAGATAGAAGATTATGAAAATCTCATCATTTACCTTAACAGAAGAAAATGAGTCCAATTTGTCTGCTGACTTTTTCTTTGTATTGTGTACTTCAAAATATACTACTTTTGATATATTATCAAGATTTTTAATATATTTTAAAACATAAAGATCAGTGTATTTTAAAAACATAACAGTAGACAACATGAAAAAAACTTGACAGAGAATCCAAGTTCAAATAGAATGGTGTTCTTATTGGCCTTATTGCAATGTGCATGCATGTCCATGTGCAAAAGAAATAAGGAAAGGTTAAAAGAAAAAATCATAGCCAAAAAAAGCTACAGAAGAATTTGATCTGTATGATTCAGGCAGAAGGGTGTCGACAACACAAAAGCTTGTACATGAGACAATGTCAAATTGTTTAACAAAGCAAAGGCCTGAACAACTTGAATCATCAGCAGATAGCAAACTTTCTCAAAATTTTCCTCCAAATAAATTTCCACTAAACAGACAAGTGCTGCATATACCAAAAATAACATCAACTAGAACAACCTGGCAAATATTACATGCATTGCTGCTGCAAGTGCGAAAGACAAGAATGAGAACCAAACTGCCAAGCTTGGGAGTCAGTAAACACATAAAGAAACAATGCTGCTTGGACATCATCATCACAACTGACAACACAAACCATAATGCAAATCTGCAACCCTTCATTGTCAAATAATTTGAATCATTCTTGGAAACTAACCTGCTGTTTTTGATCATTGCTCTGCGGTGGCAACAGGTTCTTGTGCCAATGGGGACAAAGGATTCTCTTCAACTGCTATATCAACATTCACATGAGACTCTTCTTCACTCGGCTTGTTATCTGAAGGAACCACATTCAGAGGCACAACATCATTTGTTTCACTGGACAAGATATTTTTCTCTTCGGTTGCTGCAATCGTCTCGGTTTTCTCTTCGCCTGTAGCATTGGATATGTTGATATTCTTTTTAGCAGCACGAGATACGGAAGACTTTTCATTCTTGGTGGCCTTGGATGGTGTAAGTGCAGTTGTTGATTTTGATACATTGTTCTTTTCAGAGGTCAGACGAGAAGGAAGAGATCTTCGAAGCGGTTTCTTTTGGAGGACCGGATTAGGTTCCTTGCTGGGGTTACTCTCTGAAACTTTCTCATCCAGACTTAAACGAGCTACTCTTGAACTGCTGCTGGTGTTTCCATCTGATTCTGAATTAGCTGAAGTCTTCTTACGACCAAACTTGGGAGATTTTGGCCTTGTAGTTGGTATCTACATTAGTAACACCCTTAAGCCAAAGATGCTTAATTTTCTATATGGCAAGAACAAAATTGCATCCTCAAATAAATGTCCCTTTAGTTGTACTAAACTTATAAAAATGTCAGTGTAATCTAAAAAAAGTGTGTGAGTGTTGTTTGATGAGTGTTAATAAAATTAAACTTGAATGGAAGTGACTTATGTTTTCAGATGTTTTTACTTTAAACACTAATATAATTAAGAACCAACTCCTCAATGTGATATCAAGTATGTTAACGTTGGTAGTTGAACATGACTTTGGATGATCCAACCTAAATCCAAACATACCCTAATAATGGTATCCTACGATAGTGAAAATTGCTCTATAGGTCTTTACTGGATGACTTATATATTCATGAATACTCACAGTTGTCTGCAAGTCATTCTATACTGGTGTTACAACTTCTAGGGACATGATTATAAATTCTTGTAAGTAGTAAGGAACTAAGAAAAAATAGTAAAAATTATAGTAACTCATTCAAAAGTTTTTAGAAGCATACAGATCCTGTTAAGAACCTTTAGATTGGAGGGACCTATCTGAAAACTAGGTGAAGCTACAGGGACATTCAGAGTAATTTAGCCTTATAAAAGAACAAGATCAAATATAACACAATTTCAAGAAATAATTAAACTAAAGTTGCTCACAATGATATGGTTTGTCAGAAAAGCAAGGAATACACACAATTCAATGCACGGGTAACAGAAAACTGAGGTTTTACCATTTCACTCTGTAGTTAAAATGGTACAAAAAAATCTTTCCCGTTTTACAAATACAAACTATGAAATAATATTCAAATAATCACTGATACAAAGCAGATATGCAAACCATGCATAGTTGTGGTCAACAAATTTAGTTACTACACTGAGAACCATCTGCTTGTACTTATAAAAAAACTCTCCAAGCGAACATAAACCAGCTTTAGATACAATCAAACAATTTATTTACCAATGGTTATAGAAGGCTAGAAATCATCCCTGAAATCAAAGTATGTTATGATGTACGAATGTAGTATTTATACAGTGTGATAAAATGATATGATATATGCATTATTTATTGTGTGATCTCCTCACAAATAATGGTCCAACAATCTTACAAGAGAGAATTTTTATTAGCAAAGCTGAAGTTACATACCAAATCTCCATTTCAAAAATGGAAGTATTATTTTATTTTATACCCAATACAACAATTAATAAATGAATCTAAATAATGATTCAAGACCAAGCAATTCATAATAACAGGATATTAAAGAACAAGCAAGAAACTTCACAAAACAAAGAGAGAGAAATGGGAAAAGTGAGAATAAAGCTTCCATCTGCAAACAACGCTCTTTACTAATTATTTTTTAGAAGAATATTGCATGCCGTCTCTATCAAACTCCAAGTAGTATGTACGCTTTCATCTTTGCTTTTGTCTATTTACATGGCGGCACATGCATACAAACACACATGTGAAAATAATTAGTGCAGGCTGAAGGGTACACATACAAGCAAGTACAAAGAGACACACATGTGTGCATGCACGTGAGCAAACACAACCACAGAGAAAGAGAGAGAAAAAGGACCTTCTTTAGCTCAACCTTAGGAGGAGCAGGCTCCTGATAAAAACTTGGCATTGGAGTTGCTTTAAAATTTAGACTCTTCCTAAGCTTCTTAATCTCGGCATCTTGGGTCTCCTATAAAAGGGATTAAAAGATTGGCATGATTAAATGGCAAATTTTCAATCAACATTTTATCCCAGATATCAAGTAGTCTAACCTTGGTTTTTGCTTGCAAGTTACTCTTCTCCACCTCCTTTGCCTGAATCCTTTCCTCAAGCTTATTATAGAACTGCTCACCAAAATATCAATCAAATTTTAAAACTACAAGCTTATTCAAAAGAAACCTTGACATCAACAATGTACAAGGAAATTAGTATGCAATAATTATTCACCTCTTTTCTTCTCTCAGCTCGTTCGCCACACTTAAAACTGAATCCATAATTTGGAAGTGTCCCCACCCTTTGAGGTTTGGCATCTTCATTGTTGGTACTTCTAAGAAGATTAAGGTTGAAACAAAATATACACAGCCCCATACTCAATAATAAACTTACATAACAGAGAACCAGTAGTTCCAGATTTTTTCTCACTAGGAGAAATACACAAACCCAAAAAAGGATACAAGGAAGAATCTTCTTCTCCTTGATCTTTAACCGGTCCTTTTCTCAATGATTTTGGTTTTGTCTTCTCCCTGTATCCAAAACATCAACCACTCCAGTTAAATAATAACAATAATCTATCTTTCCAGAGATGAAATATTGACAAGAAATGCAAGCATTACATACATTGACACTTCAGAAGATGCTTCATCAGACTTCAAAGGGTGCTGAGAAAAACAAAGTGAATCAGGTAATGCCTAAACTATAAACTTTATCACCATAAACAGATAAAAATTAAAAGAAGCATATTACATTCATCCAAGTTACTAAATAAAAATTTGGGAAAGCAGATATAGGTAATAATAGAGTTTACTTTGGCACCCACAGAAAAGAGAGTTTACCTTGGGCTTGGACAATTGAGTCTGCCGATCATTGAATGATCTGCTGCTTTTAATAGACTGTTTTGGGCGAGAGTCTAAAGCTAAAGTACCATTTGAAACAGATGAAGATGCTTCTTTATCTTTTCCAATTTTGCTCTTATTTACCAAACTTGCATGAACTGCACTGGAACTTGGAGCCTTTGCATTCTTATTCTTGACAAGACCCTTTGGTGCCCTTGATTGTTTTGTTTGGTCTGATATTTTCGTATCCTCTTCCTAGAATTGAGCAAATATATGAGATTCCGATAATATGAACAACTTACTGAAAGCAACTCAAGGGACACAAAATCCTCTAACCTTGGTAATAATGATCACGTTATTGCCATCGATAATGTCATTTGATTCTTTGATTTCTGCCACAAATGAGTTATCAATAGCAGCACTATCTGACTGATGGAAATTATCAAAATTTCCATTTGAAGCAACAGTTTCTGCAGTTTCAGTGACACTGGGATCTAAATCATATGGAGCACCACCATCCTCCCCAGAATTTGAAGGTTCATCATGGACACCATTTTGGTGGACCACTTCAACCCCATCAGCAGGTAAAAGGTTAATTGGATCCATCACTCACAATAGCCTACAAATTACATAGAAACAAATAATCAAGGCTTAGAAATGCTTGTACACAAGAAACAAATACATAAACACTAACACGAACAGTTTTAACCATTAATCAGCAAATTTTCAAACATGTTGTTTTCTTTCCCGTGTCCAAAAAGACAAATAGAGATTACAATATTACAAAAGACAGTTTCATCGGGCAGACTATGGTTGTAATGGCAACTTACCCACTTGAAGAGGAAAGTAAGAGTGAGATGACAAAATGTAAGACCTGTCAGTTGGTGTCATGAGTTATTTCTCCATTCAAACAGTATTCAGTAACACAACACAATGCAACCATCATAATTCCAAAGTATCAGTTAAACTTTTCCTTTTACCTTAAGTAATAAACATATAAACAGCCCCTTTTCAAAGACATGGACACTAATCAGTAACCAACAATAACCGTAATGTACATGAACAATAATCGGGGCAAAATTTTTATTCTCAATTAAGACAAAAGAAGGAGGGGGAAAGGCAATAGAATCAATGTATACATAATTGAGCGTGAGAGTCCCATATTCAAAACTTCTGCTCCGCATTTTCCTAGCAGTTACAACAATTATTAAAGTTCTTTGTGCATCAAGATATAATTAGACACTAAACCTGCAACAATTAGAGATTCATACAAATCATCATGAAGATAAACAGTGCTCAGATTCCAATCCCCCTATCCACAATCTTCCAATTCAACACTGATCTCACACCAAATTAACAATCCAATGAGAACCCAAGTTCCGTTTCTCAATACAGAACACCCCCAACAAACAAACAACCAAAACAATCTCACTCCCGATTTCACAACAAACCAGAACTCAAAAACAGAACCCCAGAAGCAAAAAATGAGATTTTTATACTTTCTGAGTCCACAAAGTCAAAATTCCGCATCAAAAAGTCTCACCTGATAATAGGGTATTCAAAACGCCATGAAAATGTAGACAGTAACCACCAGTGATGCAAGCAGTGAGTGGAAGCTTAGTGGGTGGTTGGCAGAAGAAAGAGATCTAACCCCGAGAGAAAAAAGGAACCCAGAAGGGGGATTGAGTAGAGGATCAGGATCCAAGGATCGAGACAGAGAAAGAGACAAGAACAGCAACAAGATCCGAAAGATTGGAAGTGTAGTAGATGGTGATGATTGAAGGAGTGTGGTGATCACATGATAGAGAGAAAGAGAAGGGAAAGAAGAGAGAGAAGCTTGATATGAAGGAGAAGTAGAAGGAGCGGTTTGGAAATGGGATTGAAGGAGAGGTCGCTCTCTGTTACTGGAAATGGCGAGTGAGTGAGAGACTGAATGGGTCACACAGACATAGAGACACAGAGACAGGGTCAGAGTATACGGTTTCGAAGATAAATAATTAATTAATAATAATAACAATTATTATTATTATTTTATTATTATACAAAATCTACAGTTTTTCTTTTTTAAAAATTCTTTAACTGCTTTTACTTTTCGAAAATTACCCGAGGTAAGAATTTATAAGTGAAAATTGCTTCAACTTTCTTTTATATATATATATATATATCATTTTTTCTTTAAATTTAAGATAATAAAGAATACATAGACACCAACATACGAAGCACGAATACGATAAGATATATCTTATATGATACCTAATATGTTTAAAAATAATATAATATAATACGTTATACATACATATTTACAATATTTTAATACGTAATAAATATATTAATATTATTATTTATATTCAAATTAAAATTATAAACATAAAAAATTATAAATTACTATTATCCTAAAAATATTACTATTTTATATATAAAATATTTCATTGATAAATATCAATAAAATACTATAAAATATCGGATACGAATCAAATTAAAGCATGGATGCTTTGTAGTCACCAACTAAGATAAATACATAATTTTTGTAAATACAAACAGATATTTAAGGAATTATAAAATTGAAATAAAAATATTTAAGTCTATAAAAAATTAAATTTATACATTTATTTAAGCTTTGAATATTTGTTTGTGTTAAAAAAATATTACTTTCTTTTTTCTAAGCGATTGGTAGAATAGAAATTTTGAAGTCTGCGTAATCTGGGAAAGGAAAAGTATATTTGGCATGTTTTGTTTACCCTTTTGAAAATATTACAAAAGGAAACAATATGATTTTAAATTCAATAAAGAGTAATTATATTTTTAACAACTATTTATTAATAATTTTAACATTATTCATTTATCATAAGATTCTATCTTTCTAATTTAAGTTATTCTTTGTATTCTTTTCAAGATTCAAAATAAATGGTTCATTCCTAATATTCAACTTTGAATATGCACTAAATAGTAGATTAAGATAATTCAACTAAAAATTTGATATGGGTTGAAGGTTTTTTTTTTAGTTCTATCTCTTAATGTGAAAGTATTTAGATAATAAATTGCTTTTATAAGATAAGTTATTTCTGAGGGGAGTTGGTTACTTACATTTGTTTATTTTTTTTTTAGATATGTTAGAAATAAGTTAAATGTTCTGAATTGGAGTTGATATTTCTTTGAAGTTGAAACAATTGAGTTATCAGTAATATAATTTACATATATATATATATATATATATATATATATATATTTTAACTTAAACTGAGGTATCATTAATCCCTTTTAATTTGTGCCGGTTCCTTAGTCCAAAACAAAACATGTTTATTTGGATGATAGTATTATGTAGAATTAGAAATAAGATTTATTGATTTGTAAGTATTTATGCATTCAATATTATCTTTTAATATTGTCAATTTATTATTATAATTAATGTGTGTAATTGTCAATCAATTATTACAGACATTACTTGTTATCTTATTTATTTGTAAGATCTTAATATTGTTAACATTTGCTATATATCTAAACTATTACCATCATATTAATATTGTACATCATTCTCTTATCCTCAATACATTTTATTTTTTGCATTAGTGCACTTAAGTTCTTAAGTCTTGAAGGTTCTTGATCCAATACAAACCATGGCATTCGCTGCAAATTCAAATGACAAAAATGATCTCTTATCCACTATGTTTGTCAAGCTAGACAAATACATTGTCCACTATGGAAATCATTGTTGCTTTCTATTATCAAAAGTTGCAACGTTGATGAGTATATGCTAGGGTTGAAGGAGTGCCTTTAAGAATTCACAGTCTATGCATAATCAGGAAAAATGTGCAATACTGCCTTTGACGATTGGCAGACTTATGACTCAACTCTTTAGGTGCTTAAGGAATTCAATGACTATTGAAATAACAACACATTTGTTGCATTGGGATACCTCAAAACAACTTTAGGATGAAGTTCAAAGTCTAGTCGGTGCACACACAAGGTCTTGAATCATTTTTCTTAAATCCGAGCTTTATATCATTAGAAAAGGAAAGATGAAGAGGGAAGAGTATCTGGTCAAGATGGAGAATCTCGCTAACAAACTTAAGCTTGCAATCAATCCTATTTTTAACTCAAATCTAATTATTCAAACCCTAAATGGTTTAGATTGTGAATACAATATTCCTATAATGGTCAAACTATCTAATCAAACTACTCTCACTTGGGTTGATTTGCAGGCATAATTGCTAACCTTTGAGAGTAGACTTGACCAACCAAATAGTTTGGCAAGAAAGCATGTTTATTTAGATTATAGAATTATGTAAAAACAATTAGATTTGAGTAGTTGGGAGTGTATTGTGTTGCAATTTTCTAGATTTCTACACATCTCGTTCGAGCACCAAATTGTCGCTTAGTACTGCTTAAGCAATGGTCATCGTTGTTAATACACCATACCTTGTCGCTCAAGCATCATCATAGCCGTTAATAAACACACATGCAAAAGAAATCTTCAATCACATCCTCAATATAAAAGGTAACTACATGATGTCTTTCGAAAGATTCACACTTATTAAATATTTAAACACATCTTACCAAAAACTAACACCTATCATTCGACCATGATGATTCATGCACTTACTTATCCAAGTTTGATAAATAAACTTCATTCGTTTTCTCACCGAGTGACTTGTTAATTCATGTGAAGTTAGAATACCTCTTTTACTCAATGAGCTAACATGCTTAATATCTCTTTTTACTTATCATATACTTGATAACATCATTTTTCTTTATTGTAATGTTTATTTTATTATCAAATGTTTATTTAATTAATATTTGGAATAAAAAAGGGAACGTCGATACAAGTATATATGTTTCTGGAATGGAGACGAGACAAAAATTTCATACCCCTTGAATATCGAGATGAGAATATGGATGAATTTTTAATTTAGAGATGAGGATGAGATAGTCAAACTCACACCTATCACTACTAAAAAAAATTATTTCCTGCCAATTTTGTTTTGAAATTTTTTTCGTAAGAAATACCTACAAATTTTGTTGTGAAAAAAATTTGTAAGAAATTGTTACCAATTGTCTTGCAAAATATTTTGTATAAAATATTTTTCGCAACAAATTTTGTAGGAAATACTTACAAATTTTATAATTTTGTAGAAAATAATTACCTGCCAATTAAAATTCTTAAAAAAAATGACAGAAAAAATTATTTTTTTCTAAATTTTTTGATCAAATTTAAAAAAAAATCTCATGTAATATGAGAATTTCAAGTAATGTATTTCACCTGATTATTATCCATAATTACAAGTTCTTGCTTGAATTATTGCTCTATTGCCTGAGTGTTCACATCGTTTTAGCAGTAAAGTAATTATAACATACCATCCTATCTTAGCAATGAGTGAGCACTTAATTAATATCAAATCTAAGAACTTAGAAAACAAAGAAGAAAACAATAAATATTCGTACCAACTTATATTTCACTTCATTAAAATACCTCTTTTACATCATTTTCAACCTCTTAATCCTTAATATCAATTACTTTACATTGACCCAAACTGTACCCAAAGATATAAACTTATAACATCATCCATTTAAATATATCTAACTTTCAACAACTAAAAACGAAAAGACACTTTGATTACAAGAACTAACATATTATTTATGTTTTCTTTTTCTTAATTATAAGAAGCTACCTCTTTTAATTTTTTTTTTTAATTTATTTGAAATTTTAGTTGTGTAAACTCACTCATTATCCATGTAAATAGATACTTTTATCTGTAATAAATATATAAAAGGAATAGTGTGATATAGAAAGAAATGTTAATTTTTTATATAATTTTATAATAAATGTTTATTTTTATTTGTCTTTGTAACTCCATACGCTCTTACCCTAAATAAGAGTAACGATAATACCATTTTATTGACAATTTGTTTACTTCATATGGTAACTACCTCAAAATTCAAATTTAACCACATTTTCATTATAACTTCTGAAAATATGATGTTAATATTAAACAGATATTCTTTTTCTCTCTAATCTCTATCAGGTTTAAATTTATGAATTTTCTTTTTCTCTTTCCTTTAGTGTCATCCTCCTATTCTCATATTTCTTTTTCTTTATTAAATTTTCTTGATTTGGGTGTATACCAAGTGAAAGTTTGCTACTTAATTTTTGTCGTTGTTTAATTATTCAAATTTCCTTTTCTTAACTAATACTGCTTTTTTATTCAGTCCATATTTTTTATTCCATAGTCTGTCCAATTATGAACATTCAAAAAATGATATCAATGCATCAAATTTCGTAAAAAAGGAGAAGAAATCATAATATTCCATATTAGTTGTAACTTGTAGTTGTATGAAACTTTTTACTATTATATTTTTATTTTAAAAAACAAATTTACGGATGTCTAAATTTGAGAGGATTATTTTAAAATCAAATTAACTTTACCTTTTGCATTAGAAAATTTCAATATTATGTATTGAATTTAAATTAATATCATTTTAATTATTTAAATGTCAAACAATCTTAATTAACGTTAGCTGAAAAAAAATTCGATTAAATATTTCAATAAAATTAAAACACTATTGATAAAATCTAATATTTGTGTCGATAATGAAGAAAGTAATCACTATAAACATTAATAATAATAATAATTATTAGTATTGTTATAATAATAAATGTCAATAATAAAATTCAGTTCATATTTATCAAAAGATAATACTTGTAAGGAGTTCAAAAAATATTTTTAGAAATGGTAGTGGTTTTAAAATGGTCACACGAGTATAAATAAATTTTTTAATAAATGAGTTTCATTATTATAAAACACATCATATCTCTTTAAACCATTTTTTTAGAGTTCTCTACCTTTTCTCACTTTGTATTCATTCTTTCAAAGATTTAAGACCATAGAAGTGATTCTTTCAGTGAGTTCATCCTATTGATCTGATTGGTTTCTTCGTTTGGGTAGGTAGTTTTTCTTCCCTTTTCTTAGGTCAATTTATTCTTTTCTTGTATGCAATCATCTTTTACTTGCATGTGTGTCTTGAGTCTTTTATGTGACTCTTTGTTGACCAATGATCATAATGATATAATCTAATCATTTTTGTGACATTTCAATGTGTAGATTATGAGGTTGAAGGTGGTTTGGTGTTGTAGAGCATCTAGAGTAGTCACACTAGGTGAGGGAAGTTAATTTTACCTATTGTGTTTTGTATTTACTTTGATCTCTGATTTTTTTTTAAAACTTAAATTGTGATTGTACGATGAATTGGTTTGGTTAATTTGCTAATAGTGGTGATTGAGAAGTAGGATTGTTGATAGATGTTTCTGTGTAATATGAAAATAAGGTTTTGTGTGTTGAATGTAGATTTTACTTCATAGGCTCAACTTGATTTTATGATGTGCATTGAGGAATGAAATAATGCATATTGTATCTCTAACTAAAATAAGTTGTTTAAACATGATTCTTGGTGTGGTTGTGACTTATGTGAAGCATGAGATTGGTTTTTTTGTGGTTGGAACTAACAAATTGCAGGATTTAGATTTCTGTATTATGCAGACTCGCTGAGCGAATGTCCAAATTGAGTTTGGTAGAGAGTCATGAGAGGTATGCTCGCTAAGCGAGTAGACTCTTGCTAAGCAAAAGCCAAACTCGAGTTTGACAAAGAGTTAGGGGAGATAGACTCACTGAATGATGTTGACCTCATTGGGTAAATTATCATGTAATTTGTTCTAGGGATTCACTGAGTGAGATACCTAGTCGTGGAGCGAGGGAATCTCCAAGGGATACTTATTGAGCGAATGTTTGATCTCGTTGAACATGCTAGTCAGATTTCAGGCAACATATTTATAGAGGAAATTATGTGAACTTGAGAAGATTTTAAGGATGTTTAACTGATAGTTTAATGTATGTATCTATTTGTATGAAAATGTAATAATTGTGTGAGAATAGTATGTTCATATCCAAGGTGGATTTGACATATATTTCTTTAGGGTATACATTGAAGTAAAGATTCAAGAATGAAGTTTATCCTAACACTTTACAAATCATTCAAACTCACATATAGTGGAATGAGTTAGGTGGTGAAAGTAGCAGGAGATTCTAGTTTATGAATTCAAGGTTCTTATGACGGAGGAAGGACTAACCTTGTTTATGATAGGATGAAACTCATTGGCAATGACTTTGCAGAGCAGTAGAGGCCACCACAAGTGTATAATTTCCAATGAATACATCAATGAATGTTATATGAATGATTGAGTCTAGAAGAGTCTTCTAATATGTGGTAGATAGCTTTATATATGTTTGGATTGAATTATGATATACATTGTAACATCCCTACGGGAAATTACTTATTTAAAATGAATAATTCAGAAAAAATAAATTCATCATCAAACTATTATTAATCCCAAACATGGGAAATATTCACAAATTATTCCAACTGTCAAAGATGGAATTTATAAATAGTTCCTAGCTCGAATCCTAAGCTAGCCCCTCTCTCTGTCTCAAGTGTTAGCAGAATATAGATACAAAAAGCCTTCTCGGGCTTTCCCACCCTTTCACATCTAAGTCACCATACATTAGCAAAAATAAAGAAATCAATTTCGTTCTCAGCAAGGTTTGAACACACAACCCATCAATTACCAAGCCAAGTGCATAACCTATTCAACCAATACATGTTTCATGATAATTCTTATAATTCTAGAATTATGTTATCACTCAACATATTCATTCATATTATAAAAAAAATTTAATAATAAATCAAACAACACATAACTGACATACATAAGACTCAAACCCAAGTCCTTTCACACAATCAAAGTACTCTCAACTATTTAAGCTAGTACTTTTTCACATTACAATAATTAACATTAAATGCCATAACGACTTCTACTACCCGCATTTATTAAATAATTATTTATTTAATTATTTAAATTTCTCGGGTCTTACATACATGATTATTATATAAGATTCTTTTGTAAATTAGCTTCCCCTGTTGTGTTTGTTGGTTTTGTTATGTTTTGTCTCTATTCTTTTTGCAATGATCACATCTTTTATGTGAGCAGAGAAAATTACACGTGTAGAGGCATCTCTACAGGATTAGGAGTCAGTTGTTTGAACAATTGCAAAATAGTATTTTCTAGGATGTATAGTTTTGGAATGTACATCATTTATTATTATAGTTATATCTTTTTGGGATAATTGTACTAATATAATCTATGCTATGAGTTACCTGCTTTTGAATATTAAATATGAAATGTCTTATTATAGTATTCTTATGGCATTAAAAATGGGATGTTACAATATTTTTGACATTAGTCGATAAAAAACTATTTATAATCCTAGTTAACATCAAGAAAAGAATAACATTTATTTATAATAAGAAAGAAAATATAATCCTAGTAATTTATTTAAATAAAAATAATTCCTATCAAATGAGTAAAAAAATAATTTGTGCAATGTTTCATCAATAATTCTTGAACTAAAATTGATAAAAGAATATGAAAAGAAAATCAAGTTTGAAAATATTAAGAATTTTAAATTCTTACATTATAGTTGGAATTTAAAATTATAGGTTAAACATGATTTTAGTCCGTGAAAATTGGAATTAGCCACTCTTTAAAACTCTGGACCAATTTGGTCCCCCATCTTTACAAATATGTGAATTGTTATCATGAAATACATTTGAAACACACACACATACACACATACATACAAAGACACATACAGACACACACACATACACACACACACACAAATTATGGCACATGCCTTAGCTCTCCTTGGTCCCACATAGCTCTGAATACATCATGGCTCTTACCTTGGCTCTACTCAGCCTTGCATACATATTCTCATTTTAAAATTCTCAGATCCATTGATTTTCCTTCCAAAAATCCTATGTCTCGCTTAGCGAGCACACAAACTTGCCTAACGAGACAAGGCTTGGAGTTTTAAAAATTGAAGCTTATCCAATTATCAGTCTCAGTCCCTCAACGAGCTACCCACTAGAGGTACACTTTCTTAGCGAGACCTAGCTCACTCAATAACCAGTTTCCTTTGAGCTATCTATAATCCTACAAATTTATGTTCGCTTAGTAAGGAAACTAACTTGCTCAATAACCAAGTACTTAAGAAAAAATCCAACAATTTTGTCCGGTGAGATTAGACTTGCCCAACGACCCAACCACCTTGAGCTTTTAGGATTTTTCATAAAAAAAATAATAATTTAATAGGAGTTTTACTCACCTAGCTACCCAAACCCCTAGGAGCCATTTTCACAAGGCTTGCCTAGCAAGTAGAATACTTGAGTTATCTGAAATTTAAAATTGTCACTTTGACTCATTGATTAGCTAACTCACCTAACGAGTCTACTTAATTATAGAATATATAGAATATATATATATATATATATATATATATATATATATATATATATATATTAGTTTGATCAATTGGCGCTAATTTGTGTTTTTATCCATTTTTCAAGACACAATAGGAACAATTCAGTTTTAAAATAGGTCACCGTGACCCAATTTATCCAAGCTAATATGCTTATCCTTAAATTATATTTCGTTCACATATAATCATTCCACTCACAATATCATATCAATGTTCAATAAACAATCAACATACTCATCATATCTCGTCATAGATTTCATCCCCACCATAATGTCATATAATATAATAATCAATTAACAAAAATAATTAACTTCTCTTACCAGAATTGTGTCGTGTGATTCTATGACAATTATAAAGCCTCGATTCACATAGGATGTAACACATGCTCACAAAAATTTTAAATCCATGATCTAAATATATCCCAATGATCACTAACAAATAGAAATTCATCTTGAACTCAAAAGAGCCAGATGCAAGCACGTTCCACCACCCTATGCAAGCATATATTTCTAAAATGACTAAAAAACAAAGTAAAATATGAATTTACTATACAATTCTTATCAAAAAAAATATTGTGCTCTAAGTCATAACTCCTATGGTAATATGTAAAATTCAAATAGATGAGATATAAATTTAAAAAACTCAGATAATATAGAGAAAGCGAAGAGAATTGTTTTTTAGAGAGATAATAACTTTTATAAAATAAAACTTGATTAATTACTTTTTCTATTTATAGTCCAGTCAATTAATAGTAAAAGTAATAAGTTAAATATCACTACTAAAAAACTCATATTTCTTGTCAATTTTGTTTTAATTTTTTTTTCTAGGAAATACTCGCAAATTTTGTTGTGGAAAAAAAAATTGCAAGAAATTGCTACCAATTTTTTGTAAAATATTTTGTAAAAAACATTTTTCGCAACAAATTTTGTAGGAAATACTTACGAATTTTATAATTTTGTAGGAAATAATTATCTATGAAGGAATTACCTACCAATTAAGACTTTTAGAAAAAATGGCAAAAAAATTTTTTTCTTACAATTTTTTTTAACAAATTTACAAGAAAAGTCCCATATAATATGAAAATTTCTAATAGTATATGTTTTTACTCATTTAACTTTTGTCAATGTTCCAAATTTTGAATTATTTTTGTCTCCAAATTTTATTGTCCTTGAAACCATACAATATTAAAATTTTGTTGATGTGACAAATGATATTGTCATATGTCAAATACATGCTAGCGTGGACACACAATACAAGAGTGTGTGCCACATGTCAATATTGATATTTTAAATAGATAATTTTAATTTTGAAGTTGCTCTGATATAAAAAAAATGGTAAATGGAATTCAAAATAAAAAGGTATTATTGTTCTTTTAAAAATAAGCAAGATAAATATGTTTTAAAAAGGTAGTATTTATTTATATATCTCATTTGTCATCCTTACTCAAACTTAAGGATTTTAATTAGATAAAATCAAGTTGAAAAATAGATCATAGATTATATGCCCTCAAAGTTTAATAAGATGTTAGTCATCATAGATTACATCACCTTTTACTAGGATACCACAATTGATCCCACGTTCTTCATACACAACTTTTCTAGCTGCACAGAAAATTTTAATAATCAATTAAAAAATATAAATTAATGAAATAAAAAAAAATTTGGACGAAAAGATTAGAGAAATAGTGAGCTCATGTGATCAACCATTTGCATTTGTTGGATTGAAACACGTGCATAAAAACTGAAGTTAAGACAATTTATTTTAGAAAAAGTTAAACCTCTTAACTGAACTTTATATGAAGTTATTGATCCAACTTTGGGTAACATTTATGAAAATTAATTTCGTCAATGTTATAAAGACCATTTAAGAAACATTCCATACCTAACAAATTAAGTAAAAAAAAAGAAAAACCCAGATACTTTTTTGTTTTTTTAACATTTTCTGTTTTTTCTTTTCCAAGAAGGGTACTTAAGTTTTGTTATTTTTTTTTAATTTTCATAAAGTCAATTAACCCATTAACAAGATTTGTACAAAATAATAACTATAAATAATTGCGATACAATCACATACACTTTTCACAAGTAATTTCTATGAAAATGGAAATTTTTGTCCTCATCTTTAATTGTTGCGCCTTAAGATCTAACGTAAGGTGCAAAATTTCCTATTTTGTATTTTTATTTGAAATAAACTTACTCAAATAAATAAAATTTGTGTCCGAAAATAAATCCAAAATAAATTAATTAATAAATCCAATGGATTACAGTTAATTCTAACATGAATAAATGAATACATAAAATATATAAGGAAAATAGTACAATACGTACACATGACATGAATAGAATGATTATAACAATGTATTATCAAAAACTAAGTCTAAAAAGAAGAACAATACAAATGCAACAAGAATATTGTAGTTAAAGTTTTAACTAATATGATTAATGATGGGTTTATTTTTCTCGTATGAGGTTGTAGTCATTGAGAAATTATGGTTCTATATATATGATATTGATCTTACACATATAAGGTATTTGACACCACTTTTTGTTGGCACAAGCAAGCTTGAAGCAAAGAATTGATAAAGCCATGTACATGAAGATCACATGTGTTTGATGAAGATTGATGAAGATCCACTCGAAAATTAAGTTTTTAGTGTGTTAAATATGGAAATAATATGTTAAATGTAATGTTTTGGTGTTATATCATGTTGATATATATGACATAGGTTAGATGTCTTGTTAGTCTTAGTGTGTCTCTTTTAATATGTTAAAATGAGTTTTAACATGTTAAAAGGCTTGTAGTATATATTTTCTGGTATGAATGTATTCAGTCAGTTGAATTATTTTTCAATCGACTAACTTTGCTTGAGTCAAGTGAAATCAACTGACTGTACAAAACAATTCAATCAACTTATTTCGCTTAAACCAGACTATATATGTTGTGTTTTCGAGAGCAGAGGCGGAATTTTGGGTTTTAGAGCACAAAACTATCATTCATCACTGGAAAACTCTCTCTCTGCAATACACAACTGCAACGTGAAGTTTGAAAATCATAGTTGATCTTGGAGGCATTTTGGCTTGTGAGTAGGTGAAGAACACATGTATGGTTGACTAGGGAGAGCCATCATCAGGTTTGGATGTTCTTGTGCCTCTGACTATTTTGCCTGATGTGATTTCAGGTCTGTAAGTATAATTCTTGTAGGGTGTGTCTAGATTTTATGTGAGTCAAAAATCTTGTGAGTTTCTTTGTTCAAAAGTGTAATCTTGGTGTGTGATTTGTAATTTTTTCTAATATAGTGGAAATTAGGCTCATGTTGTCCTAGTAAACTGGATATAGCTTTGTGATTGAGTGAACCAGTATAAAAACAACTGTACAATTCTCTTTCCCTCATCTCACTCACTTCGAATCACTTTAAAAACTCAAAGAAAACCAACTAATCCATTCTTTGTTGTGCGTTAATGCGTTCTTGTGTAATCTGAGGTTATATACCTATTAGAAATATTGATTGGAATAAGTCTTGTATGTAAAAGTTTGTTGTTTGAGTTAAATCTGTGAATTCTGCATTCTGAAATTAGTCTGCTGTTTTGTTTTTTGACTGATTGAAAGTGTATTGGTATGTAGCTTTTACATTCTAATTCTTCAGTAACCCAAAATCTTAAAACAATGAGTTCATTTTTGTTATAGTTATATGGTCAATCAGTCCCTTGATACCACTAATGGGTTTATTTTTATATGAGGGTTGTAGTTATTGAAAAATTATGATTCTGTATATATGACATTGGTCTTACACACATAAGACATTTAACACCACTTTTAACTCAAAACCTTAAAACAATTGGTTCATAAATCTTTCATCTTATATAGTATTTAACTTTGTCTATTCTATCAATGTGAGACTTTCACTCACACTTGAATTATTTCCAACAATTAATTATATTTAATAAGTCTTATTTTGTCAATTATATTACATTGTTTCAAGAACATTTAAATTCAAGATTTTGTTTAAGAAAATCACACCCAATATTAATGTGAGCAATGTTTCCATATATGTTATTTTATTTACTAAAGAAATAATGACGAAGCAATAATCGACCCATTCAAAAAATGAAAAATAAATGAAAAAAAGTAAAGTACACAAAGTAAAACAAAACTAAAAATAAAACAAATAAATAAATTTAGATTTTTTTAGAATTTTTGGTGCTATGTTTTTAGCATATCTTTAAAATATATTAATTTTAATACATTACATTTTTTTAATATATCAAAATTAATATATTTTAAAAATACATTATAATTAGAGAAACAATGCAAAAAATCTAATAGGGAATCTGAATTTTAAATAAAAATGTTGGAAATGAACCCAGTTTTCACATTCAATTAAATAAATTTTTCATCAATTACAACCTTTTTGTGGTGGAAAAAAATGCAATTTGGCTTTTTATACATTCAATAAATAAATAAATAAATAAATAAGGAAAAAAAGAAATTGAAATTGAAAAACAAAATAACTATAATTGAAAGGTGAGTAGGATGTGGGGTTGTCCATATTGATTAGATAGGGCCAGTTGGGTCAGACAATGTTTTAGTTTAATTTAATTTAACCAAAATTGTATTCTAGGGTTTGTAATAGGAACGTGATTAGACACATACTTTTTTAGCCAAGTTGGGTACCTCATATCAAAGATAAGGATCCACACTGTGCCACCAACACTTCTGTGTCACCAATGTTGATATCTTTCAAATTACATGTAATTAAGTGAGTCTATATAAGATTATACCCATTTATAAGATAGGTTAAACCAATAGATGAAACTAAACTATACTATACTATACTCATTTACAAGATAGGTTAAGGTATACACTAAGTTTATCTTTTTAAATATAGTCCAAAATGTAAGAGATATAAACGGTGGTTAATCTAAAATTTGATACGAATTTATTTAAGAGCATCTAATACTTAAATATAATTACTATGTAAATATTTTAGATTTAATTAATTTTCAAGTCCTAATAAATGTAGAAATTTTAAGTTCAGTCGTAATAAAATTTTATGGTCTATTATTAAGTTCTGAATAAATTTATATTTTTTAATTTAATTCTTACTTGTTTAATTTTTTTTAAGTGGGTGATGTCAATTATGTTGTTAAGTGATTGTTATTTTATCTTGTTATCTTGTTAAGTTGTCGTCGGATATTAATTTATTATTTTAAAATTGTATAGTTTTGGAAATTGATGAAGGTGTATGTGGGATGTGCACCTCATTAAAAGTTGAGAGGAAAATTCAATGCTTTGCTTCGCGACATGGAGGAGGGGAGTTCAGAAGAGTATACGGTAGCTTCTCATTTTATAAGTCCACTTAATAAAATTATAAAATTAATATAAATTATAAAATTATAAAATTATAAAATTATAGAATTGTAGACTTATAAACCATAGAACTATAAAATTATAAAATTATAAAATCATAAATAAATATTTGAGAATAATTCAACGAGGTGATGTGATAACATGACCATTTAAGAGTTTAAAAATAATTAAACATAGACTTAATTGAAAAAAAAAAGTAGATTTTTTTGAATACTTAATAGATTATAAAATTGGATAATGATATTTTAATTCACTTTTTTTTATTCATTTTTAACATACCATTTCAATTACACTCAGATCATCACATCACATTACTAAAAAAAATCAAGATAAATGATTTAAAGATAATAAAAATGATGAATTAAAAATAGATAAAAAAATGGATTAAAATATTATTATCCAATAAAATTTTATTAAGAATTCAATTGGAAGTTTTCAAGTTTAATATAGAGTTATAAGTCAATATTTTATAATTTAAATCACTTAATTATATAAATATTTTTAAAAGTATTAACTTGTTATTTAATATCTCTAATTTGGTAAATTGTGCAGTAACATTATTACCAAGCATATCACTGGTTGCCATATAAGCAAATAATTTGTCTATGTATAAAGAAGTTTAGAATCCTCCTAAGAAAATAAAACTTTTCAAAATAAATAAAATGATCATTAAGAGAAAAATAAACTATGTATATTCATATATATATATATATATATATATATATATATAAAAATATTTATATCACTATTACATGCATCATCATTTACTTATATGTTACACATTATTATAATAGGTGCGCACCATAAACACACGAAGGATGGAATAAGTTAGTACGTTTAAAAGATTAAAAAAATTGTATATATTCAACAATTTAACATTCATAAATATCTCAAATTAACTTTATCATCTTAACTTCTACGAATCAATATTTTTATTGACTATTTATTAAGAATAATGATATTTTAATAAATTTTATTTATTTATTTTTAATTTATCACTATCATCTTTCAATTATCTATTTCTTTTAATGATAATTTAAAGATGAGATTGGAATGATAAATTAAAAAGTTGATAAAAAAATGATTTAAAATATCAATTATTCATTTATTAAAGCAATTATAGTAAAAAAAAATTGTTTTGAGAGGTATTTTCGAACCAGAACATCCATTCCAGAAGTTGTTTTTTTCTTTTTTAAATAACTCAAACAACTTTTTCCCTATGATTATTTTTTTCCAAATTTCCTTTCTCCTTCAATCCTTCACCTATCATCACGAATGAAGATTTTTCCCTCAAGAAGAAAATGAAGCAAGAGGGAGGGAGGTGCAGAAAGTAGTAGCCATTACTCTGTGTTTGTTTAATGCAACAAATTAGTACTCTCCCTGTTAGTTTAACTAGAAGCAGGTTTTGGGGAGAAGTCCTCTCTACACACACACTCAATAGATTCTAACTTTTGATTATTTTTTTAATTTCTTATTAAATCTTTTAAAAAAATACAACAATTTGCTTTTTTAGCAATAAAATTGATCGGGCGAACTATAGAATATATCATATTATAAGTTGGCTGAGTTATGTTTGTGCAAGGAAAATAAAAATTGGTTTGATAAATGAAAACATCACACTTTTTTAAATATTTTATTAAATTATCAGGTTTATGGTTTTTACTATACAATTTTTAAGTTTTCATTGCTTTTAAAAAATAAAAACATTTTTTTGTTATTATTGCTTTATTTTATAAACTCAATTATTCTATTACCGGTAAGATATCTTCAAATCAACTTTAGTCTAATTAAAGTATTAATATACTTTAGATTGTTTAACTAAATTTATTAAAGTTTAATTTGGATTAACTATACGAAGTAATAATTCAATTTTTTTTTTCTTTTTCCAGTTTTTGTTTCTATCTTTGATAAGTCAATATCTAGTTTTCGCCATCTTCTAAATAAGACAAATCAAGATGTTTAGTATTCCTGCCTCATTTATTGGGTCAGCAACAAAAACATGCATAATTGACCATTTTGTCTCCCCAATTCATACAATTAAAATTGATTTTAATATTTACTTGAATATCTCGTAAAAATAAAATAAAATAAAATTATCCTTCATAAAAAAATACAGAAAGCAACTTCTAGGTTTTATATTTACTTCTCTGCAGTTTCCCTATTTTCAGTTTTCGTCTATTGTTAAGTTTATCAGTATTATTTTTTTTTAAAGTGATTTTATACTAGCAGACAACCTTTTTGGAAACAATTTTCAAAACTTTTTGACAATAAACTTACCATTTTCTTGTATATAACTAAAGCTTAAAATGAAAATAACTATGAAAACTCAAAAAATGAATTTTAGTAAACTATTTTTATAAATTTAAAAAGTATCAAAGTTTATTAAGAGTTAAGACTAATAGTAGTTTATTGACATCTACTAAAAGAATAATCTAGTAAATAAGATAATTTATTTCAAATTTAATAGATTTTTATGACACAATTAATATGATCTTTCAAAAAAAAACTAAATAGAAATTACTTATTATACTTATAAAGATATGTAGATATCATGCATTGATTGTGAATTATTTGTTTGATTGATAGTAATAACTAATGCATTTTTATGATTCCATCCTATATACACATTCTCATTATTTTATGAACTTAAATTTCACATTATATTTATGGACATTTCAATTATACTTGTCAAAGCACTTCCCACTTCAAGTATAAACTACTTTCTGCATCTAGGGCTGCTTGTACCTATACTCACTCAAACCTTTTTAGTTAAACATGCATTGTTAAACTTGAATAATCAACATTTATATTAAAATTTGTAGGACGAAATAATTTATTTTTTGTTTAAATATTACATGTATTTTTTTTTTTGGGTAGAAGTAAGTTTATTACAGTAAATTTTGAAATTGAATATTATTTATTAATCTAGAACAGTTCCGTATTGGTTAGTGTATGTTGGCTATTAACTTTAGTTTTGACTTTATTTATTTATTTTTTTATATAACTTTGTAAACCTCATTGTAAGCCTTTTTTTTACTCTTGTGATGTGACTACTGGCAGAATATTATCAGCACAGGAAGCCGCGACTTCCCCAAATTTTTGAATTTTTTTTATATATATTTATATCTTTTTTAAATTATAATTATATATTATTTATATTAAGTTTATATTATAAAAAATAATAATAAATAAAATAAAAAATTTAATGGAAACATTGATTTATAAAAGAAATTAGGGTTTTTTTAATAAGATTTTTCTACCATGTTATAAAAGTGTGTGAGGAGAAAAAGAAAATACAAAGAGATAAATTGAAAAACAGATGTTGAAGAACACATATTAAAATTGAAATATACATTTTTTGTATGATCTCTTACATATCAAGGTATCTTATAATGATTTATATATGTTAGATTTATGATTCTTGTTAGGATGTTTATCCCAAATTAGTATAAACTCTAATTATGATTTTAGGAATTCTCTTATGAAAATGCTATGAACCTTAATTATATTTTTTCCCAAATTAGTATAACCCTTAATTACGAAATTTAGGAATTTTGTGTTTTTCTGCCTATGGTAAATTTTTTAAAGTTTTGAATTTATAATTAAAGTATGTTTTGCAATGTGATAATTGTGATTTGTGAATATAAATTTTATCTTTTTTCTAAATAGGTGAGAAGTAATAAATTTATATTAGAAAGATTATCATAAAAAGTAAAATAATTGATTCTTTTTCTGAAGGAAGAAGGTTTGTGATAAAGATGAAAAAAAAATGCATATACGTTAACTAAACTTGAGAAATTTCGTGAGAACCAAGAATTCAAGATGATGAAAAATAAATCTCTAAAATTCCTAGAATTACATATAATGAATTTAAAAATTCATTAGAACGCGATCCAGGAAAAGTGTCCTCAAATTTCACAATACCCACCCAATCAAATTGATGAGGTACGAATGACTTATCTAAAATGGTATTCATGGTTTGATATCATGATATAATAGCAAATGATAGTCATATTTTTTTGAATTCTACTATTATGTGTGCTTATTTTAAGCATAAAAAATGAAAAGAAAAAATGAAGAGTTTTTTTTTTAAACTAAAAAAAATTATATATATATAAAAAATTTAATTTGATATCCCTAAAATTTTTATCAAAGTTCTGCCACTAGATGCATATTAAGAGTTACTTTGACACTAATAAGGGTGAATAAAATTTGAATTTGAAATCTAATGTATATTAATTTCAATGTATATTATTTGAAGTTTATTTAAATGAATTTATTCTAAATTTAAATCTATATTTTTAGATTTTAAGTCAAATACACTTAATTAAATTGTGATTGGATATTTTTAAAATTTTGAAAATTCAAAATCAAGGTGCATCTATATTGAATCAAGGCGACTGAGAATTACGTTGAGTCAAGACGATTGAGGACTAGATTAAGCTAATTCATTCCAACTCCAAGGTTGAACAAAGTTGAGTTGGATCAATGGTTGAGTTGGATCAAAGGTTGAGCTGAATCAACCTAAGATGAAGGTTGAGCCAAGTCAATCTTGGTAGAGTCGAGTAGGCCCGAATTGAAGGTCTAACTGTAAAAGCCCATTTCTTTTAAAACTCAAATGCCGTTGCCTCAATTTTTAAAAACATAAAACCTCTTTTTCTCTCTACACCAACCTTACTCTCCCCTTCCATTCAATCTTGTTCCTTTATCTTTCTCATCTGATCTTCATCTTCTTGTGAATCAAAGGCCAGATTTGGGATCGTGGCAGAGTCCTTTTCGAATCCACTTGAACAATTTCTTCATCCGCATAAGTATAAAATCCAACCTTCTTCTCCTCTTTCAGTTTGGGGGTTGTTGCATACAAGGTTCCTTGAATGCATGTGGTTCTTGGGGGATTTGTTTCTGCTTTGTTTTTTACTAGAGCCTCATCCCTTTATATGTTCCTTCATTTTGGCTTCTCTAGGTTGATTTGGGGTTTTGGTGCTCAAATCACTTGGAGTTTTCTTCATTTCAATCTTGGTTTACACTAAAGGTAAGGAAAACTAAGTTAAATCTTATGGTTTTTCATACTTTGCTTGTATTGATGGATCTGATGTGGTGTGAGTATGACTAAATGTATTATGTTTTGTTTGATTGATAATTATCCGTAGATTATGTATGTGACTCTGACTATGCTAAAGAAATTCTCTCTATGAGGCTTCAATTTGAGTAATCCAACATTTATTGAGTCTAAAATCATGAAATCTATCATCATAAAGATGTTTTGAACTAAGGATTGGCTTGAGGAATGTCAGATTTCACAAATAAAGCTCCAAGAGGAGTTTTTGCGATATGTGGTGGTGCTAGGAAGCATTGATGGTTCAATGAGCGCCTGTTTTGGAAACCTAAAACAAAGAGCACTGCATGTGCGGCACCAAGAGTCACCCTTTCATCGTCGGGCGTCAGTTTGATAGTGGTTCATTGTCTCGTTGGCATTGGGCGTTACCTAATTTTTTTCGCATTGCGTCCTTTTGGTAAAATGAATATTCTTTCTTCGTTAATTGTCAGATCAAGCTGAAATTTTAACAGTTGATCCTAGACACGTGATTCTTCACTTTGACCAGAGGGATCTTTGTTTTTGAAGTCCGTGGTTAGAGAAATGATTTTCACCATTTTTGGTGTACTTTATGTATGTTTTTTTTTTAGATTATAGTTGATTGAGATAGAATTATTGATATGTGAATATGTAAATATGATTAAGGATGTATATAATTGTGAAAGTAATTAATTATGGTGAAAGTATTATTGTGAAACTGTGAAGATAATGAGTTTGTTAATGTATACGAGTATTGTATGTGTTTGATGTAATTCCATGGGTTTCATGGGTAGATCCTATGGTGGTGTTATCTTAGTTATGCATCGGACTATAGATTTAAGTAAGGTGATATCCTGAAACTTGATCATTCACACTAAAATAGAGTAGAATTGATTTTGTGGTGAGAGTAGGAGAAGGTCCTAGTCTATGGTAGGATAATGACCTTTGATAATGATAAATTAACCTTGTGTGTGGTAGGGTGAAACTCATTAGTAATGGCTCTACAAAGCAGTAGAGGTCACCACAAGTGTAAGTCTTCAATGAATTTGATTTCAAATACATGTGTTCAAATAATTAAATTTAGTGTTAGCTATTTAGGTGCAATTATAAGAATTACGTTATTAAAAACTTGAATAATCAACATATGTTCAAATTTTTAGGATGAAATAATTTAATTTTTGTTTAAATATTACATGTATTTTTTTTTTTGTAGAAGTAAGTTTATTACAGTAAATTTTGAAATTAAATATTATTGATTAAGCTAGAACAGTTCGTATTGGTTAGTGTATGTTGGCTATTAACTCTAGTTTTGACTTTTTTTTTATATAACTTTGTAAACCTCATTGTATGCTTTTATACTCGTGTGATGTGACCTACTTTGTTGGAATGGATGCATAAGAGTTAATTTGATACTTAATTTGAATTGTAAATTTAAATCTATATTATTTGAAGTTCATTTAAATGAATTTATTCTAAATTTAAATTTAATCTATATTCTTTTAAGTTTATTTAGATGAATTTATTATATATTTAAATCTATATTTTTAAATTTACGTAAAATATACTTAATTAAATTGCGGTTGGATTTAGATTAGATAGTTTTTAGATTTTGAAAACTCAAAATTAAGGTGTAACTAAATCGAGCTAATGGTGAGGACTAAGTTAAGCCAAGGCGGTTGAGGAATAGATTAAGCCAAGTTAATCTAACTCCAAGGTCGAACAAAATTGGCTCGGATTGAAGGTTGAGCTGAATCAACCCAAGATGAAGGTTGAGTTAAATCGACCTTGGTAGAGTTCAGTAGGTACGAATCAAAAGTCTAACTGAGTTAGTCTGGGATAAAGGGTCAATTAAAGTCAGCCTGGGAGGAAGGTCAAAATGTGTCAGCCCAAACTGAAGATCGAGGCGAGATGACCTGAGTCGAAGGTCTAGATGAGTCAATCTGTGTCAAAGATTGAGACGAGTAGCTTGCACCAAAGGTTGAGATATGCCTACCTTGGTCGAAGGTCAAGGCGAGTTGGTCTGGGTCGGAGGTTGAGGTGAGTCAGCATGGGTTGAAGGTTGAGGTAAGTCAACCTGGACTAGAGGTCGAGGTGAGTCAACCCAGGTTGAAGGATATAGTCAAGTCAACCTAGGTCCAAGGTCAAACCAAGTCGGTCCACCAAATGTTGATTCAAGTTAGCCTTAATTGAATGTTGGGCGAAGTTGGCTTGACCGAAGGTGGAGTTAAGTTGACCTAGATTGAAGGTCTAGCCAAGTTAGCTCAAGTCAAAGGTGTAGCAGAGTCGACCCCAATCGAAGGTGGAGTTGAATCAACCTCTACAAAAGGTCGAGTTGAATTGGCCCCAATTGAAGGTCGAGCCGAGTTAGTCCTGACCGAAGGGTTAATTCAAGTCATTTCGTGCTCAAGGTCTTACTAAGTCATCATGAGCACAAGGTCAAGCCGAGTTGGCATGGTCCTAGGTTGAGCCTAGTCAACTCAAATCAAAGTCGATTTGAGTCGACCCAAGCCTAGGTGGAGTTGAGTTGGCACATGCCCAGGTCAAGTCAAATCGGTCTAGACCTAGGTTGACTCAAATCAGCTCTAACTAATGTTGAGGTGAAATGGTCGAGATCTAAGTTGATTTGAGTCAAACAAACTCATTACAAGTCGACTTAGTTCTAGGTCATACCGAGTTAGTTTGACTCTAGGTCGAGTAAGTCATCTTGGATCATGTCTAATAGATCTAATATTTAGGTATATCAAATCTATCTCACTTGAATTAATCTAATAGACATAATTCAAATCAGTTATTTAGTTAAAATGCATTTAAATTATAAATTCAATCTTTTATTGGATGTAGACCAGATTTTAAAAAATTCGATCCATAACCACCGTTAAAACCTTAAACATTAAATACACTTCAAATTTAACATATTAACCTGTAATAGTTTTTTTTTGTTTTATGGAAATAGTACATAAACATTATCTACAATAATACTTATTAATATTATGGTTAAAAAAATTATCAGCTACAACTAATCACAGTTAGTTTTACAAATTACTTTTGGAAAACTGGTAATCAGAGTGCATTTCTTTAGATATGTTTAATTATAACCTATTACCATGGATTCAAGTTCAGACATTTGACACTAATGTCCAAAATATAACACTATGGGAGAATACATACATTTTATATATATATATATATATATATATATATATATATATATATATAAATATATATGTGTGTATATGTATCACCTTAAACTGGATGTAAATATATCACTACATAAAAGACAACTTCAATTATTGTGAACAATAGCTTTAGGCATGTCACCCTTAAGATTTGATGGGCAACCCAATCCATAACTCCTATGCAATTCAATAAAGATTGAACTTTGGGGTTGGACCAAAAATATATTCGAGTCTTCTCTTGCAAAATCAAAACTCCACAGTTCTATTATTTCAGTACCAATAATTGATATCATTTACAACTTTTACCTCATTTTTCTGCATCCTTATTATGCGTACACGTTTCAAAAGTATTACCCCTAGATCAAAAGAGAAACAAGCGTTATCCAACTTCAGCTCTTAAAAAAATATACCTTTTTCAGAACTAGAAGCAAATATTTTGGTCTTCACAAACACGTAGAGAAGGTATATATCACAAAATTTGAGACACTCAAACAAAATTTTCAAATGATGTATGGAGGTGATCCTGCACTACAAGAATAATTGACTTATTTTTCTTCTGCAAATTCAACTAGAATAACTAATCAATTTCCTCAAGAACAAACTAAAAAGGAACAAAAAAGTGCACAGACACTGTCATCTTGGCCCTGAAAGCCTAACAGCAGAAAGATTAGCATCACTGTTACAATCTGATGGTCCTGAAGAAGTACCAGCATCACTATATGAGTAAAACTGAGAACCAGGCACAGAACAAGTTGGTGGCTTAGAAACAGTGCATAAACCCTCTAGCATTTGGACAACTTTGCTCATACAAGGCCTCAAAGACATGTCTTCTTGTATGCACCACAATGCAACTTTCACAGCAGTTTCAACCCTCTCATCATTTTCATCAGTTTCCACCTTTGAGTCAACAATTTCTCTCACCTTCCCTTCTTCCATCATCTTAAAAGCAAAATATGGGAAATGGGATTTCTCTGAAGTTTCCCTTGGATCATAGTTTTTCCTCCCTCCAATGATCTCTAGTAACACCATGCCATAGCTATAAACGTCACTTTTCTCTGATATGGCACAGTTTGTGATCCATTCAGGTGCAAGATACCCTCTTGTGCCTCTAAGTGTTGTGAAAACATGGCTTTGTTCCCGTGTCATGAGCTTAGCTAAACCAAAATCAGAAACCTTGACCAAGAAGTTATCATCTAGAAGCACATTTTCTGGTTTGATGTCACAATGGATAATCTTTGAGTCACAATCTTCATGGAGGTAGGCAAGTCCTTTTGCTGTTCCAAGTGCTATGTTATACCTTGTATCCCAATCCAACACAAACCCCTCTCTGTGCTTGTTGAATATCCATTTATCCAATGATCCATTGGCCATGTACTCATAAGCAAGAAGTCTATGAGGCCCTTCAGCACAGAACCCTTTAAGCCTTACTAAGTGGTGATGATGAATTCTCCCTATAATGCTAACTTCAACCTTGAACTCTTTCTTCCCTTGCCCAATTCCTTCCAACTTCTTCACTGCTAGTTGAGTACCATCTGGTACAACTCCTTTATAAACTGATCCGAAACCCCCTTCTCCTAGCTTCACTGAGAAGTTACTTGTTGCAGTTTTTAGATCATTGTAGCTGTAACGTATTGGCATGCCGGTTAAACCCTCCAAGAAACTCTCATCTTCTGAAAACTCTTCAGGAGACTCAGGCAAATCTTGCTTTTTCCTGAAACATCTATGTGCCACAAACAGCATACCACAAATGACAAACAATGTTGCTATCACAATGATCACAACAACTATTGCCTGCAAAGTGCTGCTTTCACTGTCTCCATGGTCTCCATCACTAGATACCACCTTAATGTAGGACACTAAACCAGAATCTTCGACAGATTTCTGAAAGCTTCCAATCCAGTCCAATAGGAAACAGTTCCCTGAACTGCTGTTGAAGAAGAAAGCAAGGCATGAGCAATTTGCACTGCAAGAGGTTTTGCAACCAATCAAATCAGTCTTCGAAGAGGGTGGAACAAACCCAAGTGCAAAGTAATTGAGTGGATCATCAGCTTTGAGGAGCTCTAAGGTTCCTTTTGAGCTGCAAGGAGAGACAAACCCGGGTTTGCAATTAGGACTAGAGCTAAGAACAGAAGGGCAGGTGCATTTTTTGCCACCACTGCATATGTAATAGGGATCACAAGGTTCTGGGGTGCTGCAAGAATCTTGTGGTATTGTTATTGGTGAAACAACAATTTCTCTTTGGAGACTGGAGAATGTGATGAGGCCGTCACTCCCCAAAACTAGAATCCAAGTACCATTTGAATCTGATTTTTCAGCAATATCAAATTGCCACAACAAGGACTTAGTTTCATCAAAGAAACTCCAGAAGCTTGCATTAAGGGTAGCTGAAGCCACCACGCCACCACTCTTGTAGATGATTTTTTTGCGGCTATCATCCTTCAGAGACCAATAAGGCTGTGGAGTTTGTAAACCAGTAGAGAGAATGGCATTGCCAGATTCAATCTGAAGAACATAGGTCAAATTGTTAGGACCAGGTTCACTGATAAGCTTCATTCCCTCAATGAACTCCTGCATTGGCAACAAGGTATCTGCTGGGTGGCTGAAACTCTGCCAAATCACATGACTATCATTCCTTAGCAAAACCAAGTTTCCGGTGTCTTTCAATTCCATTGAAGACACATTCTTGCCTTCTGTACCTGTAGACCACACCACTGTTGATCCTTTAAGCAAATAGAGATTACCCTTTTCATCAAACACAAATTTATCAGAGTTGGAAACAGGAAGACCCCTATTTGCTACCCAAACCACTTTGTTGCTGTCCATGTGAACTATTGCCAATAGAAACAATGTGATGTCATTTGCAGTGGTGACAAAGCCAAATCCAAAATCTCCATTGTATGAAACAAGCAAAATACCGTTCTTGTCAATCCAATTCATCTGAGAACCTTCAATCCCCGGAGAAGCTTTTCCAACCTTGAGAATACTAGTCAAAACTACTTCAGACGAAAGAAGGACACACAACAAAAGGGTATGCATAACACAGAAGATAGACCACTGTTTTCCCATGGTTTTCCTCCGAAACCCTGTTACCCTTTGGGGAAATTAAATCTCACGAAGGAGAAAAACAAAGGCAAGAAACTAGGAATCCATTAACAAGAGAGAAGAGGGTTGAAATTGAAAGAGGCCGTAACAATAACATCCTTACAATCATACAAGTCTAACGTGAGCCTGAAACAAATGAAATAATGAAAATGAAAATGAAATATGGCACAGAAAAAAGTGGCAAATGTAAAAGTATCTGAACAAAGAGAAGGCAAAAACTTCCTCTGTTCACACTTGACCGACTCAGCCACGCTTCAATCAGCTGAATTCCATTCTTTATTCATACCTTGTGAAATGGAAGAACAATATTGAAATTTGGATGAATGGAAGCTATGTTTTTCTGGAAACAGAAGCTAGAAGATGGGAAAAAAAGCCACTTTGAGAGAAGACCAATGAGAAGAGTGTAAATGGGTGATAACAAGTAGTTGGCAGTGCATTTATTTGGTTTGATTGTGACAAATTAAAGAAGAGAAATAGCAGAAGGTGGTAGGAAAGTAGCATGTGAATTGGAAAGAAATGATAATCAATGCTAAACTGTGCATCAGTTGAAGCAAATCAAGACAATGAATGGAGAAGTACAATATTATGAATATAATGATATATGTGTCAGTTATGAGTTCATGACTGTGTAAGCTTTGGCACTTAGAAGCTTTTTGTGAATTGAGTCAAATCAATTCAATGGATGGATCTGTGTTTTGCTTTTAATCTGTTTGTGTCAGCTTGATGCACTAGGAAGAAACTTTTATGTGGAGCCAAACAAAAAATGAGTGGACCCAATTGATCGACCTCAAATAAGAGATATGCGTGTAAAGGGTGTTGTAGACTTTGGATACAGATGAAGTTATTTCATATCTTTACCAAAATTTTTCATCTTTGGCCAATACAACCTTCTTCTGATTTTAGTTAAGAGTATTTTAAGCTGAAAATAGTTAACACTATGGATTAAGTTTTAAAAAAGGGAACAAGTTAACTAGTCTTGAGATTTAGAAGAGTTAATTGGTCCTCTTATTTCTTATATATTAATTCAAGTTAAATAGGACGTGGAGCTACATTTGATCAAAAAAATTGAAGTTAAATTAATAAAAAGTTACATACAGTCTTGAATGGTTTAGTTAAAGTAAGATGTTCGTGAGGATTTTTGTTTGGATACGGCAATAAGTAGCTATAAACATGAATTATGGAATTATATATAAATAATTAGCGTGAAAAATTGGTGATAATAAATTCATTTCAAATAGTTCTGTATATATATTTTTTATTATTTAAATGTAACCTATAAGACCCATTTTATTTAGGGTAAAAAATTTGAATTTATATTAAATGAAAAATGAATATATCCTTTTAAAAATGTCTATAAACAAATTTAAAGTAACTTATCATTAAGACTTTATATTTCTAAACTTATTTATCACTTGACTTCTCTAATATTTAAAATCGATCATTTAGCTTTTTATGATAATGTTTTACTTGAGCTGACAGTAAAAAGTAAATTAAGATAGTTCAATTAAAATCTTGATATAGGTAAGTTCTTGTTTATCCAGTCATGTCTCTTTTCTTCATGTTTGAGTTTATGGGATTTTTACACTCCATTTGTCTAAATCAACTTTGGGAACAAGAATGTAATAGTAATGTGATCTAGTAGATAGATGTTGATAGTTCAGGTTGAAGCTTTAGAGGTTCTACTCAATTACTTTGAAAATTTTTGGGTGTTAAGTTGTTTTTCTTGGCGAGCAGAGTTCATTACTAAATATAATTGTTTTGAGTAAGATGCGTTGTAGGGTTGTTCAACGGTTTGGAAGGTGTAAAACAAATATATAAAATGAAATATTTTATATAAAATTTATTTTTCGAACTTTTTTTATGTAAAATTATTTATTAAATTGTCATAATTAATTTCATTTAACATTTTTTTTATAGATAATGGGACTAATCAGTTTAATCTTGTATAATCTAGTAACTTTAATTTTTTAACACTAAATAAAAAAATTAAAAATATCTTCACATATTTTAAATTGTTTAAATCTATTTTGAAATGTGGTAATTTCTTTATTTACAATATACATAAAGTAATCAATTTTAAATGATTTTTTAAGAGATTTTATAATTTCATTATGAACATTTTCATTAATTATTATTATTTTCTAATTATTTTTCTTATTTGTTTTTATAAATTTATTTATAACTCCTTTTTGTGATGTAATTAAAGTCTCATTTCTTCTCTTATTTTGGATTTTCGAATAGTTGATTCAAATTTTCTAGTTGACATATATATATATATATATATATATATGAAATAAAATATTATGATATATAAAACACTACTAAAGATAGATATATAAAACATAAAATGAATGAAAATTAAAATAATAAAATCTGGTTCTGGTTGTAGTATCTTGAAGTCTCAAGTCTTTTTTTCGTTCTCAAGTATCAACGTGTTCACAAACCGACAAAGTTGTTTATTTTAAGATTAATCATTAATAAAATAAAAATAAAATTATTGTTCTTCTCAACTCAACAATAAGTCTTTTTTTTTTTCTAAACTTGAATTATTTTTCTATAGAAAACTCAACTTTAAATTATGCTTCAATTAGTCTATTCTTCACCAAAAGACTAAACCATAACCTAATTAATAGTTTTGTAGAAAAATTTAGTTCCTCATGAAGATATATGCAAATAAATAAATAAATACCTCTCAGAATTCACGAATCGAAAAGTACCAAAAACAAAATTGGACAAAAAAAACACATTTCTAATTCTAATACAAATATAAAACGTAATAACAACAACACAAATAGAAAGAAAAAATCATACTAACTGGAAATGAAGAAAAAATTGGTACACAAGAGCAACATGAGATTCAAGAGATTTAAGGAATGTAATATGTCAAAATCCTACAAAAATGACTCTTAGGAGAGAAGAAAGGAAAGACAGACAAGATAAGTCACACAGAGATAAAAGAAAAAAACAAAATCCAAATTGATTATAAAAGAATAAAGATAACTAATCATTCTCTTTCTTGTAAAAAAAATTATAATTTACTAAAAAAAATGTTTTAACTCATTAATTATTATTTTTACTACCAATAAAAATTAACATGCACTAAGAATAATTTAAATAAATTTTATTCCCAAACATGAACTTATAATAATTTAATATAGCTATATTAGTATTAAATAATTTTTTTAGGCCTTTTTTTTATCTTAAACGTAATTTTATAATTAGTTTAATAGAAGTATATTAATTAGTACTAAAAAACTTTTGAGGCCTTTTTTCTTAAACATAATTTTATAATTAATTTAATAGAGAAATATTAGAGGTAGAAAAAAATTGGAGGCCTTATTTTCTCAAAGGTCTAAAGCGAGTGCTTTACTTGCTTTGATTTGAGCTTACCCTATATGTTGGAATTGTATCAAATATTGTGAAATTGAAATTGTATTAATTGAGAATAAAATATACAGGAGGTTAGTTTAGAAATGCATACATTTCTCATTACCTTGAATTTTGGCTAAATTACAATTTTGGTTTACTGATATTCGTTATCTAGTTAAGTTGAAGTAGACAATGAGTTTACTATAATGGTTTAAATCAGATAGAATGGAGAATTGAGGAGAGAAATAATGTGTTGTTTGATTGCTATTTTTTTTTCATGTCACGTTTGAGCACTAAGTTGTGTCTCTAGAGAAACAATTATGTGGTGATCATCATTGTTTGCATTGAGTACTATCGATTAAGCTTATGGTGTCTCAAGTGGAAATTCTCTTCGCTCAAGCTATGCGTTGAGATTTGAGCAAGAGAGATGCCAAAATATTTCTTTTTCCTCTTGAACTTTCATTGCTCATGCAATGAAGAGTTAAGAGTTTTGGAGTTGTATTTTGAAACTTGGTGTCTCATATGCAATAAGTTACAATGCTTAAGCAATGATGTAGCGCTTGAGTGAGGGGGATCAATATTGATTCCCTCTATTATTGAATATCGGTCACTCAAGTGATGAGTGAATGCTCAAGCAATGAATGGGCATTCAAGGAAGAGATATCGTAGTGATTATCTCTACTATAGAGCAAGTGTCGCTTAAATAGTATGAGTTTGTTTAATTGATATGTTATTTTGTTCAAATGGTGTGTATACATCTTAAGCAAAGGATCTTCCGTTGTTTCCATGAAGATAGGTCACTCAAGCAATATTGTCTTGGTTAAGTGATATATTTTTATTTCTGTCAGTAAAAATTTATCGATAATTATGAAAATTTGTAACATTAGTAGTTTGTTGTACTAGACTAAGTCTTTCCGGTGTTGGTTTAATGCTTTAGCAATAAGAGAGACATCGTTTATTCTCTCTCCACTAAAAGTTTGGACATTAAACATTGGCTTATCCCTCAAGTGAGGAAGGAGATGCATTAATTATTTCTTTCTAGCTTGAAATACCACTCAAGTGTCAGACGATGCTTGATGATATGTTACATTGCTTTAACGATGTACACACAAGTCAAGTATTATTTGTGTAAAATTTAGTAACTTACGTTTTAAATTCCTACTTGTTTAGTGTTTTCAAGTTGAATGCTTATTGTTTTGTTACTTGTAGGTATGATATATTTTAGGGTTAAATATGTTTTTGCTCTCTTAACTTTTAGTTGAAATTGAAATTAATCTCTCTTTGAAACTTTCGACCCTAGTCCTCTATATGTAGAAATGTGTTACTGTCATCTATCTTTAGAAATGTGTGGATTTAGTCCTTTTGACCAAATTTTGTTAAGTTTATTTGACATTTTAAATGTGTTTGTGAGCTAACATTGAAGCCAAAATATGTTAAATGGTGTAAACAACTTAAATATTATCATGAAACGCATTTGAAACGTCAAATAAATTTAACAAAATTTGGTTAAAATGATTTAATTCACACATTTCTAAAATTAAAAGACTAAATTGGATCAACATTTTGAAGAATAATTAATTCCAATTTTTAGTGCAAGTTACAAAACATATTTAATTCTATATTTTATTAAGGGTACAAGAAGTATGATTAGTGAATATATTATTCTATGAATAATATTATAAGTAATAACCAAAATGATGTTACTATGTTGAAATTTATGTACAAGCAGTGGCGGAGGATAATGGTGGCAAGGGAGGGCCATGGCACCTCCAAAAATTTAGAATTTTTTTATGATAGGTATTTTAATTTCTTTTATAATAAATATTATGTATTTTGATTTTTTTATTATAAATATTAAATCAAATATTCTTTTCTTTTATAAAAATAATAATTAATGGTAATAAATAATAAAATATAAAATCATACATAATAAAGAATAAAAAGATTTATCAAGATATTTTTATTTTTTTTTCATTATAGTTTGAGTTTCTCACAAATTGTTCTCATCTTTCATTCTTACTTGTTTTCGTTTTCTTTTGTATCTGAAAAGAAAAAAATATTTTATTTTTCTCTTATTTCTCCTTTGTTCTCTTCCATTCTCGAGGAAGAAAAGGAGAAGGTAATTCTTTCGTCTCACTTAATGGTGAAATATTAGTTTAATAATTTATTTAATGAACATCTTTTATATTATTTTTTATTTTATGAACATAGAAGAAAAAGTATTGTACTATGTATTTTTTATAATCAGATTTTAATTGTGGTTCCATTATATGTCTATTCTCTTTTGTTTCTCAAGAGAAAAAAATCTATTATTTTTACTCTCATATCTTAGTTGTTCTCTTCTATTCTCGAAGAAATAAAGAAGGTAATTATTTTTTGTCTCACTTGATAGTGAAATATTAGTTTAATAATTTATTTAATGAGTCTATTGTATATTAATTTTTTATTTTATGAACATAGAAGAAAATGGATTGTACTATGTGTTTTTTATAATTGGATTTTAAGGTAGTTTGATTATCATCGATTTTATTTTTTTATTTTAAGTGTGGTTTGATTCCCCACTAATGATGTAGCTTATTGTTATACTAAGTTATATATTCATTTTTACAGTATTAATGCTAATAATTAAATGTATAAATTTTGGATATATTATTTTGGCTCCCCCAACTATGTTGGTCAAGATTCGCCATTGTGTACAAGGTACTAATAAGCTTTTTATGATTTGGGTAAATATTGAGTTTGGGGATTTGACTAAATATTCATGTATTAATTGACTTAGAGATAAATGTATCACATAGTAAAAACTAGGAAAGGTTTTTTACATGGAGTTAAGATAAAAGGTCACTCATATTCAACAAAATGTATAAAAAATGACCTTGTTCTAAAAAGTTGATATACGATAGCCTTTGAATCTAAACTTAATATTTCAAAAGTACCCGAATGTTATATAACTAACTTTTTGAAAGTATAACCTTTAATATAATAAAAGTGCGATTATTAATATATCAACATTTATTTTATGTATAAAATTAAATGATCACTTCATCCTAACAGTGATGTTGATTTTGATATTATGTATTAATACATAAAAAAATAAATTTAATAAAAATAAATTTAATGTTAAGAGGTGCAATGACAGATCTTCACTAAAAAATTTGAAGGACCAAAATAATATACTTAAAATTTAAATATTTAATTATTGTTATTAATTTAACAAAAATATATATAATTGAGTATTGATTTTTTCTTTAGAAAAATGACAGTTTTTAAGTTGTATTTGATATATAATATATTTTAAATAAATTTTTCTAATTTCATCTTTTCACTTGTTATTCATTGGATACTCTCATATTTGAGAATATTTCTCGGCTAATGGTTAAGTTTCAAAGAATTAATATGAAATCCCTACCTATCATTCTTGAAATCTTAAGAAATGATTTCTCTAATCCAACCATTGGATTTTAGTATGTTTGAAAATATGTAAAGAAGGTAAAGAAGTAAATCTATCTTGTTTCCATCTTTACGGATATCTTCTCTTCTCTCATTTAAAAAATGAATTTATTATTTTATTTTTCATCAATATACTTATTTAAAAAAAAATTACGACTAAAAATAATTTATCAAAATTTAATCGAAATTGAGAGATGTAATTACTAAACAAAATTATATGATAATAAAGCAAAAACTAAAAAATGATTATGAAAAAACATATATTATATAACTTTTCCTTCTATATTCATAAAAATATAAATATACAAAAAATTTATGAGATGAAATAAAATATTTACTATTAAACTAATATTTCAGTATCAAGAGATAAGAAAGAATTATCTTAATATCTTAAAAAACGAAAGAGAACACATGAAAAATGAGAGCAGAAAAAATGAATTTGTGTCTAACATCTTTTTTTAAAAAAAAAAATGCAAAAGTGAAAGATTACTAGAATATGTGAGAGACTCAAAAGATAATGAGTAAGAACATAAAAAATATCTCAATAATTTTTTTTATTATACTTAATTTTATGCTTTATTATTTATTAATGTTAAATATTATATTTTATAAAATAATAAAATTCTATCTAATTTAATTTCCATTTAAATATAATATTATATATTATATATATTAAAAATTCTAAAATAATATATTTAAAAAAAATAAAAATTTAGGATATACTTTTAGAAAAATTAAAAAATTTTGGGAAGGTCATGGCCCCCCTAAACATAAACTAAAATCCGCCACCGAAGAGTTAGTATTACATTCCTTCACGCCGAGGTATATACATCTCGAGCGTGAGATTATATATTAATGGGTTGTCTAATAGGAGCCCGATAGCTAGAGATGGCAAATAAACCCGTGCCCGTGGGTATCACCCGAACCCGTCCCCGTTTTGACGGGGAATCCCCGCTTTGACTGGGTATGGGTATGGGTATGGGTAATACCCGAAATTTTCAACTGGGG
>Ga0214543_1000198_pt1 | contig 89652 bp, 30 predicted proteins | sample CNSS2metaG_FD_160094 | JGI IMG/M metagenome (GOLD analysis project Ga0214543, IMG submission 160094) | Root nodule microbial communities from cowpea collected in UCLA plant growth center, Los Angeles, California, USA - CNSS2 | ecosystem: Host-associated > Plants > Roots > Nodule | place: USA...
CAGATATCATGAACAAAATCAGAAAACTCTGACATGAGACTACAATTTTGTTGAGAATCCGCTTGAGAATCCAAGAAACTCAAATAACTAAAATGATGATCTTCCATAATGAACTATAATAAAAAAATAAATTTTAATAAGTAAATAACCTATCTAAATACATAAAGAATGCAACACGTATCACAGAAAACGAGTGAATGCAACACGTATCAAAAATTGAAAACTAATTGCATGTTGATATTCAAAAATTGAAAACTAATTGCATGTTGATATTCATTGCATAATTTACGTTAGAAAATTCACCAATCACACAGTATACATTCACTCACATTAAAAATTCACCAATAACACAATATACACACCAACACACAAAATCAAAGTATGAAACGGAATACTATGAAACGGAATAGCTATTCCGTTTCACATCTTTAAGACACGGATTATGTAATCCGTTTGGAAAAACCAAATTTGTGGTTTCTATTTCATGTTCAAGTGTTTGGACTTCAAGTGTTTGGTGTGTTGGACAAAACATCCATACAAATAAGGAGCGGAAATTTCGAAATAAGTTATTCAATTCTACCATGATACATATGCAATGACACGAAAATCATAATTTTTATGAAACGGAATACAGAATCTGTTTCCCATACATTTTGAATTCCAAACAATCCCTTCAAACAAATTCCATTTACAAACTTATGGTGGTATGAAGGCTAACCTGGATTGACGGAAATACCACTTGGAGGAGCTAACACAGTTACTCAGAAGAACTTATCAACCTTCAATCACAATAATAATCACAATAATGCATACTCAGTGTGACAGAATAAACAAAACAATAATCAAATGCATACTCAGACAGAATAAACAAATCAGGATTACTTAAAAAAACATAAATCAAAGTCATACAATACAAACCTCTTCGAGGGACCACCACAGACAGAATGAACGAACGAAGACACGAGGGACCACTGCAGAGAATGAAGGACTGAAGAAGCACGAATGAGAGGGACCACTGCAGAGAATGAAGGACTGAAGAAGCACGAATGAAAATGATGGAGAACAGACAGAATATGAAATAGGAACGTATAGTAACGTTTTGGGGGTGCAGGGACGTTGACGCAGTAAATGAAATTTACTGCGTCCGTACCCACTTTCACCCATTCTCACAGATTATTAAATAAGGACAAAAACATAAATTTTGGGGATACAGGAGATTTCTTGGAGGTGCAGGGAGAAGGCAATGTCTTCTCCAACAACGTCTTTTTTAAAGAGGTCCAACATGCTTATTCAGAATAAAACAAGATGCATTAAATGAATGAGGTTATATTGAAGATAGTGTTGTATTGAACATGACAAATAATTGTAAAAATATCTTAAAAATTTTCTTACAAAACAGTATTATTCTTTTATCTTTTACTTCTTTTATTTGATTTTTTTTTCATTTATTTAAGAAATATATTTAATATTTTCTATTTTAAGAAAAAGAAATATATATAGTTTGTAATTATTTGGATTATTTGGAAGAATAAAAACTATAATTGTCATTATAATAATGAAATTAGAGATGTGATGTGATAAAGGTAGAAAAAAAGGATGAAGGTAGATTCTCATCTATATTATGCTGGTTTAATGATCTTATATTATGTCTTTCCACTAGTTAAGAAGCAAGTTATTGAAGACATTGAAAGAGATTGCATGAGCTTTTTTTATAGGTAAAAAAGGCCTAGTGTATATGGGCTTGTAAGCCCAATGTTTCACCAGGAGAGAAGAGAGAGAGAGAAAGAGTAGAGAAAAATTGATAAAATGCAAAAATTGAAAAAGTTCACAGATTAATTAGAATTCTCTCAAATATTATCAGTAATTTTCTTGTATCTCTAGAATCAGTAGAAACAAAATATTGTTTTCACTCTCTCCGACTACTTTTTTTATTGTCATATCTGATAATTTTAATTTTACCAATTTAGCTTTATCTCTTTCTTTAATTATTCTAACAACATAAATGTTAATGTTATGTTCCAGCTAAGAAGCTAATCCACCTTGAGTGCATTCAGATCAAAATTACATGTAACTGGTAGAAACTGTTGCTATAGCACTGTTCCCATGTAAGCTTAGCAGCCACCAACAGACAAAATAAAACATAAAAGGAAATTCAAGTAATTCGACAATGATTTTTTTATAAGAAAAATATTCTTTTACACCAAAAGCACAACTTACTTGAAAATCAGAATTATCGTAAAAAATGAACTTTTATATTTGTAAAAAAGTAATAAAAAATAGGTTTAATTATTTTTTGAGAACTTTATAAGGAGTCTTAATAAATCTTTATAATAAATCTTTATGAGAAATCTTTATGATTTATTGAGTACTGAGTACTTAATAAATTTATTTTTTTTCAATAAATTTAAAATTTTTAATTGAATCATGATTGATTTTTCTTTTGTTAATTAATGATGTAATGACTAACATAATTATTATTTTGTCATTTTATTTTATTTTGTCCTCATGTAATTTTATTATTTTATAACTTTATATATTTCATAAATTATAATTTTATAATTTATCATTTTATTATTACATCATCATATCACTAAATCGTCATACCGTCATATTATCATATCGTAATATTTTCGTATCGTCATTAATGGTGGATTTTTTTGGGGGCAGAGAGGAGCCCTGGCCCCCCAAAATTTAGAATTTTTTTTTGAGTTTTATATATATATATATATATATATATATATATATATATATATATATATAATATAAAAATATATTTAAAATTTATTAAATTTTTTAAATTGTAGGTAATATATATTAGAAATTAATAAAAAAAAATTATTTCTTTTATTTAATCATAATATTTAATGTAAATACGTAATAAAATAAAATTAAATATAATAAAAAATAAAAATATTTAAGTTTAATTTATCTTTTGGTCATTGTTTTAATTTAAAAATAGACGTTAGGATTAAGTTAATTACACCAACAAAGTAAATTATCCATATAAAGAGTTTCAATTTTAATGAAGATCATTGATCTGTTTCAAGGGATTTAACGAAATTTATTGTAAAAGATCGAATTACATTAGTTTTTCAAAAATCGAGACCAAATTGAGATTAAAAAAAAATTGGAGGACCAACTTAACATTGTTAAACGAAAGCATGAATCAAAGGAGTAATTAAACCAAATATTTATTAACATAATCTTTACTTTCATTTTCATTGTCTTTTTAGTTTTTGACAAATTGTAATAATCTATCACACTTATATGTCTTCTTTTTGTTTTTAAAGAAAAAAAAAAAGTTAGACATAAATTCATTATGTTTCTCATTTATCATCTTCCTTACCCGTCTCTTGTCTTACTTGATAATGAAAACATTATTTTTTTTATTTCATGAGTTTTTTGTGTATTCATTTTTTTATGAATATAGAAAAAAATAATAATGAATATATTTTTTCTTTTAATAATTATGTGTCTTAATTTTTTATTAGATTATGATCAATTATTTTTTAGTATTATTTAAAAAATAGGTATATTGATAAAGAATGAAAGAATAAATTAATTGTTTAAGAGTGATGAAAAGGAAATTATTGACTAAAACAAGATGATTCTACCTCTTCAAATATTATATTTTGAAGTATTATACTAATGATTACATATTCGATTAGAGAAGTCATTTTTGAAGCATTATACTAATGATCGAATCTAATGATCTCAAAATTATATTACTTTAGTCCCTCCAACACTTTTAGCCCAGATCCACCTCTTATCGTCATATTATAATAATAGGATTAAAAGATTTACTATCACAGTATGAACATCAATTCTTGATAGTACGTAAGTTTGTTATTCCTCTATTTTATAAGCGTTTTTCTTTTGTTGAACTCATCTTACAACTACTGATTATGTTTTTGCCCTCATTTTCTAGGAACATCGATTCTCAAATGTGGTTAAGCTTTTTTTAACCAATTTTGAACTTGCCCCACAATTGTTTAGGTTTTCACCCCCTTCTCAAGAACCTTGACCATCAACATTAAGCAATATTTGATTGCTATTTTTACAGTTTTTTTTATCATTTCCGTAATTTTTTAAGTGTTTTTCTTTCACGAACTTGCCTTACAAATATTTGTCTTTCTTTCTCGCCTTTTTGACAAAATAAATGAAACAAAAATGTGGATAAATTCAACAAAATTACTGTTGCAGCTTTGTTTCATCTAATATTACAAATCACGTTAAAAAAATTTGAAAGAATGCATTACACGAATCCAAAAAATAACAAAAATAAAAATATGCTAACTTGTACAAATTCTGAAAAGAAGAAAACTAAATACAATGATTGCAAAAGAAAAAAGAAGAGTAAAGAATCAGACTAGGGCAGCAGCATTGAGTGGCATTTTTCCAAACAATAACTTGAAGTCATTCTCCAACGGTGTTAGGTTCAAGTCCATGCACATACCCCTACTGCTATTTGATCTTTTCAAAACTGCTACTTCTGCAACAACATGTTTATTTGAAGAAAAATCTTCATTAATGGAAGAAGCTCTATGCCTTCTCATGTGCCCTCCAAGTGCTTGTCCCAATGAGAATTCTTGTCCACAAATGCTACACTCGTGCGTTTTGGGTTTCTTAATTCCCAAACTCAGAGCTATAGCGTGTGCTTTGAGTTCATCTCCCTCAAGTTTCGACCTTTTGTGGCTAGCCCTATGCCCACCCAATGCCTGAAAAGATGAGAACTTTCGGTTGCATGTCTTGCACTCAAATTCCACACCCTCAACATCTTTTCTTTCTAACTTCTTTTGTTGGGGGCATGACAGAAGCATTAGACAATTAGCCAAATCTATGCTTGAAAATCCCTCCATTTCTCTCTGTCTCTTCATATTGATGAGAGTGTGTGAAAGAAAAAAAAAAAGACCTTAGACTAATATGATGTGATCGGTGAGAAGATGAAAGAATATGAAAAAAGTTTTTTGTTGTGGGATTGGTGAGTAAAACATGGACATGGAGGTTTATATTTATAAAGCTCTTCAACACACACAAAAACAAAAAAAAAAAAAAAAAAAGTCAAGGAATTTGACTGATTTAAATAAACTAATTACGAGGGCTTTCTTATATTAGTAGCAATCAGTGGTTGAAATTTAAGAAAAAGTGTGTACTTTAATAGTAACAGATCTAAGACTAGGTGGCGACTGGTCGTACTTTGAAGAGAAAATGACACAAATGCCCTTTTATTTTGAAATATTTCGTTGCGACATTGGCATAAGGGTTTGTCTCTTTTGGGTATTTCCCAAAGAATGTGTGCTCATGAATCGAAAACCGCGTGTTGAGAGGTCGTGGATAGTGAGCTAGCTACCCTACAACAAGAACTGCAACTTTGTCCGTTGATTATTCTTTGAAACTCCTGAAATTTAATATAAAATATAAGAGGATAGGAACACCACGTTTTTATTGCTACATTTATAACTCAAAAGTCAAATTCATTAACCAAAAAGTACAATCAATAATATATATATATATATATAATATGAATAATTTGGTTAAATGTGTTTTTATTCCTTAATTTTCGGTGAATTTTAAAATTAGTCTATTTTAAAGTTTTAGACCAATTTAGTCATTTTTCAAAATATGTGGATTTAGTCATTTTAATCAAATTTTGCTAAATTTATTTGACATTTCAAGCGTGTTTCATAATAATATTTGACTAACATTAAAGCAAAAATGTGTCAAATAGTATAAATAACTCAAATACAATTTTGAAATACATATGAAACATTAAATAAATCTAACAAAATTTTTGATTAAAATGACTAGATTCACGTATTTCGAAAGATGAATGACTAAATTGATTCAAAATTTTGAAATGAACTAATTTCAAAATTCACTAAAAGTTAAAGAATAAAAACATATTTAACCTGAATAATTTTATGGGTACTATTAGTTTGATATGGAATAAATTTTTATACCCATTTTATATTTATTATTTTATTTTGTTAATAAATATAAAAGTTGATTTTTTTTAATAACAAAAATAATTTTAAAAAATGAGTTGTCAAAGTATATCTAATGTAAAAAAATATTTTCTTAATCTGATTTTGATTGTGTAAAGGTTGAAGATGGACTGCGTGCGTTGACATACACTGATTTGGTGTGCCACACAAAAAAAAAATGGGAATTTAAGAGAATGAATGGGGTAAGTTGCTTTTCCACGTGTATATTGCTTTGTCATGCTGCTATCACAATGTGGTAACACACTCATGAAAAAGAAAACAACGTTGAATTTAAAGAAAGCAACGAGATACATATATTTTTATTTTTTTGAAAATAAATATTAACAGGATAGTATTGACCATATGTTTCACTGCTTTTTTAATAAGGTGGTCAAACATTCAAAAAGCATAAACCACAATTTGTTGAACTTATACGACTCACCAATCTAATTCTAGAAAATATCCTGTACTTGATTATTTCATATGTCGTATACAATGGCGTAAAATTAATAATATTTGACAGAATAAAAATGAAAAAAAAATACAAACTTGAAATATATTATCCAATGAAAAGAAATCATTTTCCAAAGACTTTAAGTTGAGGTCCAAACACATCCTTGAAACATTTGCAAAATATGATGTTTGACCAAATTAACATTTCTCGTGCATAACTAATTTTTTCTTGTAATGAAAGTTAGAATCTGAATTGAATTTTTATATTTTGTTTTTCTAGTTGGATTCGGATAAAAAAGAAGAGAGGAAAAAAAGGTAAAAACAAAAATAATATTTACAATTTTTCATTAATACAAATGCGACTTAAAAGTCTGAAACTCGAGGACTTCGTTTCTTTGACTATTTTTTGTACTGAACCGGCTTTTGACTTTTTGAAAAGACAACTATGCCCATACTGCTCAAGTAATTGCTGACGTCAATTTCGACGACGCGGACATTTTCACTTCAAACAAACAAACGTGATTTGATATTTTGAAACTGAGAACAGATTAGAGTATCAACTACAACAAAATAATCAAATAAAAATTTTAATTTTATTATAAGTAGAATTCATGAATCTAAAGTCTTAAGTTTAAAATCCTCATAAAACAGATGCTTTTTTTTTCCTTTTTGGTTGCATAAATAAACACCTCATTAGCTATTTTATTTTAATTAATGATATAATTTTTTAAAATTATTTTTTAATTATATCGATGAAGGTGTGAATCATTTAATGATTATATTTATAATCATGATTTATAGGTTAAATTAAACTCGTTTAATTTAAAGGTTTTTAAAAATGATTGATACGTGATGTTTTTCTCATATTCAAAAGATATTTAATATTTTTATTAAGTAGTAAATTTAATAATGAAAGTCTAAATTGTTCCATTGACGACATAATTTCAGGGAATTCTTGTGAAAAGAAATAATAATGATTTTAATATTGGAAACAATGGCATCTGAAAGCATTCAAAAGAAAGCAGCTTCTGAACAACCAACTTTGTTCATGGTGATTACTATAAAATGTGTTGTTTATAAAAGAATATATATGATAAAATATGATTCAGAAGTGTGGTCTCTGTTCAAAATGTATGTGCTGTGGCCAAGTGTGCATGAATGGATTAAGAAAATTCAGTCACAAAAACAAAATTTTCTTTTATGTTTCACATTTGGTGGGTGCAGTGAAACAGTGCCTCTGCAGTTTTTTTAAATCCCTGTTCGTGTATATATATGGCAAGTCAAACTTCAAAAATGGAACAACTATCTTTTATTAGTTTGAATCAGTTTCAATTTTCAAAATATATTTATTCGATTCCAATAATATGATACAAAAACAATTTGGATCAACGGACTCCATGTTATTTAAATATGTAGAATTTTAATTATTTTGAGAAACGAGTATAATTTATCAAAAAATTCGTACATAATGTTATCAATTAATAACAGTAAACATTCAACAATAAGCTTAAAACTCTATGCGGAATAATTTGTCAGAGAAAATTTTCATATCGTTAATTTAACTCGATTTCATTAAGTTTATCAATCACAAATTTGTAATACTCTCCAACTAATTATTGTTAACTTTAATTAATTTAGTTTGGGTTAGTTTTAATTAGGACAGACGACACCCCCAAAACCAACTTTAATTCTCTAATTAATTAGGTGAATTCAAACTAATGATTACCCTAGTCTTCTGAGGGGTATCATGATTAGTAGATTAAAAAATATTAATGAAATTTAATATAAAGTTAATAATTAATTTAAGTGAGAATAAATTTTGCATAAATAAAAAGTACAATATATATACTATTTGTTGTACACAAAATCAATTGTTACCGTTTACTTTTTGGTCAATAAAGATATTCTCTATATATTCATATAATATAAAGGTTTTGAAATCATCAACCACAAATATTTTAAACATGACTTTGAAATTAATAATCTCATCACCATGTTGATAATAATCTATAATTATAAATTTAATTACTCAGATGGTATCTATTTTGATAGAGGTATGTCAATTTAGTAATTGACACTTTTTCAAAAGGTAAAATACAATTAACACATTTTAAAAAAGTGTACCAGATTAACACGCATCTATCAAAGTAGGTACTATTCGAATAATTAAATCATAATTATACTAATGTAAAAAATAGATATACTATATCGACATATTCAAATTAAATTCATGATTTTTGTTAGTTAGGAAAATTATGCATCCATGAATTTTGTCTGTCCAACTTTTAAGTTTAGTTTTGTGAGTCTTGCCTTCTTGATCTTGCTTTGTTGACTTTCTCAACCTTTTTGTCACCTTTTAGACCTTGTCGATCTAATTTCTGGGCCTTCTAAATTTTTGTACACTCATATTTCTCTTGGTCGAGAAATCAACCAACACTTAGCATAATTAAATAGGAATTAGACACAAAACAAAACTTAAACGATGATTAAGTTGTGATAAGCCCCTCCTTAATTATCTAAAAGGCAAAAGCCCAATAAAAAATACTATAAATAAATAAATACCCACAATATACTCTAACAACTCAAGATCGACCACAGCTTTAAAACCGACAATCAAAATGGAAAACTGAAATTAAAGACTAATGATCGAAAAAGAAATCACAACTCATTGATTCTGTGAGTTCATTCGATAGGACTTTTTTTATTATTTCTATAAATATAAAATTTAATTTTTTTTGTAATTAAAATATTTTTAAAAGTGAAATTATGTACAAAAACAATTTCCAAAAAAAAATTACATAACTTTGTCCATCGCACTCCATAATCCAATTATGATCTATCAATATCTCAATATAAATCTAAGTATACTCATGTCTAATATTTATTAATAAAATATTTAATTTGTATGATGATAAATTTATAATTTTTTATGTTAATAACTTTAAAACATTAATTTTAATTTTAATTTTTACAACATTTAATATATTTAAAAGTTATTATATATTTTTTAATATACATATATTACGTAAAATATTTTATTATTTTTAAAATATCGACGACTATTTAAACATCCGATACATGATAGATATCTAATATTCCTACTATGTAGTTTTTCAAAAATATTTAATAAATAATTTACAACAAGGGCAGTGATGAAAAGGAAGAATCTGAAAATTGTATTCCTTTAGTATATGTAGCTGCAACAGACTCATGTGTTACACAGAAGGTTTTTATCTGTCAATGTTATGCAGCAAAAGTGCTTATCATTGGTTAGTTTGTTAGCTATCATTATCATTGTTACGTGTGTTGGACAATAGAAAAATCGTATGTGAGAAACAAATGTATATTAATAAAGAATGAATAGTCTCCAAGGAGCCTAAAAAATTCATCTACAAGAATAAACCGATGAATTTACAGAAAAAGATTGAAAGAATACATGTTAGAAAAAGCATGAGAAGGAAGATGATTAATCTCTACAGGTGTAACTCCAAGTCCAAGCACATAACCCTGGTGCTGTTGGATCTTTTGAGAACTGGGAATTTCGCAATAACTTGGTCGATAGAAGGAATAGGAACAAAGGCTTCGTTGGTGATCCCTCTGTGTTTTCTCATGTGTCCTCCCAGAGCCTGCCCCAGAGAGAATTCCTGGCCACAGATGGAACACTCGTGCATTTTGGGTTTGCTCCACAAGCTAAGACTTTTTCCCTGTTCTTTCAGTTCTTCCCCTTCAACTTTCTGCCTCTTGTGGCTTGCCCTGTGCCCTCCCAGTGCTTGAAAAGATGAGAACTTCCGGTTGCACGTCTTGCACTCAAATTCCAGAGATCCAAAACCTTTCTCTTCTGCCTTGTTACTTTCTTGGGGACAAGAGAACAGCATAAGACACTTTGCCAAATCTAAGCTCTCAGATCCTTCGCTACCACGTTGTCTCTTCAGCGCTACCATGTCGAATAAAATACGGAAAAGGTGTTGTGTGTCTCGAAAGAGTTTGTTATATGAAAGTATGAGATTATTTTTGAAGGCGGTGATGAGAAACTCTGGGACATGGTAAAGTATTTATAAGATTTGGGATTGGCAACCAACGAGTGAACCAAGTTAAGTTTTCAAACTAGAATAAAATCGACATGTTGGACTACGCTTTTGACTAGTTGTATTGTAATGACACAAACGCCATGGCGGTTACGTAGTTGCTTCGCGAATGTTGTTAAATTTGTCTTCTTTGGAATTTGAAGAGCGGAAATATGTGGTCCACGTGAGGCTTGTGCCCCACGCACAGTTCTACTTTTAAGTTTTAACTTCTCGGCCGCGTTAAGTAACGAGTGAACCGCCACGTCCCACAAAAGTTCCTCGAAACTTCGACCTGTCTTTTTCCTAACTAAACCGGAACATTCTCGGCAGTTTCTAGTGTAACGGAACTTAAACAAAAAGGGAAAGGAACTATTCCGAAAATAGATTCGGTTGAATGGTCGAAAAATCGTGTTTTTCTTTGTGTTCCCAACTAAGTTGGTAAAACCATCTGAAAGCTCGTACTATGTACGGTTTCACACGGGGATGTTTGAACTTGCAGCAGAATCCGGCATGTTGTGTGGGTAGTGAAACTTCATACCCAGTCAAATTTGGGCAGCAGATTAGTTTGTACTTTGCAACCATAGTTATCGCTCTAGCAAGTTAACAGGAAAAAAATAATACTTTATTCTCAGCTAATAGAAAATTTCATCCCTTGATTCATTCTCTATCTAGTTCTAAGTTTTTTTTTTTGGTGAACAATAGAGGCAGTTGGTAGGAATTTTCATCCAACTACCGTGAGTATGGATTCCGATGTGCGGTTTCATACTATTCCAACTACTTGTGGAGAAGGTTCAGTTCACATTTAACTAGAATAAGTTCTTAGGTTTGGAATTTTGCTTTTTGCTTGCGGATTATTATATTATGTTTTTTCGCAGACATTCAACTTTTATTCTGATGAACCCGAACAAGATTGTTCATTCCCATTTCACGAGATGATGGAATGCTTGATCATCGTTTAATCTATTTACATTCGGGAAATAGTATTTTGAAAGGTTTATCTTGCTGTAATTTCGAGTATTACAAAAACGCATAACTTTGTCTTCTTTCAAATCGTTACACTCCAATACACTATATTTTTAAAGGTTTGCATTCTTTTGAAAAGGTTTATATACTGAAACACTTTTTATAATTTCGAAGTGAATAGTAAAAGCTGTGGGTCTTGTACGCAAAAACAAGATTGAGTCTTACTTAAACTTTGTATCCGTGGTCGCTTCAGACACCTGCCATCCTTGTTTTATTTAATAATAAAAAGTAAAGGACATTCGAAACAAAAACTAAAATAAAGATCACTTAAAAATTGAGTTCTTGCAAGAAATCTCTTTAAAAATATGCTAATACTACAGACAATTTAAAATTTCTAAGATCATGAATCTTAGAACTATAAAGATATTTTTCCATCTTAAAAATATGAATCATATAAAATTCCCGCATCTTGGCAAAACTAGTAACAAGGGGTAGAGGACATGATAATTTATTATTCATATGCTGCAAACATAAGCATTTGAAAGAACAAGACATTTGTCACACTCTCACCTTGATAACAACATTGTCGCTGATTTGACAAAAAAGTTAAATTATTACATCTAAAAAAAATTAGTATAGAAATCAACTTAAAAATAAAACTTAATAGTAAAATCCTTGAAGATGATCTAGAAGTGATATTTATTTGGATTGGAGAGAATTCCACATTTGACTTGTAATTTTACTTGTAGTATACACTCGCCTTCTACCTTTCTGAAGATGACGTGCGAGCATTCTGACGAAAAATAATCCTATTGGAAGCTTCCTCACGTCAAATTCTGTGGTTAGCTTATATAATACATTTAAAAGATATTTAACAAATTTAACTAAACGAAAAAGTTCCAATAATTATACTATGTTGATTGTATCCAACTTGAAAACATTTTTTTTTTTTTCTACTCAATGGAATTGGATATCCAAGTAGATTTTGAAACAAAATTAGGTATCGTTCACACTTTGAAAACATGACCTATTGCAACAGTTAATTGAAAACAGTGAGTATCTTTTTCTCACCATGTTACATTTAAGCTATATTATCAATAAGTATAATTTATCTATCAAACAGCTACACTACGAACATCATCCCAATCTCCAACAGACCTACCCTAGAAGCACAGCAAACTAACATGTTTTACAATCTTAAAACCTGCTATCATGAAAAGGCATTAAAATCCACACAAGCCAACGCACCGTTCACCTCTTTACTTCATCATCTTGACTCATTCAACCAAATGGGAGGGAAGAGATTAAATTCGTAACTAAAACATTCAGTAAAACAAAAAGTCCGTCCCACGAGGAAGAAAGATTATTCAGCAATTCCTAACTCATCCAAGTATTACAATGGGCAACATATCAAAGAGGCAAAGATCCATAATAAACTAAATCGGCTGAGCCTGTCATATACACATGATTATCTTCCTCCCTCCAATCAATCTGAAGAGGCCCTCCAGGTAGATCAACCGTGCATATCTGTATCAAATTCACAAATTAAAAAGATTATGGCAAAATCAACGCAGTTATTTCATGGGTGAGGAAGAACTTGCCTTTTAGGCTTGTATGTGAATTTAGTCTCTACAAATAAATAAAATATAATTCCCTCTAGAACTATCCATTAAGCCTCTATTTGGATGCTGTGAAAAAAATTTGGGGAATTGGAAGAGATAAAAAGAAATAAGTGGTAAATTGGTGTCAAATGAGATTGTTTTGTTGAAGTGAAATAGAAAGGAAAGAGAGGGGAAATGAATAGAATTATGTGTTTGATTGGGGAGGAAAGAAGGAAAGTGATAATTTGTGATGAATGACAATTTTGCATTTGTCTTTCATTTTTTTTTATAAATAAGACAATTGGATTTATGATTTATGACTTAGGAGTAATCCCAAAGGTGTTTCCAAAAAAAGTACGGATAACCAATTACGTGATTAATATACATAATCAATTATATCACACCACAATCAATTATCCTGCAAAGCCAAGGGCAAATGGCTAGACATGAAGGCACAAATATGGAAACTATCTCTGGAACCGTGCTTCTACTTCAAGGATTTCCATTTCTTTGCCAATTTCTCCAGGGAAATCCCGAAAGGACAAAATCATGCTTTACCCTATGGAAGACAAATCATTTTGGTTTGTGAATGTGTTATGCAAGTAACGGATTACTCAACTAAAAGCACGGGTAATGTGGTCAATTTCACCTAGCCAGATCCATTTCCTCCTCTTTCTCATGTAACTAGCAAGGAAAACATTACATGTGGGACATCCATGTATTTCATCACAAATCATCCCAACTCACTTCGTCCAAATTCACCACTTTCCACACTAATCCATCCTTTCCTCCTCCCTTTCAACCCCAAACAAACAGTGTAAATGCTGACCCCTTTTTTTGCAACTAGACACTGTTATTGTACATTAAATACAGATGTGTTGGGAATTCATTCGACAACACTTGACAATTTTTTTATTATGGCAAAGGACAGGCGTGGTAGCTTCAGACCCAATTACTAACGTATATGTAGAAGGAATAAGAATGGCCTAAAGAAACAATTGAGTCAGGCTACATTAGTTAGTTCTTAAGAGACAGTTCGAGTTTACCTTAAAAAAGTAAAGCGGTCCGAATTTAGGAACTGAAAAATTGTTAGGTTGAGTGGGTCACACGCTCAACAAAAGTTTCCACCACCTTTCCAGAGACGTGTACCAGATAAACTAATTTCTGCAAGGGGAGCTGCCAGCAAGGCAAACTTGCTACCAAGTTTAAGGGATGGGACAAAAATTAAGAAATTCAGTTGGAGACTTGAGTTGATGGTATGGTAATTTCTTCACCAGTTCAACTTAAATATATATTTATGGTATAGCCTCAACTTCTTTGTAGATTTTCTTTTGGTGCACCAACCAATGGTTATTCCATATTGCTACTGGAAGCTTCAATGCATTCATTTGAATCTATCATTTCTGTTAATGTTATACTTCACAAAGCTATATGATGGAAAGTGTTTCATGAGAAACACTCAGAGTGAGGGTGATATCTTCAATATCCAAGTTGGAGCTGACACCAGAAGCTAACTTTCAATCTGTTCCTGTTCTTTAATATTCATTCCTTTTCAATATTGTAACTGAAATAGATATTATTCTTTTTCCAAGTAAACTGGCAGCCATATAGGATGATTGTACGTAAGGTTTATCTCAGACAAAAGGCCTTGAGGAGGTTTGTGATCTTGATCATAGCAGAACTGAACGTCATGGGGCACCAACCATAAGTGGCTTGTCAATTGTTGAATGGGGACCACAACATGGCCATTGTCGATTGGTGATATGCCAACTTCCTGCCTATCCATGTTAAGTGCAGGAGGAGAGATGGTATGAGTTTGAGTAAGGACATCTGGAAGATTTAGGAGACAATTTCACTGCTAATCGCCTACACATCCTGACATCTCAGAAATACACTAGAGGTTCAACATCTGAAGCTACATGATTAGACGCCTTGCCACCTTTGCCAGAAAACCTTTATGCACCACTATCATCAATAACTGAGAACCTTAAGCAAGCTGAATTTTGATACTGAAAACCTTGCCGCACTAGAAAGCTGTGAGGAAGATGGTGGTGATGGGTAAAGGATAGTAGTAAAGAGCATAGTGCCTAATCGGTAGTAGCAAAGGGAAGTGGCCACGCCAAAAAATAAGAGCATATAGCACAACCTCTATTCTAATATAATACACACAGGTATATTAAAAAAAATAATTAACAGTACGTATATATATAACAATAGAGCAAAAAACTACAAAATTGGGCACTAGTCATCATTAATAATACAACTCATGATATTAAATACCCAAACAAAATATAAACTGGATAGAAATAGTAGTCAAGGGAACAAAGGACTAAGCCTCTAAAGCCCAAAGAAACTAAAGTATAAGATAATAAAAAACACATAATATTCTAATAGGAACCTTCATTCTCTTCAAGATTCATCTCACTGTCGTAGTCAAGAATACAAAAAAACAAATGAAGTCGAGGGAAAAAAACAGTTTTTGGCTGCTGCCAGCAAGAAAGAAAAGAAAGGAAAATGAGAACAAAGGAACACAAAGAGAAAAAGAGTATAGGCAGCAGTGGAAAGGAAAATACAAAGCATATAAAAGAGGGAAATCAGAATTCAGAGAAAAGATGACAAAAACTTCAAAGGAAAAGAAAAAGGGACCTAAAAAAACAAGAGGTTGCCGTCAACAGAGTGGTCTGGCTGCCAGAAAAGGTTGCCTTTGTCAGAGAAGAACAAAGGTCACCAGACAAGAAGAATTGTCTGTGGGTTCAAGAGAGAAGGGTGAACAAGGTTAGGGAAGAAATAGAAGAGCTTCTCTTCAAAGGCTAACCTAAACAACATTAAAATCCTAAAATACCCTCTCTAATAATTAAAGATTGAGATTATTTGGGGGCTCAAATGTGCACAGCCACCCTGTTACACCACTATTATGACTCAAACAGCAACACAGAAATGCAGCACAACAGCATTTGCACAATACCAGACTGGAACACCACCATGTTCCATTGCTATACAGCCACTTCGGCCTTATTGACTCCTTCAATTATGAAATTTTTTTAATGAAAAATAAATAGTTTTCATATTGTTACAATTATAGTAGCAAGCTTACCCTCTCAGCATGACCCTCAAGAACGGCTGCAACAACAGTAGCACAAGCTCCAGTTCCACAGGCTAGGGTTGCTCCTGCACGACAAAACATGAACTCATAAAATTTTGAGGCCCCTAGTTCTTACCCTGACAATTGTACAAACAATGGTAATACTAATCTGATACAATATGGCTATTTAGAATATTCTAACCTGCGCCCCGCTCCCAAACACGCATTTTCAGGTGAGACTTAGACAATACTTGCACAAACTCTGCACATTAAATAAGAAATCATATAATTAGTGAGATATACGACAAATGTATTGGTGTGATGATATTTAATTTGAGTCATGCATAAGGAATCAAAACAGCAAGGGAGAAATATGCTGAAAAATAAAGCAAGATATAATTGCAAAATATTATATGCTGTACAAAATGTCCCCAACCTAAGCTACTAATACAGTCCGACCAAGTCCTGGAAAAAACACCAACAATATCATGATACCAAACATTAAAGCAAGAACAATTGAATGTCACTAAATCAGTAACCACCATCTGCCAAACTGTGCATTTAGCCTACCATCAAAGCTATATTGCTCAAGGAAGAAAAATAAATAAAAAACCCCAACTGGAAGAAATTAAAAAAAAAAAAAGTGCTGGGGTCAGCATAGGTAAGAAAGTTAACAAGCATAGTCCAATCATAGAAATAGAAAAATCTTGCCTGTGTTAGTTCGTGCTGGGAACACCTCATGATGTTCGAATTTGGGGCCAATTTCTGCTAGCTTCAATTCATCAACAAGCAAATTCTGTTGCAACAAGGATTAAAAGAAACATGGTATAAGCAGCAAAGGCAGAAAAATATTAATCTATGTAAAGCTGTGGCACAATAGATGAAAGTTGACATCTTAACTTTCAAGATGCTATCAAAAAATATTTATTGACCTTAAAAATTATATTTCAAAGGAGCTATGTTTCTTTTTATACAATTGGTTCCAAATTCAATTGTATGCAAGAATATCCATTCATTTGTATATATATAACATCATTTTATCGATCCCATAGATTAATGTCTTGTCTTCCTACTATTCCACAATATTCATACTTTTGAATAGATCTAGTATGCACTGTGTAATACATTATAAAAGGAAATCATACGTATGAAATATCTACTGTATATCAAAATAAAAACCTGGCTTCCTTCTCTACTGAAAGTTACACAGTGTGGATTTCCCATGCTAACACAGGTCACATGCCATATAACTCCATCCACGACAAGCTCTGATTTAACAACAGCATCATCCTTGTTTGCAGGTAATTTAGTAGGCACATCTGAGGCTTTAAGAACCGGTTCCCCCATGTCAACTCTTACCTGAAACAGTTAGTATTCTCTATCAATCTTGAGAAAGAGAACCAATATCAGATAAGAGACAAGAATATTCTTCCTAACGTTTAACCAATTAAGGCATCTTAGGATCTGCATGAGCCAATGCCTTAAAACAATATCACATATCAATAAGTAAATTGCAAATATTTGCAACATAACGTACATTTCCATCATCTAAGACTTCAGGTATAATAAGACCAGCACCAGTATGAACGGTAAAACTGCAAAGTAAGAAAATACATTATTACTGTCAGATGAAATTTCATTAAGCCCATTAATCCATAACTATATAATGATAATGACCGAGGTGGCAGCTAAACCATCATAAAAATAATCATCATCATCAAATTTATTAAATTAATTTTCAATATTATCTGACAAAAAAAAAAACCCAGAAGAACACGGTCTCACAACTCACAAGACAAAAAAAGTCAGACGCTGAAGCGACAGAAAAGAGCAATTAGGAAACATAACAGAAAAGTTATAGAAAGAACAACCGTACCTATGGCTTCCTTGTAAATTCTCAAGCTGAGAAACAAATTTGGCAAAGCATCGCACTCCATTGCCACACATCTATGGATATGAGCGTCACTCAGATTAGTGACAGCAAACTTGTCAGTGATAAAAAGGCTAAGATTCTATAATTTTCTAAGTTTGTGAGTAATAAATTTCTACATAATTATCTACATGGAAAAAAAAAACAAAGTAAAATGGATTGGTTAACTCTGCTAAGTTAAAATCAACTTAAGTACTTTTTTAAGCATTTCACTTTTTGGAAAAGTTAAATGAGAATGCTTCTAAGTTGATTATAAATTATGAGAAAAATTCAATGTATTTAACTTTCTTATTTTCTACTGCAATTCAATTCAGGCCAAACCCCATCAAACAAAAGCAGACACGAACTAGGCTTGGTAAAAAGAATTACCTCAGGCTCACTACCATCAGAGTTAAAAATTCTCATGGTATAATCAGTGCCATTGATGCCAGGCAATACAAAGATAACTCCGTCAGCTCCAACGCCGAAGTTCCGATCACACAGTTGCACCGCTTTCTCTGCAGTGACCCTGGGCTCGGTCGAGTCTCTATTGTCAATCTATTCAAAACGACGCGTCAAAAACCAAACCGTTATTAATTTGATAAAGGGAAAGCGAAGGGGAATGGACTCACCAAAATGAAGTCGTTTCCGAGGCCGTGGTACTTGGCGAAATGGAGAAAGCCGGTTTGTAGGCGGTTGAGGAAGGAAGCGGAGGGGCTTTTGACGGGGGCGTCGGTGCTCATGGAGGAGGCGACAAGGCGGGAATTAGGGTATTTGAAAGTGCGTCGCGGTATGGGCAAAGTGGATCGGGGAGAGTGGGGGAAGAGATTATTGAGGGAGGCGAGAGTGCGGCGCGTGGGGGATGTGAGAGGAACGGAAATGGTGGCTGTTATGGCCATTCTGCAGCTTCGAATGGCGGTGGATACTTCAATCTGCCACTGTCACCGTCTGGGTTTGACTCTATCGCACACAGTGAAGCGTTAAGGGCTTCCGTTCCGGTACACAATCTCGGCCGTTAAATAGTTGGGTTGATGTGCTTTTTCTTTCTCAGATTTTGCTGGTTCATGGGAAGAAAATTTACTTAAAAAATAAGGGTTAATTATGATATTACTTTCTAAAGTTTAGTTAAAAATTGAAATTAGTTTCTTGTCAAAATTTTGATAAATTTTAATTTTAAATTTTAAGAATGAATGAGTATAGTGTTTTTAATATGTTAATTTCTTTTAACATGTGAAATGTGTTTTATATTAATATTGGAGTTGTTTATGTGACACATTTTCGACTTAATATTAAATACGTTCGAAACCTAACAAAAAATTAACAAAATTAGATTAAAAGGACTATATTCATTTATTTTTAAAATTTAGGGACCAAAATCTATCAAAATTTTGATCAGAAACAAATTCTAATTTTAGGTCAAAGTTTAAGGACTAAATACATACTTAATCTAAAAATTAATTGTTAAAATTTGTGATAAGTAAAATATATAAAAAAAATAGAGGAACTTATAGTTTATGATTATATTTTTAACTATCGTTTTTAATTTGATCAATATTACTATAATTTAATAATCTATAAAGTATACCTCCGTTATTGGAGAGGGACTTGTGGCATGTTTCTTCAAGTTCAAGAACGAAATATATTTAATTGATTTAGATTAACTTAAATGTTGATATTGATATTATTTGTCAAATTTCTAAAAAATTTATTTAACATTTGTAATTATCGGAGCATGATTTATAGCAAGTTTAGTTTATAGTTTAGAATTTCTAAATAGAATCTATGTTTAACACATTTAAGGTTTATCATTAGATGAAAAATAAATAAATAAATAAACCATCTAAACTTTTATGTTAATGTAATAACTAATTGGTATAAGGATACAAGTCCAAATTCACAACCACAAAGAAACAAAAAAAAAGACAGTAAAAAGAGTGATGATGCGTGTATAGTAAGTATACTTTTGTGTCATGAAATGAATACTATAAAGTCACCACCAAACCCAAATACGTAAAACAAGGCACGTACACAATTAATCTGGCACTATCTATTCCCCACTTGACACAAGTGTTTAGCCTCATTTGGCATTTTATGGCCAAATTTAACGTGATGACAAATAATTGATAACGTTTTAAGTGTTAGTATTATTGATATAGATATCATGTACAAACTTTAATAACTAAATTGACAATTCTTTTTACTTAAAATTTTTTTTTTCTCTTAACTTTAAAAATGAATAGAAATAGTCATTTTGATCCAATTTGTTTAATATTTTTGACAATGTCAAATATGTTTTATGTTAACATTTGAGTTGACACACTATCACTTCAATGTTAAATCATCGAACAGAAACAAATTCTAATTTTGTGTCAAGTTAAGAGAATAAAAATATATTTTATTTTTTTATTAATTATAACTCTTCGATTCGATCCATCCATTTATTTAGCCAGAACAACTATTTCACATTACATCAACTCATTACACCATTTGAATTTTCCAAAAGAATGTCACACTAAAACCTATAAAATAAATACTTTATCAAAAGTAACACTCACATCTCGCTATTTTTACCATAGAACCCTAGATAAAAATAATTGACTTTATATGTGATGTGTGTGTGAAAATCTCAAAATTTTAAAAATTAAAAAATAAATAAAACTACAAAATTGTGAGGAAACAAATATGTAAGTAGATTCTAAATATGTTAGAACATCATTATAAACTTGGATATATAAGCTCAATCCAAAGCCCATCAATTATTTATCGGATGAAAATATATAACTACATTCACCCCTGCCTCTAAGTATAGTGTCTAATCTTTCAAAATAAAATATAAAAAAAGTTGTTATATTTTTTCTTTTTATTCACAACTATTTTACAATAAAATGACTAAATTAAATGATATTTCGAAAAATCAAGAATTAAACTCAAAATTAGTAAAATCAATAACCAAAACAACTTATCGTCGTGATTAGACGTTAAAGTTTATAAACGAACTTAAAAAAAAAGTGAAACTAAAAATAGATTACGCACTCAATCGATTCAGTTAAACTAAGTCACAATTGCCAGCTACAATGTGCTAGACCGCTACGGGTAGTTATAGTCAACTCCATTCGTTACAAAACAATAAATGGTCTGAAAACAGAAACCTAAACAACTGAAACATGGTTGACATAAGAACCAATTTTCATTCTTCAGTAAATAGTTACATCTTGTTATAACCAACAACGTTATACAAAATCCAACCGAAGGTTAAACTCACATACATGTTTGGTTGTTTAGTATAATACACAAAGCAAAACTGTAGTTCATCTGTCAAACCCTAATTATGAATTGGCCAAATAATGACTCAAGAATACTTAGGCCCTAAAATAGACTACAATCAATTAACAAGGAAAAGAAGAGGATATCAATGATATATTGGGAACCAACATCCCTATAATCACGGGATAGTTTTTTTACTCAATAACTGTTGAATTATAATATAAAAAATCAAGTTTCTGTTTTTTTTTTTACCAAAATCATATATCTATCCATTTCAACATACATAAAGCAGCTTGTGTTGAACCACAAAAGTAGCATTTCATATTTCAGATTGTATACGTGAATTGTTCGTAGCCAGAGAAACATGAATATGATTTCTTCTGAGAACGAGGTAAATGATTCTCCTATATAACTTACTTTGAATTGCACTTCAATATTTTCAATCGTCTTCCAATTATTAATTTTTTTGTTTACATTATTGGATGGATCCTTACCTTTTAGGGACATATCATAGTCTAGATCCTATGTTGAATTAAGCTAAAACGTTGTTCACAAAATGAAACTTTAGCTGGTATTTATGACGGTAACAAATCGTACCAATAAGATTTACTTAACATCCAAAAATAACTCATTTTGCTAGGACTAACGTAGTTTAGGGAACACAATAATGTATGTTCACAATATTGTCAAAAGATATAATTAAAAAACAGAAAGTCCTTTGAAAAGTTGAATTACCATTGCTTTACCTTTTTGGAGTTGAACGGTTACTTTTGAATCCCTTGCCAAAAACCTTTTAACATTGCTAAAAGATTACTAGAAACACATAATAAAAAGACTCAAATTCGATTCAAATAAGGGATTAATAACTTTTTTGTTTTTATCTTATTTAGAACTAAAGACACTTAAATTTTTAATAATTTTTTTTCGAAAGTAAATTTCTTTCACATTAGTATTCCATTTTCGGAGAGAAATATTTTTAATTGTAAGTTTCTCGATATATACCTTCTTACTCATAACTAGTCATCTGAACAAACCTCATATCACAGATGACTCACTTTTAATCTAAAATTTTAAGACAATAAATTTATATGTATTCATCCTTATATGATACTTAACTTTCTTATTTCTACTTAACATGAAACTTTTACATACACTTAAATTCACAACCGTTATTTACCCTAGCTAACGAATTTATAAGTGAGGAGTAGATACGAGTTGGTTTGTAAACTATATCAACCATGCCGAAAGACAAAGGCATTTTGTCTTCACATTTTGAACAATCCTTGTAGTAATAACATGCTTCAATCATTGAGTTACAATATAATACTGAAAACATTATTGTTTTTGGCATTTTGTTAGTAGTGTATTGTAATATGAACTCTCAGTTTCGCACTGTCTTGTATTGACAGAGCATTAAGGAGGTTAAGCATAGGCTTCTCTGCACCAAGCTTGAACTGGTAGCAGCAAAAATGGAAGCTAATGCTAACATCAAGAAATATGAGGAGACGGTTAAACACTTGTACAAGTTGTTAAAGAAAGTTTGCCAAGAAAGAGATGAAGCAAGAGACCAGCTTCAATTGCTGATAAGGAATTTACAAGCATCAACCCCAGTTGAGACAGTAAGTAATATTGCACAGGTTGATCAATCATGCCTCCAAAACAAAACAAAGCCATCATTGAACAACACCAAGGTATCATATTCAAGCTCCAAAGTCTTATCAGATCATTCATGTGACTTATCCTTGTCAAATCTCCGGTCAGAAGAGAAACATCTCTCCACGAGTTTAATGTCTCAAACAAGAATAGTTGAACCAGACAACTTAACCTTATCAAACAACATGGAAACAGACATGGTTGATAACCCAGTTTGTGGGAAACCCTTACCTCAAAAAGGTAGATTATTGCAAAGTGTTACAAAAGCAGGACCTTTGCTTCACACACTTCTGGTTGATCCAGTTCCACATTGGAAAAACCCTCCCACTTTGTGTTCCCTTACTCTTCCACTCGGTACCTACAAAGATGATGATAAGACAGATGTTAACCCAAATGGATTCATTCCAACTTCTTTGAGTTTGGCATTTCCAGGGAGTTCTCATGGACCTTCTCAGACATCTTCTGCATCAAATTTTGGGTTATCAATGAAGTATGAAATGGTGTCATCATGTGTGGATATGGATTCCAATATGATGCACAATCATGCATTAACTGGAAAAAAGAGAAAGCTTTTGTGAGGATTACAATTGTACTGTTTTGAGCTTTAGTAAAGTGTTGCTAGATAAACGAAGTTAGTACATAGAAAGGAGACTTTTGAATGAGAGTAATGAGCATGAACAAGTAATTCATGCAATTGCTCCTTTCTTGTATTCTCCTTACTTAGGTTATAATCAAATTCAGCATATGTGCTTGCTCTCATATATTATGTTAAATTTATTCTCTAAATTTTGTTTTGCATTTTTTAAACTTATCTAAAATATGAATGTGTGTATATTTGTGTGTCCAATTTGATTTGTAGTTTGAGTCATCATCATATGTTAAAATTCAATATATTAATTGATTTTATTAAGTATAATATTTAATGAAGAATCAGGCTAAGTGTTTTTTCAAATTAGTGCTTTATTCATAACATGCATTTCTTAAATTTAAACTCGATTTCATTGGAATGTATGACATATATGTAGGTGAAGTTAGTAGTTTACTTTATCTTCAATACATCCCATAGTCTTTATATAACTTTTTTCTTTCTAAGATCACGCGTTTAAAAAAATATATATATCCCCCTAAGATATAGATTTCTATATGAAAAAAAATAAATTTTGGTTGGTAACATAGTTCATGCAACCATCCTCTTGGCTTTCGTAATTGTCGAAAAGAGCAAAGGTCTTTGTTGATGTCGTTTCTAACTTAAGAGACCTAAAAAATATATTTTTTACAAAAAGGAAAAAACACGGAATAATGTATTTGATATATGACAGTGAAATTTTGTCTAAACTTTTTACTTCTTTTAAAATCGCAAGTTTTATAGTTGATTAAATCCAATTGTCGCTTAGGTTGGAAATTACCGTGAGATTTTGAAAATTTATTTACATTAAAATAACTTAAATAGATTATATATTGTCTTTACTTTCATTGAATTGTTTATGATTTGATTTATTGTATTTACTTTCATTGAATTGTTTGTGATTTGAGTTATGCTTAATGATGATTTGATCACTCATTTAATTAACTGGTTTGGATTGAGTTGGGAAACTGGTATCAAATTATGGTCCAATCAAGTCATTCACTACTAAAATTTTCATATTACATTGGATTTTTCTTGCAAATTTATTAAAAAATATTTGCAAGAAAAGACTTTTTTCTGCTATTTTTTCTAATAGTCTTAATTGGCAAATAATTCCTTCGTGGGTAATTATTTTCTATAAAATTATAAAATTTGTAATTATTTCCTACAAAATTTGTTGTGAAAAATGTTTTATACAAAATATTTTGCAAAAAAATTGGCAGCAATTTCCTGCAAAATTTTTTTCATAACAAAATTTATAAGTATTTCCTACGAAAAAAAATTAAAATAAAATTGGCAGGAAATATGAGTTTTATTAGTAGTGATCGGACTTATACTAGTGCTTTTGTGCTACCTAGAGCGGATGTTGGATGAAAGAGTCTTACACATTAAAACAATGATTCATTCTACAGGAGTTGAGAAATCACACTGAGTTTGAAGTCCTTAGGTTTTACTGATTCAGGGATGAACCTAAATCTATAAAGAAAGAGTACACCCAGGACATAGAATGATTTGCATAATAAGCAAACAAAATGGTAGTAGTGTAGTAGAAGAAGATGAAATCAATTCATAACCTATACTCCACTCAATCTATATAATTATTATTATCTATATTTACTTGCACTCTTTATCACAATCCAAAAAAAAAACTAAAAACTAATTATTAATATACTTGATAAATTCATGTGGATACAATAATCCACATTCGATTGTTCTACAACTGACTTGATACACTTGTCAATAGGTCACACAATTGGATATCTCTTTTAAAACTTGATTATGTGTCATGTTGAGGCTTTTAGGGCTTAAGCCCAAGAGACTAAAAGATGTTTGGGCTTTTGTGACTCAAGTCCAATGATCAAAAAATAAAAGTTGTTGTAGCTTTTGTGGCTCAAGCCGTAATGTTATAAAATTATTTGTGGCTTTTGTTGCTTAAGCCCAATGGACAAAAAGTTTGTGGCTTTTGTGGCTCAAGCCCAATGTGCAAAAATTGTTGTAGCTTTTACTACTCAAGCTTAATGGACTAAATTCTCAACTAAAGTTTACCCATCACATATATTTATTAATTCTCAACATTCCTTTTTGAACATTGTATTTGTTGGTTAATTATATGACTCTAGTTACTTAGTTTTGTTTTCTCTCACTAATTAGTATCCTCTATTTAAGATGTTGACTAAGACATCTCATATATGGAGGATTTTATATATTAGAGGAGTTAAGGTTCCACTCACTGCAACATCTAGTATATATATTAAGGGTGGACATGGATTGGATTTTTCAAATTCCAATTTATATCCAATATAAATCTAATAAAATGCATTTGACATATAATTCATATCTATTTTTACTAGATCAACTAGATTTGGATTTTTTTTCTAATCAAATTTAAACTGAATTTGATTTAGGTTGAACTCACTTTGCCCATTAGATTAAATCTAGAGAGATAAATCTAATATATTTGACTATTAGGTCTATTAGATATGGGTATGACCAAATAAATAATTTTTTAATTTTTTTCTCAATTTATAAAAAGTAAGTAATTGTAAGTTTTTAAATATACTTTTGTTTGAATTTTAGAACATATTTTAATTTACACATTTAATTAAAAGTAATTAACTCATTGTTATAAGGTACTAATACTTTAATTTAAGATAGATGTTGTCAGTGACAGGTCTTGATAAAAAGTTCTGAAGGGGCCAAAATAATATACTCAAAAATTATATATTTAATCATTGTCACTAATATAACAAAAGTATATATAATATTGTATTGAGATTTTCATGTATATTGTTCCTTTTAAAAATTATAGTTTTGAAGTTCTATTTGATATGAAACCTATTTTAAATAAGTTTTTCTAATTTCATATTTTTTTCTTAGATATTAGATATTCTAAAATTAATATGAAACTTCCTACCTATATTTCCTTTAATTTTAAGAAAGAGTTATCTAATTCAACAACTGAATGCATAGTATCATCGATGAAAATAAGTGAAAAAGTAAATTTGTATTGTTTTCAAATTCACGGGTATCTTTCCTTTTATCACTTAAAAAATGAATCTATTATTTTATTCTTCATCAATATACCCTTTTTTTAAAAAATAAAACTAAAAAATAATTTATCAAAATCTAATAAAAAATTGAGAGACGTAATTATTAATATATATATATATATATATATATATATATATATATATATATATATATATATATTAAATAAGTCACAAATAATAAATGGTTATGAAAAAAGATATAGTACATAACTTCTCTTTCTTCATAACAAAATAAATATACACAAAACTCATAAGAGAAAAAAAATAATAAATATCAAACTAATATTTCATTATCAAGAGATAAAATAGAGTTACATTTTTTATCTTAGAGGAGGAAAGAGAATTGATGAGGAATGAGAGGGAGGATAATAAATTGGGATGACAAAAGTACCTGTGTCCGCGGATAAAATTCGCGGCTGATAGTAAGTACTCACGGGTAGCGAGTATTTTAATACCCGCTTATAAACGGGTCAGGTGTGGGTATCATATTATCCGTACTCGCGGGTACCCGTTATCCGCAAAAAATTAAAATTTTATTTTATTTTATTAAGTTAAATTTAATTAAAATTAAAATTAAAATTAATAGTATATTTTATTATGGCAAATTTAATTATAATTATAATTATAATTATATTTTATTTTATTTTATTTTATTTTTATAATTTTATATTAAAAAATTTATAAAATTTTTTAAATATTTGCGAGTATCGGATATCCACGAGTACCCGCAGATTTTAAAAATATTCGCAAATATTTTTTAAGTAGATACCCGACAAATAAACGAACAGGTAGAGGACAGATTTTTTTTTTGTGGGTCGGGTTGTGGGTAGGCACTATTCGTGCCCGACTCGACCCGCTGTCATCTCTAATAATAAATTTGTGTTTAACTTTTTTTTTGTAAATAAAAAATAAAAGAAGATATGTAAGAGCAAAAACACTAAATGAATACATACAATAAATACAATATGTGAAACTTAAAATGAAAGAGAAAAAAAAATATCTCAATAAATTATATTATTCTTTATTATATTTAATTTTATATTTTATTATTTATTAATATTAAATATTATATTCTATAATAAAATAAAAATTAATACAAAATTAAATAAAAGATTAAAACATTTTGGGGGGCATGGCCCACTAAGCACCTTCTCAGGTCCGCCCATGAATGTTGTAAAGTGCTAATTCTTTCTTTATGAATTCTGATCCAAATTTAATTTCAAAAGGTATTTTTTAAAATTTTTTCCGTAATTTTTCATAATAAATTATTAATAAGATTATGTTATTGTAACTAGTTTATTTTATAAGATATTCAATTTAAATCTATTTTATTTTTAATTAAATATGTTTTAGTTCTTTAATTTTTATCGAATTTTGAAATTAGTTTATTTTAAAAATTTGGACCAATTTAGTCATTCATCTTTCAAAATATGTGAATTTAGTCCTTTTAATTAAATTTTGTTAGATTTATTTAATGTTTCGTACACATTTCAAGATTGTATCTGAATTGTTTATATTCTTTAACACATTTTTACTTTAATGTTAACAAAATTTGATTAAAATAATTAAATTTACGTTTTTTGAAAAATAAATTATTAAATTAGTCAAAATTTTAAAATGAACTAATTTTAAAATTCAATGGAAGTTAAAAAATAAAAAATATATTTAATTATTTTATTTTTTATTTTTCATATCTCAGCTAATTCCAAAAACTTAGTAATCAATGTGTTTGATTTGACTTTACCTATTAAATCTGTTGCTAGAGATGTATAGGGTCAACTAATGCATTGAATTAACTTGGTTAACGTCTTAGCTTGAACAACGTAACTCACATGTGTCTGGGGGTCCCAAAAGTAATTTTGTGAAGTATATAATGCATGAAAGATGAATTACGTGTTTAATTATAATGAAAAAAACTTATTATATTTTTAGAATATGAAAAACACAGAAAGCAATTACTATATGTAACAAAAATTAAGGTACTATAAATTTTTATTAGAATGTGTTTTTTATATTTAATTGAAGCTTATTATACTGTGTATTAAAAAAAATTACAAGCACTTATACGAGAGAGAAAGACAAAAAAAATAAAGGAAAATTAATTTGTACAAAAAATTATGTCGAAAAGTTATTTTGTATTATAATTTAATTTCAGTATTTTTTTTATTCTCCATTTGAACAAAAAAAGAGAGATTTTTTCTGTAGTGCAACAATTATTTTTCATATTGAGTAATTAATATTTATCGGTATATTTTAAAAATACGACGAAATAACAGTAAAAAAAAAATCTAAACTCGCTTAATTCACCACGTTTTTTCAGATTCCTTTTCCTGTTCCGTTTATTCTTTCAACTGTGGTGATGGAGAGAGTGAATAATTGTTGCCGACATGCATTGAACTCTGAAGGTGTTTCAATGGTGGAATGGTGTCAGGTACAAATTCCATATCCAGAGGAGGTGGATCACTCATTAGCGGTGAAGATGTAAGTATCTTCAAAGTGTTATCGTAAAATAATAAAATAAATGTATAAACAAAGAACGAATAAAATAAATTAATACATATAAAAATTATCATTTCATTGTCGACATCTAATAAAATAAATACTGTAAATAGTTTCATGGTTAAAATAATTCCTGTTGTTTAAGAATATAAAAGTAATACGAAATAATAACATTTTTTGTTAGATAAATTTTGAATCACTTTTAGATTATCTTAAAGAATATAATTTAATTTTATAAAATCGTTTTATAAAAAGTATGAAATTAATTACATTTATATGGCTATATATAACGAATTATGGATATATAATTTATAATAGAAGTAGTTTCTTTGCTATGCACATAGTTTATTTTAAATCTATAAAACAAAATGTATAATCAAAAATCTGATATGAAATTAGAAAAATAATATAAAGTAAGAGAACGAAGTAAGTAGCAAAAAATAATTTTATACAAAGTAAAAAATAACTATCATATTACTTACAATTTAACTTATAAAGGTTTGGAATATTTCATTACTTAACTTTTTGTATTAAACTACAATTGTAATAAAAAAATATAATAAATTAAGTTATAATTTAAAAATTTGGTATTTTTAGTTGAATCTTTATTAAATTTTAATGTTTATGGTGTATTTAAAATTTCTATATTTAATTTTTAAAATGGTATCCGATGCTTAACTTTTTCAGTAATTTGAATTATATGACTCCTTTTTCTTCATTATCTTATATTTTGTTTCAGTGTATTAATAAATGTAATTTTTTTTTATATCAATATAAAACAATATTATAACTAACATATTATAAATCAATATTTAATAGTAGAAACCCATATTTTTAATTTTTAACACTTAAAAATAGTAAAGTATATGATGACAAAGTAAGGAAACGACTTAGTTAAGTAAATAATCAAACAGCACAAATTCAATTAAAAGTATTAAAATATATTACAAATTTAAAACTTAATTAAATTGTTAACAAATAATAATGATAAAAAAAAATACAAATTCATAAGCAGTATCTATCATATGTTTAAAATAGTTACAATGATAATAATAATTGATATTACTTTCGGCGATAAATATTATTTAATCATATTATTTAAGGAAAAAAAGTGAATTTTATGATCTCACTCAAATATTCTCGTTGATTTGTCAAACAAAATAAATTAATCTGTATTGATAGAGTAGGTTCAACTTTTAGCCTGTTTTCTTTGATATAGCCTATTAATAGTGATTTCATTTGCCTAGAAAAAATGGAAAGTAAATTGGATCACTTAAAATAATTAAATTTGAATTGAAAAAAAAAAGTGAAAAGGTTAAAAGTACTACATTTTTAACATTCAAAACTAAACTTATTAAAATAAGTCAATATATTTAAAACATTGAAAAAATTAAAAAATTAAAAAAGGAAGATGAAAATAAAAAATTAGAAAAATTGGAAAATCCTTAAAAATTGGTAGGAAGAAAGAAAGTGCTTCCATTTACAACTATATTTTTCTTCTTAAATTAAGTAATGAGTGGAAAAAACTTAATTTTAAATTATCCCAAGTATTGTAATATATGAATATTATAGGATGTAGTTTTCTAATCATAGGTGAAGTTGTTTAAGGTGTTTCACATGCACATTGGACACATCGCATCAACAAGAAAAAAGTGCACATACTTGCAATATTAAATTTTTGCAAACGATCAAGAGATAAAATTGAGAATCTTTTTTCATTTTATTTTAGTTATGTTTGAAGTTCAAAATTTGGATTAAATATGTTTTTTTGTCCTTCAATTTTTAGTGAAATTTTGAATTAATTTCTTTTGAAACTTTTGAACCAATATAGTTTTTTATTTTTAGATTGAGTGAATTTAGTCTTTTAAATCGATTTTTTTAAGTTTATTTAACATTTGAAACGTATTTTTTCGTTAATATTGAAATGAATGTGTCGAACGGTATAAACAAACTAAAATATTATAATGAAATGTGTTTAAAACGTCAAATAAACTTAATAAAATTTGGTTAAAAAAACTAAATTCACACATTTACAGAGTTGTGAGATTAAATTAATTTAAAATTTTCAAAAAAAATACTAATTTCAATTTTCACCAAACGCTAAATGACAAAAAATAAGAACAAAAAACATATTTAACCCTTAAAATTTGACGTGCGTAGTTAATAGACTTACGTCATATAATAATACCTTACAATGAATAAAAATTTTAAAATGGATGGAAATTAATATTTTCACTAACTTAATCCCACATTGAAACTAGTTATCCATTTAGAACAGAATCAACTTCTAATTTGATCTTGACACCATATCAAACGTTTATTATTAGAAAACAATTATAAAACAATTCTAGCAGTTAGTCGGCACAATGCTATATATAAGAGTGTAATATTTTAACATATTAAAAATTCAAATATAAATTTAAATTATATATTAAAAAATACGAAAATTAAATACTATATAAAAATAAAAATATTTAAACTTACTTAATATATTTGGTTAGAAATAATTTCAATCCCGTATGAATTGAGCTCAATTCTCATAAAATATCAATGAAAAAGTTAATATCCTTTTATAATATTTGTAATATAAATATATAGTCTACTGTATGTTTATAGATTAAAATATCCTATAGATTAGATATCTATGTCCCAACCTGATATCTTATATTTTAATTAATTTTTTTTATTATAATACAAACTTTTAAGTCATCTTTATCAATTAAATATTAATCATTTAGGTGAGTGGATCATTTTATATATTATCTGTTAAAATATTTGCATGCAATAAAAATAGTATAAACGCACTTCCAGTGAAGTACCCTGTAAAATAAATTTTATGAAATGTATTAATATACATCAATAAATTATATGTGCTTATTGTAAATGTATCATGTATATATAGCAACCACGCTATCTTATATTTTACACAATATACATTAAAAAAAAGGTCTCACTAAAATATTAGAAGTATTAGCATTTAAAAACTAATAAAAATACACATACAATTACGTAAATCGAATAAAAATTTCTAAAAACATTCAACATTCCCTACGTAAATGCACTGTGAAATCCAAATTTGATTATAAAGACTAACTGTCTTCATAATTTTGTTTGTAGAAAAAAATAGTAAATTATGATAGAGACTTTACTAATATAATTTAAAACAAAAACTAATTAGATTAACCAATGGAGACTCTACGAACCCACTTTTTCCAAATAGGTTAAGTAGGATATATCAAAATGAATAAACAGAACGAGTAAGTAAAACTATCAAAGGAAAATATTAATAACATATTTCCGCCGTATTCATTTTACATTAGCGGATAAATCTTGTCATAAAACACACATTTTATGAATCAAATTACACATTTAATAAATGTATTTTCTAATTTTTAATTTAACCAAGAATAAAATATTTGCTAAAATATGAAAGATCGATTATCTGAATATAAATTAATCGAAGTGAATAAAATGAAGGAATAACTTTACCCTGTGGAATAATTATTCTATTTCCAACGTAGCATTGATTGATGACACCAACACAACAATATTTTTCGAAAAAAGAAACATCCAACACATATGGTGTGAGTATGGTACATACATGCATGCATTGAGGTGGTGGCCCCACCAGTGCCACTTTGGAAAGACATAAGGATCTTGGGACCCACGTTTCACGTGAAGGTGGGTCCCACCGCCACGTAAGATGCCAACAACGGCGTTTGGTGTTCCTCATGCAATGCAGAATCTCTTCTAATCCTCTCTCCACCAATCCTCGTTTTCCTCCCACGTGGTCCTGTGGGTCCCACCCTATTCATATTCATTTGTTTATGTATGTGTCGTGCCCTCTTTGTCTAATCTCTCTCTTTTTTTTATTTCCCTCTTTCCCTACCATTATGCCATGCTTATTAGTATTTTTTTTAACACTGCACTGAACCACCTTCCTTATTAACCTACTACCTTTTTCATTTTTCTTTCATCCTTTGCTTTTCTCTTTTTCTTCATCTTTTCTTGTCCTTTCTCCTTCTTCTCCTCATTCCACCATCTCTCCCTCCTTCTCTTATAATCATATTACTTTGGACTATATATACGAAACATAACTTTATATTTATTTATACAACCAGAGAATCCAACCCCCACCTAATATAAATCTCAAACCTCTCACACTTCCAAACTCTATAACAAAATCAATCAACACCCATGGAAGAAGACTCTTCCTCTGCTGCTTATATCCGTCTGGTGAGTTTCAATTCATTACTTTCCCATTTATCTCTGAAACTATTGTTAATTAATTTCTGAGAGAAAAAAAAAGAAGACAGATCTTTCTTTTGTTTTCTCTGGTTGCATGTGTAAGTTTCTGATGATCAAATATATATATGTGCAGGTGCACCGTTTGATAGAGGAGTGTATCTTGTTCAATATGAACAAAGAAGAGTGCATGGAGGCTCTTTCTAAACATGCAAATATCAAGCCTGTTATTACTTCCACCGGTAAATTCAGTCGTTTTTTTCGAGCTAATGAAATTAATAAATTAGAAAATTTGGAAACTGTACATGCTTTTACTATAATTATGACCATTTAGTCTATTATAACTTCCAGACAACAGCCACTGTCACTGTATATTTGACTAAAATAATTAACGTGTTAATCGATAACAGTTATATATATTGATCTTGGTATATGAATAAAATATGTGTAAATCTTGTATTTGATTTGAGACATGTGAATGACACATGCATGCATGTGATGGAAGCAGTTTGGAAGGAGTTAGAGAAGGAGAACCCGGAGTTTTTCGAGGCATACTCGAGAAGCAGAGCAGAGAAAGGTTCGGGTTCTGAGAGAGAGACGAGGCAAAGGATACAGAACATGGTGTTAGATTCTTCCAACCAACGAGTTTAGATTTGAGACGCAATCGAGATTAATCATGAATAAAATGAAGATGAAGGAAGCATGTTGTTTATGTAATAATATCCTAATCTGAGGGTAATAGTTGCAGAACCAAACAATATTAGACCATGGGACAACATCGTAGTATCATCATGTATATGGGCGGCATAAATGGCTTTATTTGATTTGTCCCAAGATGTAGAAGTTTAAGTCAGCACTCTACAGTGATTGCAGAGTGTGACATGGCATATATACAAGTCTTGTTCTGAATAATTTTGAAAAAAAATATTTGTGTTATTTCATGTACAAATAAATAAATAAATAAAATTATTTGAAAATGTTAGTCTTGCAAAATATTTTTTCTTCTTCCTTCACTTTTAACCCTCCAGAGTTTTAGAATAATAATTTCTAATTCCAAATATTTATTTTAAGATAAATTAAAAATATTTATATTATGAATCTTATTTTTGTAGTGATTCATTAACATTAATAGGTCACTTAAAACCATTATTTAACTTTGGTTTATTATATTGATAGTTTTATTAGTGTCATATAATAATACGAATAACAATTTTCAACTTTTGAGAGACTAAAAATTTGGACTATAACCATATAAAAATCAATATAATCTTTTAATATAATATACTAATTATATATAATGGAGTGTTACTGTATTCTCTTAATACTTTCAAGTTCGAAAATAAATCAATACATAATTTACCCTTATATATCGAAAAAAGAGAAAGATTTTGATGCGTTTCTCTCATGATTATGTTTCAAGTCCGAAAATAAATCAAGACAATCAACATGATTATGTTTACTGAAACATCAAAACGTTCCAAGATTAAGACCAGGGCAACAGGTCGGGTCGGACACGGATAGTATGATATCCGTACTCGACCCGCTAAAAAAAAATTCGCTTGTTTATTCGTCGGGTATCCGCTTAAAAAATACTCGCAGATATTTTTAAAACCCGGATACCCGTAAATATTTAAAAAAATATGTATTTTATAAATTTTTTAATATAAAATTATAAAAATAAAATATAAATTATATTAAATTATAATTATAATTAAATTTGACATAATAAAATATACTATTACTTCTAATTTTAATTAAATTTAACTTAATAAAATATAAATTAAATTTTAATTTTAATTTTTTGTGGGTAACGGGTACCCGCGGGTACGGATAGTATGATACCCGTACCCGACCCGTTTATAAGCAGGTATTAAAATACCCGCTACCCGCTACCTGCAGGTATTTATTACCCGCGGGTAGTAACTATCCGTCGCGGATTTTATCCGCGCACGGATAGTTTTGCCATCCCTAATTAAGATGATATATTCACCACTCATCCTTGAAAATCTTAAAATTTTCAATTTCAAATAAAAACAAAATAATATGTGAATTTGTTTAAATCGAGTCTCAAAAAAAAATGTTGATATAATATTTAAAGAAAATATTTAAAGCAATAATATTCTAGAGCAACCTATCTTAAAATTGTGCGGTTTTTTAGATCTTTCTTTGTCATGATATATGTAAGCTCTATTTTTCCTTTCAATGGCCAACTTTTATTAGTTAGCAAACCTGAAGCAAGTCTATCTTTTTTTCTATAGATTTTTAAATACACAATAAAACCTCTTAAATATATATAATAATGTTTACATCTATCATAATTAATAATAAAGAAGATATATATCGAATACCACATATTCATTCATAGTAAAAATCAAAATTTTCAATCTCATTACTAAATATGTTACTTCACTTTTTAATTTAGAATCTTCACAAAAATTTGGTAACTAAGATAAAAAAAAAATTCGTATTTGGCTATTAAAATTTTTTCATTAAAAGGATTTCATGAAAAATTACATTTGAAAAAAATTCCATTGTTTTGCATAAGACTCAAATAAAGAATAAATACACGGTAGAGTATTAAAACATGAAGTTACATAAGTTAGAGACAATGAATCAGCTCTACATATATGTAAGACCCCTTTTTCACTTCGGGTTTTTTTTTTTTTTCATTCTATCACTTGCAAGTCTTTTTTTCTTACTTTCTTTTTCCTTTGCCTTTTCTACCTTAATTTCTTGAAATCTCACTCTTTCCATAACGTGATCTCTAGCAGTTAGAAGATTATGAAATAGTTTTATAGTTGAACAGATCATAGTTAAAGCCTATAGGTGTTCAACGTTTTCTCACCTAACCAAATAATTCTTAGTTGAGTCTTAATTAATTAGTTTAAAAATAAAACATTTTCTTTTTATTGATCTTGTATCATGATCCTTTTCTACATGTTGACTCTAAAAAACAATTACATACTATTGACGAACACAATCCATAGGTAATAATAACAATCAATCAATAAGTCATGTTTACCAACACTATTAACAAAAAAAATATGTCAGTAAACTTTATCGATGGATGAACAAATCCGTCAGTAAACATCCATAGGTAAAATGTACAACTAGATCTCCTTCTTTCTTATCTTCCTCTTCTTCTTTCCTTTGTTTCTTCACCATTTCCACCTTGTTGTTATCGATTCGCCATGCTACCATTGTCACTCCTAACTCATTTTCATTCTTTGGGGTTTCATCCTCCTCCTATTTGTCTCTTGGTCTTTGTTTTTCCTCTTCTTCCTCCTCCTCTTTCACCTTCTCCCGACCCTCCTACTCCTTCATATTCTCTCGACAACCACCATCGTTGTCTTTGACATCCTCCACATATCGGCATCACTGTCGAGCCACCTCCTCCCCTACCTTCTCCTCCTTCTACATTTTATTTACGTTAATTCTCAAGTTCATCTTAGTTTTGCATTGTTTTGTATTTTAGTTGTGTTGTGTTGGTTTTACCTCTAACATGTCTTTTAAGTGTGTGAAACAAGGGAATAGGAAGCAATTATGGAGGAAAATAATATAAAAATCAAGGAAGCATGATTAGACAAGAAATCACAATTTTAAGGCAAATACATGCATCGAACGATACTAGAATCGTGCCCAACGCTACAAATACAGAGAAAGGACTCACCTGCATGGCTGCTCGCTCAAGGAATTTCGCCGAGAAAACTTGTAATATTAGTTGGGTGACCAAATTGCTCACGTAGTGAATTGCAAGTCAGAGAGCACCTAATTTTATGCCTTGTTGGGCAAGAGTGTTGACCGTTATACGTGAAAATGGGTATTTAATCATGTTTACACGAGAGGTTTGGATCATTCCTCATTTTGCACAATTATAAATCATCTTAGGTGCTTGGGAGAGGCTCTTGGATGTTGCTAGAGGTGTTGGGAAATTCTTTGTTCTCCTTCTTGGGTTTCCTTCTATATCCGTGGAGGTTTCCCCCCTTTAGGGTTTGAGAGAAATATGGGCTACGAATTGGAGGTGAAGGTGCAATGAGAGACACGATTGGAGCATGGAGTAGCTACAAAAAATCTTGGAGAGGGCTTACTTCTTTTCTATGGTTTGAATTTCTTCCATATCTTTTCAATTTATAAACTCTAAGTTCTACACCATGGAAAAGTAAACCTATTGTTCATGTTAGATGTAATAAACTAAATTCTTGTGTAATTGGTGTTGTTAATATAGATGAATTTTCGTTTCTGTTTTAGTATTTGATTTCTATGCTTAAGGCTTGTTGTATCTTGACAACCTATGGCTTGATTTTTTGGTTCTTAAGGTGTTGGAAAATGTTTTTTGAATCTAGAACTAAAATTAAATACCTAATGGAGATTGTATCTTAGGAATAAAATATGATTCATTAGCAATCTTAAGACTATTGAACTTAATGCAAGTTTGCTTGTTGAGGATTCAAGGAATTGAACTCAATGAATAATCATAGGCTCAAAGTCACTAGGAATAGGATTTGAGTATCTTTGTGAGTTGATTTTAACTAGAATACGAAATTGAGATAATTGAATATGCATGAGAGTGAAGTCGATGGAATCTAGTCTTGACGATTGTAAATAATTTATGTTAATTTTCTATTGTACACCAACTTTTTTATAAAATACCAAAAGAGTTTTTGTGTGACAAGAGTTGTCATGTGTTGCACAAGTTCCTTAGGAGATAACGATAAATACTTATTACTTACTATGTTGCAACCAATGCACTTGCCTTTTCGTGCTAACAGTCATTTGCATATGCCTCTGCCATTACCAAAAAGTATGTAGGATTCTAAAAAGAGGCCTATTGTGTGTGTTTTTGATGTCCCATGATCATTTGTAGAATTGAGGTTAAAATATATATTTGGTCCCTATTTTCGTTCATTTATGTCAACTAAGTCGTAATGTTTTTTTTATTCAATCAGATCCTAATATTCGTCAATTTTGTTCAATTTTGTCATTTTTTTCCTAATGTCGTTTAAATAATTATCGGTAATGAATTGCGACTGCCATATGTCACTTTGTGATTTTTTATTTAATTTTTTTTTATTTTGTTAAAATGTCCACATGTCAGCCTACCAATGTGTCATGTGTCAGAGTTAGTGTTTTATATTCAATTTGGTCCATATATTCATTATTATTGTTCAATTTAGTCCCAATTTGTTTTAATGGAACAATTTGTCATTCTCTAAATTAAGACCCACATTTATTTTTGGCTTAATTATGTTTTGAGTGCATGATAAATTTGAAAACTTTAAATTGAGAGCCTAATAAATTTTTTTGGTCTATTGAGTCCTTCAAATTTTAAAACATTCCAATTCAGCCCCTACACTTAAGTATAGTTGTTAACTTTATGATATGACAGTTATATTGCATTGTCACTCTCCATAAATATCGTCACATAATATTTTATTACAAGAGACCGTGATGACGAGATCTTACCAAATATTTACAAAATGTAAGAAAATATTTTTAAATGTATTAAAATTAAAAAAATTTAAAAATATAAAATATGTAACTGTAAATTTATAAAAACAAAACTATAAAATTAAAAATTAAAAGATATAAAATTACAAAAATTAACAAATTACAAACTTATACAATTATAAAAGTATATAATTTTGATAATTATAAAATTATAAAATATACAAATATAAAAATAAAAAATTATATAATTATATAATTATAAAACTAGGTATAAAAATTAAGAAATTATAAAATTTTGAAATTATGAAAATAAAAAATTATAAAATTATAATTTTTTATTTTTTTTAATTTCATATTTTATATTTTAACAATTTTTTATTTTAAAATTTTATATTTTCAAAATTGTAAAACTAGAAAATTATAACATAAAAAACTTTAAAGTATAAAATTATAAAATTACAAAAAAAAATTATAAATTTTGCAAAAAATTACAAAAAAGTTTAAATTATGAAATTATAAATCATAAAATTATAAAATTATAAAACTTTAAAACTTTAAAATTATAAAATTATAAAACTATAAAATTATAAAACTATAAATTATAAAACTATAAAACTATACAATTATATACCTATAAAATTATTAAACTATAAAATCATAATATAAAAATTGTGAAATATAAAATTAAAAAATAAAATAAAAGTAAAAAATTTATAATTCACAATTTCAGAATTTCTTAATTTTATAAATTTGTAACTAGTTTTATAATTATATAATTATATAATTTTATAATTGTATATTTTATAATGTCGTTATTATCAAATTATATATATATATATATATATATAGTAATTTGTTGATTTTCTTAATTTTATATGTTTAACTTCTTAATTTTTAATTTTTTAGTTTTAATTTCATAATTTTACAGTTACATGTTTTATATTTTTGTATTTTGAATTTTGTAATTTTATAATTTTAATTAAGTTTAATTTTTTTTTAAACACATCTAATATTTGAAAAAGATCTTGGCATCAAGGTCTCTTGTAACAAGGTATTATGTGATGATATGATGCACGAATACGATATGTGTATTGAATATGATACGTATCTGATACGTCGATACATTTATTTTAAACATAATAGAATACTATACGTGATACATACTTGATATATGAGTATTGAAGAGTGTACAATAATTCTTAAAAATATAATAAATATATAATTGTTATTGTGTGAATCCAAATTAAAACTATATTACTAAAGTTGTCACCATAAAAAATATAAAATATTGTCATTGTAAAAGTACTACTACAATAAAAATTTTAAATAATAATCAATTTTAATAACAAAAAATATGGTAGAGACCAATTTCTTAACGAGAGGTCAATTTAGAGATCAATTATTTTGGTAGCCAAAATCTTGATTGCTAATGTTAATAAACAATTTAAGAACCAATTATTTTGGTAGTTAAAACCTTTATAACTAATGTTAGTGACCAATTTAGAAATCAAATTATAATAAAAACTATTTTAATTATAAATTTAGAGATCAATTTCAATTTTTTTAAACTATTTTAGTTGGCAATAATTTTTAGTTTTTCAATTGGTACCTAAATTAGTCATTATATAATGATTGATTATTTGTTGTCATTAAAATTGGTCATTGTTCCAATATTTTTCTTGTAGTGTATTACGACTTTATAAGTTAGATGTTTCATTGATAAGTATTGATAAAATATCCTAAAATATCATATACGAATACACGTCAGAGACAAGATATGTATCCAATCCAAGTTGAAGAAGTATTGGTGCATCATAGGGAGACATCTATGGGAAGTGATTGTGGAAGATAATTGTCACATCATAAAATTAGTTGACACACTTAAGTGTAGTTCAATTGAAATTCTTTTAAAATTTTAAGAACTCAATAAACCACAAAAATTTATTAGGAACTCAATTAAAAGTTCCTAAATTTATCCAGAACTTAAAACACAATTAAACATTTATTTTTTATATAAATGTTATAATAATATTTTTATTAAAATTCATATTTTTATTAAATATTTTGATTTAAGATTACAATTAGTTTAAAATTAGAACAAAAATTTTAAAAATAATAACTAATATCATTGATATAAAATTGTAAGAGGTTACAATTTTACACATTATTTCTACTTATTTTCACATGTTTTGATCATTTTTGAATAAAAAAATTAAAAGATAATTTCCTCTTATCTCATTTAAGAATATTTCTAATGGAATTTTTTTTACTATTTCTCAAGAAAAATAATTTACATATAGAAAATGTTAAAATATATTTTTATAATTATAATTATATTAAATTATATTTTTATTTTATTAATAATAATAACATATAATTTTAAAATATAACATTTTGACTTTCCAAAATTATTAATCATGATTTATTATTGAATACAAATTATATATATATATATATATATATATATATATATATATATATATATATATATATATATATATATATATATGAGTTACCACTCATATATCTACTATATATAACTTCAGAACAACAAATATATACCTCTATCAATTTGTAACAAATGCACACTAAAGACATGCACAACAATGTACACACATGCACCCAAATCTGCTTAACTCAACATCTATGTACACTTTCATTTAAGTCCATATTTTGATAAGAAGAGTTGGATTTAAGTGATAAATTTATTTATAGAATTAGGAGTTATATAATTATGAAATATTAGAATCATATAATTATAAAATATAATGAATTATATAATTATGAAATAGTAGAAATTATATAATTATGAAATATGAGGAGTCATATAATAAATTACATATTTATTGAAAAAATAATTTATCTCATTGTAAGAGATGAGCAGCTAGAAAAACACGGAATACAAATGTCAAAGTCTATAACTGAATGATCGTTAGTCCGTTGTTGGAGATTATTGTTTTGTTGGAGGAAACTAAATTGTAGGTCATGCAAAATATTGATCAACAATACATAATTGATGAAAAAGTCATTCAAAAATTATCTAAAAATTTTATCTTTCTAAATACAAACTATACACGGAAACATTACTATGTACCCTACGTAAAACTATGTGGTAGCATAAAATAACACGACATAAACACATGCTCTCTTTAAGGCAAAATCCATACAACCAAATTAGAACGTATGGACACTTTCCTATCTTTCATTTAAAAAATAATGATTATTTTATTCACAATATTTTATAAAATAGTTATAACAAAAATTATAATTTTTTAAAAATATTTATTATCATAAAAACATATTAATGTAATTTGATTTAATATCTTACAATGAGAAATTATGTTTAGAATTATTTAAACAATACATTTTTTATTATCGTAATGAAGATGAACAATAAAGAGAATGATAAGAGGGAATAAAATGATAAATTACATTTTTATAATTTAATTTACGAAATGATAAATTGGGAATAAAAAGAAGAGAATTATGTGACTCCCAAAAGAGTTTTATATCCTTAAATATATACTTAAAAATAAAATGAAATATTATTGAAAAAAGTATTTGATTGATTTTTCAAAAAATACAAAATCATGATTAACTTTTAAACTTTTACTATCATAGGTAAAATAATTATTTTCAATTTATTAACTAATTAAAAATAACTCAAATTATTATATATTATTATTATTATATAATTTATTGGTGATATTATTTTTGTTTTTTTATTGTTCTTCCACATTAATGTGTGAGAGTGCATCAAAGAACTGGGGTGATGATGTTGTATGCGTATTTGTCGGAAATATTTGTCCCCTTGGTGGTATTGTGTGTAAACAGTGATGCTTACATTTTGAAAGGTTTTATTGTCTGTACCGTGTTTTGCAAATGGTTAGTGTAAAATAATAATGTTGGAACATGAACCATTCTTATTTGGTGGGTCTTTGTCCTATACTTTGTCTGTGTTCGGAATCTCAACATTTCTCTTTCACTTTCACTCTATTCTTTTTTTCATTATTTTCTCGTTTAACTTGTGCTCTTGGAACCATACCAAAATACTCATTATCTCTTCACTCATGCTTCCTATTCATGCATCACACAAATTACTTACTGCTACACCAAACTAAAACATCATGTCTCTTAATCCTTTTCAGTACAATAGATGTTTCATAAATGTCTTAGACTTTCTAAATCAGAGTACTTTCTATTTATATTTTTTATTGTTTTTAATTACATGATTACAGTGTGTTATCTTTCAATTTACTGTCCTTGTAAAAAGACGTTGTATGTTTTTATTAGTATGTTCTAAACATATCTACCCAAAACGAAAATAATTTATTTGAATAAGGTAATTTAATTTTTTTTTACTAAAACATTTTAAGTATCATCAAATACAAAAAATATTATTTTACTTTTACACATCAACCGAAAAAATAACTGCTATAAATTTTTAATAAAATAATTAGGTTGACATCTATAAAAAAATATCATCACTGACATGTTAAGAAAAAATATTAGTATTGGTAATATTAATCGGGATATAAATTTGACCTACAACAAATAAGTAAACTCAATAATGCCCATTGTCAATTATTAAATAATTCAGATTGATAAAAACAGTTAATATTAACCCCCCAAAAAAAAAGTCAAAGATACATTAACATATTTTAAAGATATAACAGATAAACCAAAAATTTCACAAGTCTAAATTCAAAAAATTCTCTCATCAATTGGTTGAGAAAACCATGATTGATTTTGGTGGAGAAAATAATCATTAATGTTAGTCGATAAACAATATTGATTTATGTTAATTTAAAATACCTCGAAGATAAACTAACAATAATATTTATTCATTTTAATATATAAATATAGATTTGAAATCAGTTGAAAAAAACACTATTAACATTGAAAAAAACTAATATCAATTTAGAAATAAAACTAATCTCTGTTGAACCACCTTGAAATGCTAATTGAAAACAATTAGGCTTGATTTTAGTATAAAAAAAAATTCCACTTTTATAAATTAAGAGAAATATATATACTGAACCAATGATATCTAGATCTTTATTAGATTAACCACATATTGTTTGAAGCCGAATGTCAATAATATCTCAATTGAGATTATGCCAAAAAGAGAATACAAATAAAGATGACAGTGATTTGAGAATAATCAAGTATCAAAATTTTCAAATCTTTTTTTTTAGATAGAATTTCAATTTTTTAAATTAATTAATCAAATTAATTTTATAAGTCACTAAATTTTCAATGTAATTTTAGTATCCAAACAAATATTCTAAAATAAACTTAATTATTTTGTAGAAATAAATAACTATTACTAATTTCTAATCCGATTAGTGTGTTCAAGTTTAAGATATTTTTTATATTTATTATCCTCAATCTTAAATAAAAGGTAAATCTTAGATGGTGAGATTAAGGATGTCAACAAAATTTGTAACTGCGAATATCCACATATAAAACTTGCAACGGATAGGAAATGAACATTCGCAGAGTAACGGGTACGAATATTTTTAATACCCACATGTTAATCGGGCGAGTACGAGTATCATAGTATCCGCATTTGTGGATACTCGTACCACTATACTCTAATTTAAATTAAAATAAAAATAAAAAACATGATTAAAATATTAACTTATTGCTTTTGAATGAGTTATTTTTTTATCAATTAGTTTAAAAAAAATTATTTGTTTATAAACTGCCATTCAACACTGTTTAAATGAGTTATTTGGACTTTATTTAAAATTTATGAATGTTATGTATTGTATTTTATTTGAATTTACGATTAAAATATGTTATTAAATATATTTTTTTATTAATACTCGCGGATACCCGTAGATATATGTGGATATTAAAAAATTATACGGGTACCCACATAACGGATAACAGATAGCCGACAAATATAAATACAAATACGAAATAAATATTTATCGAGCGAATATCGTGCAAACCCATTAACATCCCTAAATAGGATATGTTATAAGTTGTTTTAGACAGCAAGATATTTTAACAATAACACCACTTAATGAAAATAAAATGTTATTTTTATTTTAAACCAGTTGGAAACATTTTAATAAATTATACATATAGGATTAATAGTGAAATATAAAAAAACTAAATAAACAAAATAACTTAAATATTTAATGTACAGATAACAATTATAAGAGTATAAAATTATTCAAGAAAAATATAAATATCTCAAAAAAAAACATTTTCATTAATAAAATTGAATTCAATTATCATATAAAACATCACTTAAAATATGATAATTTCAATCATTTTACATTTATTGAATTTTTTTCTTCAGAAAATGATTCTATTAAACAGTTATAATTCAAGAAATTTGTTAACAAAATTTAGTCGTTAACTAATTTTTGTAGTTTTCAAAATTTAATAGAAAATAATTCTATTAAACACTTATAATTCAAACGTCTATTATGATTTTAATAATAAAAAAAAAAACACATTTTTAGAGAACCAAGAGTATTTTCCTTTCTCTCATATCAAAGGAAGAAAATAGGTATTAATAAGGTAGTTATTCATCATTAAATGATAAGAAGAGAGGTATATATCAAAATAACATAATCGAATTCTTTAAAATAAAACATAGCTAATTTTCATTCTCAAATTTTATTGATTAGGTTAATGAATTCAATATATTTAATGGTTCCTTCGATATTAAAATAATTTAAATACATTTTTTTTTCTTTCAATTTTGAATATGTCTTTGAAGAAAACGATAACAAAATTTCAAAGTAAACGACATATGGAATTCGATAATGAACCTTAACAATATTATTTTGTATCTTGATTAGACTCATAATATGTTATAAGCAGTTGTTAGAGAAGTAGTTTGTATGTTTTAAAAATTAAGATTTTGCTTTGAACACTCAATAAAATTTAACATATAATTAAGGAAGTAAACTCTAATTTCATATAAAACCAAAAAAAGAAAAAAGAAAAAAAAAACATATTTTTGTCTTTTACTAATATATTATTGCAGCCTGTCATGTCATTTTTTGTGGTGCAAGGGATAAGAACGGGTCACAAGAAGCAGTGGCAAATTTGCTTCACTTGTGTTTGCCACTTGAGTTATCGATGTGCAACATCTATTTGCACTTTAAAACAAAACACCTTTTAGTTTAAAGATAAGTTTAGAAAATTATATTATCAATTTAAAAGCATAAACATCTATTCACATTTCTTTTAAGTGAAAAGATTCTGAAAAATTAAAAAGAAAACCCATAAAATGTTTTTCTAAAACTTCAATTAATACTTATTGGAGAATGGATATAACGACAGGTTGAATTTTTGGTGAAATTTTTGGTGCATAGTACAAGTTCGATGAATCGAGAACATTTGTGGTTTAAGAAAACTGTACACAGTTTCATCCACTCATATTATTTTATTTTATAACTAAAACCTTAAATATGTTTGAATAAATCTCATGGTGTTGTCTTCTTCGTCTGGCTGGACACTTAGAGCTTCAAGTTTAAGAGTTTATATTGATGGAAATTTGATTATAAAAATTCAAAATTCTATTCAAATTAATCCTATAACATAGTTTATATGCGCAGCTTGAACTATAAGGACCTATTGGAAAATTTTATATTCTGATATTAACTAGAAGTCTCAAAAAATTACAAATAAAACTACACAATTCACATTTCATAAAGTTATTTCTATTAATAGGATTACACTCAAAATTATATTATTAGTAACAACATCCATGTGATAATATCAACACTATGAGTTATCCATCTAACGTGTATTTATTTTTACTGAGAATGACATAAAGACTCACAATAATGATTGAATCAAAGATTATCCAATTAATTATCTTTTATTGCTACTAACAGATATTGTAAGTATTCCCTCATATTTTAATGACAAAATATTTCAACAATTACATGATAAATCAACTTTATTATTTAAAGATTTAACAATTATTCATTACAAGAAATTAATGGCATTTTTTCCTTTAAGCATGATACAATTCTAATTAGCAGATATTATGTTATTAATCTCATAAATATATAATACATAATAAATAGCTTATTCTACAAAATAAGTGTATAACATATACACATATAATTGTATATAAAATTTTTTCAAAAAAATCCAACTTAGTATATCTAAGAAGTTATACCATATACAAAGGTTTACACATTTACATTTAACTTAATTAGTAATTTAGTCATTATATTTATAATTTTAATTCATTTTGGTCTTTATATTTGTTTTTTATTCAATTGAGTCCATTTTTTGTTAGTTAAAATCAATGTGATCTTTTATGTTAAATTGATGTTAACGTTGTTTGGAAGGTGACAATGAGTGAGTCCAATAAAAGATTTAATTAATAATTTAATTCCTACATTTTCTTTTGATTCAATTGAGTCTTCATATTTTTTACATAGAGATAATGTGATCTCTTTATTCGCTAGCGTCGTCCTCCATTGGGAACGAATCCAAAAACTGCAACTAGGTTCATGTGTCCATCTTCGACAACAGACAAAAACAAAGATCTTGGAACTAAGATTATGAACCTAAAGTAATTGATCTTGAATTTGAAGAGGCGATATAGTGGGATCGTTTCGTCAAAGAGTAAGAGGTTGGAGAGGGAGAAAAAAATTTGGATTCACATGTGGTCACCTTCTAACGATGTTAATATTGATTTGGGTCAATTGAGTAAAAAAAACAATATAAGGACCAAAGGGAATCAAAGACCTAAACATAGGGACCAAAATATTAATTAAGCCATTTACATTTATACACAAAATAAAAGAAAATAAAAGAAACTTTACCTTATTGTTGTTATCACTTGCAATATTCTTTGCTCACATGTATCATACGATACGATTATTATAGGTGGATATCACAACACCACAAAAAAATAAGGGTAAGCCAATAAAAATTGAGAAACACTACAAAAACAAAACTAATATCAATTATCAATCTATAAACCAACAATTCAAGTAATCTTACATAACATGTATCAATTGCAAGCTCAACCTCTCACTCATTTATCACACTCTTATTATTTCTATCGTAAATTTGATTCAACAACAAAAAAATACTTTAGAAACATAATTTGTCTTCAACTCAAAACCACCAATTAATAATAAGAATCAAATGTTTATCATATAATATAACCATCACAACACAACCCTCATGACTCAGATTTCGTAGACATTTGACTCTACTTCCAGAATACCAATGTATTTAGTGAGCTCATGTACATGTCATGATTTAATCACTCCTCAAGAGATTTAGCTATAGATTTAAATATCAGGACCCAATGTCCATCTCGAGCATGACTATGGTAAATTCCTTATATGTGCGAGTTATGGTTCCTTTTCACATTGCACACAAGTACAAAAACCTCCTTCAACTCTCACCCCTAAATATAATCATCTATGTGAGTTTGATACTAGTAGATTCAAAATGTTCTCTATACAAAATCCTTCTCAATACACTATCTAGCATCACATTGATGTAGTACTTCGTCCTTAGGAATCACTACATTCATAACACCCACATAAAACACATATCTCATTCCAAAACAATTAAATTTACTAAACATAAGGTTTAAAAAATTTCAATTTTATTTAACTTTAGTTATAAAACATGTAGCTTCACAAAGCACCTACATTCTTTCACCCAATGAGTTGCCTTGATTGGTAGTCTTGCTTAATGACAACATGGCTCACTCATTGAAAGGCCAAGATTAAAACTCCTTGTTTTCAAAATGAATGTTCTCACCCAGCGAAACCCTAGTTTGCTCAACAAGTGAGTATTGAGAGTAAATTTCTTAAAAATTCATCCAATGAGCCAAATTTCACTTGGCTTGTCCAACGAAAAAAATGATTCATCCAACGAAAGAAATGCCAAAAGCTTGCTAGAACAAAATCCTCGTTTTCATCCAATGACACTGAAGTCTTGCCTAACAAAACTACATATTTCAAAATCATATTTATGAACTTGTATCAAAATATATTCAGTTTAATGTAAAACCTACCAAGACAATCTAAATGATGATACTCATATATCATATATCAATTTACTTAAATTATGTAGTTCAACCTAATAAAACTTTCATAAACAATCATTTCACAAACAAAGTTCAATATGACATATATGTACTACAATATTATCATCACTCAAAAATTTAAATAGTATTATTCTAAATCTTTACCAATTGTCTTTATCTCAAAATAATTATTTCCCAAAGCTAAACTCTTGCTTACTAATAGACAATGCTATTTCCACCGGAGATATAATACAAAACATCCAAACAAAACAAAAAATTAGTATAAGATAAATTAAGATGAGAAGATAATTTCTTTCAATTATCCTTACTCAGTTTGGTGATTAAAATACTACAAAAGCTTGAAAAGAAAAAAATTAATAAAGTAAATAAAAATTTATTCTATTTGAAAATTTAATCGGTTAAGAATGTTCTTAATCTTAGTGCGATCAATTTATAAAATATATTAGAATTTGAGATGGATTTAAGTTAAAGAGGAAGAAGGAAGTATGGGTTTCAAGGAAAAATATAGATCGAATGTGCATGTCTTAATATCTTTGTTTCCTTTTATTCTATCATTTTAATATTATTTTACTTTAACACATTACAAAACCAAAATAATTCTTTAAAGTTGACATGAAGGAAATGAGTTTACATTTAAAGTTGACATGAAGGAAATGAGTTTACATTTAAGAGTGATCATGGATTTTTAATGATTTAATCTAAATACATTTTAGATCCAAATATTTGGATCAAATTTTTAATACAAATCCATTTTTTCAGTAAAAGTGGTCGACTCGACCGAATACGACCAAATTTGATCAAAGACTGATTGAGCTAAATTTTGACTATAATCGACTCGACTGAATTTGGTCGAATACTACCAAATTTTGTACAGGACCAACTCTGCCAAATACGACCAAATTTAAGTTAGTCCATCTCAACCTTTAGTCTAACTTAACTAAAAATTTAGATTAAAATTTTGAATTGAGTTGTTAGGATTATCTATATTTAAAAATCTAAATTTAGATAATAAATATCTAATCTATAAAATATATAAAATATATTATATTAAAATTCAAATCCAATAAAATAGATTTAAATAAATTGACTTTTTAATAGGATATATCTTAAAATTGAATTTGAAAAAAATGGATCTGATAAAAAATTGGATTTTTGTGTTCACCTTTAATCTACGTAGAGTTTCTTTTAATATTTAAAAAAGCACATTAAATGTTGTGTAAAACAGCTGCATCCCATATGGCATGCCACTTTAGGTTAATTAATTTTTTAATAATTAAAAAGAAAACGAACAACACAAGACCAAACACATCATATTTTTTTTATTTGTATATATGTTCTCTTGATCCTTCTATGATATAAAAACAATGATTATTTGTAAATCGATAACAAACATTTCTTAATATTCAAGTCCCTACTCAAGGCATGCTAACGTCAAAAAGTAAAACAGCAACAATTTTTTTTTATGGAAAATAATATTGTATAATTACTTTATGGCTGAATTATTTTATGGATATACAACGTTTACTAAGAATATTTATTCAAACTATTTTACATTGGGAGATTCAATCATTAGATAAAGCGTAACATGTAACATCATACTGGTAGTTTATTTATTTTAAATGAGGAAATTTCATGAAGTATATGGAATACTTAAGGATGTATCTTTTTAATGAATTTAATTTCATCATAAAATTATTTATACTTTTTTACATAATAACAAATAAAAAACAATATAATCAAGTTTTTGATCTTTTATTCGTAGTTTAACAATTTAAAATTAACTTTTAACTCATCAATATTTTGATTTAAAATGATCAATTGTTAAGTTTTTTCTTTTTTCTAATTTCAAACAAGCAATAAATGTTAGTAACATTTCCACGTGTTGGATTAGAGATGGGAAAAATTTTACTTTTTTAATCAATTATCTTTTGTCCTATCCACCAACTTAAAATTCATTTTATTAAATCCAGATTTCAATCTAATTTACGTTTATATAATTATATAATTTATAGAAGAAAAATAACAATAAATTACTCTAACAAATGTTTACTAAAACCATTCCCTTTTAAGTCATCAAAATTTGTTGTTTTCGTCATAAAATCATGATGCAGTTTATGGATTTTTGTTAGTGATCGTTCATGCTAACAAAAACTGCCTGTTTGTTTAAAAACCTCTTGGACAAAATTACGAATTCCAAAACAATCTGAGACCAAGATTGTAATGAGTAAGTTAAATGGGCCTGAGGCCTGATTTACTAAAACTGTTGTAGGGGCAATTTTTCATGCATTTCCATAATTTCTTTCTTTTTGCATCTCCATACATTTTGAAATTCTTATTTTAGTCCTTTTTTTATTTTAAATTCTGAAATATATAATCTGAGAATGTTTTGAAATGCATGATTCAGAATGTAAAATTTATATTTTAGATCTATAATTTAAAGTATGAAATAAAAAAATCATTCTAAATTATGGTTATACTTATGTATAAAAAAAGTATTTTTTGTGTTTACATTTATTTTTCAAATTTACTCTTTAAATTTATATTTTTAAATTAAAATAATTATTTTATTAATTTTATCTTTTAATTAATAATTTCTTTTAAATTAACCGTTTTTTTTATTTAACCATTTTCTTAAACTTAACCACTTTTTTAATAATAAAAATATTTACAAAATAATAAAACTTATTTAGAATAAAATTATAATTTATGTATATTTGATTTCATAATTATAATAATAACAACAATAATAATTTTATTATCATACAAAAAGTAAAAAAAGTAAGCTCATATCTGTGTCTGTATCATATATGTTTTTACTAGCAATATATAATACAAATATTTTATTTTGTTATTCTATTATGCAATCTAAAATATAATTTTGTTTCTTGTATAATTTGAAATGTATTATTTATCCGAATTGTACCATCTATTTTGTATTTAGCCTTCTTTCCTAATTCAAGTTCAGCTTTCTATTTCACTTTTCATTTTTTCTATTAAACATACAATTCAAATTGTAAAATTCGAAACACAAAAATAAGGTGTGTATTACATATTCTATAATTCGAAATATATTTTTTATTTTTTGTTTTAAATCGTATAATTCAGAATACAAAATTTTATTTTTTGGATTATATAGTTTATAATGTAAAAATAAAAAATATATTACGAGCTATAATCAGAAATATAAAATAAAAGATAAATTTTATATTATGTAATTTAAAATAGAAAATTTGTATTATGAATTTTAGAATATATTTTTTATATTAGATTTTGAAATGTGTAACTCAAAATACAAATTTTATATTTTGAATTGTATATTCTAAAGTATTTTTGGATTGTTTATTTCAGAGTTAAAAATGAAATAAAAAAAAATTAAATTGATATTTTAAAATGTACATAGGTACAAGAATAAATTATGAAGTTTCATAGAAAACATCCGGCATGTATATTTCATACATAAAAGAAGTCCTTATAATGCTTGACATAAAAGTGATTTATCCCAATTTAGATATCAAACAGTTTTTAAAATTATGAAATTTTGTTAGACATTTTATTTTCTTAAAAAAGAAAAAGAAAATTGAAATAACACATTCTCTATTTTTCCCTCCCTTTTGTCTTGTTTGTATTTTTTTCAATAACAAAAAATCAAAATTAATAAAATTCATATATAATAAAAATGAAATTACTTTACTGTACGTAATCTGGTGCAATAAATAAAATAATTTGAAACACAGAACAGCACGTGATCCACGGTATATTTAACTTTAGAAAGTAGAAAGGAACTACTTGTCTAAAATTTTCACCAGAAAAAAAGGAACACTTCGATAGTTTTGTTTGTTTGGGTACAATAATTCCTGAGTAAGGGTTTTAGCTTCTTCTTCTTCTTCTTCATCAGAGTACTCCAATGTTCAGTCTCATATCACCTTCGAGGGCTTTACCCATGGATTCTCTTCCAAAACTGCACCATTCTAATATCACTCTCAATCACCACACTTCGCCATTTCCCATTCCCTTATCCTCTTCCCTCTCTTTCCGTTCTCGACCTCCACCACAGTTTTCATCTTCTTCGTCCTTCAGGTTACCTTCCATCAGAGCCTCCACTTCAAGCTCCTCAAACGACCCCGTTTTTTCCTCCTCCAAAAACACCCTCTCTCTATCCCCACTTCTCCAAACCCTAAACTCCTTCCTGGCCCCCCTCGCCCAAACCACCTGCATCGTCATCGCTGCCACCCTCTTCTTCTTCATGCGCTTCCACCACATGCCCGCCATCGCTGCCACCCTCTCCCCGCCCGCTGCAGACTCCGAGACTGCGCTCACCGAAGAGGAAGCCGAGAGAGTTCTGGAGGAGCGGCTCAGTGTCAACCCTGCCGACATCGAGGCGCTCCGCGCGCTCATGGAGTGCAAGATCAAAGCGCGCAAGATTGACGAAGCGTTCGGCGTTCTGGACCGTCTCATCGAGCTCCAGCCGGAGGAGTACGAGTGGCCGCTGCTGAAGGCCAATATGCATATCTACAACGACAACCACGCTGCTGCACGTGAACTGTTCGAGGAAATGTTGAAGAAGGACCCGCTCCGCGTGGAAGCGTTCCACGGCCTCGTCATGGCGACTTCGCAGTTGAACGAGCCGTTGAAAGCGTTGTTGAAAAGAGTGGAGCAGGCGACTGAGGCGTGCAAGAAGCAGAATAGGGACTCGGATGTGAGGGATTTCAGGCTATTGATTGCGCAGATTAAAGTGATGGAAGGGGACTTCCCTGAGGCACTTAAGGCTTATCAGGAGTTGGTGAAGGAAGAGCCCAGGGATTTCAGACCTTATTTGTGTCAGGGTATTATATATACCCTCTTAAGGAAGAAAGACGAAGCTGATAAGCAGTTTGATAAGTTTCGCAGGCTTGTTCCTAAGGACCATCCTTACATGGAGTATTTCGAGGATAACATGTTCGCTACTAAGTTCTTCTCGCAGAAATTGGAGAGGGAGGGAGCAGGTGCTAGGGACTGAGGAAGGTTATGAGTTTTTGTTTTCTCCCTTTCCTTTATACTTAGTCTTGTTTTTGATTATATGTTTGTCTTATGGTAATTCAGATGTTGCCTTAGGTGATTACCGGGTTAGTTTATTAGTTTTAGTTTTCTTTGGTAATGGTGGTTCTGAATTACTGCTTGCTAGGTTTGTGGTGGATATAAATAGTAGGGTAACGAAGAGAAGCTATTTTTGTGCCGAAATATCAAATTGATGATTGATTTTTATTTATTATAGCGTTATATTTTATTTGGATTGCAGCCTCAGTTATGTTATGTTTTTTGCTGTTTATCTTCCTATGTTTTGGGACGGTAATATTGGGTGGAAGAATCTAGACACTGTATAGGTTAACCTTAGCCGTTAATGGTAATATAGGGTGATCATAACAATATGGAACGGAAAGCTCTTTCTGAGCAACAGTGTAGGTTTTGAAAATAGTGTTTTAATTGAGAGGGATTATATATCTTTTGTACAATGCGTGTGGTATTTGGACAACAAAATAACATATTTGGAACAGAAAAAGTTTTTGTAATTGTTAATCATAAGCACTACCATTTTTGTTGCTGTTGCATAATCTTATTTGATATGGAACCATGCTGATTCTAGTTACTGGCTAAGTTATGGATGGTAGGTTGGAATGTTTTTCTGTAGGCGTCTTGTGTAAATTCACAGGGTCCTTGACGGGCATGGATTGCTGTAGTTAATATTCAATTCCAGTCCTAATACTTTGGAGTATATCCATTCTACTTTTTCTTCAAAATATCTCGTAATGTTTTATTTTTAAATGAAAGTATCTGCAAAAAAAACACTTAGGTGATTGTTTTGTACGTGTTGAGTTTTAGATGTTATACTCATAAGAAAAAAGAGCTAAGTAAAGCCACCATTTCTTGTTTAGTTGGTGTCACAGAAATGTGAGTGTAGCCAACTGAGACTTGAGATTTATTTAGCTTGCAGGGACGGATTCATTTGTGACAGTTAGCCCACTTTTTGTGATAAATAATAAGTGATATTTGACATGGTACCTTAAATGAGATTTGCAAACCTATCCTATCTTTATTCTCCCTTTTCTGATTTTAGTGATCTTAGTGGTGATATTAGTCAACTTAGGTTAACTAGCTCCCACTGAAGTTACTTGTGCTTAGTAAAAGGTTGGCAATTGTGATGGTTTTGGTGAGATCTCTAGAGGAGATGGCGAGAGTTGGCATTTACTTTTAGATGATTGGATTTATTATTGTTCTATGGGGCTGGGATGGAGGAATAGTGCTGAAAGCATAGTTATCAAATTCGTGATTTAACTTGTAAAATCGCATGAGTTTACAACCTCACTACCTGTTTTCAAGTTAGGTTGGCAGTAGAATTGTGAGTAAACTAGGTGGGCTTGGGATGACTTGGCTGAACTTGGGCAAACTTACTAGTTTAAGACCGAGCTGACAAACTTGACCAAACTTACGAGTATAGGACTGATTTGATGAACTCAGCTTCAGGTTTTTTGTTATTGAAATAGCTCTCCTCTGTCGATTTGCTTGCGGAAATAGGAAAAAGGAGTAGTAGACCTGCAATAAGGATTATTTGTCATAGCTTTCCTTGGATTCCCTTTCCTTTGTCATTCTTCTCTTTGCACCACCTTTTCCATTCATGATGCTCATCACCACGCTCCTTCGTTGTTCATCCTCTGCGATCTTGCTTTGTTGCTTTACCTCACTGCAATTTGGTTTTTTCCCTTACTCAATGATTTCTCCTTCCTCACTGTGATTACATTGCTATTGTTGGTCTTCTTTGTGATTTATCTGCGATTGCTAACTCTAGCTCCTGCACATGAACTCAGTTCCTGGGAACAACTTGAATTGCATCTCCCTAGAAATTAACTTTCTGTTGTTTGTATTTTAGATCTTAGTTTTGCTTGAATACTCTGTTTTGTCTTTATCCGAATTTGGGAATATGAATTTGTTGAAAAAGATTTTTTTTATTCTAATCTGATGTATGTTTATAAGTAAGGTACCACTAGATTTAGTTACTTTATTATTGATGTTTACCAGTTAGTTTTATTATGGGATTAAAATGTTGAATTAATGTTATCTATAGTTATTTTCATACATTTAGGGTGTGTTCCTTTGTATAGATGGATATGGGGGAGAGTGTGAAGATAGATTTGTGTAGATTTAGGTGGATGGATATTTGTGTTTTTTTGAGTGGATTTAGAGGGTAAAGTGAGTGGATTTGAAGATAATTTTTATGAAAGTTAGTGAAAGATTTGATTGATGTGATAGATAAAATTATATGTTAAAATAGATATATTTATTAAGTTACCATAATACCCTTGTGTAAAAAAAAGAATAATTTTATAATTTGATGTTATAAAAATAATTATCATTAATTAATACGAATTAAAATTATATTAAAATTATATAAAATTTTAAAATAAAAAAAATTAAATTTTTATGAATGTAAAAAAAAAGTTAAAAAAATTTTAAAAAAAAAGTCAAAAGAAGTTAAAGAGAAACGTAAAAAAAAAGAAAAAAAAAATCAACGACACCGGTGTCGTAACCGGTGTCGCCCCTTGTAAAAACAAGGCACCGGTTACGTAACCGGTGCCATCACTCCACTAACACAACACCACACCGGTGCCAACCCCAACACCACAACACCTCACCACCACCGCGACAGAACACCTCACTCACCACCCTCACCTGTGCCATCCACTCACCACTCCAACACCGGCTGCCCCTGCAACACTGCCAACACCGTGCCCACACCGGTGCATTCACAAACTCCACGCTGCGACGGCACCAGTGCCTCCCTCACCACCCTCACAACCAACAACCAGTGCATTATCACCACTCACTCCACCACCCCGCAAGACACCTCACAGCCCACCCGCAACACCACACCAGAGAGACCACCACACCCCCAAGGTAACTCACCTCTCACGATGCTTCACAAAACCTCTGCCTCACAAAATCAAACGAGGGCAAAATGGAAAAAGAACCCTCTTTACTCTGTAATCTGCTCATAAGAGGGTGGATCGAAAAACCAACACATCCCTCAAATCCGCTCTCCATAATCGGTTTAAATCCATTCAATGGAACACAACACCATTCAAGAATCCGCGCTCTCTAATTCGTTTGAACAGTGCCATCCTCACAAACGAACAGGCCCTTAGGAAGTAAACTCTAACAAATTTACGATTTGAGCTTAAGGGTCAGCTTTATGTACTTCTATGATTATGGGTAAATTCTCGAGTTTGATAACCTTGACTGAAAAGTAAGATTTTCATGAATTTGTACATTTCATCATATTAGCACTTCAGTAAACTTGGGTGTTTGTTAATAACTGTTGCATAACATCCGGGGCCTGAGCCATCAGTTTAACATAATATTTAAAGTATAAGTTGATGTCACTTTCACCTACTTTATGGCCTTAAACGGGGTATAAGCTAATGTTATTTGAATGTTAGCCTGCTTTGTGCTTGAATCTGTAGATCAAGACAACTTCTGCATATATTGTCTTTGGCAAATTTCTGTTTTTGTCAGTACCTGGGAGCTTTTGCCCCGGGTTTTATTTTACATGTTCTTAATTAAGGTATGGGGATTTAGTTATCAGGTCCTTTGTTAATTGAGTTTCGCCCATCGCCTCACAATGGCTTTTTATACCAAATTGTACATGGGAAATGACACTTCACGTATCTGGACTATATTAAGAAAAAGTTCTAGTCGGATCAAATGGCTTGAATGAGAGTATTCTTGCAAGATGGGTATAAGTTTGTTGATATCATTATCATTTGTGTGTAAACATGGATTATTCTTTGATATCTTTGTTTTTTTCGTTGGTACTAGTTTGTTATGGTGTTGAGTTAATAATACTTTGTATACTCTGCGACATTTCGTTGTCAAAATAAATGCTTGTCAACTTTGAGCATGATAACCATTAGATTATGAGTACAAGCTCGATTATCACGCTGGTTCATATTCTGGTCTTATCTGAATTAGACGAGTTGTTTCCACGGCATGCATGCTTTGTCTCAAGTATAAAGGACTCTGAATTTGTTTTGTTTTTGCAGTGTATAATCTGGTTTAGTAAGTGCGCCAATCCAAATAATATATACTTCTATACCTTTCTTTTTCAAACTACTCTCATTTTTAAATACAGTCCGTCATATCCTTGAATTGAAACTCCCCACAACATTGTTTTTTAACAACAGTTGCTCATGTGAGTGGAAGTTGCAGTGGTCAAATAGAAATCTTCTATATTTTGGTTAATTTTTTGGAACACCGTGAGTGAGTGAGATGTGGGTGCAAATGGAATATTTACACTTGGATGCAAGAGATTTTTCTGTAGCAAAAGGATGAATTAAAACTTTATAAACTAGTTTTCAAAGAAAACCGTCTAAGATCTGTTCCAGTAAATAAAAAGATCTAAAAGCTCACTGAAGTAGGGTAATGATAGTCTTGAGTTTGATGAATTGCAGTTGGTCAATTCAATGGTTGCTTCTTTATTTTTTTCTTAAAAGATATTTGCACTTTAAATTTTAGGAATGCAGCTAGATAGACCAAAAGCTACATAAATGGACATATAAGTAAAATGGGAAAGTAGAAATAACAATATACTGTATCTGAATAGTTGTAATGTTCAGAAGATTTAAGCTTGACTTTCTTTTGGATTAGCCCATGCAATCCATCAATTTATTGGATCTAATTTCATATTTTGGAAATGAGTTTTTCTGAATGTATTTTTGGGGTTTCTTCATGCACTTCCAACTTTTATTTCTGCACCTCCAACTTTTTCCAAAATTCCCTAAAGGACCCTTGACTTTTTATTAGGTAGAAAATAATTTTTCTCTGCTCATATATTTACCCACCCATTAGTACTGATCCACTAACACTTTTCTTACGGTATATGGAAGAAAACATGTTTATAAAAGTATCAGGTTTCGAAAGTCGATTTAAGTAGGTAAAAAGTTTTAAAATCTGGTTAAAGAAATTATCAGATTTTGAAATTTAATTAAAATAATTACCGAATTTTGAAATCTGTTAAAATAATTACTAAATTTTGAAATTCGTTAAAATAATTATCAAATTTTGAAAACCGATTAATATAATTATCAGATTTTAATAACATATATTAATTTTTGTATTTATGTAATGTATTAAGAAAAATAATAAATAAAAATAAATTAGTATTCAAAATAATATAAAAAAAACAAACAAAAATGAATTAAAAATAAAATTAAATGTGTGTGTGTATATATATATATATATATACATTTTCTTTTGTTTTAATTTTTTAAAAATTTTTCCATATAAATTATTAAGAAAAATAAAATAAATAAAAAAGAAATAAAATAGAAAAATCAAGATTAATTTTTTTTAAAATAAAATCAAAGAAAATATTTAAAAACAAAATTACAAAATTATATATATATATATATATATATATATATATATATTTCTTTTTATTATTTTCGCTGGTTTTCTATTTTTAACTTTATGTTAGTGTTTTTCAATTTTTGGTTTTTAATTTTTTTTTAAATATTAATTATTTTTCATAATACATTATATCAAAATAATATTAAAAAAATTGAAATTATATATATAATATTAATTTTGTTTTTTTAGTCTTCTATATTAATTTTATAACATTAGTTATTTTTTAATTTTACTTATTTATTTAATACAATATATAGAAACAAAAATTATATATATATATATATATATATATATATATATATTTCAAATCCGTTAACTATTTAAATTGGTTTTTTTAATTTTGGTAATTATCTTAATCGGATTTTGAAATTTGGTAATTTTTGTAAAATATAATTACTGATTTAGTTTTTTAATCTTTTAGTTTGGTTCAATATAGTTTCTTTATTATTTATTGAGTTAATTTAGTTTTTCAATTCTTTAAAAAGGTTCAATTTTGGTATTCTTCGTTAAATTAAAGTTAACACGATGCTAGTACATAACATGTGTCAAGTCGCGAAATTTTAATTTTTTTAAAATCTCTTTTCTAATTTTTTAATTTTTTTTTCTAAAAATACATAAATTGCCACATTCAAGTTAACGTCGTGCCATGTAACAATTTATCGTCGTTACAAGTGATAGTAGTGGTAATATCTTCAATCTAGTCCTTTACAAATAATAAAAGAACCAAATTAAACTAAACAAAAACTTAGAGAACCAAATCAGTAATTATAACTTTTCTTAACTAGATTTTAAAATTTGATTATTTTCTTAATTGTGTCTCAAAATTCGGTATTTACTTAAGGGTTAAATATGTTTTTGGTCCCTCAAGTTTTAGTGAAATTTGGAATTAGTCCCTCTTTGAAACTTTATACCAATTTAGTCATTTATTTTAGAAATGCATGAATTTAGTCATTTTAACCTAATTTTGTTAAGTTTATCTGACGTTTCAAGTACATTTCTTGATAATATTTGAATTGTTTATACTGTTTGACACATTTTCGCTTCAATGTTAACTCAAATATTATCATAAAATGCGTTTAAAATGTCAAATAAACTTAACAAAATTGGTAAGAAGGACTAAATTCACGTATTTATAAAGATGAATGACTAGATTGGTATAAAGTTTCGAAGAAGGACTAATACTAATTCCAAAATTTACTGTAACTTGAGAGACCAAAAACATATTTAACCCTTTACTTAAATTTGATTTTGAAATTGGATACTTCTCTAAACTTCTTTTTCCTCTAAACTGTGAGAAAAGTGTGTAGGGGTGAATACCGGTGGATGGATAGATATAAGAAGAGAGAAAAATTATTTTTTATCCAAATAAAAAAGTCAAGAGTCATTTAGTTAGATTTTGGAAATTTTTAAGACTGCAGAATAAAAGTTAGAGGTGCAGGAAGAAACCTTGTATTTTTTACATTTCGGACTAAATAGATATCCCATAAATAAAGGAATGTACACAGTCAAATCCTGATTGAGGTGCAACTCAGGCCAACTATAATAGCAAAGATGAACTTAACTCTTGTTTTTCTACTTGTATTATTTTATGTGTATTGGGCATAGGTGTGTTTAGTTTGGGGCTTGGAGTCTTTGATTCAAATTGTAATGTAAAAAAGTAGAAGTTTCTTTTGACTTACCTAAAATCAAACATGTACATAAATTATGGAAAAGATAAACAGCAAAACAAATTATTGTGTCCTATACTGATAGGATCACGACCTAACGGATCAGGCCTGCGTTAGCAGATGCAAGCTGCCACCTATATTTAAAATCGTCTTACAATAATTGGTTCCGAATTTGCCTCAAAACATTATCTTGTTAAATTTGGTAGAAACAATGTTCCATAATGGAGAAGTTCTTTAAGCATATATATAGTTGATGATGTCATTATTTAATAAAGTTGTAGAAAAAGGTGTAGCTTCCTACGTACAGACAGAGCTACACAAACGGATCTCTGGTTCATTATTTATGAAACTACTTCCGCAGAGAATGAGAACTGCATATTGCTGAGTTAAAAGTGCAAAATTACAGTTAAAAGTTGAAATCAATTGGACTAACGTTATGCTTGGAAATTACTGCTATTGATACCAGTAGACCATTTTCTTGCATTGCAATAATTTGAATCTGAAGCACTTTAATCTCCTACTACATGAACAGCTGGCATTTCTGGGTAGACAATGGGAAAGTCACTGACAGCAGACAAAAGTAATGGTCCTATAAACGATGATAAACAAAGAGACATAGCAGATATAGCAGACAAAGTTTTCCCAGTAACCACACTTCAAACTCACCACACTTCCCACACAGATACAATATGGGAATTGCGGCTTCATCTATACTTTTTACAAAAGTGAGCTTCGGTCTAAGCACTTGAATCTTAATTCATGTGCATCCCACAAAGTTACATTTCAAATTTTGTTTCAGGCAGCAAAATACTCTCGTTCCTGTGTCAAAATTTTAAATGTTTTTCTAAACTTGTAAGTGTAATGTATTTTCATTTCTAGACTCTATGGAAGTAGTCTTCAATATTTAACTGTATTAAGTATTTTCACATGTCAAACTTATTTTAAGATGATGTTTGAATTGTTTATATTCTTTTGATATGTTCAAACTCAAATGTTAATATGGAATATCGTTTAATAAGTCCAAAAAAATTAACATTTATCTATTCATTTTTAAAGTTTGAGGACCAAAATATATCAAAATTTGAGATATCGATGAATTCTAATTTCGTGTTTAAATTTAAAAACTAAAAACATATTTAATCATCTTTAACTTATATAGTTTATATGTCCTTACTTAATTTAAAATATTTGTAGTACATTTTTACACCAAAACATTTATCTCATATATAAAACTATAGATTAACGTAATTTAAACACTACATACCACCGAACAAATAATAAATTTTACTAAAACAAGTAAATTTTAAATGATTTTGATATTATATTAAAATATAAATTTAAAGTCTAACAACATAAGATGAAATTTGTATCATTTATAATCATTTATATAATATAGATTTATTTTATTATGTCCAATAAATTTTAAAAAATAATTTATGTAACTGATTATATGTGATTTAACTCTACACGGTACTATTACAAGTGAATCTTGTTGAAAGCCTCAGCATATTATTGTTATTATTTTATCCATTTATTTCATAATTTAGGCTTTATGGAACTGATTAAGAGATACATGACATGTGGTGTCCCTACTACTAGTTGAGGCAGCTCTGTGGTCTAAGGTTTCTCATAAATAAAGTTTCCAATATTGCTGATTGGGTGTCATGACTCATGGGCAAACGTCCAAGTTTAATTGCAGTACCTACCGATTTAGATCATATGTCGTCAAAAGTTTCTTACTCATTCAAATCTCATAATTGTTTGGTCCTACATAACTTTAACTAACCAACTTGCTTTAAACTTTTTTTTTTTTTAGCTTTTCCTATGTTCTTAAAACAATCTTGTTAGAAAAAATTAATTGAAATGATACAAATATAGAATAAATAGGGTTTACGAAGCTTCAAAGAAAACCATTTTATTATAGAAGCTCCGGAATCATTGCCATGCCGCAGAACTTTATTCTCAATGTGCTGCGGACAAACAAAACAATCATCTTTTGTTGTCATGTCTTTTCCTTCGGATCCATAGGGACGACACTGAAACCATCAAAATATGAACTTACGAAGCAACGTGGGCAATTAGATTAGAGCTCTCAAACCGGATAATTTGACCTGATTCGATTTATCATGGATTGATCATTTAGTAAGTTAATTTAACCTGCCTCACCTATTAACGAGTAAAAAAATTCGAATCTGACCCGATCCACCACAGATTGGCTCACGAGCTCTCTTAATTAAAAAAATATAATTTTTAAAATTTTTTTTAGTCAAAACTAAATTATAATTATAATTAAAATCTAAATAAACTTCAATACAGTCCAAATACAAACTAAAATCATAAAAATAACAAATTATCATGTGTTGACTAAAAAAACAATCTAACATGACCTAAATGCAAAGTCAACTTAACACAAAAACACTTGCGTAACTTTATTTGTGGGTTGATGAGCCAACTTGGCTCACCACAAATTTAACTCAAGTGAACCAGATTCTAAGTGAGTCGGGTAAAAAATCAACCCCGTATTGAAATTTATCAACCTAATTCGTGTCAGATTGGCTCGCAAGTTTCAATCTATTTTGACAACTCTGACTTAAATATTATCCGTTAGTTGCTTAGATATTATCCATCAGGTGGCTATGAATTTTGTTCGAATGTTTAAGTTAGAATTAGCTTTAAATCGTCAAATTTTAGCAAATTATAAATTTAGATTAATACCGAATAAATGTTTTTACATTGAAATATGTGTCTCTTTTGTGAAAAATAGGCCTAGCCCTTGAAAATGGTTTTATTGTTTCTGCTTGATTTGGATCAAACATGTTTATGGTACTTTAGCGTAATGATTGATCACAATATTTTACCGACACTGCAATCACTCTTAAAAAGTAAACTAAATGAAGAGAGGAAGAAAAAAAAAGCAAAAGAATAAAGGTGTAGTAGAAAGAAGCATGCACTTGTTAGCCTTTTTGACTTGTCTGTGTAGAATTCAAATATTCATCGATCATTACGTCTATGCTGCTCCCTATCAGCTCGTAGTTTCTTGTCCCTCCAACATTACTTACACACACAAATATTCACCAATAAATATATTATTTTACAATTTTAGATTAAAAACAATGTTCTAATATTTTTATATTGTGACAGGAGCAAAGGAAATAATGAAATTTGAAGTCAGAAATTTATTATACACACAATTATGGGGTATGTTTGACCGTCAATGACATTGTGGAGAGGCAATGTCACTCATGAGTTGCCCTATTATCAAGTAAAATCGCGTGTCATAATAAATTTTACAATTATTATATTTGCTTTGTAGGCACATAAATGGAAAATTTCCGGTCAAACACGAAGTGACAAACTTTAATGTGACACCGCTAAGTAATAAGATAACAACTTAGAATACTATAATTTTTTTTTAGAAAATTTTACAAACAAGTGGAAAAAGAAAAGAAAATAAAAACACCTAAACTTAACAAAACGCACGAGATTTTTACATCAAAAGAACAAATACACCTTCAATTTCAGGAAAATATTTTGAAGTAGTGAAAATAATTGGTTCAGTATAGTCCATTGAGTTGGGCAGTGTTAAATTCATCTAAAAATTTTACCAAGCATAGAATCCAGTGCCACATAAGAAGGCTTTTGAGCCTACGTGGTGCAACCAGAGATGACCACGTGTCGTGTAGCATGGACGGAGGATCACACTCCTATACTACTCTTACTAGTTCCCCGCGCAGAGGGTGAGGCCTCCGGTGTCAGTGTATCGGTATTTGAATTGAAACTTCAAAAAATGAACACTATCCCATCGCATTCCCATCACACCTCTCTCCGTCTCTCTCTCTCTTCACGTTTTCTCTCACACTGTTTCAGTTTTGGCTTCTTAACTAAAATCAATCACCTCGCACAATTCAAGATCTGTGCATCTTCACATTTTTTTTTCCTACTGTGCTATTTCTTCATCTTATTTTTTCGTTCTGTTTTTGGTATCCTGAGCATAACATCCTAGGGTTTGTTATCATTTCGCAAACTATTTCTTCCATTTCACGTTTGTTTCGAATCACATTCTCCTGCTTCTTCAACCGATTTAGTGCTTTCAAATGCAGAGACCTAAAGGTGGTGGATCAAGTTCCTCCTTAATTTTTTTTTTTTTTTTTTTTGTTTGCGCTTTTGAACTGCTTTCTAGCTTTTGCTCAGTGCTGTAGTGTAATAATGCTGTTCTGTTTTCATCATGAATTTCTTGTGTTGTTGTGATGTCTTGTTACTTACGCTGCTTCGCCTTTGATAATTATTTCCAAAGCGTTTTCTGTCGTTCTCTTTATCTCATGCATGATTGAGTGGGAGCCGTTTCTTCTCATACTCTTTCAATTACTACTTTTTATCTTAGATCGTCACAAGTAGTGTGTGTCTCTTTTTAGTATTTTTGAAGAATTTTAGTAATCACTTCTCAATTAAACCCTTTGCCGTACGCGCTCTTGAATCTTCCATCCTAATTTTGTTTTTTAATTCGTTTTCAGGAAGCAAGCAGGTTCATAGACGTAGAAAACTTCAGAGATTTTCCTCTGATTCTGGTTCTTGCAGTGATGGGGTTGCAGATGGAGATTCAGTGAGTTTTCTATTTCTTTCAGCTTTCATCTCTAGACGCTTGGTCACGATTTACTTAACTGCATTTCAGAGTCATGAACCATAATTTCTTAATTGAAGGCTCTATTATGTTCATACAACTCATTGCATTACGTACACCTTATGTGTGGTTGGAGGGTGCGTTTTCTTGTAAAGAAGAATCAGAGAAACTGACTATCGTGAGAAAATGCATTGATTTTTGCAGGGTTCGTTTCAATTGGGGTTCGGGTCCTCAAAGCAACCGTTTGGAACTCCCATGAAGAAGCTATTAGCTGAAGAACTGTCCCGAGAAACTGAACCCAAAAGAAGAGCTCCCGGTGTCATAGGCAGATTAATGGGTCTTGATGGACTTCCGTTGCAATTGCCTGCCAATAAGCATCACAAGCATCTGTCAGAAAATCATGTGAAAGGAACAACACCGGCAGCGAAAACTCGAAGAAGTGGTAAATTATACGGCGGTCGAACGTCTGGAAGAAGTTCAAAGAATCAGCAAGAGTTTAAGGATGTGTTTGAGGTCTCAGAGATCTCAAACATAGAGAACTGTAGGTATTCTTCCCAGGGGTCTGTAAAGTTGAAGATCACTGATGATGAAATGTCATTTGTTGAACAGAAATTCATGGATGCCAAACTCCGTGCAACTTATCAAGATTTACCGTCTTCCCAGGATTCCCATGATACACTCGAGATTTCTAATAATGATCTTTTGCAAAAATACTTTAAGCGGCCAGATTATTTGTTTAAAAGTCATCTAGATGATCTGCAAGGTTCCCCTTCTGAATCACATTTTGATCACATCAGAGTTACCAAATCATCAGATATAGAGAACTATGAACATGGTGACTTAAGCCCGCCGGGCAGGGAGATAAAAGGGTTGAATTACAGTAGATCTCATCAGAAGCATCGTGATGGTTATTCTTCCCATGTAATCAGAAGACAGGATATTCATAGTTCGCCAAAATCATCAGAGCTTCAGTTTAAGGGAAGAAATGAGCCTGATGCAGTCCCAACAAGGATTGTTATCCTAAAACCTAATCTTGGAAAAATGCAGAAAGCTACCAAAATTGGTTCATCACCTTGTTCTTCACATACTTCTCTGTTGGATTATGGAAAGTATCCTAAATTTTCAGATAGCAGATTTAGGGACTCTGAACTGAATCAAAGGAAAAATTTGCCTGATAATGCCTGGCATTCAAGGCAAAATTCTTTGGAATCAAGAGAAATTGCAAAGGAAATCACAAGCCAAATGAAAAATAATTTGGGTAATGGCTCCATGTTATTATCAACTTCTAGATTTAGAGGAAATACGTGGGACAATAGCTCATGTAGTTTTTCTGGGAATGAATCTCTTGAGGAATCAGAGGTGACACCTGCAACTTTGGGAAAACCATTTTACGTAAGTAATACTATCAGCCCAGCATCATGTTTTAGTGAGTCATTTGTGACTAAAGAGGCAAAGAAGAGATTATCAGAGAGGTGGAAAATGTCACTAAAGTCTCAGCAGGGTCATTCTGTATCCAGGAGTGGCACTCTAGCTGAAATGCTTGCGAAACCTGATAAGGAAATGAAAACAGCTAATTTTGACAGCAGCCCTAGTGGGGAAGGTTTACGTGATAAACTTTCTAACAACGGTAAACCTGCTGGATGGGTTGAACCATTGGGTATTAGCAGTAGGGATGGATGGAAGGATGGATGTATTGGAAGTTTACCAAGGTCTAAGTCTCTTCCTGCTTCATCTACTACTTCCTTCGGAAGTCCTAGAACAATTTTGCGCCATGAAGCTCTTCACGATGATCGATTTATGATCCCAAAGGTAGCCTATAAACGAGAAAGGAAGAAAGTGGTGAAGGGTCTTGATCGGAGACAGTGTATGAATACGAGAAACCTAAAAAGCAAGAAGTCTCGGTGTTCCGATCCATCAAATCTAGAAGGCAATGAGTCATCCCAAGACTTGAATACAATTCAAAATAAAGTGAGGTGTAATCTTGAAGAGGATTTGCCGAAGCAAGAAATGTTGGCCGCTGAGATCGACGGAGAAACTACTGCAGTTACTGAAGCTGTTGCAAATGTGGCAGATGAAAATGCAGTTGTTTCATCTGAATCTTATATTAAGGTGCTTCTTGATCCGAAGTTATTTTATTTTACTCAAAGATGACACTAATGCAGTTTTCAAAGACAATTTAATGCTGCTGTTTAAGCTTTTAGCTTTTTCATTGGTATCCTGATTATATGCTTATTGACATGTATGAATGCCATATTATAATCATAATTGTTTTACTGAACAGGTCAACTTACAGTAAACAGTAAAACACTGACCTATCTTCTCTCAGTTGGCATTGATATTGTATCACGTTAAATTAAGTAATCAATTAATTCACTCGACGCAGATTATAATCAAATTGGAAAAATCCATTTGCTAGGTTGAGACTTAAGTCTTAAGTTAGAAGTATGGAATAATGGTGTGGTGTGGGGTTTATAAGCCCTGGGCTCTCCAACTGTAACAACTAGTTTTTGTAGTATGGTTCTTCCAAGGCTCTTGTCAACTGAAAACCTCATGTTCTAATTGACTTGAAACTGGCTATGAGCGTTGCTGAAAACAGGATGGGATCGCATGAGATGTCTTTGTAATTCGGTGGAAGTGAATAAAGGACAGCTTTGTGCCAGCTATTTTACATTAGTTTATATAGTTTGGTTAATCCTTCTGTATGTGTATTTGTGGAAAATTCCTTTCAAATCCGTTCTCTTAGTTCTTCCATTTGCCATTCATATTTTCAGTAGATTTTCACGGTTATTCATACACTTTTGGTGCTTAAATGAAATGCAGAGTTTTTGGAAACATCTAAATCTACTCAGAAACTATTAGGTTATCCAAAATTGTTTAGATGCTGTAATAATCTAGTGGGTAAACTTCTAAGACATTAGCTTATGTGAGAGTGGTTCTTTTGTCTCAGCATGTCCAATTAATTTGGCCAGTAATTGTTAAACAATCTTTAAAATTCCATATCTTGCTTGACATTTGAAATATTTCAGGAGGTATCAGTTGGGTCTTCCGCTGAAAATTTTGTCCCCTTGCAAACACCTGTATCTGGACTTGAATCTTCATGCTGTAAAGATGCGGATCAACCCAGTCCAGTCTCAGTGCTGGAACCTTCTTTTACTGATGATCTGTCATCATGTTCCGATTGTTTTGAAAGTCTCAGTGTTGACATACAAGGTAACTCCCTCAGACATTTATTTGTATTACTGTATATAGGCAATGTTTAGTTTCCTTGTTCCATCCTTTGTATAGTTCCTAATTTATTCCCTTTTACTCCCTTGATCCTAGTTGTCTGGCATTCCTTCACATTTTCCCGTACTAATTACAGGATTAGTTTAGTATGATGGTTTTTTGTACATACATTTTATCCGTAATGTAATCAAGAAATAAATAGCAAGAGCTCTTGCTAACTGATAGAACCTTGAGAGATTAAACCATTAACTGAAAAGATGTTTTTTGTGATTTGCATTGCACTTGGTCAATGAAGAAACTGGAGATCAAATGTAGTCTCGTGCATGCCCTAATTCCGTTCTAGTTTAAGTGAACTTAATATTTAGCATGGCATCTTTTATAAAATTAAATAAGATGATTTTGTGATTATATTTTTTCCCATGCGATGGCATTAGTGCCTTTTAATTTAACATATAATCTATTAAAATTGGAATTGATGGTTTACCAGTATATTTTTATACATTCTGACTTCATAGCTGCTATTCAATAATAGATTTTGGGCGAGACTCTAATTTTTCATCATGATTGCCTCATTTCCTGTTTTGCATGATGTGAATTAAAATGTCAGACGGGTTGAAATGATAAATGATGAACATGAATGAATTTGTCCCTCATACTTGCATCCATGCTTTGGTTTCAAGCTTTTTTCAATTACCTTGTTGAGCTTAACAGAAAAAATGATTAGAGATTGATTTGGTTTCCTCCTAAACATATTTGTCTTTGATGCTTTTCCTGTTTTCTGATTCCTTGGTTTCATGTGCGTTTCTTGTATTCAGGGCTTCGAATGCAACTTCAGTTACTGAAGCTAGAATCTGAAGAATTTGTGGAAGGATCCGCGCTAATTCAAAGTGATGAAGATGGCGGGGAAGCATATTCAGGAATATCAGAAGACAATGGATTACTTAATGGAGATAGCTGGGAGTCCTCCTACATGATTGATGTCTTGTCTGAATCTGGTATTGATAGAGCTGTACCTGATGCATTTTTGGAAGTTTGGCATTCTCTTGAATGCCCTGTTAGTCTTTCAGTGTTTGATGAGCTTGAAAAAAAGTACTCTGATTGGAGTACTTGTCCACGGTCCGAAAGGAGATTGCTTTTTGATCGTATAAATTGGGGAATTATCGACATATACGAGCAATTCGTTAGTGCACAATCATGGGTAATCCCTTCGAGAGCCACAAATCTTTGTTCTAGTTCTAAATTGATTAAAAGTGGACTCCAAGACTGTTTGTACAGAATGCTGTGGAGTCAGGGAAAAGTAAAGGATACGACACTGGGGAAGGTGTTGGTAAGCGAATTGCAGTGGTTGAACTTAAGAGATGACATTGATGGAATAGTTAGCGAAGTTGAGAGCTTGCTACTTGATGATCTAGTGGCAGAGATAGCTGTTACATAGGCATTTTTGCTCTACGATGTTTCGTAATACATGAATCAAGTAGTAAAATGGTAATTTCGCAAGATGAATAAAAATTGAGACAGTATTATAGTGACTTCCAATATGCATTTAATAAAATGAAAATGTCAACATTTAAACATTAGGGGTAAAGGTTTTTGCCTCCACTGTTGTCAATTGTAAATACAAGGTGACTCCATATTTCTTTGGCACGTAAGTACGAACATATTCTTTTGGTTGGTTTTACCTCTCTAAACAACCCCCATATCCATGAAAATGTTCAAATACGTATAAAAACAAAAACTTTAGAGCATGAATTTTGTTTTGTTTGTTTCCGCCAACACGTGTGTTCATGTCACCAAGAGGAAGATCTAAATTCAGCGTGGAATGTAACAAATAGAAAAAGATTTTGATTCCCTTAAAAATAAACAAGGGAACCGTCACACGGTCTTCAGATAGCTTATGCTAGCGGTAACCGAAAGAGGTGATATTAAAAGCTGATAGTCGATACAAAATCATCCACCATGTAGCTGTCAACATTTCATCACTATCATTCTTTCTCTTCGTGCCTTGTTATTTTCACGTTCGGGGAAAGGCAATTCAATATGGGATATCTCTATGGGTCTCTTGTGCTATATATGGACGTAAAACTCATCACTGTATCTTTCCTTGTATATAGTTTAAATATAGTTTAATAAAGGACTTTCTTCATGCATCCCCAATATTTCTTCTTCACCTCCACATTTTTCTTAAAATCTAAGGTTGCCCTTTGACAATTTTAAATCAATTACTTTCATCATTTTTTTCTCTTATTTAATGAAAACTACTATTCATTCTCTTTTAACCTAAACCTAATTGCCTCCTTACCTCACCCAACCGATCCTCACCTGCCTCATTTTCTAAAGTGCCCCTCAAGCCACACTCCTCCTCTTTGTTTTTTGCTCGCTCCTCCTCTTTATTTTTTGTTCGGCTCTTCCTCTTGCCTTCGTCATTTCTCTACATTAACAGGTAATCATATCCCTTTCTCTCTTTGTAGTTTTTAATTTTTTGTATTGTTGCTGCCATGATTGCTGCATCTATACGTATAAACATTCCTTTTTATTCGAGCATAGATCTGTGAGTGAAAAACGTAAACCACAATCCCGAAGTCGGCTTTCGCAAGTGATTTAATTTTGGAAGTCGACCTCCGTAAGTCATAAAATGACAGAAGTGGACTTCTGTAGACAAAAATAAGTTTCGGAAGTGGACTTCCGTATATCACCATTAATAACATTCAAAATGACACTTACGGAAGTCGACTTCCGTAAGCCATCAATACCGGAAGTCGACTTTTGTAGTTGAAAATGACTTTCGTAAGCTGAAATGACTTTTGTAAGAAGAGATAGTGATTTAGTGACTTCCGTAAAAGGCGTGACTTCCGTAGAAGGCGTAGGAGACATGACTTCCGTAAGAGGTGTGTACGTGTGAGAAAATTATCACAGCAAGTCGATTTTCGTAAGCACATGACGACTTTCGTTTATATTTTTTTGTACTTAATTTTAATTTTAATGTAAATACTTTTGGTATTAATTAATTATAATTATAATTTAGAATAATTATAATTTAGAATAATTAAAATTTTAAGTATTTACGATTTTGAATAATTTTAATTTTGATTAATTATATTGTTGAGTAATTACAATTTTAGATTATTATAATTTTGAACAAATTTATTTTAAATTAATTTTAATATTAATTAAATTAATTAAAATATTGATTAATTTTATTTATAATTAATTATGATTTTGAATAATAATAATTAATTATTATTTTGAAAATTTATAATTATTATTATCAAAAGCTGCTTACTACAAGAAAAAAAAATTTACTCACCAGAAGTCGACATCCGTTAAATTTCATTTTCTGATGTCGACTTTCGAAATTTGCGAAATATTCACTTTAAAGACCGGAAGTCCACTTTCGCAACACTAAAAAAAATTTCACTTCACTACCGGAAGTCGACTTCCGTTTTACAAATACACTCTCGGAAGTCGACTTCGTATATGGGAAAAAATAACTTGACTTCCGCAGAAGCTCACTTGTCTTCCGAAAGTCGACTTCCGTAAATAGCCGGATGAAAAATTACTTCCGTAACATGAAATATTAAAAACCCAACTCAATTTTTTCTTATTTTTTTCACCTATAACATTTACCTCAAATATAATTTTATCTTGTAATGGGTACCTTTTTTGAGAAGAAATGAAGCAAATGATGAAATATGAGTGGACCATGAACTACAAAATTCACCACTCAACCAGCAACGAAAGTTCTTCTTTTACGGTGCAAGTGAAAGTGAAAGAAGAGGGGGTGCATAGGTATATATAAAAACACTTCTGTCAATTAATTCAGACAGTCAACTATCTCTGCCACTTATAATTGTTTAATTATTACGTCTACCTTATTAATTTATTTTTATTTATTTAATTTTTCAAGGGTATAAATGGAAGAACATGAATCTTTGGAGGCACGGAAGAAATATTGGGGGTGTAGGAAGAAACCCCCTTAATAAACAATTAGTAGATTCAAAATTCGTAAAACTATTGTTTGGGCCAAAACTTTGTCCAGATGAACATAAGGGTACTGGATTGGGTCTGGGTAAGCCCATGTATCTGGGCTCTATCACTTGGACTAAATGCAGTTAGACCTTCAAGCCCATGTATGCTTCGGGGCATGATGCAAAACTATTACCTTTGAGAGGTATAAATACAAAGCAATGCAACGTCTTCTTCATTTCACAGTCGATTAGGGTTTTGTGCCATCAATGACGAGCGCCATGATCTACTCCGTTTAGCTCCTTTTCTTTTTATTTTACTATGAAAAGCGTGTGTATGTTGTTGTAGTCATATTCATCCTCTGTACTTCTCTGTTTTGGCAAGTGATGAAAAGAATCTTATCCTACACACCGAAATTACTGTGTGGATTTCAACTCCGCTTATTATCTGATGCCGCTCAATTTTATTTTTTTTATGTTGCAGCATGTTAATTTTTTAGTCAGATTGCGCTATTGGTTTATTTAAGTACTGATTGATTTGATTTGAGATTTTTATCTGTTTTATACTTTGAGGTGTATATATTCTGGTATGATGAGTTTTTCATATACGTCTGCAAATACGAGATTCTTCGATGAGTGTATATGCTCTCTCTGACCAGAATGCACATCTCTTTATACACCAGTTTCGTTTGGCCTTTTTCTTCCTGTAATTTTTTTTAATCAACGGTCTTCAGCAAACTTTCATCCCTATCAATTTATTTTTCTGTTAGGTATATAGATTCAAAGTCTTGGTACAGCAGTCTTACACTACATTAGGAGGAGATCATAACAATTTTTTATTTTTTTTTCTTAAATCATTGTTTCTTTTTCTTACTTTATTGATTATACCATTCTTATTAATTTTGATTTGATTAATTATTAATTTTACAAGAATTTAATTATTTAAAGCATTCTATATAAGGCATAATAAATAAATTTATTAATTATTGTGATAATCTTAAGTTTAAGAAAATTATTCATTTATATATCTTATAAAAGAATTTTGTGTTGACAATTCCTTATATACACTATTTATATCTATAACAAAAATTGAAATGTTCTAAAGATCACTGTACATATATTTATTTATTTAAATCAAAATTGTATAACAAAAAATGGAATTATAATGCAAAATTCTTTGAGTGAGACTCGATTAAAACGACTTTTTGGATATAGTGGGCACCTTGAATAGATATTAAAAGGTAGCATACAGTTTGCGAAACGCTTCTTCAATTTGGGTGAGTTTTATTTAGTATATTAATTATCATATATAACTTTTGAGATTGAATTTAATTTTCTTTCTTCATTAATTATAAATATAGTTTGGTGTTACTTTTGTTTTGATATCGATGGCTAAAATGAAAAATCTGAAAAGTGGTATTAGTTTTGATATAATTATTTCTATATGATCATTTGTTAGGAATGAATTTTAGAATATTCATTTGCTATATTTAATGTTGCAATAGTGAGAGAAATTTACATGGGAAGCGATTATTGAAATTAAGTTAGATTAAAATCCGTCTATGATAAAATGACGGTTCATGTTAAATTATATATGAAATACATAAGGATTATCGTTATCTAAAAATATATATAGCTTTTATAAATAATTTATAATTTGATCTAACACTCATACGTCAGTTAAAAGACTGTACAAACCAAATTTTACTGTTTGTATAATTTTGTATAATTGGTCAAATAAAAATTTAATAAATTTTTTATAAAAACTTAAATCTAACTCAATTTCATAAAATTAATTTATAATACTAAAAAATATATTATGAATTCAATTTATTTTTAATTATTATTAAACAACATACGATATTAAATATAAGATGAAATAAAAAAATTAAATTAAACTAAAAAAAATAGAAAATTAAATTAGTAATTATAGCTTATATTCTTTTCATAAATAAAATTCCAACTAAATCCCTTTCAAGTTTATTTTCCTAACTAACTCTGTTTCTCCAAAATTCGGTCATGGAGTGCCGAATTGAGGAATTTTGTTCCAGAACACGTAAATTAAAGTGAAAATTCTCAACATAAGCTACGAAGTGAAAACACATATTTCACCATAAATGAATTTATTTTCAGCTTCTCACACAACGTTGGTTTTGAGCTCGTGCAAACCCAGCTAAACCAGTAAATATTATGTGGATTTTGGCGTAACCAGGTAGAAACGCATTCAGCACAAACGCGGAAACAGGTATTGCTTCCTTTTTTTTCTTCTTCATTTCGGCGAATATATGCTCAAAAGCCTTCCAATTGACTAAAACAACAGCCATTATAAAACACATCTATATAAAAGATGTACCCAAGGATCAAAAACCACTTGGGTGCTAAAATGTGGTTATAAAACTACAAACTTCAAGTTTTTTAATGAAGTGTTTATATCTACACTTATAATATCGTTATTAAATTAGTGACATGATTTATTGTCAAAGTTTTTTTCTCTCTCACAAAACAGCAATCATTCCTGTCATCACATTCGTTTATGAAAAAGACACAGATTCTTGATAACCTGCGCATAACCCCCATATTATATACACGGGAAAAAGATACACAAATCATTTTATTGCTTTATGGATGCTGATGATTTCCCTAACACATTATTCTTTCATATTGCAGGTAAAAAACAAATGGCAGTAGAGTAAAATTTTTCAACAGAAATTAGACCAATACAAAACTAAGGTTCCTTCCAAATAAACTCTAATATCTCTTCAAAGCCAAAGTTACAGTACTTTCTAACATTTGTATTTACACTAATTAAATTACTACCCAGTTCGAACCTTGAAATTCTAACTGAAAAAAAGAAGCAGCAGCACAATAATGGCAATATGAGTTAGATAAAATTTGTTTTTTTTGTTTCTGCATAACCGGATCCAACTACTGAAACAGGTTCTGGCCAAAATTGTGCATTCTTCACCTTTGATATGCTTGCCAATACGCTCAAAGGAGTCACATCACCAACCACTGTAACCTTCTTTGCCGCAAAGTCTATGTTGAAGGATGTTACTCCTGTCATGTAATTAACAATACAGGAAAACTAAAATCAAAAGACTCCATACACATGTCTTCTCAATTCAAGAAACAAAGTCCCTTTCATAATTAATCACAACTTTAATGAATTTATGCTAATTGTGTCAGAATAGATGGAGAAATCAAGTTTGATCATTAAAAACAAGGTTTTTAAGTCACTTTAGCCTCTGTACATTAATTTTCATCTGTAAGCCAAGGAACTTTAATTCTGAAACTTTATCTACTCTTACAAAAATGATGACAAAACATCTCGTGTTAAATTTATGGTTCGAAAGAGAAGATTTTACCAGAGTGATTTTCATACCTCGCATTCTGGAGAGATGTTTTCTCACCTTCCCTTCACAACCTTTGCAGTGCAGAGAAACCCTCAAAACTACAACCTGCAAGAAAAATCATTCAAATCACACCCCATTTGAAGTAGTTAAGATTCCTTGACACGAAACATGAGCACATAATTCAGATAGAAAAATCCTAGATAAGTGTTATAGGTTCATGTATGTATAAGTACTAGAATCACAAGGAAAAAACTAACTTTAAGGGTAGATTATGCTATTCTTGGACTGTGATTGAAGTTTCACCTCTGTGATTCACATAAATAAATTTTGTACTGAAACAATTATGCAGATGAGACTTCATTCTGATGGAAGAAGGTTCCAATTCAAACAACATCTAAGGAAGAGTATATAAGTTTTGTATAAAAATTGAACCTGGTCTGAGGAAGCAGATTTTGGAAGAGAGGAGCTAGAAGAGGGTTTATCATGATGAAGGACTTGAGCTTTCTCCTTGTCAACGTTAGTTAAAGCCAGAACAGGATCATAAAGTGATGATCCACCATGGAAGGAAGGCATGTCACTGAGCAAATATCTTGAGGAACCAGGAGGGGTGATCAAATCAGTAGGTGGCCTAGCCCAACTCCTTCTCAGAACACTATCAATGGGTTTTGAAGAGTAATTGTTTGTGATGTGTTCAGTCAATTTTTCCACACTACTTTTCTTCTTTTGATCAAGACCCTTTGTTGCATGTTTCTTTTTCTGGCCACTTGGCTTGGAAGTGGAGTTTTTCTTAGGCTTGGGGAGATGATCATGCAGAGGTTTGGAGTCGATGTGGGGCTTAGGAGAAGAACTGGGGACAATGAAGTCTCTGGAAGGTGTTCTTCTTGGATCTGTGATGATGGGGTTGTGGCGATCAATGGCTCTGCCACCAAATTGAGCAGTGTTGGAAATGGAAGAAGAGGGTTCATCCATGCTAAGACATATGGCTGTTGAGGCCTGTGATGCACAGAAGATGTCTATGCCTTTCATATCTCGATGATGAAGGGTAAGAGATTTTGGTTTAGAGAATGAATCTGCAGTGTAACAAAGGAAGAGATAGAGAAGAAGGTTTGAACCAGAAGGAAAGTTGGTACTCACTGCTTTTAAGCTTCAATTTGGAGTGAGTGAGTGAAGTGAGGTAGGTTGAGATATAGAACAAAGAGAAAAGATGTAAATATTTTTAGTATCGTGTTTCTGATAATTCTCAAAAATTAATTATCTCATCTGCATATTTTATATAATACAGAAATAAGTGGTGCAAATTCTTCAAAACATTCCATATACGTATCTTATATCCTAATTGAGGCTTTGTCATTCTCTTAAAAGGGTAAAGATGCAGAGCGAAATCATCAAATTTATGGAAAGGCAGAGAAAACCAGAGTGATTTTTATGACATGCAACCAACATTACTGTTGCTTTAAAGAATGAAAATGACACAAAATAGGTACACTGAAATTGCCTTAACTCTTTGTTTGTTTTCATTATGCAGAAAAAAATTAAAAACTTTCAGTGCATCTATTCTTATACATATAAAAGTTTAATTTCAATGCATTCTCAATTCATCAGAAATCATTCTTGAAATAATTTTGAAAATGGTTATGATTCATTATTATGAGTGCATGTGGTGTTTATTTACCCAATTTATATATTCCAGGCATAGTACTTTTTGTGTCTTTTTGCACGGGTGTCTAAATGTTTGTGATTATGATTGCTCCCATAATAATACTACATGGTAATTATTTCTTGAAGTAATGATTTTGTGCAACAACATATGCATACATGGAGGTGCAGACATGTTTTGGAATGACGTGAAGTTGCAGCGACATGAATTTTCATTTTATGTGGTGGCTTGAATTGAATGGATAAGAAAAACGAGGCACAGATTACTAAAGCACAGTGAATTTGGGTAATTTTCTGTTGCAGTGTTGGCTTGTTGGGCATGGCCTACACTATTTACCTACCAACATGCAGTTGACAGAAGCACTTTATAGAACATTGAAAACTTAGTCAGAGGAAACAGCACAACCATTAAGTACATTCAGATAGCAATTTGTGTTTATTGAAGAAATAATAATGCTATCTGTGAGACACAAAAACAAACCAAATCAAACAATTTTAGGGTTGATGATAAGCATGAACATTTGATGCTGGGACACAGAAACTGTGCAACTTGAACACAATGCGAAGAGGAAAATCAAAAACATAACACATTATAAGATTCTAATGGAACAAATTCTGCCAGTTAGTAAACCATTTCGAATTTTGCTTTCTTGTGGATGGATGCGACGCAAAGTCGCTTTTTTTTTCTCTTTTATCAACTGGAAAAAAAAATGAACGAAATTCCCTTCACATATTCATGGAATCGGATGCTTCTGTGGCTCTCTTCCTCTTCTTTTTTCCTTCTAACTTTATTATCTTCTTCCCCCATTTTTGAACGATAGCCAATGTTCTGCACCCACTATTCAAAATTCTCTCTTTCTTTTTCCCCCTTTATTCTGTTTTCTCTTCGATTCCAATCCTCAAAGGCTTTAGAGATAGAGCAGAGCTTTTGTTATGTGTCACAAGGGGTGGAGGCAAAACTCTTATAATAGAATTTAGATCTAATTAATCGGATCATGTGTGGACGTGTTAATTTAGATTCAGATTTTATAAGAAATTTCAAACGAATCTCAACCTTTAAAAAAAATGTTTCATTTAAGTCGTTGAAAAAAATAATAACGTTATTTGTTATTTATTAGTCATTATGTCTGGTATGAAATCTTACATTATTAGTGTTGTGTGATAAGATAATGTCACGTGTCAATATCATTATCAATTGTTATTATCTTCATTTAATATAGTCCTCCTATATGTATATTTATTCTAACTTAGTCTCCACCTATTACTTTTTTATTCAATTTAGTCCTATTTTTTTTTAAATAAAACAATATTGTCTCTTTCTTAAATTTGAGACAAAAGTTATTATTTATACAAATGTTATACTGATTTCTTTTTATTGAAAATGACGTTTTAATATATTACATTTTTCTTAATCGTTAACTCATGTTTTGTTAATCATGACTTTTACCACTTAATTTTGTAAGTCATATTTTAATATATTACAATTTTCTTAATTATTAACTCATGTTTTTGTTAATCATGACTATTACCACTAAATTTTAATATAAATATCAATACTTAATTTTGTAAGGTAGGTTTTAACATATACATTTTTTTTTATTATTAACCCATGTTTTGTTAATCGTGAGTGTTACCACTAAATCTTAATATAAATATGAGTACTTAATTTTGTAAGTTATTTTCAATAAAAAAGTATCAATATAACATGTATATAAATAATACATTTGGTGTCAAATTTAAGAAAGAAACAATATTGCTCTATTTTGAAAAAAAATATATATTGAATCAAAAATATACGAGGGACTAAATTGAAACATTAATACATATATGATGACTAATTAAAACCAAAACGATGTCATGTGCAATGATACTGACACGTGGTATTGTCTTTCTACGTAAGACTACAATGTCACACGTCATACCAAAGATATAACATGTGACATTTTTTTTTCAAAAATAAAATTAAAATATTAAAAAAATTATAAAAAAACATATATTAACATGTGACACGTCATTAACTTATTAGTTTTTTTCTTTTAAAAAATATTGTATTGAAACATTTTTTGAAAATTGGGACACAATATTAACATTTTTAAAGGTGAAAACTAAATTAACACATTTACACCTGAGTGAGATAAATTTAACCTAGATATTTCCTTGAATTTGAATCAAGCATAAAATGACAAATTAGAAAACAATTCATTATAATAACATAGATTATTCAAAAACTTAATGTATATATACAAGAGAATAAATAAGAATTATCTACAAATTTATAAATTTCTAATTCAAAATTCAATTAATTTTTTTTATTTGTATAAAAAATTTATATTTTTTAGTTGAGTAATTATCATTTATTTTTTTAATTATCTGACTTGATTATTAGTGTTAATAAATATAAAGTTTTGTGGTTAATATTAAATAATATTGTAATTAATATAAAATAATTATTATTTTTAATACTTTAATATTAATTTATATTGGTCACGATATCTCACGTACTTCTCAATCTATAAAGACAAAAAAAAAATATAATCCAGACTAGATAACATTCAGATTATTTAATTAAAAAAATAAACAAAAAGTATTTAATAAAAATATTTACAAATTTATAAGAAAGTTGAAACTTAATCACCTTTCTCTTTTATTAGTTAAATAATTTGATTACAGCTGGAATCACAATATAGTAAATTAGCAATTCATTCGTTAAAATAATAAAAAAACATATGCACCAAAATGACAATAAAAAATTATGCTATCAATATACATTCCTTTAAAAAAATGGTTCATGGTCTAATATACAACTTTAGAAAATTACTCATACGTACTTATAATATTGATTAACATGTTAATATAGAATACAATTTATAAATTCATAAGATATATGATGTGATAAAAAAAACTAATGTTTAATAGATGTCCATAAATTAAAATAAAGATATAAATATTATTGTCTTAAAACTTTATATAAAGAGAAAAGACCGAATGAAAAAAAAAAAAATGAAATTAAATAAAATAGAATAATACATGTTATAAAGTTTTAGAAATTTCATAAAATAAGAAGAATTTAAAATATATAAATAAAAACTTTATTTTAAAATTTAATTTTATGAAATTGAGTTAGTTTTAAAATATACTATCAAAATCATAAATGTGGAACTATCTTAGGTTCATCATGTCATTTATTAATATATAAAATATTCAAGTCATATTAATAACATATTAAACGATTTACATAAAAAAATTATTTTCGTGCACACTATTTTTTTCTCTAGTAATTATCAAAGATCTATTATTTTATATTTATATAATGATATCAAATAATAAATCTTATATGATAACAATTAGATTACTTTAAAAACAAACATTCCAACACATGGATAATCCTCGGTACTAATAATGAATTTAAAATAAATATTTAAAATATGTAATACAAACTCTTACGGATAAAAAAAAATGTTATATAAAAATTATTAAAGTTCATTGAAATATTGCCTCCACAATGGTCCAAAACAAGTTTAGACAAGTTTAGACAACTGCGTGAGAATCGCCCCCACAATGGATCATGGCCCATTGGCCCATTTATACTTATGAATGACCAAGATATGTGGGAATTGTGCTGTGGGGATCACCAAATAAATCTCCTCTTAAATATCTTTCTATCCTTCTTCTAAATGTTCAATATTTAAGAATTATTTATTTATTATTTTAAATTTTGAAATAATATTAATTATTTTTCAATTACTCCCTTATTTTCAACTAGTTTTAATTAATATGTACCTATATATTTACTATAATGTAGAAAGGAAAAGATAAAATAAAAAATTTCATTATCATGTTAATATCAATATAATTTAAGATATTTCATTTTTACTCTTTTTTTAAAATGAGTTATAATTAGTGCACAATGATTATTTTGACCCAGCTTTACCATTCAACACCCTGGCTAGTTCAGATTAATTCACACTCTAATTTACAATAAATAAATAGTCTTTTAGAGATTTAGTTGAATAACTATTATATTGGTAAATTCATGAATGGTTATCAAATGTGCATTTGGAGTAGGGAATTCATTAAAGATAAAAGTGGTAGTTTATTTAAAATAGATTAATGTTAAAAAATCATAGATATTCCACACTAATGATATAATATATAGAAATATATTTTCGGATAAATATTTCTCAACTGTATTCTTATTGGTTTTATTTGTTTTTATTTAATTTTATGTAAAAAATAATAGTCACGATGATTTTTAAATTTTTGATATAATAGCTACGAATCTTAAAAATTTATTTATATTTCACGATAAGATATAAGTACACTTAATAAAAAATAAACAGGAAAGAGTATATTTGTTTAGAAAACATTTAATATAAATATAAATTTTAAATATCCTACAAAAAGTAAAAAGAAAAAAAAAACTTTAAAAAATGATAATTAGAAAATGAGTGGTGTATTAATTTCTTGAATGTGTAAAGAGTCAGCATTCATTGCATGCTTGAACATAATGTTTTCCCTAAAATCTGGAGTGATGTGTCTTTCAAATTTTGATTGAATTCACCAATGCCCATTAACTGTTACGTGTCCCTTTATTCCAAGACACTTTCTCTTAATTGTTGCATTGATTTTCCCTTAAAATATTCTTAATTAACTAATACTTTCCATCATAAAATTACAGATCCTATAAATTTGTACATAGACTTTTTCTTTCTAATTAGAAAAGTTTCGCACATATTGCATAAACGTCATTCGCTTTCCCAACACTGATACTTCTTAATAGAACCGTGTCCGATTCGACTCGACCCACCACGAGTTAATGATTTAGTGAGTCAATTCAACCCAGTTCACTTTTTAGCAAGATAAACAAATTCGAATCCGACCCGGCTCACCACAGGTTGGCGGATTAAACAGGTTGGCTCACAGGTTCACTTAATTAAAAAACATATATATATTTTTTTTCCGGTCAAAACTAAATTGTAATTCTAATTAAAATCTAAATAAACTTTAATACAATCAAAATACAAACTAAAATAAAAAAAATACAAATTACTTATGTGTTGGATAAAAAAACAACTTAACATGACCCAATTTAACAAAAATAAATAAAAACACTTGTGCGACCCTTTTACTTGCACCAACCCGGCTCATCACGAGTTCAACCCGGATGAGTCGGGTTCTAAATGAGCCGAGTCAAAAATCAACCCATATTGAAATTTGTAAAAGAATTTCAATCCAACCCGACCCAAACCCGTGGTGAGCCAGGTTGGCTCGTTGGTTCCAACCCATTTTGACAGCTCTACTTCTTAAACTTAAAACAATTAAGCGAAAAATTAGTTAATTTAAAAAAAAATATTTTTATTGAGATGCGTAAAAATATGACTTTTTTTCTTATAAATATTTAATGTATCTTTAGGTGTTTCGAAATTTTTAAGCCATATTGCCACTTGGGGGAGTATATTAGCAACATATGGCATATCAATGTGTGCATGCATCACATGTGTGGTTGTCAACACAATTTATAGAAACACACTTCCAAATAACTTTAACTTATTCATCTTTGTACGCAAACAACGTGGTTCACATTCCAACTTCAAAATATTTTTAATTAATTAAATTTTTTATGTAAATTAATTCACAATTTGTGAAGCTTATGTTTTCCAATGTGGTCATTTTCAGTATACGTGCATGCACAATAGCGTATTTGGCGCATGAAATCATCTTTGACAAAAAATATTAATATGCTATTTCTTTTTTTCAACTTTTACTTACCACACCCGTCTCATTTATTTCCCCTTCCACCTTCTGTTCCCTCTATCACTTTATTTTCCATATTGAACGAGGCACATGAAATACCAGTATATGAAATATGTAAAGTTTAATTTAAAATTCCATGCCTTCACTGTGGGTTAACTAAATAAAAGTATACCTTTTTGGGAAAAAAATTAAAAGCGTTAAGGTTTAATTACATTTTTGTGATTTCGTAATGTTCACAATTCAAAATTCTCACGTGATTTACATTAAACTTTCCGACATACATTTTCTCATTCGTTAATTTTTTCACGAGGGGTGACGTGTTACAATAGATTAAGAAAAGTGAAAATTTTCTATTGTTGTTTGAAGTTTCATATTAATTAGAGATAAAGTCAATTAACAAAATATAAAATTAATTTATAATATATAAATTGGTGTAATCCTTATTTTCCAAACTGATTTTGTAGGGTTAAGTTAGATTTAATATCCACTTCTAATGATTGTTTCATTCTTTGGATCTCTTTTTTCGTAACACGTTTTCGTTAACTTAGAAAGTACATGAATTAATAAAATATACAAACAAAAAAATAGTATTAATATTGTTGTGAAATAAATTAATATTAATACTGAAATAAAATACTTAGTTAAAGCAAAAGGATTGACTTGATTTGATATGAAAGGAAATGTTACAAATAAAAAAATATGAGAAAAATGTGAACATGTATGGCTTAAGTTGTATAAATATACGTCTACATCACGTAGGTTATTTATTTTCAAAGTTATAGACAATTGATATGATGTGATTTTGTTGGGTCGGTCATCTCTAGAAAATTGGAGGACCTTTCATTTGCATTTGCTTGACTGCAAAAACATTTGAGGTTAGGGTTATGGCATGCGTGAATACCTCTAGATTAATTACACACTCTCATCTAATTGGTTACTTTGCAATACAATAATCAAACCACATGAGAGAGAGTGAAAGTTGCTAAAATTTGATTGAGTTTTAAGTCTATGTAAGTCTTTGATGGAAGTTTCTATTATGTGTTTAGGAGTGTTTTTCCTATTCCATCACTTTATTATATTCCCATACACCAAATTCCAATCACCATATATATTTTTTAAGGGACCTTTTTTTCTTTGATTGATCAAGAATTTTTTTCATCTTTCTGGTTAATTTTACCAGTTTTGAAATCAAATTAAAAGTACAATGTTTGAAATTTCATTTTCTTATCTTTCTTTTGGACAATATAAGAAAATGAGAAAATATGGTTAAAATTTTCATATCGACTAAAAAGTAAAGTGAAATTATATTATATAAAATAAGTGTAAATTTTATCTTATTAATTAATTTTGTGAGATCGAGTTAGAATTAAATTTATTTCTTATAATAATGTTAAAGTTATTCAAAATTTAATCCAATAAAATTTGTTGTTTATTTAATCTATCGTTTTATTTTTTATTAAGTTGTTATTTGACTATTTATTAATATCTAGCTGTATATCTCAATGTAAATAATATATGTTATAGATATGTGCAAAATTTTCCTCTGAATATTATAAAAAAAATGAAAACAATCAGAATGAAAATAATATTGTTTAATGAGTTGAAATATAATGGAAATGAAGGAAAATAAAATTTCTTTTATTTGCTATTAATTTTTTTTGTTGTTTTGAAAACTACATTTTAATTAGTCATTAATATCATAGTATAAAAAAAATACTTATGATTAATTACGGATGTTCATGGTCGATTATAGGTGTTCTATGATGGATTACGAATACAAACACTCATTTGAAAAAGGTAATTGAAAGAAGGATATTTGAAAATCTGTGTACTGCAATGTTTAGAGCCTATTGAGAAGTGGTTTAAGAGTTGTTTTAGAAATTTGAAGAAACTTATTATGACAGTGTTAAAATTGTTTAAACAAAATTTTGATTGTTTTTCAAAACAATTTTAAAATATCAACCTTAAAGATAATGATATATTATTTTGCTCATTCCAATAATATTTTTTCGTATACAAGATTATCAAATTTAAATTAAAAAATTATAAATTATAAATTGTTTTAAATCATTTTTTAATTTTTTTCATTAAAGTAAAAGTAAATACAAATTACATTATAATAATATAATATTCTGGACATTACAAATTACGTTATATCTCATTGGTTAATTATTCAACTTCAAATAGTTCTCACACGCTTCATTTATTTTCATATTGTGTGACAAAATTTAAAAATAAGACTGAGACTTTGTTTTTTCGCATCTCATTAATATTGAGTTTACTTTGTATATCCAAAATAATAAAGAAGGTCAAGTCAAATTACTTGGTTCAAATATTACTTTGACCTACCAAATCTCCCTCTGTGGGGCCTGTAAAAACAAATTAAGATTAGAAAATTATGGGCACGCGTGTTTTATTCTTAATGACACTATATTTGGGCAAGAAAATTCTCCAAATGCTTTTGGTATTATATAAAAATAATATTTTATTTAGAAAGACGAGTTAAAAATCATTTAAATTATGAAAAATTAGAATAATTTATTATTAGTTTACATATTTTGAAATTATTATAATTTAATCAAGCTATGTATGTGTCTTTATGTTTGGAGATAAAAAAAAAGGAGCGATGATAAATAAAATTTAAAAGTGTGATGATTATAAAGTTTTAATTATAGTGGTGGAAAGTTTACGTCATGTGAGTGTGGCGCGTGTAATTGGTGAGAAGTCATTTTTGAAAGGACATGGCACTTAATCCTCATCGAAAGTTCTCGGTTTGTTCACCCCAACAAGGCAACCACAGTAACCATTTCCTCTAATTTTTGTGAAGACCGAAGAGTATTCTCTTTTATAAGGCGTTGTTAATTCTAACCATTTCAATTATTATTTCACCTTCATCAAACTATCACCATCAACATACATTTGTTTCCATATGAAGGATAAAATATCAAACAAGTTATTTTAGATATTGATAATAAATTTCAATGAATACAAAATTTAATGTTTACCTTATAAGAATGTTAAAAATGAGTTTTAAAACACAAAATCAATTTGTGAGGTCAGATTTGTACTTCAATATTATAAAATTGTCTTATCTTTAGTTAATGTGAAACTTTCAACAAAATAATATTATGTTATCATGAACAATTGAGTTTTTTGTTTTAGAAAAGAATATTTCACTATTATATAATTATTTGCTCTTCACAAAGGGAAGGCCAAAATGATTCCACTTTATCATATATTTATTATTAGTGTGATATTCATATATATTATGGTGAGACATAATTTAATGTATATCGTTAAATACCCCACTTTGTACTCTGTTTCCTCGGTACGCACGAATGCAAAGGCTTGAAATAATGTTGGAGATTGGAGCAGTTGGCAATGAAATTGATATGTAAATAGTGACGGTCAAATACCATATATCTCAAAAAGACAAAATTAAGATTGTGAAACATTACATACAATAACATATCTATCTACCTTCAGTCCCTTTCATTTCGTCTTCGTTAAAACCACCACACTATAATTCTTCGTCAATTCACATCGAACACTTCATTTTTATTTAAATTTAGATACCACACCTCATGTTTATTCAAACAAATAAAAAAATTGCCTAATTAGAATCACAATTTTTCCGATATACCCAATAAGTCCCACATCGCTTAAGAGTCGATGTCAAATGAAATTTAAATACTCCCTTCACCTTCTGAGGTGTCTTTTAAGGACAAAACCGTGACGGAGCTCAAAACGTTCCAAAACATATAATACATCGAAAACGCGGTGATTGTTCCTAATGATGGCTGTCGTTCAAACTTGTGTCGGAATCGAAATATTGACACATGTGATAAAAAGAACATAAATTTATTATTTATTAAATATATAAGAAAAATTTAATAGTAATTATTTTTTTTTCTACCAAACTGATAAGTCCTATCACCTGTTTTCTAAGTGGGCTAAAATAAGTAAGAGTCAGTCCAACAGGAAATTGTATTTACACCCCCACACATTTGGTTGACGTCACTCTTCATGTATATCTACTTTATGTTTTTTTTTTTAAGATAATAAATGAAATGGAAAGCTGAATATATTTAGTATTTTCTCTTTCAAAAATGGAAATTTGTAAAAGAGAAGAACAATAAAGAAAAAGTATGATATATAATGCTATAATTATTTTTATTTATTTAATTGAACGTGTAGAACCTTATTTTTCTTGGTCATTTTTTCCAAGTCAGGAAGAATATATAAGGATATATCTTTTACTTTGATAAATTCATTAGTTATGACATATATAATATCTAAATAGCTTATGTAAGAAAAAAAAAAGAGAGTCAAGTCTTGCTATCATGTATATTTACTATAAATAATTTTAATATTTCACATATTTTTTGACAGTACATATTAAATAAATTATATAACTTTAAAAATTAAATATATTTACATTTTTGTTTAATCCATAATAACATAATTTATAGGAAAATATATAATTATTAATTTATCATTAGGAATCTTCAGTGTATACCCGTTGAGGCACTGAAGATGTTATCTGTGGTGTTGAGCTAATGTGAAATGTTGACAATAGAAAAATACTCTTAAAAAGTATGAAGAAATGTTTAGTTGTTTTTTTGCAGTGTAGGAAAATAAGAAACAATAAGAAGAATATATGAAAAACAGCTAAGATGTTGCGTCCTAAGACTTCCAATATATCATCTGAAAGATGAGACCATAAAACTTCCAAAATATCTGCATGACTGACCTTATTTGTGTCAGAAATAAGGGTGGAATTAGTTTTGTAACATCGTGTGTTTACATTAGCCATAAAATTCCACAATTTTAAAAGAAATACAACAAACATTTGTATACTAATTATGATTATAACTTTTTGGTTTAAAACGTCATCTGAGTTAATAAACTTATACATTTATCAAACTCGATATTTCTCCACCTACAATATTCGCATTCATTTTTTAATGCAAAACAAGTAAGTTCAACAAAGTCCAAAAATTTATTAGAATAAATATAGCTTCCTTTACTAGAGTTTCTTTCTAGAAAATCTAAATCTTTAATCAAACATATTGTACTACAGATCAAGATTAGTATAGATGAATATATTAAACTCAAACCTCAAATATATTCGTATATATGATTGCTAACAATTAGTGGGTTTATTATATAAGACTAAACTTAAAAAATTTAAAAGTAGATATCTTAATGATAGATTAAAATTAAAAAATATACAAATATGATTAGTGATTTTTAGGAATGTCAACGTGGACTTGGCTTAGCAGGCCACCCTGTAGACCCACCAAAAAAATGTGAGATGGATTGAGATATTGAACTTGCTGGCTCACAAAAATCCGACCCGCATAACCTGCAGTCTGCGCGGGTTGCCTGTGTCTGCTTCCTTCTGAACTTTTACATGAACGTTTCAAATTCTTGTATGAGTGGAAAAGACAAGTGTTATGTATTTTTGAATGTGATGAGATTTGAAGAATATGCCGCGTGTGTCAAAGTAAGAATGTGAATATGACAACAATATTAATTATCAATTTACCATTCAATTCCTCAAAGTCTTTGCTTAATATTGTGAACTTATTAAAATTCAAAACTTATGTCAGATAGGCTAGACTTTTCAATCCACATTTTTAACACGGGACGGGCTAGCCCAACTTGCATTTTACGGGTCAAGTATGAAATGAGCCTAAATAAATCAGATCTTACATTGTCACCTAAACAATTTTTTATAGGAACCCCAATAATTAGATAGAGATCAATTTTTAAGATCATTTTTTTACCTGCAATTTTTTGTGTATAATATATTTTTGTATTATATATATATATATATATATATATATATATATTGTCGGATTAAATATAATTGAGTGTGAGTAAACGAAATTATTATCAAATATCTGAAAAGAAAATATTTTACCTTCTAATCTCTAATTTTGCATTCCTTTTATTTCTTTAAAACCCGGTATTACTTTAAAAGATTGATTGTTAAATTGCATGACATAATTATTATTAATTTATATTATTTGGAAATTAAATTGCTCTCAATTAATTTAGGGTATTAGGTGGTA
>Ga0214543_1000203_pt1 | contig 88820 bp, 87 predicted proteins | sample CNSS2metaG_FD_160094 | JGI IMG/M metagenome (GOLD analysis project Ga0214543, IMG submission 160094) | Root nodule microbial communities from cowpea collected in UCLA plant growth center, Los Angeles, California, USA - CNSS2 | ecosystem: Host-associated > Plants > Roots > Nodule | place: USA...
ACGTTGGCGGCTTCTTGGCAAAGCCTAGGGTTAGCACCATAACCACTGCCAAGAGAACCCAGCCGACAATATCGATGGCGGTCTTGGCTGCACCCGGCGAGTGTGCACACTGTGTGCAGGCCCCAAAAAGTCCCCTCAACTCGAAGGGCTGAATTTTGGCTCTAGGTGCTTGATCTAGCTTGGTGAGCGCGCTGGGGCTCGAACCCAGGACCCCGTGATTAAAAGAAAAGTGCTCTTGGCATTTCGTGAATAGAATCAATGGATTCTGTTTACAATTCTAAACTCGTTTCCGAGCTCAACGGGCCCCGAAAGAGCAGGTTTGTAAACCTGCCGCCAGCCGCGGCGAGGCGCGAACACGTCCGTCGTCCGCGTAAGGTGTGAGCGCCTCGTCGACGGCTGTTCGGCTGCATGTCACCAAGCTCGGTCGTTTCCGAGATTGCCCGGCGACACCGGCTTCCCCGCCCGCAACCGCGCCGGCTGCCGGCGCCGATGACTGAATGTCCTCCGACGAGAAAGGTGTTAGTCGACGAGCGAAGCCAAGTCTTGGTTCGCTATCACGTTCTCGCCTTGGACAATGCGCCCGCTCACTTCGCCGATCAGTTTCTTCTGTTCCTCCGGGTCCGTGACTTCTTTCTTGAGGTCTGCCCAATAGGCCGAACCAGGTGCGACGACGGCCTTCATCGCCGTCACGTCGCGGTGCAGATCCTCGCGCAGCACTTGCACGACGACCTCGCGTTGTTTTTCCGGTTTCATGGTCGCGGTGACTCTGGCCTTCACTTGCGCGATAAAGCCCTCCTTTGTGACTTTGCCCTTGCTGCCGAAGGTGGCGCCTGCTTCGTGCCGGGACTTGTGAAGATTGATCGCAAAACCTGCCTTGGCGCGGCCTGCTGCACGCTTGAACAGATTGCCCGACTTGTCGAAATAGCCGATATCGCGGGCGGCGATGAGCGCCGCGGCCTGCGGCTGATGATCAGCTGTGAAATCGTCGGCTTTTGGTTTTGGCATCGAACCATAGGTACCGGTCAGCCCCTCGAGCAGGTATTTCTCCTTCAATTCGACGCTGAGTTCGCCTTCGCCAACCAGTAACCGCAGCGCATCAGCGACTGCCGTGGTCTTCTCAAGCAGGGCCGGCGACAATTTGGCGAGCGTGGCATCGTCGGGCGGTTGTTTCTTCTGCGCAGAATCAATTTGTCCGATGAGCGGTTTGGCGGCGGCGATGGCGTTGCGGGCCGAGTCGATCTTGGCCTTGTTCTTGGTCGCGAATGAGGCGGCCTTGCTCTTGATGAATGCGTCGAGGAATGCCTCGGCGGCCATTTCGTTGCTGGCGACCATGAGACGGGGTGGGGTCGCCTTGGGATCGACGAACACGCGGTGATCGTGGCCCTTGGCATCCTTGAAGTTCTTATCGACAGTCGCCCAGTTGAAAAGCTTGCCTAGCGCCTCCTTGCCCTTTGCGACGAGCGCCTTGCCCTTTGCGATGAACGGGGTTGCGAGCTTCGCGATCAGGTTTGCCAGGAAGTCGGTGGCTTTTTCGAAGGGCGCGCGCAATTTCTCGAACACGCCCTTCACGGCGTCGGCGACTTTTCCAAGACCCGCGAAGCCGGCGGCGAAGTTGATCGACAGCGACAGCACGCCAGCAAGCGCGGTCTCGATCCGGTTTGCGGCGGCATCGGTCTGGCCATTGGCTATCTGCACGATGGATTCGATGAAGCTTGTGACCACGCGCGCAATCGTCTTGATCTTGTTCACGAAGACCATGATGGTGTCGTAGATCGTCAGGATCGCCGAAATGAATCCTGCGCCGGGGATGAACATGGCGATGAGCTTGGGGATCGCCTTCTTCACAACCATGCCCACCACGAAGTCCGTGATGCCGCCGATGACCATGTCCTTCAGGTTGCCGAGCTGATCCTTGATCTTGTCCCAGGCTGCCGCGGGGCCATCGCGCACCAAGGTGACGACGATGTCGAAGGTCGTCTCCAGCACCTTGACCGCGGGTTCGCCTATCGCGCGGACCAACTTGGTGCGGATGTTTTCCCAGGTGAGCCCCAACACCGACAGAGCGAACTTGGCGATCTCGATCAGTGCGAACGACTTCGGGATGTAGATGCCCGGCAGCGAGCCAACGAGCCAGTCTAGCAGCCCCGCTTTGAGATGTTCCAAGAAATGGTCTGCGAAATTCAGGAAGCCCCGCTTGGCGGCCTTGATCAGATTGCCCACGAAAGGCATCGGGTTCTTGAGGATCGACTTGATCGCCGCGCCGGTCTTCTTGATGTAGAGCAGCGCGCCGGGGCTGACGACGTCGAAGATGATTTCGAGCAGCGTCCACAGCGTCTTGCCTGCCCAAACGATGAACTCCAGGACGAAGCTGCCGAAGACGTTGGCGATCTTCAAGAACGCCTTGGGCGGCAGGACGAGGTCGATGATCTCGAGAGAATTGAGTGCCTGGACGAAGAGTGTCGGAATCTGGCGCACGAAGCCCATCAGTCCTGCCAACGCGCCCTGGAACCATGCCCAGACGCGCGGAATCGCGTTGGCCTTCTTCATGTTTTCCCAGACTTCCTCCTCGCCGATCAGCTTGAGGAAGCCCGGGATAAGGGTTTCAGGCGTACGCGGTACGGGCTCGCCGGTAACCGGGTCCTGGCCGAGCACGGCCTTGAGCAGGTCGTAGCCGCGCGTGCCTTCGGCCAGTTTGGCGAGCGGCAGCAAGATCGCCTCGCGGACGAACCTGATGATGTCGCCGGCAAGCGATTTGCCGAAGGCAAAGAGTTTGTCGATCGGTTCGGTGAAAATGCGCTTGCCCCGATCCCACACGCTCCCCAGGTCGAAGATGTCCGTCCAGCTCAGGGAATCGAGGAACTTGCCGAGCGCCGCCTTGAACGCACCGCCGACCATGCCGAGCGTTCGGAACTGGCCTTCGATCCAGGCGCCGACCTTGGCGAAGATGCCGTAATTTTCGAGCGCCTGAGAAATGAGCGCGCCCGTAATCGGAATGAGTTCCAGGAGGCCGCGAAGGATGTTGGCTGCGCTGCGCTCGACCGGTGCCATGTTCACCGGATTGACGCCAAGCACGACCGTCAGAAGCCGGAAGCCGGGGATCAGGTTGGCCTTGTCGGCGAAATAGTTCAGGGCATCGTCGATCCCGAGGCGCTGAACGCGCGGCGAGGTGCGCTCCGTGACTGTCGTGTCGGCGCTGCGCTGGATTGCGGCGCCCTGTTGAATCGTGTGCGTCAGTTCGTGGGCGATCAGCTCTCGGCCGGAGGCGCTTTCCGGCTGGTACTGATTGCGCCCGAAGAACACGTGCTCGCCGACCGTAAAGGCGTGGGCGTTGAGATTGGCGCTCTGCTGGGCCGCTGCTTCTCCGGTATGAATCCGTACGGCGCTAAAGTCGGCGCCGAACCGTGGCTCCATGTAGCTGCGCACGCTCCGGGAAAGGGGGGCACCACCGAGCGGCGCCATCGAAGCGGCGGTTGGGGACGGGCGATCCGACGCCGTGGCGCGCTGGATTGGCTTGTTCAGTTCTTCCGGGGTCTTCCTGATCGGCGTTTCGGATTTTTTGACGGGCTCGTCGGGCTTCGGCCGCGCCGGGTCGGCCATCTGCACGATCTTGCGCGCGGTGTTGCGTGCCTCGAGTTCGGCTGGATCGCTAGGATGGGACACCTTGGCGAATTGTATCGCCACCGGTGCTGCCACCGAAACGGTCGCGGGTGTCGACGCCGAGCGCGCAATCGAAGCTGTGCGCTGCTGGAGCGCCTGTGTTGGCGGCAGAGGTGCGCCAGAGGTGGCGCTACGATGGATCGTGGCCGCGACCGCGGGCCGTCGCTCTACGGAAGCTGGTTTGCGGACCGCGGCATGCTCCTGCGCCACATCATGACCCTTCCGGGCGATGCGTCTCGGCCCACACGACCGGATCGCGCATCAGCACGGGACGCACAAAGCGGCGCACGCTGTGATCCGGCGTCCAGGCTGTGTTCTCGCCGCCGCTCTTATCCGAAAGCCGCGCCAGGATGACCCACTCGTCATCGCAGCATTCGCAGCCGCATTTGCCGGCATAATGATCCCTGTAGCAGGGCAGAGTGGGATCGACGCACCAGCAATCGACCGGCTTCGGGTCCGCGCCAGTGCCTTCTACGAGTTCGCCGGACGCCTTCTTCTTGGCGGTCCTCTTGGTGTTCGCGGCTTGCTGGGTATTGTCATCTGTCTGACCTGACTTCGGATCGGGGCAACATCCGCACGCGCATTTCGGACATTCGCTCAGAATGCGGATCTCGTAGCAGTCCCGCTCGCGTGTGCACACCGCCGGCGTCGCCTCGTCGTCGCAGGAGCAGACAGCGGAGCGGGGAGCGCAGCATTTCTCGGTGCGCTTGATGACGACGAAGATCTCGGTCGGCAGCGGCTCGCCGCAGCTCGGATCGATCCGGATCGACTGGGAACTGGGCACGTAGATCGGATCGCCCACGCAATCGAGCGCAACGCCGGCGCCGACGGTCACGATCAGCTTGCCGCAGTTGAAGACGGTCGACACCTCCAGGCCGCAGACCACGCCGCATCCGAACAGCGAACGGAACAGGAGCCGGGAGAGGTCGCGCGTATAGTCCACGCCCTGTCGCAGATCGTCGTCGCGCAGCAGCAGGCCGGGGCTGAAGCGGGGCCGCATCAGGCTGGAATTGCCTGTAACGGGGGTTGCCACCTTGCCGTTGGCGCTCATGACTGGACTCCTTCAGCCTGCGATTTACGTTTAACAGGGTCGAGGTTCGCGGTCCGCCGCGCCACCACGAATGTGGAAAGGTATGAATCGCCGGGCCCATCGCTGCCGGATGGGAATGGCGTGAGCCCGCGCGCATTCGCATCGACCGTCTGGCCATTACAGTCGACGATGAAGTCGCCGCGTACCTCAAACTCCACGCGTGCCTGTCCATCGCGGAAGATGCTGTGTCGCCCCTCGACGGCATCCTCGAGCCAGCCACCCTCGACCACGATGTTGGCGCCGCGGACAGTGCCCGCGGGATCGCCCGGTTCCGGCGCGAAGGCGCCGAAATCGACGCCGATAATCGGCACACGGAAGACGCTCCACCAGCCGCCTTCGGATTCCGTGTCCATGATCGTCATGGCGAAGCAATCGGCCTTCACGGTGTCGGCGTGCACAGGGCGTGAGAACCGCACCCAGAAGTTCGTCGCGATATACTGGTCCTGCTCGCCGCCTGTGCCCAAGTAGCCCAGCGCCTTCGCAAAATCGTCGAAGGGCACGAGCGTGTCGCTGCGATGCCAGTGTGCCCAGCCGGTCTCGCTGATCCGCGTCACGTCGCAGCCGCGGATGAGGTCGAACAATAGGTCGTTGCGCTTGACGAGCCGCCGCGGACCGCAGGCGTCGTACACCGAGGCGAAGCGCCACATGCCGCATTCGTCCTGCTCGAGCTTCAGGCAGGCGAGCGCGATGCCGTTGTTCAGGTCGGCGCGGGCGCAGTCGTCCACCTTGCAAAGTCCAGCGCAGTCCGCTCCGAGGTGGAGCTGCGTCAGGTGCTCGCACAGGCAGCGGCAGCCGCCACGTCCGTGGACCTTGGGCCGGGCGGCCTCCGTTTCCTGGTGGATCGCCTTCAGATCGCGTTCGTATTGCGCGCGAAGCTCGGCGAGGCTGGCAGCGCCGCGCGCTTCCTCGAACAGCTTCTCGTACCTGGTGTGAAGCTGCTCTTCGCGCTCTTTCGTCGTGCCCTTGGGCTTTTCGTGCTCCTCGCAGCACGGGCCCGAACTGCAACAGCAACGCAGCTCGCAGTCGTCGTCCGCGCAGCAGTCGGCGCAGTCGATGCGCTGGATCGAAAACCGCACGGTCTCGCATACGCGATCCCATTCGTTGCGCTCGCACGAGCACGGATCGTAGAGCGACACCGGGCCGACGTTCTGCTCCGCATAGTGCACGCGTAGCAACCAGCAAGCGCCGGGATCGAGTTCAGGCGGCTTGCGTCTGTCGCATCGTTCCGTTCGGACCAGCGCCCCTTTGTCATCGAGCAGGAGCACGTTTTCGAAGGTCAGGATGACGGGGCCGGTATGCACCAGCTCGCGCCCGAGCTTGTCGAGCGCCAGGCCTTCGCCGATTTCGAGCTGGCCCTTTTCGGTGCCGGGACAGTGCTGGTCGACGTCCGCCATTGCCACTGGATAGCCATAGGCCACGCCCCAGCCGTGGATGGCGCGGTTGAGGAGATGACGCCGGTCGAGAAGGTAGCGCTGCTCGACACGGAAGGTATCGGCGGTGAGCCGTTTGCCCGTGAAGTAGTTGTTGCGTGCGCCCGAGGTGCACTCGTCGCAGTTGCAGCACTCCCGACGCACGATCCGCGGGGCCGGCGGCTTTTTGGGTGTGGTCGTTTGCATGATGGTTAGCCTCGTGCGCGTTCAGTTGAGTGGGGTGTCGTGATCAAGGCCCGTTTCCGGCAACGCGCTGCCGCGGCGGCGCGGCAGGTGCGCGATGCCGGTAACGGCGTCGGTACCGAGATGCGGTTCGGGCGGATCTTCGAGCGTGAGTTCGTCGCCGAGCCGCATCGTCTGACGGAAGGTGACCGGGCTCAGCCAGTTCAGCGTGACACGCGTGGTGGCGGGCAGCATCGCGAAGATCAGGCTGGCGAGCCATGGCTCCCAGGCGGCGCGTTCCGCCGCCGTGGCGCCGACATCGACGCGGATGCGACCCAGGAGGTGCGCGGTGCCGTCGTCGACGTCGCCGCAGGGCAGGCGCGCCTGGCCGAGCACCGCCTTCATGTCGAGTTCTGTCGCGGTGGAGGGAAGTCCTGCCAGCATGACTGGAAGGCGGCTGCCCTCGCACATGCCGCCGCCCACCACCGACAGCCCGAACTGCACGGTGGAATCGGTGACGCGGAAGCGCGGCGGCGTACCGGGTATCAGGCCGGCGAGCAGGGCCTCGAGTCCGGCTCTGGTGCCGTAGCCGCGCGCGATATCGGGCGCACGCAAGACGACCCCGCGTTTCTGCTCGAGCGACAGCGCGTCGTCCCATGGCAGGCCGAGCCAGCCCGCAAGGAAGTCGAGCCATGGCCCGGGCGCGGTTTTGGGATGGAGGTTGCGGCCGATGTCGCCGATGCTCGCGTCGAGATTCTGTGTAGTGGATTCGAGCACACCCACGAGCGAACGGACGAAGCTCCCTGGCTGGCTCTCGGCGCGTTGATATATCCCAGGCAGGTTCTCCATCAGAGTTCGACCGGGGTAGAGGACGTTGAGCTCCGACAAGACGGGTATGCCGCCGCCGGACGACGCGGTGAGGGTGACTATCAGCCACAGGAAGCGGTCGTGGACGTCAAACAGGGGCGCGGAGACCGGGACCGAAGTTTGCGCATCCGAGAGCGCCTGGCCGTGGAAAGAATAGCTCTGCCAGGACAGTTGCGTGCGGAGGCGTTCGATGCGCTGGCCCGCATGCAGCTTGGGATCTGTCGCCACCGCGAGGATGGCGTCGCGCTGCTCGGGATCGTCCGTCGAGGCGAAGGCGATTTCGAGCGTGCTGCCTTCGGGCAGGGCGACCGTTGCTTCCACCCGCAGCCACATTCGCCGATTCGCCGTGGACGGCGACAGCAGCATCGGCGTCAGCAGCGTCGCGCGCGCGTCCGCGGAGTCCTGCGCCATCACTTGCGGCGTTCCGAAGCGCAGGAGCCCGTGCGCGGTCGTGACAAGCAGTTGCGAGCGGTCGCCCGTGACGCCGGTGGACGTCTCCTCGATCTGCAAGGCCGCGAGAACAACACCCTCAGAATCGAGTGTCACGACAAAGGGCCGTCCTCCGAAGGGCGGACCGTCGCAACCTGCGAGATAGATGCGGGCGTGGCCATCGCTGCCCATCGCGGCGACATCGAAGCATGGGCGGATCGCGGTCAAAAGAAGCGTCGCAAGCGGCTGCCCGCCTTGCGGCGCAAACCAAACAAGCCTTGCATCGCCCGCCGAATGCACCAGCAACACGTCCGGCTGCGCGAGATACGCGAGTGCGGTCGGGTTGCAGACGCCTTCGAGCGTGAAACGGGATTTTTCCCTGCCCGTGCAGTCGAGACGCGCGACATGCCAGCCGGCGACATCGGCGAACAACACGAACACGCCGTCGGGACCGTCGGCGGCGATGTCAATGACACCGCGAAGCTCGGTGACGAAGCGGCGAGTGAGGCTGTCGCGCTCGAACGCCTGCAACGCGCCGTCGTCGAGCGCCGCCCAAAGGGTATCGTTCGCGGCGACAAAACGCTTGGCATGCGCAAACAATGCCGGACCCATGATTGGTTTGTCGTCGGCATAGGGCAGGCGCATGAAATCGCCAGCATCGTCGCGCCAAACGACTTCAAGGTCACGGCCGATTGCAGGAGCGCGTGCACCACTGGATTCGAAACGCGTGGGTGAGCCGCCGAACGGAGCAAACGGACGCAGGCCTGGGCGCCCGACCTTCATCTCACGGTCCGCGCCCGAGAATTGGCAGGCGTTCCACTGGTCTTCCGTGGCGAAGCGGTAGCCGTTGAGGAGCTTGCGACTCATCGCGCACCTCCCGCAGGACGCACGACGTCGATCGCGCTGTTGCCGAGGTCGATCCGTGGCAAACCGTGGCGTGGCACCGCGACTTCGTCGGCGACCGTCCCGCCCGCAAGCACGATCCGAAGCGAGGGTACGTGGCGAACGTCTTCGAGCGAGAGGATCCATGAGGCGATGTCGCGGCGCGTGACTGCCAGACCAAATGGGCGTTCTGGCACCCCGGGCTCGCTGCTCACCAGCGTCAGACGCCTGCGAAGCTCCGCGAGGACTGCATCTTTCACCTTGGCAGGGTCCCGGCCTCGTTCCGCCTCAATCTTGGCGCGAAGGGTGAAGTCGGCATAGGCGGGACCTGACACGCTGAGCTGCGCGCCCAACGGCATCCGCGGTGCGAGCGTTCGGTGGATCGCCCCGAGCCAGCGAGGCGTTTCGGGCGCGAGCGAAGGGTCTTCCGCGGTACCGCGCATTTGCATCGCGATCAGCCGCGTCGTGCCGGTCGCGCGATCGCCCGGCTGCGCCGGCGCGACCCAGGCCCGACCGACCTTCAGCAAGGGTAGCGCGCGCGCAGCGTCCTCGATGTCGGTGTTACTGACGAGGGCATGCGCTTCGGTCAACTTCTGGCGCCCCTCGCGGCGCTGCTCCAGCCAGCCGGACGGGTCTTCTCCCCCCGCGACCGCGTCAGGGTTTACACCGAACACTCCGGCGATACCCGGTACCGCCCATTTGCGGTTTCGGGCCATGTTGCCGCCCGCGCCTTCGCAGACCGAATAGGAGACATGGATGTTCGCTCCCGCGGGTGGTATCCGCCCGTTGATCCCGTTACCGAAGGCGATGCGGGCAGCGACGGGGTCGAGCTCGTACACCCGGTCGGTCGGGCCGAAATCGGACAGCCGCTCGCATCTGGTCCACGGTGTCAGCGCGCCGCGGTCGACTACCTCCACGGTCACCGGATCGCTGCCCGGTTCGAATTCGAGCCCTGGCGAGTCGAGATCGAAGCCGAAGTCCGGCGTTCCCTCCGCGACTTGAACCTCCTGGGCACGCAGGTCCTGGGTGATCGGAATCACATTTGGCTCGATGCGCACGATGCGCGGCGGCATGTCGAGGCCATGGGCGGCACGGAATTCGAGCGTCAGGGCAGCAACGTCGAGTTCGAGACCGGTGAGGTCGAGCGCGAGCGTACCCGTGCGCAGGAAGCCGGCCGTAGTGTCTTCAATGATTGGCAACGCAATCCGCTGCGTGCCGGCGGTCAGCACAACTTCGAGCAGCGATCCTGTGACAGGCGAGGGAGCGGCCGGTGCACCGGTGCGCACACCGATCAAAAGGCGGGCGTCGTCGAGAGGTCCGGGCGGGAAGAGGGGCCACTGGCCGGCAGCTTCGAGGTCCATCCGTAGCACGTCATTGCGACGGGCAAGATCGCCGAACGGGCGGAAGGCCGGGCCGCCGCGCTGGTTGGACCCCTTGTGATCAACCACGTTCCCGTCGGCCAGATGGGTGGCGAGCGCGCGGATCCGGGCCGGAATCCAGCGTATGCGCATCGCGGCGCGGTAGGTTGGTTTGTCCGAATTGATCGTGTGCACGCCGCCGTCGGGCTCGATCACGAAGGATTGGCCGACCGTTACGGATGGTGCGTTCGCATCGTTGTGATCGGGCCAGATCAGGCCCTTGGCCGGCCGCGCGCCGTTCGGCAGCACGCCCATAAGCGCGGCATAGGCCGTGCGTTCGTCCGTGCGGCTGCGCGATAGTGAATAGATCTGCGCTTCCGTCACCCAGGCCAACAGCTCCATCAGGGTGATGCCCGGATCGTGAATGTTGTGGTCAGTCCAGGCAGGCGCGAGGCGCGGCAGTTTGGATCGTCCCAGCTCCACGAGGTTGCTGTAACGGCGGCCGCTGAAGAGATCGGGCGCGAGCTGGCTCATACCGCGGCCTCCGCGATCTCGAATACGATGTGGATTCCGTCATCGGCCAGCATGGCCAGTTCGTCCGTCTTGATCGTCGCAGGCCAAGGTTGTTCTTCACCGTCCGGCGCGATCTCGAACAGGGCAATGTCGGCGATGTTCTCAAGGTACGGTATGTCGCGAAGCGCTTGTGCGACGTCATCCTCATTGGGGCTCGATCCGAGCGGCCAGCCATCATGTGCTTCGCCGCCCCGTTCGGTGTCGAAGACGCTGTTCAGCGCGATCTGGACGTCGCGGGCCACTGCGCCCGAGAGGTCCAGCGAGGGAACGCGCAAGAGGAGGTCGATGCGAAGGCTGCGGACGGCCGGACCGTCGATCGTCAGCACCCCCGGCGCAGCCACGCCGGCCGCGGCGGCGTCGAGCAGCAGCGCGCGCAGTGCTCGCTTCTGCGCCCGCGTGGGAACAGGGGCGCGGCCCCGCATGACGGCGACGAGCCGGATCCTGCCGCCGCGCGCGAAGCAGCGTGCCTGGACGACATCTGCGAATTTCTCGCGCGCGATGTCTTCGAAGTCGTGTGCCGTCACGGCACGGCCGCGATGGCGCAGCTTCGATGCGCTGAATTTCACGACGCGGTCGGAAGATTCCGGTGCGAGACCGCCGGCCGATTGTCCCGCGCATACCACCTCCTCGACGGTTTCAACGGGAGTGACCAGATTGAGTGAGGTGCGCTGTACGACCCGGTTCGCGGGGAGGTCGTCGCCCGTCGCCGGATCGGTGCGCTCGTAGCGGAACGCCACGATGGCGTCGATGCCGATCGGGGGAATGGCGCCGTGGAGGCCGTCGCCGAAGCTGATGGTGCCGGTTTCCTCGTCGAGCGCATAGACGCGATCCGCTGCGCCGTAGTCGTGCGGATCGACGACCTGCTTCCACAGAACCCAGTCGCCGGGCAGGTCTTCGACATTGCTCAATATCGTATTCGGACCGGCCCGGAGCAGCGCCTCTCGGTCCTCGATGAAGGGTTCGCGCACCCGGAGCTCCAGACTGTTGTGCAGGAGTGGCGGCCGCGCGAGCTGGAGCCTGAGGTTGGGTGCGCCTTCGGACGAGCCCACCAGTTCGCGGGTCATCGTCTCGGCTGAACGAGCCCAGACCACATTCAAATAGGCCCCCTCGAGGATGGGCTTCCAGTCGATACCGCCGCGGCTTGGCGTCAGCCGCAGCCACGACAGCGCCCGCCCGAACAACTCCGTAGGCACGGGCTCGACGTTGAACGACATCGAGACGATCCCGCTTTCACCGAGCGCACGCGTGCCGTCCTTTGTCATAACCGAAACAAAGCGGTTGGCGACGAGTGCGTCCACGGTGAGGGGCGCCAGCACGTCGTAGTTCTGCTCCCGCGCGGCCAGCATCACGTTGATGGGGTCGCGCAGCAGCTTGGTGTTCAGCCCGAGATAGAGCGCGCGGCGGCCGGCGCGCGGGTCGGCAACCGTCCCGGAATCGACCGCCGGCGGTACGCAATTGCAATCGTCCGTGCCCGGAGGAGACGGCGTCTTGGGCTGCGCGGAAGGCTTCGGCTCCGCCGAGGTGCTCGCAGTGCCTTCGGGACAATCACAGTCGGGAATGCAGTCACCGTCCGCCTCTTGTGGCGACGCGGCCCGCTGAAAGTGCGTCAGCGTGTAGATGAGCGGCGTGAACACCTCGATCTGTGCGCCGGGCGTGCGGTTGGCGTCGCTTTGGTCACGCAGCGTGAGGCTATCCTCCGTCAGCAGGAACGAAGGGATCGCCGCGCTATCGATGCTGTAGCCGATCTGGAAATCGATCACGTAGGGCGGCTGAATTCCCTCGGTCGTGCGGTCGATCGTCTGCTCGGTCGAGCCGTCCGAGTTGGTCTTGGTTTTGACGACGACCTTTTCCTTGCCGTAATCGCCGCCAACCAGTCGCGCGCGGATCCAGTGGTTCGTCTTGCCCGCCCAATCGACCGGTTTCAGGTCGGTGGGCACCGTCAAGACAACAAGACCGCTGTTGCGGAAATGACTGGTCTGATCGTCCACCGCGAGCCAGCGCCAGCCGCTGCCGTTCCAGTACTCCCAGGTCAGCGCGGGATTCGATGAGGAGTCGCCGAGCAGGGCGGACCACTTCGTGATCCGGCCGTCCACGACGAAAGTGGTCGCGGCCGGCGGATTGATCCACGGCCTGTCGAACGCGATCCATTGCGGATGCTTGAACGCGTCGAGCGGGTCGACGAAGGCGGCGACGGCACGCTGGCGCACCGGTGAAAGGGAAGGGAAATATATCACACCGTGATCAAGGAGCTCCACGCTCCAGTCGTTGTTGGCGGCGGAAAGCCGCAGAGCCGGGAAGACGGAGCCCTGGATCGTCGAGGACGGAAGCCAGTAGTCCACCACGGCGTTCAACGGCGCGGCGGGCCGATCGACGATGGCGATGTGCGTGCTGACGTTGTAGGAAGTGACGTTCAGGATATTTGGGGTTCCGGCGCCGTCGTCCACTAGGATCCACTCTGGCACGGTAGCGACTGTAGCGGGAAACTGCAGTTGGAACGGTGCGGCGTCGCTAAGAATCGTGACCTGGCCCGACGCAGCGGCGGAGGTCCGGAACAGGAGAACCGAACCCACGCCCGCATCACGATCGAGCCAGGTACCGAGGAGAAAAAAGCGCCGGTTTGAGAACTCGTCCCTGCCATCGGCGGGGTTGGCTGCTACGGCGGCAGGCTCCGGTCGTCCCGACACCATCGGTGCGACCGTGTCGCCCGTTACGATGGTGGGGAAGGGCTGCGACGCGGCGAGCGCGGAAAGAAAGTCCGCAGCGGGTGCGTTGCGTGACACGCGTGTGCCGCCAAGCGTGGCGGCGAAGATCTCGCCCTTGTTGTTGCCGGGAAGGATGGCGAGCGAACTTGAGCCCGGCGGATCGGCGATGGTCAGTCCGCCGCGCAGGAGCCCCACCGCCGGATCGAGGGGATAGCGGAACACCGTGTCGGCGATCCCTATCGCAAACGGCAGCCAGGAAATCAGCATCTGCGCACCCGACGCGGAATTGGCGACACCATAGGCCACGAACTGGCCGCCCTCGATATTCGCGCCGAGCACCGCATTGGCCTCGGGGACCGTGAGATCAGAGCCCAGGTTCGCCGGCGTACCCAGGATTGAGTCCTGCGCCGCGAGAAGTGAGGTGTGCGTGCTCCTTGCTGCGACGGCTTCGATGGTTCCACTCGCGCTGCGCTGAATGCCGAAGGGGCGTACGTCCGATGCGACATCGCTCAGCAGTTCCTGCGCCAGAGCTGCGTTGACGTCAACTGAGTAGAGGGTCTGTGCCGGAGTACCTGATAGGACCAGCAGCCTGTTTGCTTCGCGCAGTGGGTCTTCATGGCGAATCTGCGCAATGCCGTCGATGTCGAGGGGCGTGGCCACGGCCTCGAAAACATCCACGGGAGCCCAGGGCGCCGCAGCGACCGTGGCGGGCCGCATCGACAAGCGCTTGTCTCTGAGTGCAACGAGCTTGCGGTCATTGACGACGCTGTCGCGGATCAGTGCAAGACCAAGGATTGGCGTGTCGTCGGCCGAAAGCTTGGCGGGTGCGTCGAGAGTCTTCCAACCACTGAGGGCCGAGAATTGCCAGTTCTCTTGCCAGACATGAACGGTATGATCCATGCCAACCAGGGCGATGTTGAGAACTACGCCGTCCATCCACATCACCGGCGCGAGGTCGGGGTTCAGCGTGACGTTGCCGGCGGGCGTCATCGGATCGCGACCGCTCAACCTCGCCAGCGTGCCGTCTGGATTGCGCCGGAAAAGCTGGAGTGCGCCGCTGGTGTCCACACCGGCAAGCACGAAGCCGAGCGGTCCCGCGTTGATGGCGGACAACGACGTGAATACGGATGCCGCCAGGTCGAATTGCACCCACGCCATCGCGCCCGGCTTCGAGAACGCTTCGGCGCAACCGATATAGACGGTGTCGAACAGGCGCGGCTCGCGGCCGAGCAAATAGAAACGGCTTGTCGGTGCAGGCGTGCTGTTGACGATGGCCTCGGCGGGCGGATGCGTGCTCGGCTCGATAGCTTCAATTTTGGGCTTGTCCTCTTTTGCACGCGCGTTGATGCGCAGCGTGATGCCGTCGATTGTAAGTACCGGCGCGTTGCCGGTCAGATGGGCGGTACGCGCGCGGATCCAGCGGCTTTCCGTGTTTCCTATCTTGACGGGCTCGATGGAGCCCTTCGGCTTGTCCAGCACAAGGGCGCCTAGTCTCGCCACCTTCGGATTGAGCCTCCGCCATTGCGGCACCTCATCGCTGGGGTCGGCGCCGGTGTTGCGAGCGAGCTTGCCCCAGTACTCCCACGTCGCGCCGGCAAGCGCCTCGGCGCCGATGATGTCGAGCGTGGCTTTCGCTTCGACATTGAGCAGATCGGCGTCGCCCAAATAGAGGACGTGGTTCTGCCGATTCCGGGCGCCATCAAAGGGATGGAAAACGTCGACCTTCGTCACCAACGTCCCAGCCGCCAAGCCTTCGTCAGCAGGAACGGGCGGATCGATTGTGGCTAGGTCTCCCTTGGGATCGCGAATGGCGTACTGATTGCCCTGGATCTCAACCAGCATGCCGTCTTCGAGCCCGACACCGGGGTCGACTTGCAGGATGGCAGAGCCTGGCGCGGCGAAATCCTTCAACTGCCACCGCGTCGGCGCGGGTTCCAGTGGATTGAGAGAAGTGAGGCCGGGTGGCGGCAGATACACGGCGTCGTTTGCGGGATCGGCGCCGACGATGAGTTCGAGGCTGCCCGGAACGATCTGGATGTCCGTCTCCGTCTCGAAGGTGACCGTTGCGTCACCCACATCGACCTGCATCTTGATCGGGTGCACGGCGAACACCGGATCGTGCGCCGTCTCGGCGAGCTTGAAAGCGACCGGCATCCGTGCTGGCCGGGCCGCGTCGCCGCGGATTGCCAGCCAGTCGAGGAAGCCGCGCGCGACCTTTGTTCCCACCAGGTCGAGGCGTTCGGCGACCTCCGAATTGAAGCGCGCAGCGATCTCCAGCAGCGCCTCGCCGAAGTCGCGCTCGCCCTCGTCGAGCGCCCAGGACGGAATCCACGAACGGGCTCGTGCCACCAGCTCCTTTTCGAAATCGCCGATGCGGCGGGCATCCAGTCCTGGCGGGCGGGGCAGGGTCATGGCCGGCCACCCTCACGGAAATAGAACGGGAAGACGAGGTTGCCGGTCTGGTTCGTCCTGCGGACCTGGTACTCAAGCTCGATCAGCAATACACCTTCGGTGGTGGCGTCCTCGTCGATGGTAATGCCGAGCACCTCGATGCGCGCCTCGAAGCGGCGCAGCGCATCTTCCACCTCCGACCGGATACGTTGCAGGACCCTGCTGTCGACCGCCTCGAACACGAGCTCGTGGATGCCGCAGCCGAAATCGGCACGCATCACGCGCTCACCGCGCGCAGTTTCGAGGATGATGAGGATCGACTGGCGAATGTCGTCCTCGTACTCGACGCTGGCAACGCGGCCGGTGCGCGGGTCGATGTCCACCGGCATCGCCCATCCCCGTCCCAGGAAGTCCTTGCGCTCTTCCATTGCCGTTATCCGATCAACACCGTGGCGGCGCCGACTGCGATCGCGTTTGGCGCGCCCGCTTCGACCACGAGATCGCCCTGACGCGCCGCCGGGAAACCGGCGATCATCACTGTCGTGCTTCCCACAGCAACTACGCCGCCGACATGCGGCTTCAGGCCATCCACCAGCGGGCAGGCATGCGTATCCACGCCGGCGCGCCAGGCAGGCATTCCGCCGATCAGCACGGTCGGCGCGCCGGGTCCGGGGCCGAGCGGGGTCCCGTGGCTCGTGGTATCGCCTAGACGTGCAGCCGGCTGTCCCATATCGTCCTCAGTTGATGTTCACTACCGAGCCGCGGATGCCGAGGGTCCCGCTGGCATTCAGATTGAGAGTCCCCGTCGCCTCGATGCTGATGGACGCTGCCTTGATGGAGAGCTTACCCTTGGCCACGATCGTGATTGCGCCCGAATTGCTGTCGATCTTGAAGCTGTTTCCATTCTCATCCTCGAGAAGAATGCCGTTGTCGTCGAACAGTACACGGCGACCTTTCTGGTGTTTGAGCTCGACTGCGCCTTTCGAGCCGTCGTCGAACAGCAAAAAGTGCTTCTTGCGTGATTGAAGAATGCGTTTGTCGTTCTTGCCGTCCGAGTTCGCGAAGGGAGGCTTGTCCTTGCCGTTCCAATGCGATCCGAGGACGCACGGGAAGCGCAAATCCTCACGTTCGAAACCAACCAGCACCTCGTCGCCGATTTCGGGAATCAGCACGAGGCCGCGATCGTCACCTGCCATCGGCATGGCAAGTCGCGCCCAATAGCTTTCAGTGGGCTTCTCGTGCCAGGGATAGCGGACCTTGACGCGGCAGAGCCCCTCGGGGTCCTTGTTCTGCGTAACGACCGCGATGGCGAGACCCTTCACGAGCCCGCCGGACTCGACTTCCGTCTCGCGCTGCGATGCGACCGCCATCAGGCTCATAGCGCAGTCTCCTTCACCTTGAACCGCGTGCGATAGCCATTGCTGTCGACCTTATGCGTGGCTTCCTGCACGTAATACGTCTTCGAAAACGGCGCGCCGAGACCGTCGAGCTGCACGTTGCGGTCCGGCCGGATCTCCGGCAGACCGATGGATTCCGCTTCGCCTGTCAGGAATCGCTTGGCGCGCTCGTTGAGGGCGGCGGCGGCGCGCTTGTCGGCCTCGGCCTGCGTGAACACCGGCTGACGCAGGCGAAGCACGGGCTGCTTTGAAGGGTCCTTCACGAAGCTCTTGAGGCTTTCGCCTGGGCTTTTGCTCTTCGCGTCCTTGCCGGATTCCTCGCCCGCCCGGGCTGTCCCCTTGATCACCTGCTTCTTTTTGGGATCCCAACCGTAGACCTCGACGAGGGAAACCTGGCCCGCCAGATTGGCCTCGGGCTTGAAGGTGAGAAGGCCCTCGCCCCAGGCGAGCCGCACGACCGCGGTGGCGGTGTCGTTGGGCTTGCGGAACTGCAACGTCTTGTGCTCGTCGACGAACAGCTCGAAGAAGTTGCGATCGGCGAGCTTCTTGAGGAACTCGAAATCGCTCTCCTGGTTCTGCTCGATCTGCGGATGACGTTCCTTGGTGTTGTCGATCCTGGTATCGAGATTGTGGAAGCTCGCGATCTCATGCGCCGCATCGCTGTCGAAAGCCTTGGTCCAGGTGCGCGAATTCTTGCCGGTGGTGAGCGGGAAGGCGTGGTCGTAGCCGGCGATCGCTAGTTCCGGTGAGCCGGTCTCGGGGAAATTGGTGGTGATCTCCGTAATCACGCCGGACGCCATCAGCGGTACTGACTTGGCGTCGCCGTAGCCCATGCAGATCTCGACGTCGGCGCCGAATCTGAGCAGGTCAAGCACCTTCTGGCCGCGGCCTGTCTGGAAAACGCGATCTTTGAAGTTGTAGGAGTTCACGACCGTGAATGAGAACCGCGCCGAGGCGCCGAGCACGAGGTTGACCTCGACCTGACTAACCGCGAGTCGGAGGTCGCGGATCAATTCCTGGCGCCCAACGCGCACGGAGAACGCCGGCACATAGAAATTGCCGTATCTTTCAGAGAGCGTTGCCAGTTCCATCGGGGTTCTCTATCGGCGGCACCTTGAGCCAGTCGCCCGGCGCAATCTGTCGCGGGTCATCGAGGTCGTTTGCTTCTGCGATGCGCACCCATTCATGGGCGTCGCCGTATTCCTTCGCTGCAATCATCCATATCGCGTCGCGACCCACGACGACGCGCCGTTTCGTCTTGTCGGACGACTCACGGCGCGGCTCGCGAAGCTGCTGGCTGAGGGTGCGGTATTCCTTGAAGCTCACCGACAGCGTTGCGCGCGCGGGCGTGCCGTCGGGATGGAACTTCGTCACCTTGCGGCCCAGCTTCTCGATCACCGCAGAGAATTCCAGCGGTCCCCAGTTGAAGCGTACCGGCGAAGGCGCGTGCAGATCGCGGTCGATCTCGAGCAGCTTGGAGATGGCCTTCAGCCGCTTGGCGACCGGCTCCTTCTCCTTCTGGCGCAGCGAGGTAGGGCCGTCCGCATCGGTAAGATCGTCGAGAAACAGCTCCATGCTGAGCGCATCGCATTCTCCGTTGACGAACTGGATGATCGGCGAACCAAGGCCGGGAATCACCGTAGCCTTGTACGAATTGGCGCGGTCGAAGCTGTACTCGGTCGGATTAAAGAGGACGGTGATGACCTTGTCCTTGTCCGCCCCATCCAGGACGGTGATGGTCGCCTTCTCGAGTTGAGGCTTTGCCATGACGCTTCACACTCCTCTTCGCTCGCGCTCGATGCGGATGTGACGTTCCACGCGGCGGATGACGTCTTCGGCGAGGCGGTCGACCGTGGCACTATCGAGGACGAGCGGGCGCGCAGAGGCGGCGGACTGCGTCTGCCAGACAGTCGGGGACGGCGGATTGGAATACACTGCGTCGGTCCGTGAGACTGAGTTGCGCATGGCGGTCCCGCCGGCCCGTTCCGGTCCGGCCTCGGGACTGCTCCGCTCGGGCTTTCGCCAGACGAGTTCCGGCGTGCGGATCGCCGGAAGTTGCACGCGGGCTTCCGGTTCGGACGTGGCGCCGACAAACGTCCTGCGGCGCGCGGGCGCAATCGCCAGCGGCACCGGTGCGATCGGCCGGGGCGATGACGGGCAGGGACCGCGGGCCTCCATTGCCGTGCGCGACAGTGTACGCATCCCTGTTTTCTGGTGGAGTTCGAGACCGGTGACGGTGGTGCGTTCCGTGCGGCGGGACGAGAGGTGCAAGGTCGACTGGCGCAGCACCATCCGGTGATGTGAACGCTCGCGCCGCACGAGGATTCGTTGAACTGACGACGCGTGTGAACGATCTGGGAGGGACGGCACGGGTACGGACGGCTTGGCCGGACGATCCTGAGCCAGCCGCATCGAACGGAGCATCATCGCGGAACGAGGGATGGAGGGCACCTTCTCTCGCTTTTGGCGAACGGAAGTGGCCGACACCGAAAAATGCATATGGAACTGCGCGAGCCAGGATTGCGCCACAAACGGCGCGCCGCCTCGAAGAATTTGCGCTCTTGGTGCGGCCCGCTTATGTCGCCAGCGCAGTGCAACGGGAAGCCATGGTCGCGCAGATCTTCCACGACGGACTGACCGGCGCAGGAAGTTCTTCGCAGCGATGCGGGCGGTGACCTTCATGTAGCTTTCCTCAGTCCGTGATGGGCGAGTTCGAGGCTCTCCATGATCACCTGCGAGGCCGCGGCATCGAGATCGGCGGCGGCCCATTTGACGGGCATCGCCCAGTCGAGCTGCCAGGCCCACGCTTTTTCACCGTGCTCGTTCTGCAAACGGATCCAGATGTTCTTGCGTTGCACGTCGCCTTCGGAGGCCGCCAGCGCCCAATTCCAGAGGTCGTCCAGCGCCAGACCGCGCTCGAGTACGACAGAGGGGTAGCTCACCTGCGTGAAGAGCTTGTGCTCGTACTCGTTGACGCCGCCCTCACGAAAGGATTCATGCTTGATCTCGCGTTGCAGGCCCTTTACGCGCGCGAAACCGCCGCTTACGAGTCCTTCGATCTCGACGAGAAAGCGAAACCCACGCAGCGGATCCTTCCTGGCCATTGTTCCTCACACATCGAATGGGTTAGGCGGTGCGCCGTCGAACTTGCGGTTCATGTTGGAAATCTCCCGGCACCACCGGCGCCGCTCAAGGTGATCGAGCCGCATGAGGTCGCTGTGAGACCAGTGAAGGTGGTAGGCGATGAAGGCCATTTCCTCGTACAGCGACTTCACGGGATAGGCCCTCATGCTTCCCCCAGCGCGGTCATCCTCGCGAAGCCGTTGCCGTTCGATGCCGCGACCAGCCCCTCGCTGTCTTCGCCGGCATTGAACTTCTCGTAGAGGCGCTGGAGATAAGCGAGGTCGGAGGCGTAGAGCCCCTCGATCACGCCGGCGTGGATGTCCTTGAGCGTACCGAGCCGAACGACGACGCGCGCCAGCACGATGACGGTGAGATACGCTTCGTTCTGCTGCACGCGCGGATCGCGTAGCGGAAGGATCTCGTCCGCTGCGGTGGCCAATCGCATGACGCCGTGTCGATGCAGCGTTCCCTGCTCGTCTACGTAGCCCTTCGGCAGTTCGAAATCGACCTCGGTCTGGAAACTTGGATGCGCATTCATGCGGTGCTTCCTTCTACTTCACGCGCTCGATCCCCTCGTTGGCGAGCTCGAGCAGCTCGATCATCACTTCGTTGCCCTTGCCGTTGAGATCGCTCGGGTCGTATTTGACCGGCCACGCATCGGTGATCACGAAGCGGGCGGTTTCGGTCTTGCCGCTTTCGTCGAGCACCCGGATGGCGATGTTGCGTCGCCGTTCGCCGATGAGGCCGCTCGATACGTCGTTGTGCCACTTGAACAGCTCGAGCGCGTTGGCATCGCTCGTCATGCCCGCCTTGAGTGTGATGTTGCCGTATTTCGTCAGGCCCGAAAGCTTGCGAACGTGGGGCGGGTCGGTGCCCTCTCGATAATCGACCGCCTCGATCGTTGATTCAGCGATCATCACCTCGCTGAAACCGGCGCGAGTGATGTTGTCGATCTCGAGTTGGAAGCGGAAGTTCCGGATCGGATCAATGCGTGCTGCCATAATCCGCCTCCTATCGCTGCGCTTCGGCAGTGTTCTGGAAGATGCGGAAGATCACGAATTCCGCGGGCCGTACCGGAGCGATCCCGATCTCGCAAATAAGCCGGCCATTCAAAATATCGTCGGCGGACATGACGGTCTCGTTGCAGGTGATGAAGAAGGCCTGCTCCTCCGTTCGTCCGTAGAGCGCACCGAGCCGCCATTGAGCGCGCAGGAAAATCCGGATCGTGTCGGTTACCCTGGCCCACAGTCGCGGATCGTTCGGCTCGAAGACGACCCATTGCGTGCCTTCGTAGATCGAACGTTCCAGGAAAATGAAAAGCCTCCGTACACTGATGTACTTCCACAGCGCATCGGAGGTGATGTTGCGCGCGCCCCAGACAAGGATGCCGCGACTGGGGAAGCGCCGGATCACGTTCACGCCCTGCGGATTAAGGACGTCCTGCATGCTGTCGCTGATGTCGAATTCGAGGTCGAGAGCGCCTCGCAGCGTCTCATTGGCCGGAGATTTGAATACGCCGCGCTCGGAATCCACGCGGGAGTAGACCCCGAGCGTATGGCCGCCAGGCGGAATCAGCTTGCGCGCGCCGGTGACGGGATCGGCGGCCCAGATCCACGGATAATAAAAGGCGGCGTGGTCCGTGTTGTTAATGTTGCGCGGGTTAAGGCTGGCCGCGGAGAGATCATTCTGCCCTTTGGGGCAGTCGACGACCGCGAAGCGAAAGCGAAGGGTCTCGCAATGCGTAATGATTGCCTGGGCGATGTCGGTCGAAACCGCGGGGGAATAGACCAGGGCTACGTCACGGTAGGGGTCGAGTGTGAGTGCGGTGAGCCCCTGCGAGTTGCTGCCTACGTAGTCGGCGACGGTGAGCGCAGCCGGGTCATCCGCGCCGGCGTCGGTTAGCCCCTTTGCCTCGTTGGGCGGAAGCGTGGTCGGCGCCACGCCGGCGTTGCGGACGAGGATGCCGAGCGCGGAGCTGTCCGCCCCCTGGTTGAAGTCGCCCTTGCCAAGGTCGATGAAGGGGAAGCGCTTGGCAACGTAATCGGGAGAACTTTCGTTGAGCACCAGGTCGTTGAAGTCTTCAGTGATGGTCGGGCGTGGGAGGTTCGTCACGTTCGCCGGATCGAACGGATCAAAGATGGCAAAGCCCGGTGGCACACTAGCCCAGTAAGCGAGACGGATGCGGAATCCGATGGGCTTCAGAGCGCCTGCTGCATCGGGCGCCTGTGTCGAGCTGGGATCAATTCGTGCGAAGATGCGCTTACCCCAGCTACCGGGCCCGGCTGCGCGCACGAAGAAATCACCGAACGTGGCCTGTGCCGAGGTCGCGGCCTTGCCGACGATACGACAGATGTAGACGCGTTTGCCGCCGTTCTCGAAGAAGCCGTTGACGGCGTGGGGCAGGTACTTGTCCTGTCCGAAGACGCTGCCGAACCAGCGCTGGTATTCCTTGTAACTCGTGGCCAGGCGGGGCTTGGTGGGGCCGCGCTCGGCCTCGCCGAGGAACGCCGCGGTGCTTGTCGGCACGCCCTCGATGGGGCGTGGACCGCGCTCGATCTCTTCGATGTATACGCCGGGGTGCAGATATTCTGGCATGGCAGTCTCTCTCGGCTAGGCTGTCGTCTGGGAGGATTTCTGAGGCGGCGAACCGCACGGGGCGCAGCCGTCCTTCTTGGTGTATTTCTTGCAGTCGATCGGATTGACGACGCTGGCCTTGTAGTCCGCAGCCACGGTATTCTTCTTGGTATCTATGATGCTCTGTGCGCGCGCGATGTCGGCCTGCGTCTTGGCGAGATCGGACTCGGCCTTGGCGAGGTGGTCCTTGGCCGGCATGTAGCGTTCCTGGACAATGCAACAGATGATGTCCATCAGCTTGCCGGGATCGATGATGTAGGGCAGATAACCCACGAGAACTTGGCGGACGGTTGGCTTTGCAAGATCCGGCCCGCAGCAGTCGTCGGGCTCATGGGGCTCGTCGCAGGCGCAGAACGTCCAGTATTTGGAATCGATGCCGGTCGCCGCCTCGCGCGGCTTGATCGCCAGATGCGCGGGAATGAGCCGCATGAAAACATCGTAGATCGCCGTGACGGAGTCCGTTCCGAGAATCTTCGCGGTGTCGGCCACCAGCTTGGCGTTGGCGGCGAGGACGCCATCGATCGTCTTAGCCGGATTGTCCCATGCCGCCAGGATGGCCTTGATGCGCTCGTAGAGCTCTTTCTTGGCGTCGCGATTGCGTGTCTGCCAGTATTCCAGGTCGCGGAGGGAGTAGACCTCGCCGATCAGCGTACCGTCGCCGTTCAGTGTCAGGTCGGCATTGCGGATGGTGTAGAGTAGTGGACAGATCTCGCACTCGATCACGCACCACCAACAGGGCACGGTGCAGACGAGCTTGGCAATCAGGTCGACGATTGCCTCATCGTCTTTCTTCCAGCGTGTCAGGAAATCCGTGTACTTGTCCTTGGTGTAGTCCAGGCGGGAGGCCGCGGCCTTCTTGGAGAGGTCCTCCAATTCGGTCTTGAAGGCCTGCGCGCGCGCGGCGTCCATGATCTGCTTGGTCTGGACGTCGATCAGCTTGTCGAGGCAGCCCTCGTCCGGCCCGGGCTTCGAAGGACAGCAACACGGCTGTTCGCACGGTTTGAGCGGCGGCAGAGTAGGTGTCTCCGGCCCGCAGGGCAGCGGCTCGCATTTGTTCTCGCAGGGCGGCGTCCCCGGCGTCGGCTTCGGAGTTTCCTGAGGGGGGCAAGGCTGCTGCGTCGGTTCATGGCTCATGCATCTGTCTCCTATCTCCGGGCTCAGGGCGTGAGTTCGTTCCACGCGAACGGGTGCTGCCCTGCGGTGATGCGGCCCAGCTCGAGCGAGAATTGCGCGCTGCTGCGCAGCACGCCCTCGCGGCGAACGTTCAGCCGTGCAATGACGGCACCACCGGCATCGACTTTGGGGACCTGGGCGGGGGAAAAGCGCAGGAGCGCAGCGAACGCGCCATTTGTGTCGCTATGCGAATGAGTCGGAGCGTCGACCCAGCGCGTTCCTGGCGCGTTGTCATCCATCCATTGCAGCCAGACTTCGCCGTCGACGACGGGCCTGGGCGTGCCGAACAAGCTCTCGATCAGGCTGCCGCGCATCGCCGTGACGCCGAGCGGGAAGGCATAGCCGTAGCGCGGGGCGAGTTCGACGCGCACGCTGCGCGCGGGCGGCACGGGTGCGGGAACGCTGATGCTTTCATATTGGGTGCCGGTGGCGTCGATCACGACGCTCTGCGGCAGGCCGCCGTCTTCCTCCAGCCACACATAGGACCCGCCCCAGTTGAGGATGGGACCATTGCGCAGGCCCGTTGCGCTGACGCTGATGTCGCTCGTAACAGGCGCAAGCGTCACGGCATCGGTGATATCCGCCGCGAACAGGCTGCGGCGCGCGTACCCTTGCTCCAAGCGTGCGGCGAACGTCCTAGACATTCATGACCTCCCCGACGCTGGGCCCGCCGCGCAGTCCATCCTGAAGGACGCGCGCGGCCGGCGTTGCCGGTTGCGGCGGATCGATCCAGACCGGGCTCGCGACGTAGCCGACAGAAGTGCGGTAATTCGTCGTCGGAAACAGCGTCCAGATGCGACTGGTCTCCTCGGTTGATAACGGCTCGAAGGAGACGTTGATCGTTTCGTGGCTGACGGCCGGCCCTGATAGCTCCGTCTCGAGGTTCAAAGCGCGCATCGCGACACCGAGCGTCTTCAGCAGGGGTTCTTCGCCGGACCCGGGCCGAGTCCCGACCGTAACGAGGTAGTGCAGTTCGAGCGGCAGAGAATTCGTGAAAACGAGGACAGGTGGAGGAGGGTTGTCCGAGGGCACGAGATGGTCGCGGTTGCGCAGACTTGCGTTGAGCGCAATGCGGTAGAGGAAGATGATCAGAGATGCGCCTTGCGCGTCGGGATCGTCGAGTGGACCGATAAACACCGCGCCGGGATCGCCGGCGTCCGTCAGCGCTTGCTGAAGCCGTAGCCTGAGCGCCTGGGTGACGCGGAAGATTGCATCGGCGCTCATGCAGCCCTCCTTCTTTCCTCGATCTCAACCGGCGGAAGACCGAGCTTGGCAAACTCGGCGCGACAAGCGTGAGCGACATGCGCGAGGGTGATCCTGGTCCCCGCCGCGGCCGCGACGAAGGCGGCCCGTAGCGTGATCTGGCGGACGTGGCCGCCCGTGAGCTCGATCCTGCGCGCCAGTTGACGGAATGTGAGATCGTCGAGCTCGTGGGATTCGGCAGGCAGGCAACGACGCCAGATTTCCTCGCGCGCGGCCACATCGGGCTTTGGAAAATCGATGATGAAACGCAGGCGCCGGAGAAATGCGGTATCCACGTTCTGGCGCAAGTTTGTCGTCAGTATCGCGAGGCCCTCGAAAGCCTCCATGCGCTGCAAGAGATAGGCGACCTCGATGTTCGCATAGCGATCGTGCGCATCGTTGACCTCGCTGCGCTTGCCGAGCAGGGCCTCGGCTTCGTCGATGAGCAGAGCCGCACCCGAAGCTTCTGCGGCGTGAAATACCTCGTCTAGGTGCTTCTCGGTATCGCCGATGAACTTCGACATTACCCGCGAAAGATCCACGTGCAGGATCTCCACGCCGAGCTTCTGTGCCACCGCGAGCGCGGCCATCGTCTTTCCCGTCCCGCTCGGGCCGTGAAACAGGGCGGTCACGCCGCGACCGTAGGGAAGCTGGGCGCGAAAGTTCCAACCATCGAGCACTTTGGTAGAGAAGCGGACGTTATCTACGACCTCTTCCAGCTGACGTTTGCGGTCGGTGGGAAGGACGACGTCGTCAAGCTTGAACATTGGCTCGATGCGCCGCGCGAGATTGGACGAGCCGTCGGCGATGACCCGCCGTAAGGATGCGAGGAAATGATCCTGTCTGGTTTCGCCAGAGGCAGGCAGGCTGCTCTGTGCAATCCGCGCGGCGCGCTCGAGGTTGTCGATCTGGAAGGGATAGCGGGCCGCAAGCGAATCTGCAGCGTCGCTCGACAGCGGTGCATCAGCCTTCACGGCTGCGGCGTGCAGCGCGGCAACGCGGACGCTCGCAGGAACGTCCTCGCGTTCGATCGTGTACGTCGAAGGGCTGAGCAGATGCACGACACGTGCAACGTCGGTCGCGATGACGGCGGCGGGCGTGCCAGTCTTGCCTATTGTACCAAGAAACATGCGCGCAGCTTCGTCAATGTCTCGCGCTTCCGCGCTCGCGTCGATTACCAGCAAATCGCCCGAGAGGCGGGCCAAGCGCGCGAGACGGATCGCCGTCTCTTCTATCTCGATCGCATTGAGGCCTCGAACGCCTGCAAGATCGGTGCGAACCGGATTCTGGCCGCCAGCCGCCGCCCCCAACTCGATCAGCGCTTTCCAGGTCGCGGGATGGTTGCATGCGAGCACGCGCCAAGGTGACTCGGCAAAAGCCTTCAAGGCTGCAATGAGTTTGATGGCGTGCGTTCGCTCCGGCTCAATCAGAGCTGCGCCAAGCCAGGCGCAGGTGTGAAGAACGCTTCGCACCCGAGGGTCTGCCCGCAGTGCATTGTCCTCACCTAGAAGCCAACCTCGAAGCGGCGGATCGAGACGAAGTGGCTCGTCCCCGTGCGGTACGCCGCAATCAAACACGCGCCACTTTGCCAATCGTCCCGAGGTCGCAAGCCGACTGCGGACTTCCGTGGGTTCTCCGAGCAACTCCGCGAATAGGGCAAGAGTACCGCAGCGCCGCGTCAGGTCGTCCATGAGAAGACCGATCCAACGTTGGTAACGGGCGTCGAGTTCGGGCGCCAACGACAGCAAGACGACGCGGAATTCCAGCGGATTGAGTCCCAACGCAACCACAAGGTGGGCGAGCGGGTCGGTCTGCGGATCGGTCTTTGCGAGCACCTGCGACAATGCCTCGTCGGCGGTCCCGAAGTCTTCGATGAGCGTCGTGCATGGGCCGCGTGGGTCCAGGAAATCTGCCACTGCCGCCGTCGTCATCGTAATGCTGGTCTGATCCGATCTGCTGTCTAGGAGTCTTCCGGCCGCTTTCCGCAATAGAGCATGGATCCAAAAGATTGCCGCAGTCAGCAGCGGTCGTTCTTTGAGCACGTTTTTCCCGCGGTCGGAGTCCAGAGGAGCCAGACGTGGCAGCTGAAGGCGCGATATCCTTTCGCTCGGAGAAAGTCCGGCGCTATTGACGAGATTGCGTACGGCAGTAAAGAGTGGCTCAAGTCCTGGATCACGCACAGCGATGCGGACGAGGTCGTCAACGATGTCGACCCCGAGCGCCACAAGATCCTTGCGCCGGTCCACCCAGTAGGTGACGATTTGTTCAGTCTCGCCGGGCTGACCGACCACAACAAGCGCACAAGGCTCGGAGGCGGGTATGACAGCCAGGGCGCTATCGATCTCATTGGTCTGCACTACGCGGCTACTCACCAAGACCATGTCGACATTGTGGTTCACCGCGGCGGACACCAACTCCGCCTTCATGTCGGGAGACGTTACTGCCACTAGGACATGGATAGGTGACACGCGCGCCTCGACTCCTATGGAGTAGGAGTTATCGCAGATGTGAAAGGCGGTGCCGATGCATCCTGCGGGATCAGTTTGGATGGAACGAGAGCGATCGACCGTGCCGGATCGATTGAACGATCTGGCGCGAGTTCTTGCATCGATCGTTTATAGATCAAAGTGTTGACAACTATAGATTGTGAATTGTGGTCCGTGCCTTTCATTTCCGCAGTCGGGCCGGCTTACTTATTGCCTTTTGCCAGCGATGCGCTAAAGTTGACGTCTGTCTTATGGTCTCTCGAAGGTGGTTTAGCTCGACGGGCGCGCTGCTCGTCCATTTCTTCGTCGTTATGGTTTTCTGGGCTAAGTCTCTGAGGTGAAAGCCCACACCGTGGTTGAAGCGGATGCTTACCAACCATGAACATGTCGAATAGATCTTAGTTCCGGTCTTCATTTAATTGGAGGCTCGATGAGACTCATAGCCGTAACGCCCACGCGATTGCTCGGCGATGGTCTGGTGGCGTGCTTCCGTCGTCACCCTTCGATCAGCCCTCCCACGACGGTGCGCGACCTCAGTCAACTACGACGAGAACTGCAGTCCGCACCCGCGGATGTCGTGCTGATCGACGTCACACAAGGCATTGATCTCGATGAGGTCCGTGCGATTGCATTGGAGCACCAAGAAATTTCGTTCGTTGCCCTGGGCCTTCAGGAGCAGCGCCAGGACGTCATCCGCTGCGGGCGCGCAGGGTTCAGTGGTTACGTTTCACGTCACGCTTCTATCGACGAATTGTGCCGGGCGCTGTCCGACGCAGTAGCTGGGAGGTTGACTTGCAGCGCTGAAATATCGGGTGGGCTTCTTCGCGCTTTGTTTCGCAGAGAGACTAACTCGCACTCTGAGGAGATGAAAGACGCACTCACGCGCCGCGAAGGCGAAGTGTTGGTCTTGATCGGACGGGGTCTCTCGAACAAGGAAATCGCGCGCGAGCTCGAGCTCAGCCTCTCAACGGTCAAGCACCACGTTCACCATGTCCTCACGAAGCTGCAACTACCCCGGCGTGCGCAGGCCATGCGCCGCGTTCGCGAAGCGCCATGGATTGCCTCCCTATCTTTAAGAGATCGCGGCTAATCGTATGGGACCAAGTCACCGTGCTGGTGAATGGGAACTGGAGGCTACCTCGGCGTGCTATGCTTTGGGATGTTTTACCGAACTCAAGGGGGGCGTATCAATCGAAGGCGATTAGGCGGCTGTTGGCGATGGCGACGCGGTGGGTTTAGCGCGACAGATAGGCCAGCACGGCCTCAGGACCGCCGAGCGGACGCTTGGGCTTGAATAAACCTTAGGCCTCACGCTACAGTAGAGAATTGCTAACTTTGGTTGCATTGCGACTTCGCGGTCAGGAGTCCAAAGATGCTTACAGATGATGTAATTTGGCAAATTCTTGACGAATTGACAGATCAGTTCGGCGCGTCAGACGACTTTGTATTTGCACAACATGCTGCCCACGAAGCCGACGATACGTTTGTCATAAGGTTTGCATCGGATAGTCAGAATAGCTCGATCACGTTCAAGCATAAGATCCGTGATCCTGTGGCCGACGTCGCGCTAAAGATCGAATACGGCCCGAGGATAGTGCTCCATGGATACCCAATCGATGGAGATCCAAATGATCCACTTGGAAATGAGTTGCCGATGGCAAAACCGACAGGTTCTCCCTACATTGGTGGAGATCCGGTCACAAACCCCGATAGCAATCAATGGGGCACGCTGGGATTGCCGGCTAAGGCAATAATGATATCGAACGGGCGTCATACTTGCGCGGTCGACTATAGTTTCCTTTCGAACAATCATGTAATCGCCATGAACGATGGCGCGAAGATCGGCTCTACAATTTCTTGGGTACTTAGTCTCAATCCATTCGTCCGAGGGGAGAGCATTGGCACGTTGGCATGCTTCATTCCAATTGCAAGTCAACCTCTGACGGATGCCGCGCTGGCAAATCTTACAGCGCCAAACGTTGCGTGGGCGCAGTTGCAAGGACTCGGCAAAGTCTCTGGCGTGATTCGACGACCGAGAACCCGTGAAAAGATCTATAAGGCGGGGGCTCGAACTGGGACGAGTTCCGGTGACTTCATGGGCTATGCGAACATCTACGTTGGTGGACGTCTGTACCGCGGGGTTGGTGCTACCTCGAGGCGCTTCGGCTGCGCAGGGGACTCTGGAAGTGTTGTCGTTTCAGGAGGCAGCAATCCGGACTTACTAGGTCTTTATTTCGCTGGCGAGGCAGTGCCCTGCATGCAGGGCGGCGGACCAACTGGATACTTTATTCCTCTACACCCTGACTCGGCCATCTTAGACGCGCTTCGCGACCAAGTAATTCACTGGAGCGAGGATGGAAGGAAGCTCGGCGGCGGCTCAGCTCTTGAATATTACGCGGGCAGTTCAATCGTGAGGGTCATGATCCCTTACACGAACGGCGTGCTTACCGCCTTTGCGAGGGGATCTGGCGACCACGTGGTCCATTGGAGCCCCGACGGCAAGAAACTTGGCGGTGGCTCAGCGGTCGACTACTACGCGGGCAGCTCGGCCGTGACTGCAATGATTCCTTACATGAACGGGGTGCTAACTGCCTTCGCGCGCGGGCCCCGCGACCACGTGGTCCATTGGAGCCCCGATGGAAAGAACCTAGGCGGTGGCTCAGCGGTCGACTACTACGCTGGCAGCTCGGCCGTGACTGCGATGATTCCTTACATGAACGGGGTGCTAACTGCCTTCGCGCGCGGGCCCCGCGACCACGTGGTCCATTGGAGCCCCGATGGAAAGAACCTAGGCGGTGGCTCAGCTGTCGACTACTACGCGGGCAGCTCGGCCGTAACCGCCATGATCCCATACATGAATGGGGTTCTGACTGCCTTTGCGAGGGGGCGCGGGGACCACGTGGTCCATTGGAGCCCCGATGGAAAGAACCTAGGCGGTGGCTCAGCCGTCGACTACTACGCGGGCAGCTCGGCCGTGACTGCGATGATCCCATACATGAATGGGGTGCTGACTGCCTTTGCGAGGGAATCTGGCGATCACGTGGTCCATTGGAGCCCCAACGGAAAGAATCTGGGCGGGGGTTCACCGGACGACTTCTACCGCGGTAGCTCACGCGTAATGGCAATGTGCCCTTACAGAAACGGCGTGCTGACTGCCTTCAGCAATTAGGCGCAGTAACACCGTTAGGTGACGGCCTATTTGCATGATCGAACGTTTGCCGCATATGCAATCTGGTCGTCTCACGACAAGTGCCAGAGATTACAGCAAGAAAACGTATCGTGTTGCGTTTATGTTGCTCCCAACGATTAGCCGGTGCGCCTCCTTTGGTTCGCGATGCACCGAAGGATCATCGGCAAGGGGCCATTGGAACGGTGGGCTGAGCAAAGCAAAAAAGCGCGAAGAGGAGACGATTTTCGTCTTTGAACCAATAGCGTCGGCGTGCCGACTATGGCGTAGGATGGCGCTAATAACCGTGCAGGGGGATCTTCGATGAACGGGCTTTCCAGATGCTTGGCGGCGGTCCTGGCTGTGACAATAGCAGCCATTCTTGTCGCTTGGGTGTCGCCCGCACGCGCTGACAAACGCGTCGCGCTGGTAGTTGGCAACGACGACTACCAGAACATACCGAAGCTGCTGTAGGCCGTAAATGACGCCCGCACTATGCGCGACACACTCCGGCAGCTTGGCTTCACGGTAATGATCGCGGAAAATCAGAACCGACAGGCGTTCAGTCAGACCCTACTAGCCTTCGAGAAGTCGGTCGATGTCGGCGATACCGCATTCTTCTTCTTCGCGGGGCACGGCTTTGAAATTGACGGACAGAACTTCTTGCTGCCAACCGATGTGCCGGCCGCGCGTGAAGGCCAAGAAGAGCTGGTCCGCGACGCCTCCGTTCTTGCCGACCATATCATCGAACGGTTGCACAAAAGGAAAGTCCGGACTTCGATCCTGGTTTTCGATGCCTGCCGTAACAATCCGTTCGAGCGCGGAGGCATCCGCGCGGGCGCCGGTGGCGGTGGTCTCGCGCCGATGACACAATTGCCCGAAGGCGTATTTTCGATGTTCTCGGCGGCCCGCGCTTGAAGGCGCTGCTGTCAAGGCGCATAAGCTGACGTTGTAGCCGAACGACCTGTGTCGACCAGGCTGCTGAGGTTATGAGGCCGGGACTCGTCTACAGGCCTCACCTTACCTTAGGCGCCCGCAGCGCTCGTCCGGCGTCTGCTGCACAGGAAAAATGATGCCACACGGCGACAAGCTCCAAATCTCGAAGCGCGCAGCTTGGCTCGTCATTGCCGTCCTGCTTGCCGTAGGGGTGATGATCGGACGCGGCTCATCGCCCTCGCAGTCCGATGCGCCGCGTGGCGAACCTCTCACGGTGACCGAGAACGACATGGCCTGCTTGGACAAGGAATTCGTTCGGGCGGCAGCAAAGCGCTCTTTTCGATGGCAGCAAAAAGATGGGCGGGTGAGCCTGCCCTACACCAGACCTTTTTATGATGTGAACAAGGACCGCTTCTTCGATTACGAAGAGAACAAGGCCTGCATTCGGCTCATCGAGTTTTCCCCTTACGGCATCGAGAACGACTACGTTACGTTGAGCGTGCCGGCGAAGGTGACGATCGTCGAGCGTGATGGCGATATTGCTTGCGTCGACGGCACGCCGTCAAAAGGTAAATGCTACTGGATGATCTTACGGCCGCCCTCCGAGCGGGCGGGCCCGAAGCCTAAGAATTAAGCTCCCGATATGGCGTTCATTGAACGGCGCGCCAGTCGCGCCGCACAGTCGGCGATCGGTGGCTTAAGGCTGGTCGCAGGCCAGCAGGCGAGCGCGCATCACTTGTTGCGGATCAGGTCAAGCACGCCGTTGGGCGGACCTTCATCCGCAGTTTGCGGTGGTATAGGTCGAAAGAGTGCGTTCAAAATGATCGCGCGATCTTGGTCCGACGCAGGGTGCTTGTCGTCCTGAAGCAGTCCCATGTACGTGAGGGCGAGCGAACGCCTATGTGCCGCGTCGTCGGCTAGATTCAGGTTCTGGATAAAAATGCGACTGACATTCTTCAGTAGCCAAGCGTACAAGAGCGCCGGCACGGAAATTGTTGCCAGTCCAGCGAGCGAGAAGGTACCATTCGTTCCAACGGTCAGGTCATGAACGTTCTTCGCGATGGTGGGCCAGAAATACACTGACAGCGCGACTGGCAAAACAACTAGAACGGCGAAGAAGCCGAGCCACCAACCCCAGGCCTTGGTCTTATTCTCAGCAATTTTCTGCCAAGTCAGCGCCGGTTCATCGAGCGTGAGCTTGGTTCGATACAGCTGCTCAAGATGATCGAACACCTCTGTCTTCTGCCGAATGAACTCCTGAAGCTGCTGCTTGGAGTCTTCGCTCGCTTCGGCCGCTTTCGATGCGCGGTCTAATGCATCTGCGGCCGTAACTAGATCACCGTAAGCGTTCGTGATTGGATTCGCGGCGAAGGCTGCACGAAAAGCTGGAAGTATTTGATCGGCTTGTCCCCCCGTCCACGCGGCGCAAAGAATGTAGGTCATCCAGCGGGCTTGCTGTTGTGCCGCGCTGTCGCTTGTTTCGAACAAACGTGCGATCTCGCGTCCGAGAGAGCTTTGCGCAACTAGTATGCGCAAGGCTTTCGCATCGGCCACATACTGTTCGAACGTGTCGAAAGTTCCGCTTTTGATGTCTCGGCCCAGCCGCTCGAACGTGCGATTCACCCGCTCGAGTATCTGCACCGTGCCGTGATTGACGTTTGCTATAACGAGGTTTGCGTTGAGGTGGGCCGCTTGCTTACTGAAAAATGCCGATTCGCTTCGCAGGAACTTGTCGATCTCTTCAGCATCGGCAAAGGTCTGAATGAGGCCTTGGCTTGGGATTCGCAGCTCGTAGGGAAATGGCACCATCGAGAAAGTATCTCACCGTCGTTTTCATGGGGTGAGGATACGATCTCATACCGATTGCTGATTCGGTCCAGCCTCAACGCTCAGTAGTGCACAGGCGCCGAAGGTGGGCTGAATCCGATGCTGCGGCTAGACCGCGAGCGGCTTGAAGCCGGTGCGCAGATTGATCGATAGCTCGAACATCGAGCCTGGTGCAGCCGCCGATATGAATTGCTCCATCACCGGCCACCGCCAGAGCAGCACCGATGCACCCTGGTTGACCGGGGTTTTTTGGTAGGCGGGCGCGAGGACAAAGCCCTTGAGCCCTGCGCGTATCCAGGCTGCGCGTTCGGCCATGTTCTCCGGATGCGCTGGTCGCCAGTGATCACGATCCAGACGCCGGGATCAGCACCGAGCCGCGCGATCCAGTCGACGTCCGGCGTGTTGTGGTCAAGCCCGTAGCCGGACATTTCTCGGACATGTCGGGCGCGGTGGCCGAGTGGTTTGATCAAAGCGTCCAGCGTTCCCGCGAAGACGGGCGAGGTGCAGTTATCGAAGAAGACGTTCAAGCCGCCATCTGCTGTTCGAAGGCGACCGCTCGGCTCACCGAGCTCTGCGGCACCATGAACATCTTCGCAGCTTGCGCGATCGAACCTTCGGCTTGCGCGGCCTCGGCGAGCACACTGGTCGGCACGCCGGTGGCGTCATCGATCGGGGCGCCGAACTGCCGGCGCGGATCGATCACGATGCCCTTGCTGCGACCGACAGGCCACCAGCGGGCGGCCATGTCGTCTTCGTCGAACTCCAGGCCCTTGAGGCTGGGTTCGATCACCTTCTGCATCAGGTACTGTCCGTGCTTGAAGAGGTCGATCAGCCGCTCGGTGTTGGCGCCCTCGGGCTCATCCTGCATCCCGTGCAGGATCACCGTCTTGCCGTCAGTGCGGAAACGGGCGTTCGCGAACGGATACTCCGAGCGGACGATCTCCGAGCCGTACTCGATCGCGCGGCGCACCTTTTGCGCACTGAGCCCGGCGCGGATGAAAGCGTCGGCAACGCGCAGCTGCACCAGGTCAAGGAAACTAAGGTGCAGGGATTCCAAGTCGAGCGCGGCGAGATTGCTGGTCCAGAGCGGTTCGTATTCAGTGTCAGCAATGCTGTGGCCGCGAAGCCAGCGGCGAATTTTCTTGCCCGGGATGCCGGTGAGGGTGGCGGCCTCGCTCGGCGTGTAGAGGCCCAGCCCAATCAATGATAGGTCCGGCTTCACCTTACGCGGCTCCCTTAAGCACTTCCCGGACTGATTGTATTGCGCAGCCGTTAAGGCCGCGTCAATCCATCGAAAGAGCCAACGGAACCGCAATAGCGCTTGGCTTTGGCGCGCGAATCAGAGTCGCGCCGCGACGTTCGAAGCCGCATCGCGCGTAAAATCAGGTCTTGCAGGGGGGGCAACGGCTCGCCGCGGACAGCGGCCTCGGTCAGCCGTCGGTGCTTGGTTCCTGGCCAGCTGCTGTCGGCGGCGTCTGCGACTCGGCGGCATCCGGAGCGATTGCTTGATCCATTGCGGTGACGACGGACTCATTCGTCGGTGGAATTGCGGCGTCGGACGATACTGCCGCCATCAAAGCGCCTCCGTCCAAAGCGTCCAACTCGCGTTGATAACCGACCGCCAAGCCTTCGAATTTTGCCCCGGTCGGTATCAGTATTCACCGCCGCTGCGAAGCGTTTCGCGCGAGCAATCTGTTCCAGAAGAACCTCTTTGCGCGACATGGAGCAGCCCGTTGTTTCAGGCGCAATATTCGCATGCGGGATTGTCCGCAGCAAGACTCCTCGATCGGGGTACCTCTCACCGCGCACGTCGGTCAGCAGTTCGCGTCTAAAAATCTTTCTTCATTGGGCTTGTCTGAGGAGCGTCTGCCAAGAGGTTCTGGAGTGCAGCTTGGCAGAGCGCGGAATTGAAGTCCCGCCATTCACCAGGGATGATCGTCGTTGCACCGTGTACAGCGTCGTTCCAGGCAGATTCTTTATCGATTGTCGAATCCTGAGTGAGTGCTTTCTTCTCTATTTCCCTCGCGGCCACCTTTGCGCGTCCCAATTCAATGTCGTTGATATAGACCATTTGATAGCCCTGCCTCGCCTCACTGCATGTCTTCACGAAAATGTAGTTGCTGTATGCTCGGCGTAGCACATTCTTCGGTAGTTGATATTGAAGACGCTCCTGTTCGAGTGCCTGTCGCGAACGCTCCTCCTCACGTGCCCGGGCCGCTCGCCGAGCATCCAAAATCGGATTTCGCTTGCCATCCCAAATTTCATTCCAATCGCGATCAGCTGTCGGAAAGCAGTGAATAAAAAGATCAGCTCTTTGAACGTTAAAACGCTCCTTCATGCGATCCGTGAACTTATGCAGCACGTTTTCAACAGAGAAACCCGCTAAGCTGTTCTCACGGATGTAGTCATCTGCCACAAGGCTAAAGCCTTCTCTCATTTGATCGCTTGTAAACGGGACTCCAGTGCAGGTCCGATTGTTCGTTTGCGCGTGCAGATGATTTTGCCCGCCAAGCGCTAAAATCCATACTATAATCCACGTCTTAAGCGGGCTACACACTTGCACGTCTCCTCCGCCGTTACTTCCTTTTTGCCGCCTGATCCGCGATGGCGTCAAGGCGTTCCAGCGCGTCGTTATTCATCTTCGCATCCAACGTCAGGGCTGCACCGGCGAACGGGTCTTTAGGGTACTTGCGGCAATAGTCTGCGATGAAAGCCACGAGTTCGTCCGGCTCCGGGGTGCGATAGAGCGCCCTAATCTCCGGTTTGATGGTGTTTGTGCTATGCGTGATGTAGCCCTGCACGCAGCCGATAGCGGCTGCTCCGACAGCTTTGTTTTGCTGGGCCGCTTCGATGACTTCAGAGCACTGCTGGTTCCCAATACCCAGGTTGACCGCCTGAGCGGACGTGGCGCACATCATTGCGCCAAGTACAACAACGAGCTTGTTCATCCTTATCCCCTCACACTCTCGAAGCTCTAGTAGCAGTGATCGGCGCGGCAAATCTGCCCCGCACGTCTACGGAGAGTTTCTGGTCGCGCCGGTTCCATTTTGAGCACAATCCGTCCCGCTCGCTTCGAGCGTCCGCAAGGAGCGGGGAGGGACATCATCAGCCCAGATGGCGATGAGAGCCGCAATACTCGCTTCGATGCGCGGCCTTCCATTCGGCTGGGTCTGTCCCATGCTGTGTTACGAAGTTGGGGCAAGGTTTACCCGCCTTGGTCTGTGCAGCACAAAGCGCGTAACCTTCGTGAAACACCCAGTCGCGATATTCTTGTTTGGAGAGTCCAAAGTGCCGAGCCGCGAAGCCATCCGGGTCTTGCTGGAACGGGTGGACCTCCTGAACGTGCAGGCGGATGGTCTCGCCACCGCGTGGATGCGCGAGACACACCAGACCTTCATCATTGACGTCCGGGGAATTCAGCGGCTCGCCGGCCAGATATCGCTCTTTGACGAGGTTCACATTCACAGCGCCACCTTCTCTGCTTTGGAGAAGTGATTCGCTAAAGGGTGGCCGAAGATAGGGTCAGAAGGCAAGCGCCCCTGGAAACTACGGAAAGGCTACTTGTGCGCAACCGGCGGCAGACAGTGGAATTCTCAGTCACCGATCATGGATCGTCAGCCGCTCAACTGTTTTTCAGCTTTTCCCACCTTACTTTGGCCCGCGTGAGTAGCCATTCTCTCCACGCTTCCTCGCTGCCAAACTCCCCGCCGATGGATGCGTCGTAGATTGTGCCGCCGTGATGGACAGCGTACCGGAGCGACGGCGTCGGCACCTCTGGCGAGGGCATGCTAAAATAATCCGCCGGCGTCATTCCCTTGCCGACGACGCTGAAGTCGAGGGCAATGGGGACCGGCCCATATTCGGTTATGCGCCACGCCACGATTGGTCTGCGGGCGTACATCTCGACCTCGCCGCCTTGGATAGAGCCGGACAGCAGTTCAAATCCGGGGTTCGCCGGGACGATCGTCATTTTCAGTTTTTCCTCAAAGTACCGCCTCGATAGGTCCATGCTCGCTTATCCGAGAGTGGCTAATCGCGCCAGGGCAATGTGCGCGCGCCTAAGCCGAACCCCGACGAACGCGCGGCTGCAACAAACGATCGTACTCTAACCGCGCCCCTGGGTCGCCCAACTCAGCCATTAGATGCCCGGGTCCCATTGACGCTTTTCAGGCGGCGGTTCGTCGGTCCACCGCTTGTCCTTGAGCCACCACATCGGACTCTTGATCTTGCTCGGATCGTTCTCCTGCTCACACCACCGAGCATAATTTCGCGCGCCCCTAATCATGCGGTCGGGTGTTGTCTCGCCGCTGCGGATGGCTTGGTCATACAAACGGCGGGCTTGTTCCTTGTCGGTTTTTCGTGGAAATGCCCTCCAGAATTCCTCAAAGGCCTTATCGAGACTAGGGTCCGCTATGATCGAGGTTTCGCCGGGGACAGGAGTGCTGCCCAGTTGAGGGTTTTCTTCCAATGCAATCGGCCTAGTGCGCGCCTCTCGCTCGGAGGTTCTGTGCATAGGTTCACGTATATAGGTTCTCCGCGCCCCTAGCGTCTCGGCACGTGACCTCGGTCTGACCCGTTGCGGACTTCGTTTTCAAGATCGGGGTGAGCAGGTTCGGCTTGTCCCGGGCCTGGTACTGTCGCTTAAGATGACCGCGCTCGACCATCGCCGAGACGCTTCGCGTCACCGCGCGTTCGCTGCGTCCGATGAATTCGGCAAGGGTTCGCCGAAACACCCATGCATTGCCTTTCTTCCCGTTCACGAAGTAGCAGATCGCCGCCGCAACGGCGCCCGCCAGTTCGGGGAGTTCCGGGTCCGCTGCCACTTGGTAGAGCCAGCGAAACATACGATTGGCGCGCTCGCGCGGCGCAGAGCTTGGCGCGTCGTCTGACATTGGATCGGACTCCGCGCGCGTCAGTGCTCGGTGATGATCGGCAGGTCGACGGCCTTGATCGCCGGAATGGCCGAGGGCGGGATCGCCGCCTCGATCTCGGCGAGCACCCGGCGGAAGATGTTCGGCGGGGCGCCGGTGTCGCGCATCAGGCAGACCAGGGCTCCGATGAATGACGGCAGCATGTTGAAGGTGATGCAGACTGGCCCAAAGGCGCCCGGTTGGGAGAGCACGACCTGATCGCAAAGAGCGTCGATGTTCACCGGCGGGAGGTGGCGCCGCCGGTCGTCAGGCTTCTCTTGCGAAGGCGTGCTGGTGCGGATATTTTTCATGGGCTGATCTACTCCAACGTTGCGACCCCGGTTTGCCGTGCCAGGCGCCGGGGTCTTCTCGTTTCACGACGATGGTGAAGGGGTGGAGCGCGCGCGAGCGGTCGCGTGCGAGGCGAGCGCGCTCGATCGCTGTGCTGCTACAGGGGTGCTACAAGTCGCGTGTAGCAAAAACGCGCTTTTCTGCGTTGTGCAGCCGACCTCCATCAACATGCAGACGGCGTTCTTCCGGAGGCCGTGGAATACCCAACGGTTCGTCATGAAGATCTTCAATTCTGGCTTTTCCAGCTCTCGCTGCCAAGCCGTCTTCCAGCCTTCATAGGTCCAGGCTGGCCGTTGGCCATCAGATGCAACTTCAATTGCGGCTTGTCGGCATCGACTGGCACCGCATCGATGAGCCGACCGAGGACGGGAGGCGGCGTCGTGGCGCTGCCTGAACACGTCCATGCGATCACTAAAACGGCCGCCGGTCGGCGCTATCTTCATTTCAGCGAATTCCGGCGCACCGAGCGTGAGTGGCCTCGCCACCTTGAACCTGGCCCAAAGGTTGTCGGCAGGAATATAGATCGGCCTCCCGCTTCACGCCGAGCTCGGCGTATAGCCGTTCGATCATGCCAAGCCAGCGCTCCCAAAAGGCGTCGTCAGGTAGACCGCCGGCGATGGGTTTCCAGCGTCATGTAGCGGGCGCGCTGGACGGCTCATTCGTCGTTCTGCTCGAGCAGGATCGCCCTAATGAGACGGACGATGGCGTCCACATTCGGGAAGATGTCGACCACCTCCGTTCGGCTCTTGATCTCGCCAATGACACGTTCGAGCGTGTTGGGCGTGTGCAGCTGGCCCGGTGCGCGGCCGGGAATATCATATATGCAAGCATCGGTCTCAGCCTCGTCGAGGAAGGCAGCGAGCTTCGTCCTGCGCAAAGGTTGCAGCAATGAAAGCGGAGACGACGCGCCGCCCGCTCCAGCCGACATAAGCCAGCGTTGCGCATGGAGTGGACGCGGGAGGCGATCGGCTTGCGTGTTATTGTTGCTTTTGGTCGATTTGAGGCGAGTAGAGCAGGGCGATCAGGAGCAAAAGAAGGGCAGGGAAGAACATACCGGCGACGCCGACAGTTACCTGGGTGAAAGCTCCGGCCGCGCAACCCGCCACAAAAGCAAATACGAGCATGGTCGCTGTCAGCGACTGGGCCCATTCGTCCGGCCTTTCGGTATAGCCGATGAGGCGACGCGTAGCCGCGATGGCGAGCCCCGCGACGTTGCCGGTCATCAACGAAAATGGCGGACCAAGTCGTGCATCGAGACGATCGATTGCCGTCAGCATCCCCATGGCGGCAACGGTGAACAGCGCGCATGCGCTATTGACGTGCGTGTGCCAAATGGCAAGTCCGGCAGACACCGCGAAGGCACAGGCCGAGAGGCCGACAACGCAAACGGTTGCGCGTTGCAGTGGCTTGATCCTGGCGACCATGAGCGTCGCGACGCCCGCGCCCAACATGAAGATCGGAAATGTCATCAATTGAAGATCGCGCAGGCCGCCCTTCTCGTGCCCCACCAATCCGAGCCCGATGAGTACGACATTGCCTGTAACCAATCCGACAAAGAGTCCTCCCAGGTGAATAAAGAATAGAGCATCCACAAACCCGGAGACGAACGCGAGCACAGCCGAGTTACCCTTATTGCGAAGTCCGCTAAGCATCACTTATTCTCCGTACTCCACTCGACTGACGAAATCTGACAGCTCCTTTAAGGCCGGCAGAGGAAGAGGCCGTGGCGATGCTCTAGTGGCACCGCGAGCCAGGGAAGGTTGCGTCCGCGGAATTAGAACGATATCGTGGCCCAGGTCGCGGCGAAGGATCCAGACGTTCCACCTGCGTGTTGGATTCTCTCGCCAGGTGTGTAGTTCACATAGGTGCCGCCGAAGGTCAGATGCCTGGTAGGCTTCCAGATAAGTGTCGTTGAAACCTGCTGCCCAACGTACCGTCCTGCGCCGCCCGCCGTACCCGCAACAGGAGTGATGGCCGGACCATAAAACGCGTCCGCTTCAGACTCCTTCCAAAGCGGATTCCAGCCGATCGTCAGAGTGACGTTCTTGGCCGGCGTCACGGTAAGGTTCGGCTGAACGTCAATGAGATTTGCAGGAGCGAACAGATTCGCTTCCGAGAAATAGGGCAACCTCGGGAACATCGGATTGAATGTTTGGAGTGTGGTATCGCGCAGATTTCGATCGCCACTGATCGCGTCGGCATTGAGGCCTATCCGCGGCGAGAGCGGCACTCCCTCAAAGGTATAGCCGAGTTCGACCGACACGCTCCATGCCTTGATGTTGGCATTTCCGAAGCGACCGAATTGGTAAGCCGCTTCCACATTCCAATCGAGGTTGTTTGCTTTCCCGAACAGACGCGTTCCCAAAGTTTGTCTGCGCTCGGCGGAAGTCCCTTGCGCAAAAGTGGCGTCGGCGCGGTCCAGACCGAGATAATAGTAGTCGGCTTTCAGAGGGGAGAGATGAGGCACGGGAGCAGTGGCGTAAACGCCCCAGAACGCTTGGCCCGGATCCGACTTGTCGTCGAACACCCCGTGCTGAGGAAGCACTGGTCGCACAAAGAAGGCATCGATACGAGTATCCGGCGAGTTTGCCAAAGCAACGCGAACACCGTCGAATGTGCGGCGGATGTTTGGACTGTCGCGCACGGAGACCAAGCGCGAAGAACCAAAGCTCATCTCCTGCCGACCGGCGCGAAATGTGAGGGCTCCCAACTCCTGGGGCAAAGTCAGCTCGCCGAAGCCTTGCATGAGATCGAAGCGATCAAGCTGAGTAGCGGGCGGCACGCCGTTCCAGATGGGAGCCTGTCCGCTGCCCACTTCAACGAAGCTCCTCAAGTATGGGCCGAGACTAAAATCCGCGGAAAGAAGCGAGCGTATGAGCACAGCTTCGTTATGTTCCGGCTTCGCCAAGCCGAAGACAGGTCGGTCTGACAGTTCCGGGCGGATACGAAGCTGTCCGCCCAAACTGACCTTGACGCTGCCGTCCGAAGAGAGAGGAATGCTTTTGAGCGAGCCGAATGGATCGACCTCTGAACTGTTCGTGGAGATGTTGTCCTGCGCCGCCGCCATGCCAGCCAGACTCAGCCAGCAAAAGGCGACCACCGCACAGGTTCGACGCGCCATGAAAGTCGTTCCTTATTCTCGACGGTTTGCGGTCGCGCCCCGCCGAAGGCGGATCGCTGCTCCGGCCTCGGGCTAGACATCCAAGTCCGAACCGCCAGCACCGCCCGACAAGAGTAAAAGCGGCCGCTCAGGTGATCCGTTTTGCCGCTGCTTCCATTCTAGTGAGATCATCGATGGCAACAAGAAGGAAGCCGCCGATGAGGCCCAAATGCTCGAAGAACGCGTTCATCGCCATCGTCCGTCCTTGACTGACAGGGATCTCCCAGAATCGTAACGCGACGAAGGTGGCCATCAGCGTGAAGCTGGCGAGCCCGATTGCTGCAAGCCAGCGCCACGGGCCAAACAAGATCATTGCGCTGGCCACCAGTTCGAACATGATCACCAACACTGCGAAAGTGGGGGCGGGCGACAAGCCGAAATGGGTCATTTCGGCGATGGCGCCATCGAAGTCAAAGATCTTGGTGACCGGACCTTGAATGTAGGCCGCACAGAGCCCGACATAGGCCATATGGCGTACCGCAGGAGATCCTAGGATCGGCCTGGCAATCGCAGCCAGCCTTGCAGGTCCCGATGCATGCTCGTTAAGCGAATAGGACATCTCACACCGCCCAGCAGGAGCAACCTAGAGCCCCCCAAAATGTTTTGAGGTCGGACACAGGCGGCTGCGACGACCAGGCGCGGGCATGATCGTGACCATGAACGCCGCATGCCGAGTGACAGCCGCAGAACGAAAGCGCCGCGCGTCGCAGCGAGTTCTTGCCCGCTCCGTCCGGCTCTCCCCAAGCCGCATAACCCTTGAAGGTGCGCGCTGGAGACCAGTCCGGCATGGCAGGCGGCACTTTATTCTCATCGAGCTTGGTGAAATCTCCGGCAGCGTAGACGACCTTGCCACCCACCATCGTGAAATCCGAGGTAAGGAATGAAATCTCGTCTTCCGGGCAAGTGAAGTAATCCTTGCTCGGGACTATCAGGTCCGCAAACTGCCCCTTTTCGATACGCCCCTTTTTTCCCTCGTCGTTCGAGAACCAGGTGACGTTCTCGGTCCACATGCGCAAAGCGGTTTCACGATCCAGGCAATTGCGACGAGGGTACAGCTGCATTCCGCCCACGGTCTTGCCGGTAATCATCCAGCTCAGCGAAACCCAAGGATTGTACGAAGCCACACGTGTTGCGTCGGTGCCAGCCGAAACCTTGACGCCTTTTTCCAGCATTCGCGCGATGGGAGGCGTGGCCTCGGCCGCTCTCTGGCCATAGCGCTCGACGAAGTATTCGCCTTGATAGGCCATCCGGTGCTGTACCGCGATGCCTCCACCAAGCGCCGCAATGCGGTCGATGGATTTGTCCGAGATCGTCTCCGCATGGTCGAAGAACCAGTTCAGACCCCGGAGCGGTACGTCCCGGTCAACCTTCTCGAACACATCGAGCGAGCGCGAAATCGTCTCCTCGTAAGTAGCATGCAAGCGCCAGGGCCAACGATTCTGCGCGAGAAGCCGCACGACTTCTTCCAATTCTCCTTCCATCTCCGGCGGCATATCTGGGCGCGGCTGTCGAAAATCTTCGAAATCAGCGGCCGAGAACACAAGCATTTCGCCGGCACCGTTGTGCCGGAAATAATCGCTTCCCTGCTTGTATTTCACGGAAGACGTCCAGTTGAGAAAGTCCTCCTTCTCCTGCTTGGGCTTCTGCGTGAACAGATTGTATGCGAGGCGCACCGTCAGCTGATTTTCGTCCGCGAGTTTCTGGATGACAGCGTAGTCGTCCGGATAGTTCTGAAAACCGCCTCCGGCATCGATCACGCCGGTCACGCCCAACCGATTCAGCTCTCGCATGAAATGACGCGTCGAGTTTACCTGATATTCGGGCGGCAGCTTCGGGCCCTTGGCCAACGTCGCGTAAAGAATAGCGGCGTTCGGCTTGGCGATCAGCAGGCCGGTCGGGTTTCCGCTGGCATCACGCGTGATTTCCCCACCGGGCGGTGCTGGAGTGTCTTTCGAATAGCCAACCGCCCGCAAGGCGGCTGCATTCATCAACGCACGATCATAGAGATGCAGCAAGAAGACTGGCGTGTCCGGAGCCAAGGCGTTGATTTCTTCGATCGTCGGAAGGCGCTTCTCGACAAACTGATGCTCGGTAAACCCGCCAACGACCCGGACCCACTGGGGCGCGGGCGTCACGGCGATCTGACGCTTCAACATGTTCATTGCGTCGGCCAGCGAGCGAACGCCGTCCCAGCGCAGTTCCATGTTAAAGTTCAGACCTCCGCGGATGACGTGGGTGTGATTATCGATCAGTCCGGGCAGCAAAAGCCGGCCTTTGAGATCGACGACCTTCGTCTGGGCGCCGGCCAGAGGCCGAATCTCTTGGTCGGTGCCCACGGCAAGGAATTTGCCGTCCCTTATCGCGACCGCGCTGGCGATCGGCTTCGTCCGATCCAGGGTTACGATCCGGGCATTGTGGATGATGGTGTCTGCATGCACTGCGGCATCTCCGGATGAATCTTGAGCTGCGGCCCGTCGCGACGAAGCGATGTGCGGAAGAACGAGGCTCGACACCCCGCCGAGGAAGCTACGTCGGGTCCCACCCATCAGCCTTGTTCCTTCGATGTTTCCGGCCCCTTCGGCACGTGCCGACCAGGTAGATGGCCGAAGACATGCTTGACTGCATGGGATTTGTCGCAGGCGGAAGCAAAGGCCTTGCCGGCAAGCAGCTGCTTGCCGACCGGTACAATCTGTTCTCCGATGAGAATGCCGAGCAAACCGACGAGTGCCACCATCGGAGGCGCCGGAGAGCGAACATCCAAGAGGCTGTAAATCACGCCGACCAGAAGCCCGGCGCCTAACGACACGACATATAGCTGCATTGGGTTGCTCCGTGATCCCCGCACACCTTTCCGCCCGTTTTCGTGAATGGGATCGGAAAGTCAGTGACGGGCGCGTGGTCTCTGGCCACACGAGCGACCAGAGAGCGTTCGGAAAATCTTAATTCGCGGGGTTGGGACCGATCCGTTCGCCATGGGCAACCCGCTCGTCGGCCTTGTGCACCATGGTGTAGGCGTAATCGACGCCCATACCGTAGGCGCCCGAATGCTCCCTCACGATGTTCATGACCGCATCGTAGGTTTCCCTGCGGGCCCAATCGCGCTGCCACTCCAGCAGCACCTGTTGCCAAGTGACCGGGACTACGCCCGCCTGGACCATGCGATCCATCGCGTACTTATGCGCGTCAAGCGAAGTGCCACCGGAGGCATCGGCCACCATGTAGATCTCGTAGTCGGTGTCATGCTTGCATGATAGCGCGAAGGTGATGTTGCAAACCTCGGTCCACAGACCGGAGACTACGATTTTCTTGCGCCCCTCTTTGGCGTTCTTAGCTAGTGCATCGCGAACGTTCTGGTCGTCCCAGGAATTCATCGAGGTTCGTTCGAGAAGCTTGTTTTGCGGGAAAACCGCGAGCAATTCGGGAAAGGTGTTGCCCGAGAAGGATGACGTTTCGACCGTCGTGATGGTGGTCGGGATGTTAAACGCCTTGGCAGCCTTCGCGAGTCCAACAACGTTGTTCTTCAAGACCTGTCGATCAATGGACTGAACCCCAAATGCCATCTGCGGCTGCTGATCGATAAAGATGACCTGGCTGTTCTGAGGCGTAAGAACTTCAAGTAGTGTGCTCATCATTGGTACTCCATGGTGGTCTGGACGGATGGTTATTGGCTTGCTGCCAACGAAAGGATCGGGCGCCAGGTCGTTTTCGCGCGGCCGCGCGAGAAAAATTCCTGGCCGTTGCAGCATCGGAAATGGCCCGCGGGCCCGCGGTAGTGCCGCGGCGCGCTTTGTGCGATCGCCTGACGCTAGTGGCACAGCAGAAAGCATGAGGTTCAGCTGTGGCGCCGCGCTCGCGCTAAAAGACGTGGACCAGTTCCGGGATTGTTTTGCCCTTGGCGCGAGCGCGTAGCTCTGGCTCGTTGTCGGCGATCGAGATTGCTGCGTGGCAGGACGGAGTTCTTGTTTGCTGAAGCAGTGTGAGATGGGCAGAACTGATTGCTGCCAGAATCGGCGGGGGCCTGAGGTGAGATGTCGCTTGCCAGAGATCTGGCCAAATACTCGTCAGATGTATACTCATCAACGGCAGTAACAATTCGCGAGTACTTTGGTGAATACATAACGGCGTCCCAACAATACAGTATTCATCTTGGTAGACGGTAACGGGGTCGGTAGTGATTGACAATACGCAATCGTATGGCGGGCGTGTCCACGAATTGGCGACATGCCTTCGGTAAGGCGAGGAGGCGAGTTTGGATAAGCTGACCAACATGAAAGCTTTCATCAAGGTCGTAGAGCGCGGTAGCCTGAGTGAAGCGGCGAGAGAGTTGCGACTTTCCCGATCAGCCGTGAGCAAATACGTCATCGATCTTGAAGTCGAACTCGGCGTTCAGCTGCTCAATCGCAACACCCAAAACGCAACACCTACCGAGGTAGGCCACCGCTACTACGAGCGATGTATTGGTATCCTTGCGGAAATCGACGAAGCAGAAAGATCCCTATCTCAATTCCAGGTCGAGGCGCGTGGCGTGCTTCGCGTCAACGCGCCCATGTCGTTTGGCACCAGGTTTCTCGGACGAATGATTGCTCAGTTCATGGCCCGCAATCCGAGCCTCCAAGTCGAGCTGATCCTAAGCGATCAGCAATTGGATACGGTCCAGGAAGGGTTTGATGTGACCATTCGCCTCACCGACACGCCGCCAGCGAACGTAGTCGCGCGGCAGATCGCTTCTGCGCCGAGGGTGATATGCGCCTCTCCCGACTATCTAGAGAAAGCTGGCATTCCCAAGCGGCCGAAAGATTTGCGCACTCACCAGTGCTTGAACTACGGATATCTCGCGACCGGGGCTCAGTGGAAGCTCACGGGCAAGGATGGTGACCACTGGATCCCAGTCGAGTGGAATTTGTGCAGCAACAACGGAGAAATACTACGGGACGCGGCATTAGAAGGGCGCGGCATCGCTCTTCTCCCAAACTTCATTGTCCAGACCTGTCTGCTTGACGGCAGCTTGCAGGAAGTACTGGCTGATTATCGCGCGCCGGAAATGTCGGTCTACGCAATGTTTCCGCCGGCCAGGTATACGCCCTTCAAGCTGCGCGCATTCACTGAGTTCCTAGTGAACTCGCTCTCCGTTTCTTTGACAGACCCGGACAGGTCGGAACCATCGCATAGATGGGGCGGGTAGTTGGCCGCTACCTTTCATGACAAACGACGAATGCGCAGGGACACCCCTTAGCAAGAACTTGAAAAGGGAAAGCGCCTGCCCGCTTGTCGGATGATTCGTTCGTCCATTGGCTCAGGGACCTGACCAGATCCCATCGGTTTCCTTCACCGAGCCGCGGGGACCCCGTGACGTTCTGACGAAGTGTCGCATAGGCGAGGAACAATCAGGACTTAAACCTCGCGTCGGCCGAGCGCGATCCGCTTTGGCCACAGTTTCTGCCGGTCGCAAAGAGCTGCTGCGGATACACCGTGAGACCTGATCAGGTTCTCAAATCGGACGCGCGCGAGAGCTCGTCGACCGGCCTCCTTATTGCGTTCCACTTTGTGCGACACAGCTACTCACTTTCCGAACCTACCGTAAGCAGGCGCCGCAATGTTACTTCGGTGAGGAAGCGGAGCGTTGCGTGCCGAAGATCCTTGATAATGAATGTCTGCCATCTGCCGACCCTAGACCGCACATCGGCCAACAGCCGGGGGACACCGAGTTCAAGCACGCGGTCAGAAATCGGTCGACGGAAGCAGGCGTGACCGCGCTCGGGACAGAGGCCTGCCTCACATTGCCTACCCTCGACGCCATTCTGGAAGGCTATGAGGTCCAAGTGCCGCTCGATGCGGTCCGTCGCACCTTGTCTGCCGCTCACGAGGCGGCGCATTACCGCATTGTAAGAGCCGTGTCCCTTCCGGTGTTGCTGATGCATGGGGAGGATGACCAAGTGGTGCCTGTCGACGCGTCGGCCCGCACGGCGATCCAGTTGCTAATCAGAGGTACTCTGAAGACGTATCCCGGCCCGTCGCGCGGCCTGTTCGCCACTCATCCCAATATCATCAATGCCGATCTATTGGCGTTCATCGAGGACCGGACCACATCATGAACTCCGTAAGGGATAACCTCGCCGAACATCGTTTCGAACTGGCTGTTGATAACAGCGGTGAATTTGCTGCTGCATACTACCGGCCCAAGGGCGACCGGATCGTCCTCACCCACACCGAGGTGCCAGAGCAATTTTCGGGCCGTGGCATCGCCTCGCAGTTGGCGCGCGGCGTGTTCGAAGCGCTTCGGGCCGCCGGGCGCAAGGCCATCCTTGTTTGTCCTTTCATGACTGCCTTCTACGCACGTCACCCCGAATATTCGGACGTTGTCGATGACGCGGCTCAAGAGGAGAAGAGGCATGATTGAGATGGTCATCGAACAGCGGCGCCGAGACCTCGGGGGTGGCTTCGAGGTCGGACGTGTGCTGCCATTCGCCAAGCGGCGCATGGTGGGCCCGTTCATCTTTTTCGATCACATTGGACCGATTGATATCGCGCCCGGCGATGATCACAGCTTAGACGTCCGCCCGCATCCGCATATTGGCCTCTCTACTGTGAGCTATCTGTTCGCTGGCGAGATCATGCATCGCGACAGTCTCGGCTACGAGCAGGCGATCCGTCCGCAGGAAGTCAATTGGATGACAGCCGGCAGCGGCATCACCCATAGTGAACGCTTCGAGCATGCCCGGGCGCATGGTGATCGCGTCCACGGCATCCAGGCCTGGGTTGCACTGCCAGTCGAGAAGGAGGAGGTCGCCCCTTCCTTTTCACACCATGCCGGCGTCGATCTGCCGCAGTGGAACGAGTCGGGGGTCATGGGTCATCTCATCGCCGGCAGCGCCTACGGCCTGGTGGCTGGCTCCTTAACGCACTCGCCCCTGTTCTACGCACATCTCGACATGTCGGCGGGGTCGACGGCAGAGGTACCCGCCGGCCACAAGGAGCGCGCCCTATACGTCGCTATGGGCGCTGTCGAGGTGGATAGTCGTCGCTATGAGGCAGGTAGGATGCTGGTGCTCGGTGCGGGAATCTCACGCGTAAAGGCGTTTGAAAAATCGGCTGTGATGGTGCTCGGAGGCGAACCCGTTGGTGAGCGCTTCATATACTGGAACTTCGTTTCATCTTCGAAGGAGCGGCTCGCTCAGGCGGCCGCAGATTGGAAAGCGGGGCGGATGAAGCTGCCGGATGCGGACGACGCGGAGTTCATCCCACTGCCGAGCCAGCCCGAGCCGCCTGCTTCGGCCGGCTCCTAAGCGGCGAGGCACCACGAAATCGGCTTTGCCGCTATTGGCTGGTGGAGATGATGATGGCTGCGCCGCGCGCACATGTAACAGCTTCTGAGACCGGAAGAAGCACTTTCGCCGTTCGCATCGAAATGAGCAGTCATGTGCTTACCGGCGACGAACCTGTGGATGCTGGCGGTGGCGGACTTGGCCCTAGCCCTTTTGAACTTCTGTCGGCTGCACTAGCAGAATGCACGGCGATGACAGTGCGGTGGTACGCCCGCCAACAGCGCTGGCCGGTAGAGCATGTGTCGGTGGTGGTCGATTATGGGAAAAGACAGCCTGTCGGCGCTTCTAGTCCCGTGGATGTGTTCGAGAAAACCATCTTCATTCGCGGCGCCCAGCTTACCGACGAGCAGCGTTCACGACTGTTCGATGTTGCTTCTAAGTGCCCAGTTCAACGCGTTCTGGAGAGCTCTCCTTCGATAAGGTCAGAGTTGAAAGCCCTAACTGACCTGTAACCCGATAGCCGAGGGCGGCTGCCTGACACCTCAATTCCTAGAACTATTGAAAAGGAGGAACTCACAATGCCCACTAGTGCGCACGCTCTTGCCCAGAAGTTGTCTACAGCCGAACCCGCGTCGACGGGATCGCCTTTGGCGGTACTGCAGTCGATCTTGTCGAACCCGACCGATCTGGATTTCGTCAGACAATTTACTACCGATGACTTCACATATGTATCGCTCAATTATGAGCACCCGGAACTGAAGCAGATCATGCCTTGGGCCGGAACCAACGAAGGCACCAAAGGACTGGTTCAGACCTTTATCGACGTCAGCCGTTATTGGACGGTAGACGACTTCCAAATTCAGGACAGCTTTGAGAATAAGAATGGCGCAGCGATCTTTGGCTCCTTTACTTACACATCAAACATTCTGGGTAAAACGGTGACATCACCCTTCGCGGTTCTGGCGCGCGGCGAGAACGGCAAGCTGTCATACGTGCAGTTTATGGAAGATACCTTTGCGACCGTCCGCAGTTTTAGAGAAAGCGGCCAGTATCTGATCAAAGCAAATCCAGACGGATCGGAAACCAGCGTCTGAAAGCAAGGTTTCGATGCCAAGCTGATCCGAAAGTTCGGGAAGGCCCCGAACGATCTCAACGCAGCTGTGACGGACGTCGCGATGGTCTCCGGACTTCAGCGGCCCCTCCATGGGAAAGCTCGATTGGTGCGCAACGAGATCGCCGGCGAGGAGGCTGAGATCTATCGCGCCTCAGTCTGCCTTTCATCGACCCTGAACTCCGCGAGGGGGCGAGGCCGAGCTGCCAGCGAGTTTCCAGGACATTGGTGCTCGCCAAACGCCTGAACCCGGCAGCCGCTCAAGGCTGACTTGGTATGCGGGCAATCGCCTTGATTTCAAAATCGAAGCCGGCCAGCCAGGTCACGCCGACCGCCGTCCAGTTGGGGAAAGGCGGATCGCCGATCTCGGCAGATCGGACCTTCATAACGGTTTCGAACTGCGCTTCAGGATCGGTGTGAAAGGTGGTGACGTCGACCACGTCGTCGAGGGTGCAACCGGCCGCGGCTAGAACAGATCTGAGATTGGCGAATGCGCGGCGCACCTGTTTCTCGAACACCGGTTCGGGCGAGCCGTCTTCGCGACTCCCAACCTGCCCGGACACGAACAGCAGGTCGCCGGACCTGATCGCCGCCGAGTAGCGATGCTCGTCATAAAGGGCGTGGCGCTCGGCCGGGAAGATCGGCTCGCGTGTGGACATCGGTATCTCCTATGTGCGGCGGACAGGCCGTGTCACGTTCCAAGTGAGCGTTGAAGAAAGTCGCGAATGATGACGGCTATCTCCCGATGGTGCGTCTCCAGTGCGAAGTGGCCCGCGTCGAGCAGGTGCACCTCGGCATCCGGCAGGTCCCGCCTATAGGCGAGTGCTCCTGCGGGAACGAACGCAGGATCGTGACGACCCCATGCCGCCAGGAGCGGCGGGCGGTGATCGCGGAAGTAGGCCTGGAAGGCCGGGTAGAGCGCGACGTTGCTGCGGTAGTCCAGGATCAGATCGAGCTGTATATCTTCCGCACCCGGACGCGCCATGTACGCGATGTCGAGCTCGTATCCGTCAGGGCCAAGCAGTTCCGGATCCGCGCCTGTCCCATATTGCCAGCTGCGGATCGTCTCAGGCGACAGCGAAGCGCGACAGGCCTCGCGATTTGCCTCGGTGGGCTCGCGCCAGTAGGCCTGCCACGCGCCCCATTCGTCACTAAAGCCCTCCTCGTAGGCGTTGCCGTTCTGGGAGATGATTGCGGTGATGCGATCCGGGTTCTTCATGGCGAGCCGCAGGCCGGTCGGCGCGCCATAGTCGAAGATGTAGAGGGCGAAACGGTCAAGCCCGATCGCATCGACGAACTCCTCGATGACCTCGGCCATCGTATCGAAGCTGTAGGTGAAGGAGCCGCGCTCTGGGGCGCGCGTCTGGCCGAATCCGGGCAGGTCGGGCGCGATGATGCGGTAGCGGTCCGCCAGCAGCGGAATCAGGTCCCGGAACATGTGGCTTGCCGTCGGGAACCCATGGAGTAACAGCAGGGCTGGGGCGTCGACGGGGCCCGATTCCCGATAGAAGACCTCGACGGCCCCGACCTGTTGGGTGCGATAGCGAACGCTCGACATCTGTCTGCCCTTTGTGACTGAGGCGATGGTCCCGGCGGCTTCGCTGGACCGACCCGCCGGCGCGGTGTCGAAGCCTAGGCGAGCGCGCCCGCGTCGGCGTTGAGGATCGTGCCGGTGATCACGCTCGCGGCCGGGCTCGCCAGGAAAACGACCGCATTGGCGATCTCGCGCGGCTCGGCGTAGCGCCCCAGCGACGTCATGCCCCGCTGGAAGTCGGCCGTGTCGCCGTCCGCGGGGTTCGCATCCGTGTCGGTCGAGCCGGGCTGCACCAGATTGACAGTGATGCCGCTCGGCCCGAGCTCGCGCGACAGGCCGCGGGTGAACGAGGTCAGCGCCGCCTTCGAGACGGCGTAGGCCGTCACGCCCGGAAACGGAACGCGCTCCGCGAGACCGGAGCCGATGGTGACGATACGGCCCCCTGCGCGAAGGTGCGGGATGACAGCCTTGGCGAACAGCATCGGCGCGCGGACGTTCACGTCCATCAGCTTCTGGTACTCGCCGAGGTCCAGTTCCGCGATCGGCCCATAATAGCCGATCGCCGCGCTGTTGATGAGGATGTCGATGCCGCCAAGCTCGGTCACCGCCTTGTCGACGGCGCGCGTGATCGCCTCGGGGTCGGCGCTGTCGGCCTGGATGGCGACGGCACGACGTCCGGTCGCCTTGATCGACGCAGCTACCGCCTGGGCCTTCTCAACGGAGTTCTGATAGGTGAACGCGACGTCGGCCCCGTTTTCGGCGAGCGTCAGCGCGATCGCGGCACCGATTCCCCGCGATCCTCCGGCCACAAGGGCTCGCTTTCCACTCAGATCGATCATTCTCTTTTCCTTTCTGCCATCCCTGAAGTCGGCCGCTCCAGCCGGAGCGCGTGAAGCCGCGACGGGATCACATGCTCGGCATATTTTGGGGAGGGGCGTTCGCCTTGCTTAGTGGCGAAACCTGCCGAGCTGTGTTGCAGGGGATGGAACGCCGCGATCGGACGCTGGAGGACAGCGGGTGATCGCGACCTGATACCGCTGCTTCAGCAGAACGGGGCAGATCAATGTGCCTCCGCATCGGGCTCGACGGCGACCCGGCTTGGGGTGGGTTCCTGGTCGAGAATCTCGATCAGGCGCGCAGCAGCTTCACAGGGGTCCAAAGCGTTCGCGCCCGGCGCTTCGTTACTCTTGGAATAGTCTGCAAGCCGCCTGCCATACAGTTCGCGCTGCTCAGGACCCATGTTCTTGGCGGCGCTCATCGGAGTATCTGAAGTCGTCGATATATCACCGCCTTGGATGCGGCCCATCGATACCGTCGTGACGTGCACGCCGAACGGCTTGAGGTCGGCCCGGTAAGCGGACACGAGCGCCTCGAGCGCCGCGTTAGATGCTGCCGCAAGCCCACAAAAGGTATCTGGGGTACTGTTACTCGCGTCGATGATTTGGACGATCTGGCCGCGCGATCGGCGAAGCGCCGGCAGAAAGGCGTTGATAATGCTCATCGCACCGAGGACGTTCTCCTCAAGGGCATGCCGTGCCGTATCGATGGAGATCGCTTCGAGCGGGCTTGGGGGGATGACGTGAGAATTGTTGATCAGGAGGTCGAGCCCGGCCCCGTCGAGCGCGTCCGACACGCCTTCCGCCCAAATTTTGCCTTTGGTGAATTTGGTGACATCGCTCACCGCGAGGCTGACGCGCCCGCCCGACGCAGTTCTGAGCTCCTCCACCTCAGCAGCAGACACTGCAGTTCCGAAGACGATACAGCCTCGGGCGGCGTAGCCCAACGCGAGCTCGCGTCCGAGACCGGTACCGGCTCCGGTGATCACGACCGAATACCAGCGACGTCGGGGGCGGGCTGCCATAACGACCCTCCTGGCTTGCAGCGCCAGCTTTCAAACGATGCTCCTGGCGACGGGAGCGACTTCATTACCAAGGAGCTCGATCGAGCGCCTCATCGCAGCGGAGTCCTGCGAGGCGGTGCTCATTTGAAAAGTGATGAATAAGAGCCCGCCCAGGAGCCCGTCCCAGTGCTCCGCGAGTGGGCTCACCCGAAACTCGGGGTACGTGACGTGCATCTCCTGTCCGATGGGGAAGCCATCAATCGGCATCTTCACGCTCCTACGCAGCGAGCTGCACCTTTAGGCCGCCGTTTTCTGCGGCGGGGCAGGGACCGGGTTGCGCCACGGGGCGGATCCCGGTCCCCCCTTCATTCCGATCAGACGCCTGCCGACTGTTCGTTGGGCACTGGTGTATTCAGCAGCTGCTGCTCCCACAGGTAGGCGACGCCGCTGCCGCCAACGTGATCGATCATGACCTGCGTCAGCGGACCGGCCGTCTTGAGACGCGCCCAGTCGCGCTGCCATTCGGCCGCGAGGGCCAACCAGGTCATCATGTTGATGCCGGCCCCGATCATGCGCTGAATGGCGACCTCGTGGGCCTCAAGCGACGTGCCTCCTGATGCGTCGGTGATCACTGTCACATCCCAGCCTTCGCCCGCGGCCTGGATCGCCGGCATCGCGACGCAGACTTCTGTCCAAAGGCCGGCGATGATCAGCTGCTTACGTCCGGTCGCTTTCACAGCATCTACGACGGCCTTGTCTTCCCAGGTATTGATGAAGGTGCGGTCGATCACCTTCTGGTCCGGGAAGACGTCGGTGACATGCTTGAAGATCAGTCCGCCCCGCCCCGCAATGACGCTCGTCAGGATCGTTGGGACGCCGAAGACCTTGGCGGCCTTGGCTAGTGCAGTTGTGTTGTTAACTACTGCCTGAGGATCATGGCTGTTCAGGTTGGCGAGCTGGTAGGGCTGATGGTCGATCAGGACCAACACCGAATCCTCCGGTCGAAGGAGTGAATCGAGACCTTGGCGAAAACTCATGGCAATTCCTTTCCTGCAGAAGCGCTCATTTGACGCGATCGCAGCGCACCGCGCATGTTCGAATGCCATTGCATTTTTCGTGCGCATAGCTTCAAGAAGTGTTGTGCTGAGTTGCGGATCGGGGAACGCGAGTGGATATCGAGGAACTACGGACATTTGTTGAGGTCGCCGATGCTGGAAGCGTCACGGCAGCTGCGCTTCGTCTTGGCGTGTCCAAGTCGGTCGTCAGTCGGCGTTTAGCCAGGCTCGAGGCCGACCTAGGTATCCAGTTGCTCGCACGAACCACTCGAGGCGCTGGCCTGACGGAAGCTGGAATAACGTTTCGCGACCACGCCGCGAAGGTTTGCGCAGAGATCGACATTGCTCGAGAAACGATCCTGCCAGCGGGCAAACTACGCGGCAACTTACGGATCGCCGCTCCGCTGACGTTCGGCCCGACACACTTCGCGCCCGTGATCGCGGAACTGGCGCGCCTTAATCCCGAGCTGCAGGTTCGCGCTAGCTACACGGACCGCTTCGTTGACCTGATCGCGGAAGGATTTGATTGCGCCATCAGGATCGGTCACCTCGCCGACTCGAACCTGCTCGCCAGGAAAGTCGGATACACGCCAGCCGTATATGTGGCATCGCCTGAATACATCGAGCGTCGTGGTGCTCCAGAAACGCCAGAAGAATTCGAAACTCACGACGTTGTCATGCAAGGGACAGAGACTTGGCTGGCACTTGACGGCGACAAGCTGATCACACTTAGGCCGAAAGGGCGCTTTAAAGCGGACAACGCCGTCGCTCTCGTCGCCGCTGCTCTTGCGGGCATCGGGCTTGCTGGTATTCCGAAGGAACTTATCATCGAGCATCTCGAGTCCGGTGCGTTGGTCCCGGTGATGAAGCAGTATCCGCCCCCAAGCTTGGGCATCCATGTGGTACGACCGGCCGGCCATCATCCAGCCCGAAAGGTGCGGGTGCTGACTGAAATGATGGTTGAATGCTGCGAGGGCCTCTGCAGGGGGATCATGTTGCGGGAAGCTCAACGGGCGCGGTAGCAAGCGAACAAACACCCGTTCGATGGCGTCGTTCCCGACGGGCCCCTAGGTCCCGGCTTGCCAGCGCGGCTCGCGCCGCTACTCGGTCGCTCGAAGGCCAAATCGTCGATGCTTATGGCACGCCCTATGATTGGGTGTGGACTTCGTATTATGGATATTCATGGCAACCGCGCCGCTGAGCGCTAGGTGCCCCCTGGTCTGGTAATTCGCTCAATAGTCCGGAGGTCGAAACTAGGCATGATATCTTGCCCGGTCACAACTCCTCCGAAGATGTTCTTCAATTCGAGATCAAGACGCCGCATCTCACTTCCGGCTCTTTCGATGACCGTGATTGAATGGTTTTCCAAAACGGCCATTCTCTCACCCGTGGCGTCGTAGCTTTGCGACAATTCCGCGCCGACCTTTAACACGCTCGCAAACAGATTGAGCGTGTTGACGAAGCCTTGGTACTCTTGCGCCCTTTTTAAATCTTGAAGCGCCTGGTCAATCTGATGCACCATGCGATCATTGGCATCAACTAATGCTCGAATCTTGGACCGAGTTTCCTGGTCGCGAATTCGAGTTTCCGCCTGCTCTCGAGGTTAAGCCAAACCGCGGCGTTCGCTCTCAGCGCATTGATCTCCTTTGAGGCTCGGCTGAGGTTGACGAGTGACTGGTGATTGTCAATCGCTTGTTTGGCCTGCTTCTCCGCCAGCGCAAGGTTTGCCGGCCGGGTCGTCCATTCTCTGCTCGTCCGATCGAGCTCGCACCAAATAGCGGTCCTATCCACGCTGATGTCTTCAGTTTGGACAGCTTCCGTGAGCCGGCTCCTTCGTTCAACCCACTCTCGCTGAACATCTGCGGGGAGTGCCGGCAAATCTTTGGTGTTGAACACGGCCTCGTTTATTATAGCGCCGGTAGGGTTTTCGCCGAAACTCCGAGGCAGCAAGATTGTCTCAGATGTTCCATCTCTTCTTTCGATCACCTGAACTTCGAATAGAATGCCAACTCGCTGATAAGTGTTGGGCACGCTGGACCGAAAGTGCTCCAGAATGGCCCTGTCGTTATCTGTCAGCTGGGGCGCTGCGGGATATCGTTCGCGCACATATGCGACCAACGAGTCCAAGCCCTTTTCCAAAAGGTAGCCGCGCTTCAATGTCCTAAAGCGCGCACGTTGTCGCGAAGATCTAGGGCATCTCCGGTACGGTCTCGATCAGCTTGAGCATCCATCGCTTCTCGACCATCGATCATTTGGGAGATGAAACAATGGATCTTCACACAACCGGGGCCGTACCGGCTTGCTGCCGAAACCGTTCCACCCGTTCGGCCGAAAACGTGAAGATGGCGCTGCCGTAGACGACGTCGTAGGCTGCTCAAAGAGCTCGCGCCGACCCGCCGGGTAAAAGTGCACCCGGTCGCCACGGGCGCGGTGGTGCGCGGCCAAGCGCACCAGGGCCAAGTTGGGCAGGGTACCATCGATCTGGGTGATCCGGACGTCTTTGGTCACAGCCCGAGCTCCTCCGCCGATCGACCAAGCCGGATCCAATCCCGGCGCAACTTCGGCGACCGCCTGGACAAACGGGTGCGCCGCGCGCGGATCGAGTTGTCGGCTCGTCCAGTCGAAGGCTAGGCCCCGCACCACCGCAACGGCGTGGAAGTAGAAGGGGTCCTTGGCCAGGTAGTCGTCGACACGGTTCGGGAAGTAGTGCCGGCTGCCGAGCAGGTAGACCACGCGCGCGCCGGGCACCCGCCGCGGCGAATAAACTCGAGATGAGGCAACAGGCGCCGTGCGCCCGGTCCGGGTCGCCCAGCTTTGGGTGGCGTCGATCGAAAGCAGCGACGAGCCGAGGAAGCGTTGCGATCATGCGATCGCTCCGCGCGCGAGTAGATGGCCCGCACAAATCGTATTTGTTCGGCCGCGTGATGACTTTCGAGGGCGGGCATTGCTCGAACGAGGTGACCAAGGTGGAGCGTGGTTCGAGGATCAGCCTGATCTTCCAACAATCGGTATGGCGACCGCTGCCCGCCCGCATTTGATCTCGCCAACGTCCTGACCAGGATCGCCAGCAGACATCCAAACCGCGACATTGACCAGCTACTGCCCTGGGCCTATCGCGCTCAAGCCCTCAAAGCCCTGGCCTGAGAACGACGCTTACTCTTCCTCAGACGTCCCCTCAAAATATGAGTGAGTGTCTGAGTGGGTGACGCTGTATTTTGAGGGGCAGTCGATCTGGTGGCAAAGTGCCAGCATGTGGCGAAGTAAGTCACTGACTTGGTTGAGGTTTGCGGGTCCGTCAACAACGATGTGTTGGCGTCTTGCGACGGGCGTGTGCCAAAATGAAGTAATTTTTTTGAGTAGACGGCTGACGGTGCTGCTCTTGCCGCAAGCATCCTCATCCGCCGGCCGTTCATGCTGGAGACGATGATTGCCTCAGCGGCACGATGGATCGGTACTCGCAGTTCAACTTGCTGCGCCTGCCCGAACTTTGAGGGCTGATCGGATCCGCCGGATCTAACGGCTCAACTATCCTTCTTGCTGCCCAAGACGTGCACCCGTTGCTCAGCCCAGCCGGCTTCCAATAGCTTGATGGCGGATCTCGCCAAGCGGTATTTGCTGACGTCCTTGGCGTAATGGTTGACCATCTGTTCACTCATCCCAACGATTGCTGAGACCATCTGTGTCGTACAGCCGGCCTCAAGCAAATTGCAGACTGCGTTCTTGCGGAGCCCGTGAAAGACCCAGCGTTTTTCCTTGAACGCTTTCAGGGCGGGCTTCTCCAACTCTCGCTGCCATGCCGTCTTCCAACCCTCATACGACCAAGGTTGGCCGCTTGCCATCAGGTGCAGCTTCAGCTGCGGCTTGTCGGGGTCGACAGGCACCGCGTCGATCAAATGACGGTACTCGCTATGAATCTGTGTTGGAATCCATGATTTGATCTTCTGGGCGTATACCTGAATCTCCGTCGCGTCGGATTTCGGCCGGAACATGCCCAGAACCGTCTCTTTCCTTTGCCCCGTGAAAAGCGCGGAATAGATGGGGAGATGCATATCGACGCGAGCGTGCTCAAACCACAACGCAAAGGCTTCCGGCGGCCAGGGGATCCATGGATCCCCCTTCGCTGCCTTTTCGGTGTGCTCGGCCGGGTTGCTCTCGCAAAAATCGCGTGGAATTCCGAACTCGAACAGCACGGATAACGTCGCTCGGAAAACGCGACCCGCCTGCGGCGTCCGCTTGTAAGCCGTGTCGAGGATCTGCTGGATATCGGGCGCCCGCAATGCACGGACAGGATCGTCACCCCAGGCAGCCTCGATGACCCTGATGTAGCGATCGTATTGGTCCCGCATGGACTTTGAGAGCTTCTCGTAGGCATCGTTGTCCTTGTACCTAGCTATAAGCGATCGCCAGGTTTTGCGATCACCGGCCAAAAGCATCCGGCCGGTCTCCTCCGCCTTGTCGACGGCGGCCCAGAACGCGGCGGCGTCGTTGGGGAGGGGAAGATCGCGCGCTTGGTCTATCGCATCCTTAAATGTCCACGACCAGCTGCCAGTTTCAGACCTGACAGCTTCTATTCGTGCCAGCTGACCGACACGGCGGGCAAACGCTTCGGTCAGGGGCTCGTCGAGTATCCGGACGCGCGGCCATTCACGCTCAGTCCAACGGAATTTGCTGAAGTAGAGGTACCGCCGTCCGTTGGGCTTATTGATCGCGTGGATGTGTTCAGGCAACGCCACGACGCCGCCCCCCGTCCTCGGTCTGCCTCCGTTTCGCGGCAAAGAACCGCTCCGCTGCGCTGGTTGGCGCCTCCGTGGCGCCAGAGGAGGGAGCCTGCTGCGTCTCGGCATGAGGTGTCAATGATGGTGAGCGATGGCGGGCTCGGCGCCAAGTATCGATGGCCTCAAGGTCGTACATGCCCGTATCGGGATCTGCTGACGGGAAGCCGCGGGCGAGCAGACGTGGCAGAAGCTCAGCGAAGCGCTCCGGAGAAAGGTGCAGCCGCCGTGCCGCCTTCTCAGGCGGCACGTCGGCCGGGTCGACCCGGTAGCGAATTTGTGCGGCTTCGACCATGGAGTGTCGAGATGTCCCCAGCTCACCAGTTTTGTACCTCTAATGACACATCGCACTTGACACACGTGCAACCTCGGCGGAATCGCTGTCCCCGATATTCGTGGAATGGACCGGAAGTAGGGAAGTCCACTGGATATGCACCGTCCCGAGGTCCCACTGATTGGTCGGCGAAGGTGAAAAACTGATGGGAAGTAATTCGGGTTTTGCTGCCCTTTGAGCCAGCTCCGTTGTTGAGGATGCTGTACTTGGCCGACCGTTGGCAATGCCCGTGCGAGAATGTTGTTGCGCTGGATGACCCCTGTTAGCGGTCTGAAAATATGTGTTCGGATTTGATCGCAGGCTGGGCGGACCAATCCAGATTCGGACCGAATATCAGTGGTTACTCTTGCCGCAGTCCGCGCGTTCCCGAGGGCAGTCGGCGCGGAAGACACCGAACCTGCGGCGGAGCTGTAGAGCGCGCTGATGTCTAGGCATCGATCAAAGGGTCTGGTCAGCTTTCGCGAACTCGATGATCTCCCTTAAGGCGCACTTTAAGCTCGACTGTGAGGCTACGTGCTCTCGTTTTCTCCAGTTCTGGCTTCCGATACTCCATGGGATCAATGCCTGACTGCCGCTTGATTGCGCAGTTCTAGCGTCGCGGAGAGGATCGCCCGCAACTTCCGGAGGCTGAAGCCAGACGCGCTCCAGGCGCGCGCGATGACGTCCAGCTCATCGTTCGCAAGGGCCTGAACGAATGCTACCTCTCCGATTTCGATAGCAAGCTCGCGCATGACATTTCCCGCCAGCAACGGCAGGTCGGCTAGCCGAGGGGAAGGAATGTTGACAATGCGGTACCTATCCTTCAGTGGCTCTGGCAGATCCTTGATTGAATTGGCCGTGGCGATGTGGACGACCCAACTCAGGTCGAGCTCGGCGTCAAGCGAGCTATCCCTGTAACGACAAGCAGTTTCACGCTCGAGATGTGGCAAAATGGCATGGACCAGCCGGCCATTGTGCTGAGATGTGGCAGACTTGTCGATCTCATCCACGAAACAAATCACGTTCGCGATGCGCGACTGGCAAATCGCGCGAGCTGGCGCGCACGGAACCGTGTTGGACCACGCTTTCGGCGTTCCGCCGAACGCAACTGCATCCGTCGAACTTGAACCATCGATCCGGTAAATTTCCAGTCCGAGTAACTGGGAAATTCTTCGGACCAGACGGGATTTTCCGTTGCCTGGAGGGCCGACAAACAGGAGAGGCTTGAGGCGAACCGGATATCCTTCGCGCAACTCGCGAAGCACGAGATCGATGGCGTTCAAGGCGTGAGGATACTCAGCCAACAACACGTCTCGAACACCTCGCACGTCACGGGCAATCGCGAGAGGAAGCTTGGCGTCGACCATGTCCTTAAAGTCTTCGTGAACGGCACCGAGCTTCGAACTCCTGGCTTTGGACATGACAACAACGTTGCGCTCTTCAGGGGCCGCCGCCGAGGTCCATTTTTCCGGTGGTAATGCGGGCGCGGCCGGCTGCGCCACCCGGTTGGTTTCGATCAGCTGCAGATGCGCGATCCAAAAGATGCTGCGCTGATCGCCTTTAAAATGTCCCTCCGCGGCCTTCGACCAGGTGCCCAGCCTGGCGCGGATTTCCGCCATTTCGCGTTCCGAATGGGCGTCCCGCCACAGGTCCTCGGCACCGGAGGCGAGTTGGGGGAGCACCTCGTCAAATGTTTTCGGCTGGCCGGCATCAACGGAGAGCATCAGGGCACAGAGCGCCGCCTCGCCAGAGCCGAGGTCAAAGAGCCTGTTTGCCAGCCGCCTGCAAGCTTGCTTGCAGCGTTCTTTTTCGCCAGACCAGAACTCGGCCGCCAAGTCATCAAGCCGAAGTTTTTCGATCTTGCTCAACTTGGCCCAGGTCCACGCCGCCGCAGCTGGCCAATTGTTGAATAGCAATAGAGCAGTTGGGATCGGCTTAGCCGAGGTTGACAGGGAGGCCGAATCCCCAACATTTCGCGGTGTACAGTCGGCCCGATCTTCCTGAACGAGTCGTTGCCAATCCTTGAGGTGCTGGTCAGTCATCCGAGGATTGTACACCATCAAATGTACAAATAAACCCGAGGGTACGATCGTGGTTAAGGGTTCGAAAAAGAGAAGGGGACCCCAGCAGGCACTTCGGGGCGTCAAGTTGGGACGCCCGTTCGGCGACCCTCTGGATGTACGCACCAAACGCCTGGCGCAGCGCGTTCATCCCCACCTCATGAGCGTGCTCGACCAAAGAAGCAGAGAGTATGGAATAACGCGCTCCCAATTTATCGAGCGAATTCTCGTGGACTTTTGCAACGCCCACGAAGGGGCGCAGCTTGACCCTATCGGTCGATGGATGCCTCGCAAAGAATGGAATCCTCGGCTGGCAAGGCGCCTTGATACCTTACCGGTTTCTGAGAAAGCCTTGGAAATCGGCAAGCAGGTTGAGGCGGAGTTCAACCTAAGCGAAGAAGGCCAGCGAAGGGGCGCCGAGGTGCACCACGAAGCAGTAGCGTCTGGTCAGAAACGAACTCGTCGGCGGACTCGGAACGAGGAGGCGAATTAGGGATTTCGTCTTGCTAGCGAAGGTGCGACGATCCCCCCATGAGCGTGACCCGCGAAACAGTGGAATCTATCGATCGCGAACGCCAGGAAACGTGGTGGCGTCCTGGAGTTGGTGGTGTGCGCCGAAAAGGAGTTCGGCAACCTGCCTCTGTTGTTAAGGCGAAGGCTCGCCTCCGTACAGCAAGATGGCGCGTCCTGAACGACCAAGCTAGGCGTCCCGAAGCGAACGTCGTGGCAATGGCCTTGCTGCGGGCCCTCGTCCAATCGGAACTTCGCGAGTTGACCGAGCGAGAACATGGAATAGTCACCAGAGCGCTCGTCGATCTGCAAGAGCAGGGTTACTCTCTCGGTGAAGTTCTGAAGGTGTGCCGGAGGGTCCGCGAGCAGGCATTCAAAGAGAACGACGCGCCCGCGGTCGCCCAACGCAGTTCTGGAACGCGGGGCAAAGCGGGACAACGGGATACCCGCTAGGTCTTTCCGTCTGCTAGCCATGATGACTGAGCGTGTCGCGGCTCCGAAAATAGACCCCTCGGATTTACGGCGTCGCCGGCTGTCAGCAATCGAGGGACGGACACGCTGGGCAGGTATCGCCGATCGAGGCGAGTACGTCTCGGATTTCGGCTACTGCCTCGTCGGACGATAGTCCAGCCGGAGAATTGTGGCTCGCAATCTCGATTGCTCGGTCGCGTGCGTGTGGGTCGGCACGGTCCTGTATCCAGCCGTGTTCCTCACATTCGCGAATAGCGCCAGCGTCCTGCAGCACCGAGATGGCCCAGCCCCGCAGCGTCCGGATTGCAGGCCGTCGTTCCTTGGTCATCAGCATCGAGAGCGCTCCTGCCGGACGAATCCTTCCGCCCTACTACTCGTTCCGAGCGGTTAGCACGGGGCAGGGATTCACAAACGGCAGGGCTGAGGCTTGTCCACGTGTTCTGCTTGGCCTGTGGGACTAAGTCGTCGGCGCGACGTCTTCCTTGATGCCGCATGCGACGATTCGCAACGTGCCGTCTGGAAGCGGCCGTTGCAGCTTCAAGGCTTTGTCCGCGGGAGCTGTCATCCAGATCTCGACCTCTTCGGGCGTGGTCAGGATCACCGGCATCGCCTTCGGATGGATGGCGAAGACTTCGTCATTCGCCTCGGTCGTGAGGAACGCATAGAGGTCGTTAGTGGTCTCGCCTTCCTTGACCTTTCGCACCGACGTCCAGTTAGCCCAGATGCCGGCGAAGCAGGCGAGGGGACGGCTCTCGTCGAGCGCAAACCAGATGTCGCCGCCCTCGGCCTTGTTGAACTCACTGAATGAGTTGAAGGGCACCACGCAGCGGTGCTCCGGGCCCAGCCATCGCGTCCAGTGCTTGCTCTTCACGTTGCGGATGTTGGTCGTGCCGCCGTCGGGCTCCATTCGGAGCATTTCCTTGAAATCGACTGTCTTGCCCTTGGCTTGCAGCTTCTCGGCCCGCTTCTTGGTCGCCTGTAATAGAGCCTGCTGTGAAGATGGCATGCCCCAGCGAGCGGTCGCAAGCTCGCGGCCACCTGGACCGGTCCGGACGATCGGCGCTTTGTAATCGGGAAAGACGCCGGGCATCGGCGCGAGGTTGCCGACGTACCGGTTGACCACGCGGAACAGCGCTCTGATCGCGGCCTGGTTGGTCGTAATCGAGTAGAGATTGCACATGGATCGCTACCCGGGGTCCTCGCCGTTCTTGTGGCTCGCGATCCAGACGGTCTGGACGGCGTCGGGTCGCTTGACCTTGTACTTGGCAAGGTCTTCGTCGGTCAGTTGCAAAGCGATGTGATGGGCGAAGATACGATGATTGCCGTCCAGCGGGCTCAGGCCGCTGGCGACCGGGAACAGCACGGGAGGACGTTCGAATTGTCCTGTAACCGCCACGATCCTCAACTGACGTTGAAACCGAGCGGGGCTGTCGTCACCTCCGAAGCCGTTGTCCTGACCGTCGATCAGCGCATCGTACATGTTGTTCATCGTCTTGCGTCCGTCGATGGACAGCTTGTCGAAGCTGCAGTCGCGTTTCTCCTGCGTCCAGGTCACGTCTTTCCACCACGACACCGGGTGCGTGAGCAGCAGCTTCCAGCGTCCGGTCAGCGGCTCGGATGGAGGCCAGCCCATGCCGGGCTGGTTGGCGAGCTTGAGGAGCCACTGGTCGATCACGTCGTCGGGCCAGTCGGGCAGATCCTTTTTGATGTCCAGCAACGTCGTCATGCGCCAGGTCCGTTTTGCGAGTCCTTGTGTCGCGGTCGTTGCGCCAACTGTAACAGTGTGGCGGCTGGGCGGCGATTGGCCGTAGCGCACTTGCTGCAGCGGAGGCGGCTTGCCAGGTCGTGCACGAAAGTTGTCGGGGGATGGCGCAGCGAGGCAAGGTCGACGTCTCGCTTCATCTTGCAGCGCGAGCATTCGATTTCGAGCCATGGATGGCCACCGTTGATCGCTTGGTCGACGGTGGGGGACGGATCGATGGGTTCGCCGTCGCTCCACATCCTTTCATTCCAGGATTCGCAAAGCAGCTTGTCGGCCTGCCGGATCAGGCCTTCTCCCTTCGCTCGGGCCTCGGCAGACTGGCCGGCCAGAATCGTTGCCATGGCGCGGGCGCGGCCGAGCTCCTTGGCGAGCGCCTTCCGGTCCCCGCCGGACAGTGGCGTCGGATGATGCTTCGGTGCCACGGCAGCATCCAGTCTCCGCGGCGCCGGCGCCTACTCGAATGCGGGCCAGCAGCCATCTTCCTCATGGCGTCCGGTCCGCTGCATGCACGTGTTGTCGAGGAGGCGCTGTCCAACGGTCTTCCACAGCGCGTCGGGCCCGTACAGGCGGACCGCGTCGACCTTCTGGATTTCGACGATTCGGCCGCAGCGTTGGCATCCGACTCTCAGCAGGTGGCCAGGAATTTGGTCCAGCCGCTGCGCTCCGGTGGACGCCCGATGGCGCGGCTCGGCTCCATCGGCGCGGGCGTCCTCTAGAAGGGACCTCCAGTATTCCGGCGGCAGAGCCGCATCCGGAGCCAGTCCCGGGGCTGGGACGGGCGGTTCTGCCGGCGGCAGCGGCCATCTTTTGCATCTGTTTCGGGGTGGGCATGCGCCAGCTCGCGGGTCGGTTGCTCATCGCGTTATAGAACATATCAGGAACAAAAGAGTCGATAGTCGCAAAAAAGCTTCTGGTCGAGCAGGGGACCATCCCGTCGGAACCGGCCGCCGCCGTTCGTCTTGAATCCGAGCCGTCCCGAAACTGGAGTTCTGAGTACATGGCACCGCGCGCCAACTGGAAAGGCTTTCTGCGTCTGTCCCTGGTGACCTGTCCGGTCGCGCTCTACCCGGCAACCTCCGAGTCCGAGAAGATCAGCTTCAACCAGCTCAACCGGCAGACGGGCCATCGCATCAAGTACCTGAAGGTCGACGCCGATACCGGGGACGAGGTGCCCAACGAGGACATCGTCAAGGGTTACGAGATCGAGAAGGGCCAGTTCATCGAGGTGACCAAGGAGGAGCTCGAGGAGGTTGCGCTCGAGTCCACGCGGACGATCGAGATCGACGAGTTCGTCGACAGGACCGACATCGATCCGCGCTACCTGATCCGTCCGTACTATCTGCGGCCTGACGGCAAGGTCGGCCACGACGCCTTCGCGGTGATCCGCGAAACCATCCGCGAGATGGACAAGGTCGCGATCGGCCGCGTCGTGCTGACAAACCGCGAGCACATCATTGCGCTCGAGGCGCGCGACAAGGGCCTGATCGGCACGCTGCTGCGCTATCCCTACGAGGTGCGGGATCCGGCCGAATATTACGACGAGATTCAGGACGTCCAAGTCACGAAGGATATGCTCGACCTGGCCAAGCACATCGTGAACCAGAAGGCGGGCAACTTCGAGCCGGACAAATTCGAGGATCACTACGAGACCGCCCTGATCGACCTCATCAACCAGAAGCGCGCCGGCAAGGTCATCCGCCCCAAGGAGCGGCCGAAGGGCGAGAACGTCGTCGATCTGATGGATGCCTTGCGCAAGAGCGTCGGCGACGCGGAGGCCGAGACGGTGGCGCAAAAGAAGCCCGCCAAGAAGACGAAGAAGGCGTCAGCCGGTCAGAAGGAAATGCTGATGCCGATCAGCGGCAAGAAACCTGCCAAGGAAGCGTCGGGCAAGAGGCCAGCGACAAGGCCGCAGCGCAAATCCGCTTGAACCGTACACACCGGACGTTCTCGGCAGGTTTTACCGGACCGCAGCCGATTGCGCCGGAAAGCGTACACACTGACGGCTAAGGCGTTGAAGCAGATCGATTTCGGCATACATCGATGGGCAGATTCACTCTCGGCATTTTTCATGAGCATCAAACAGAAAGCTCTTCTTTACCAGCGTGTCCGCTCGGCCATGAGCAGTACGGGCTGGCACTGGTTCGCGTATCACTTCCAAACGTGGCCGCCCCATCCCTTCGCGCAAAGTTTGCTGGAGTCCTGCGCCAGACTGGATCTGCGGATGCCGGGTCTCGGCGAACAATTTCTCCTCGACGTTGCGCGCATCGGCGGCAAGGAAAAGCATTACCCGGATTACGACCAGCTGATGCAAAAGCTGTCAGAGATCCTGGTTTTGCTGCGCATCGTCGAGTTGAATTGGCCCGAAGGAACAACGTTTACCCATGAGCCGGAAGGATCCCCGGGCGGCAAGCGTCCAGAACTGCTCGTTGTCTCTCCCGGGCAGAACTTCCTGTTCGAGGTGAAGGCGCCATCGCTGTTGAACCATCAGTTGCTCCGCTCTCAGAACGGCACGCAACTGCCGTCGCGCGGCATCCCACTCGAACTCGCGAAAGCGACCGCCGGCGAGGGCGGGCTGACTCTGCCGCGAGACAATCCCGTCAAGGACTTCCTGATCGACGCGGATGCCAAGTTCGCGCCGTTCAAGCCCAAGGCTGACTACACCTCGGTGCTGATCATTCTCTGGGACGATTTCATCTATGAACCGATCACGGCCTTGGCGCACGCGAAGTCGGGGCTGCTGACAGCGAACTCCTTCGCCAAGGATGCCAGCGGCAACCCCCTGACGTTCCCGAACATCGACGCCGTCGTGCTGATCCGTCACCTGCTTTACTTTCAGCGGTTTGCAGGGGACGCTGTCACTCCGGAGCGGGCGCACGCATTCGACTTCGGCGACGAGGCATCCCTTCCGAACGTCATCTTCCCGATGGCGTCGGGCAGGACCATCCCTACCTTCATCGTCGACGGGCTTCGTGCGCTTCCCTTGGACCATCCGTTCCTGCAGTGTGCCGCCGAATATCGTCCCTCGGACATCATCTGGTGGACCTAGGCGGCCTGTCTCCTGGTCGCCGGCTTGTATATCCGGCGGCGGGCCAAGGCTTCTTTGCCAACCAGTAGCCGATCCCGCCCAGCCTGACGAAAAAGCGGCGCAGGAAGACGTCTTCGTTCTGGAGCGGAACACGGACTGAACGTGTCTTCAGTTCGGCGAGGATGTTCTCCTGCGAAAGAGGCCGGCTCGCCTTCCACAACATCCGCAGCACGAGGTCGTCACGCGATCGGGACTTCCTTGTGAGGTGCGCACAACCGGCGTGGCGATCCGGCCTAGTGAGTGCCCTGGGCGCACTCGTCCCGTGGCATCGCGCTCACTTACCCTATGGTCAGTTCTACAGGCGGTCCCTGCCAGCCCAATGTCACGATCGTTGGAATTGGCGTCGCGAGCCAGGGAGTTGATCGGTTCGGACGAGCCGACGCTCTTCGGGGCCCTAGGACCAATGGGACCTCGGCTCGGACCCTGGACGTCAGCTCCGGTGGACGGACGGTGGATACCCTCTGGATAGGGGCAGGGGTCCTCGGCCTGGGATTACGGGGACAGCGCGTCCGACTGGGTTGTTCGAAGTCAAGTCCCAACCGATGTTCGATAGCCGAAGATCACGGGGACTGTGGATAATTAACTATGACGGGACGATCAAAAAAAGCGACGGCTTTGGAGCGACGCATCACATTGCACGGCGCGATTGCATGCGTTGGTCAGCTCTTCCGGATGATCCACGACCAGGCACCGGTGCAGCCGTGAACGTACACTACCCTCATGCGCCGGGTTCGCAGACCATCGCTGTTGATGGAGGAACCAGCGGCAAGGGACCTGTCCCACAGATCACGCTGATCACCAAGTCTGACGTGCCGCCACTGCTGTCAAAGCGGATTTCCCTGGACGCTGATGGTCGTCTCAACAGTGATGGGTCGGGATGTCTGATGAGCGCTGGAAGCGCTGTGCGGGTGTTTGCGGAAACCGCCGGCGCTCTCGCGCAGATCATCGCAGAATGTCGGCATGATCAAGCGATCGCCCTCGGGGCGCTCAAGGAAGATCTTCCCGATTCTGTGGCGGTGACGATCCCGAGCAGACTTGCCAAGCATCCAGGCGCGATCACCCGGTCACGGAGCTATATCAATTACCGCGCGGGAGTTCCTGCTTGGTGTTTGATCGACTTCGACAGCAAGGGAATGCCTGACGTGATCCAAAGGCGGATCGATGAAGCCGGTGGAATGTGGAACGCACTGCTGATGGTGGCACCAGAGCTCGCGAAGGCGGCGCGGGTTAGCCGCCCGAGCACCTCAGCCGGTCTTTTTCGGGCGGATACCAACCAGCCGATCGCTGGTTCGAACGGCATGCATTATTATGTACTCGTCCAGGACGGAGCTGACATCGAGCGGTTACTTAAAGACCTGCACGACCGCTGTTGGCTGCATGGGCTAGGATGGCACCTGATCAGCGCTCGCGGCGACCTGCTCGATCGCTCGATCGTCGATCGCATGGTGGGTTATGGCGAGCGTCTATGCTTCGAGGGCGCCCCCGTTATTTGTGCGCCCCTGGCTCAGGATCAGGCCAAACGAGCGCCCCAATGCATCGACGGCAAGCAGCTCGACTCCAGTTCCGCCGTACCTCGACTTGACGAATACGAGCGCCACATCGTCACGGACGCAAAGGCTGAAAGTGCGAAAGCCTTGGGAAAATCTGCCTCGCAGCTCCGGACCAAGCACGACAAAGAACTTGCTGACAAGATCTCCGCCAAATCTGGCGTACCCCATCTGACCGCACTGCGCTTGGTCGAGGCGCGGCATCGCGGTGTGCTCTTTCCGGACGTAGAGCTAGAGTTTGACCACCTTGGAGTCGTTACTGTTGAAGCTTTGTTGGCCGAGCCGGGTCGTTATGTCGGGGAGACGCTCGCCGATCCCCTGGAGGGGAGCAGCTATGGCCGCTGCAAGGCCAAGGTCATGCAGGGTGACGACAAAGACCTGTTGATCCACAGCTTTGCTCACGGACGCGCACTCTACCTTCTTCGCTACGACCTGAGGTCCGCGAAAAAAGCTCTCCTGCGAGGCGCGGACATCGCCACGGTTGAACTCGCCGTTGACATCTTGAACAGGGCCGAAATCGAAGAAGACGAGCTCGAGGACTTTGCGACGATCGTTTCCAGTGCAACCGGCGTGGGTATTAGGGCCGTCAAAGCCAGATTTAAGAAATCTCAGGCGAGCCGAGAGGCAAAAGCGCGTGCCGCTGCTCTAAAGTCGCAGGCAAATGGCCGCATCGTTCGCGCGCGTCCTGAGACAGACAGTGAGCTGGGGCCGACCGTCATGTTTCTGGATGCCCTTCTGGCGAAGGATACAGCCGAAGAGCCTCCGATGCGGAACGCCCTCGGCGCCATCGTGCGGGTTGAAGAACGAGAGCCATGGACCGCACTGCACCTGCTTACATCGGGCAGTTCGAATGCAACTAAAAATTACGAGAGCATCAAGGCGCCTGCCGAGCCTGTCATCGTCGAGTTGACATTATCGGGCGTCGAATTGCTCATCGAAGAACGGGTGTGCTGGACGTGCCGTGGACGGGATGGATCGACCTACTTCGGGGCTACACCCAGGCCTCACATAGTCACCCTTATGGAATACAATAGCAGTTCAATGCCGGTTGTGCGTGCCATCAATACGTCGCCGCTGGTCACAGCCTTGGGCGATGTCATCGACGGTGTGGGGCTCGACCGCCGTACAGGCTTGTTCCATCGCATTGATCCTATCTTTAGCGACTGTGTCCCGGCCGGCGTACCGTCCGACGAGGAGGTCAGAGATGCTCTTAGCTACCTCCTCGACGAGTGGTTTGTCGATGTTGCGCTGGACCGCGTGGGCAAATGCGTCGCGGTGATTCTGGCGCTCACCGTCCTCCAACGTGCTCTTCTCCCCGAGCGTCCGGCGTTCTTTGTCACCGCGGGCCAGCGTGGTGGCGGCAAAACCACGTTAGTCTCGATGATCATCATGGCCATACTCGGGCGACGTCCGGGGGCCGCGGCATGGTCGAGTAATGAAGAGGAGCGGAAGAAGGCGCTGTTCTCATACCTGCGCCAGGGCGTCGCAGCCGTGGTCTGGGACAATATTCCGCGGGGAACGCCCGTTAGCTGCCCACACATCGAGGCAGCACTCACAGCTACGGAGACTTCCGACCGCGTCTTGGGAATCTCCGTCATCGAGAGGGTGGCCGCAACGACCGTTCAGCTCTTCACGGGCAACTCGATTGCGCCGCTCGGGGACCTGGCGAGCCGCTCGTTTAAGATTTCACTGAATGTCGACCGACCGGACCCCGAGAACCGAAATTTTAAGCACGCCGATCCGCTGACTTGGACGCAGACGAACCGGTCGAAGATTCTGCGCTCATTGTACACGATATTGATTGGTGGTGCCTTGCGCCGCCCTCAGGAGCAGGAGGGTAAAACCAGATTTAAAAGGTGGTGGACCCTGATCGGCTGGCCGGTGGAGCATGCAGCCGGGCTGCTCGATGTCGAACTCGACTGCGCGCGGCTGATGCGCAATGCTGAGGGCGAAGAGCCGGAAGCGCGCGCTGTCTCCCAAGTGCTCACCGTTTTTCGCCAGCAATGGGGTCGCGGCTGGTTCACGGCGCGGGATGTCGCCTTCCTTCTCACCGAGCGGAATTCCCGGCTGGATTTGGAAAAGGCAGCTCGCGCTGAAACTCTGTTTGAGGCCTTGTACGAGTTGGATGAAAACAAAATGAAAGATCCGACAGCTCAGGTCCTGGGCAAACTGTTCCAGAAAAAACTGACTGACCGTCCCGTAGTCCTCGAGGGCCAGAACTGCACGGCGAAACTGGGGAAGGTTGAAGCTGACAAGAACAATGATGGCAACAAGTACGAGGTGGTCGTGCTCGGGTAGGAACACTGGCCGTAGGCTCAGCGACGGGGAAAGCCGGGAATAACGGGATTGGTACGTAGGAGAATTTATCAAAATGAACTGATCGAAAAAGTCTTTCGACGGCCTGCGAATGGCCAATCTTTCCCGTCTTTCCCGCCTTTCCCCCTCACTGGCGGCCCCCAATGTTCCTGGGCGAGAAATTTTAAACAGTCGGCGACAAAGAAGGTCCTACCGCCAAATCGCGTGCCAACCTAAGTCACGTCGTTTCGTGCGGGCATTATACTGGCATAATGCGGGCATTATACGGTGCGATCGCGCATTTGCCTGCAATTCCAAGCTCTTGGGAAGCGCCAACTCGACGATACAACTAAGACATCATCACAGAGTCCTGCACGAGAGCGGGCCAAATTTGGTGTGCGAACAGACGTTCCTCCTCACACCAACATCTGTTTCTTTTTGCACCATGTAATGGGGGGCGGCGAGAATTTAACGCGCACGAGTATGAACGCACGGGTGCGCCTCAAACGCGGCTACTTAACCCAACTGATCATTGCCGCGACGCACCCCCAACGGATCTAAAACTCTTGGTCAGGACCGCTCTGCGATTGCCGAGTTTCGGCCGGCTTAGGTATGCCTCCGGCAGCGCACACACTCGATAGAATTGTCCCTTGCGGCTTGCCGGACACCCAATGACATTGCTGGTGGTTAAAAAGCACTCTTAAGCTTCAGCAACAGAGGGGTTCTTCGCATGCTTCGATCTATCTTGGCCGCGGTGGGCCGCGTGTTCGTTTGGGCCGCCAACGGATGTGTGGCGCTGATGTTGGCGCCCGTGCACGCAATCCTCGGCATTTTATTCCCGGCGGCCTATGAGCCGCTCCTCAGCGACCACAACATTGGGGATGCCGGATCCGACGAGTTCTTTCACCCTGACCCGAGCTTCGATCCCTTTGCGGTTGCTGAACAGCTGCGCCACGACAGAGAGTTCGAAATCAATCGCATTCTAGGGTGGGCCGCGGATGCCTCCTGCGCCGATGTCGCAATACCGCTTCCTGATGTTCGGCCGGAGCTACTTCCCTGGCTCGCTTGTTTATCGGACCACCAGCGAGATGCATTGGTGCAGGCGGGAAAAGCTGGGGCTTACAGCCATCTGTACTGGTCCATCTCAATCCCCGGCGTGCCCAGCATCCTAAGCCTGGACGACCGCCCGCGGCTTGCCGGTTCGGAGAAGTCATTCACCTCCGCTGAGTTCGGGCCTGCTCCAACTTTCTGAGATGCCATCGAGCGATCGCCGCATCGCATTGGGCGATGGCCAGATCGAGCTCCAGCTTGCGTCGCTCGTCGTGCCAGCGCCTTGCGGCTTGCAAGCGCGAGTGTTTTGCTTTGGCGAGCCGGGCGAGGGCGATAGAGCGGTTAACCCGGTCGTGCGTTGCGCCCATCGCTGCGGTCAAGAATATCGAAGTGAGTGCAGCGGTACCGGTAATGTATGAATACGGGTTTGTGCTGAAATCTGACAATCTGGCTCTCCATTCTTCTAGCAACATGACATTTATTGGTGTACAGTTCAGGTCTTAACGCATCGTAAATCACTCGAGAAGGAAAGACTTCATGCAGAACTTAACCGCCGTGGACGTCGACGTGATAAACGTAGGACCCGATCGGCGGGAGGTCCTCGTCTGATGCGCATCCGCGTTCTCTCCGACCTCCATGTCACCCACGAACACAACGTTTTGAAGGATGTTCCGGACGTCGAGTGCGACGTGACCGTTGTGCTCGGCGATGTCGCCAATCCAATGACCTCCGGTCTCGACTGGGTCGCACGTTCATTTCCCAGGCCGTTAGTCTACGTCCCCGGGAATCATTGCTTTTACAGAGGCCTTCCTGGCAGCGGTGAGGAGCACACACACTACGCCGATCAGATGGATCGCAGTCGCGAAATGGCAGAAAAACACCGGATCATCTTGCTGCAGAACGAGTCCGTGGAGATCGCCGGCACGCGCTTTATCGGAGGCACATTGTGGGCCGACTTTTCGGCCTTGCCGGTAGGATGGACGCTCAAGAGCGCGATGGAGCTGTCGCAAAAGGGCTGGACTGAGGATTTCGGGAGAATGTCGCGCGAGTATCACAACGACTTTCGTGAGATAAGGGTAGGCGGCGGAACGAGCAGAGACCGGTTCACTCCGAGTCTTATGATGTCGCTCCATCGCGAAGCCCGTCGTTTTTTTGAATCCGAGCTTGCAAAAGAGTTCGACGGCCAGACGGTCTGCCTGACGCACTACGCGCCTTCGAGGCAAAGTCTCGATCCTGCGCGCGTCACTCATCAGTGGCTCTACTGCGCTAGCATGGACCACTTGATGAGTGGCGAGAATGCGCCGCAGCTCTGGCTACACGGTCACGTTCACCTCAATCGCGACTATCAGATCGGCAACACGAGGGTGGTGTGCAATCCGCGCGGGTACGCGTTCACTCCGAGCAAGCGCGAGAATCCGGATTTCATCCCGGACCTTGTTGTCGAAGTCGAGCCGACGCCCAAACCTTCATTTGGGGTGTGACATGCTTGCGTTTTTTCGCCGCCTCTATCAGGACGCCCCCGCGCCGCAGGTGCAAGTCGATCAGCGGGTGATATGGGAAACCTGGCTCGCCGAACAGCGAAAGCACCAGGTAATTCAAAAGAAAGAGCTCGAAGGGGATCGCACTCGAATATCCATTGTTGTCTGGAGCTGGGCGCGCGACTGCGTGACCGAATGGCGCCAGCTTGAGCCGCCCAAGAAGGTGCCGCGCGACGTACGCGTCTGGCTCGCTGGCCTGACAGTGCTTGAGATCGTGGCGATGGAGAGAGCAGGCGATGCGGCTGTCCGCGAGCACATGTACGAGTGCGGGGAACTCATTCCCGGCGTCCGCAAGGTGCAGCCTCTTTCCCCGATCACGCTGCGCTTCCCGCCGCGCAAGCGCAAGGCGGACGGCAAGTGATATTTCATGTCCACTTTTCTCATCTCTGACACTCACTTCGGGCACGGCGCCGTTATCAGGATGTGCGGCCGACCATTCTCCGATGTCCATGAAATGGACGGAGTGATGGTCGAGCGCTGGAACGTGACTGTGCGGCCGGAGGATACTGTGATTCACCTCGGTGATTTCGCGCACCGATATGATGCCGCCAAGTTGCCGAAGCTGTTCGCGAGTTTGAACGGGCACAAGCATCTGGTGAAGGGCAACCACGACAACGGGGTAACGCTTGCGCTGCCATGGGAGCGTGCGTGACATTGCCTATGTATCGATTGATTCTCAGAACGTCGTTCTGTGTCATTACTCGATGCGCACCTGGCCGCGCATCCGTAAGGGAGCCCTGATGTTGTATGGCCACAGCCACGGGCGCCTGCCCGGGAATGTCCAGTCGTGCGACATTGGAGTCGACGTTCTCGGTTTCGCGCCAGTCCGGCTGAACTTGATCAAGTCGTATCTCGCCACGTTGCCGCTTATGGACGATCCGGAAGCGCGCGACGAAATCGAAAGCGATCAAGGGCTGACCCCTTCATGAATCGCGGCCGAATGGTACCTTCCGGACCCAGATAACCGACCCGGAGATCGAAATTCCGAGGGGCGGGAAGTACTCATAGTAGGACGTGGCCGGGGAGATCAGCAGATGCCGAAGGTGCGGCTCTATGACATCGTTTCCGCCCTTCAGAAGGGCGGCTACAAGCTGTCGATAAGGGCCTTTACTGCCGAGGGGAACGACGACCATCATGTGATGCTTCTCGTAATCAAGGTACGGGAGGATGGTGGGAGCGAGGATCTCGTCGCCGTGCACCGTTTGCACAACAATGTTCTCGGCTGGTACGAGGAGGACCGGCTCTGGGAGACGGTTGGGAAATTCGAGCGTCAGGCGAATTCTGAAACGGCATAGGAGCGTACGAGAGCGGTTGGCGCCCAGTGCATAGAGCTGTCGGACTGTGCGGAGGTTCAGAAAGCTTGATTCCGCTCGTTCGCGACCTAGATCCGGGCCATGGACAAGCTGACTGACAACGAATACCGGCACGCGCTGCCGCCGCAGCTGATGGCGGCGGCTGAGAAATTTGATGCGTGGTCGAAGAAGCAGCTGCTGGAGGAGCAGGGCGCGGCAACCCCGATCGAGCCGCTGTACCATTATACTGGCGAGGAAGCGCTTGTCGGCATTCTGCGCCACGAAAAGCTCTGGTGCTTCAGCCACCTTCACCAGAGTGACCCGAAGGAGTTCGAGTATTCGCTAGCCGGCGCGCTGGACCTCATTCGGCAGGTCGGCAGGTCGAGCGACTTCTGGACCAAGCATTTTTTGCGGCTGTCTCGAGGACATGCTGGTGATCACCGGGCTCGCCAGCCCGTTCGATTTCTACCTGTTCAGCCTCAGCCGGCATCGCGACGACCCGGGACAGTGGCGCGAGTACGGCAAGGCAGGTCAGGGATTTGCAATCGGCGTTGCGCCTGTCCTGTTGCAGCCGGACACTGATGTCCTCCACGCGCAGGCCAACGAGAATCTGCACATCGGCCGTGTGATCTATGGCGATCGCGAAACCAATGCGCGGCATCGGCTGGTGATCCGAAAAGCCGCCGCCATTACCAGCCAGGTCGCGCGCCGTAACCGGAAATGGATCGACATGGTGCGGCCAGTACCGTACCTGGCGGCCATGGCGCGCGAGGTCATGGCCTCGCAGTTGGTCTGGAATTGTCTTACCGCCAAGGAATCGAAATTTTCCAACGAGCGGGAGGTGCGTGGCATCGTCATGGGTGTACGCGAGCGCTTCGATCCGTACCGGAAGATGCTGGGGGCGCGGGATACATCGAGGTGCCGCTGCCGTTGAGAACACCCGGTGGGATTGCGGAAGTCCTGGTCGGGCCACATGCTCCGCCTGATGCCGAGGCGAAGGTGAGGGCGTTGTTGAAGTCCGAGGGGTATGCCGACGCTATTCCCGTGATCCGGTCTTCGGCGGGCTGGTGAAGGGCTCGTTGGTCGCCGCGCCATCTGTCGGAAGTGCCGGCAAGCAGTCGATCGCAAAACTAGCCAACAGCCATCAGAACGTGATCGAGCATGAGCAATTCGGCCCAACGGCACGACGCGACTGTAACGCGTCGACCGACAAATTGCCCGTCATTTCCTGAATCTTGTACGTCGGTGGTGGTCGAGGAACCGCTTTTCCGACGATGACAGTTTTGACCGGAGACGTGCCGGAAGGCGAAACATGTTGCGATCTCTGGCGGTCAGTCTGGGCGAAAGCAGCATCGTTCCGGTATCTGCAAACGACATCAACCCACGATCGAAGAGCGCATCAAGGTGTGCCGCAAGCAGGAAGCCGTTTGCCGGATCAAGTCGCTCCTTGTTGCTGCTGTCGGACCAGGGCTTGATGTGGGATGCGCGCAGTATTTCCGTGATGCCGCAGCCGGTCACCGCGCACTGGTTATTCCATCGTCGGGCAAGGGCATCGCGGAAATCGCCCATGCCCAGGCGCGCATCGATGAGAGCTTTGCGTGTCGTTTCACTCCTGACCGTGGGATCCGAGCGAATACGGCCGATGTCGGCGCTGACATCATCGCCCGTGGCATCAGCTAGAACATTCAAGGCGGCGATCACCTTCTGGTCGGATATTGAATTCAACCCGTTTCGAAAGGATTGCTGCTGGCGAAGAAGCTTCTTGAACCAGGGCAACGCGGTGACGTCCACCGGGTCGATGGCCGCATTGATCGTAAATCGAAGTCGCGTTCCAAAACGTCGATCAGGCTTTCGGTACCACGACGGCCGGACCTCCTTCTTCACGCTCGAAATGGTGCCGTGGCTTACCAGGTGGTAGCGCCTTGGAGAGCCGCTTCCCTCAAAGACCCATAGATACTGACCGTCCAGCGTTTCTTCGCGAAACTGTTTTGCGGTGAAGAAGCTTCCGTGTCTGGCTCTTCTGCTCGCGCCGTTTTCAAAATACGGACCTAGCTCTTCGCTGTTGTGATATGCAACGAAATGCCTCTGCAGCCCGGGTTCGTTCAGATGCCTGACGACCAGTGCCCAGGACAGAATCCTGCGAGCTGCGGCGGCCTGTGCTTGTCGCGGCTCATGCCGGCTGGCGCGCTGGATGGCTCGTTCAACGAGCATCCGGTCGACGCCAGCTGCCGCAGCCAGCCAGATGATGTAGTTGGCATTATTCAACGAGTTATAGACAAGCCGGGCATTCCGGTCCGGATTCTTGCGGGGAAACTCGTCATATCCGAGAAGCCAGGCTATCCAGTTTTCCTTCTGGGACTTCGGGAAGAGCGGTGTTCGTGCAGGAAGCTTTCGAATGGCTCGCAGTAGCTCGGCGCGGGTCTGCATGGTCAAACCGTCATTGAATGGCGGAATCTGCCGAAGGGCTGGCAGGGCTCCAGCCATCATATTGAGAACGCGGTGTGGAAGCACTATTGATCGCGCAACTGCCGCCCTTGGCTCTCGGACTTGCGTCGATTGCAGCTACGGGTGAGCATGTGCCCTGGAGGGGCACCGTGAGAATCATACCATTCGATCAGCTTCCGACGTCTGATCTGCACGTTGACGCGATCTATGAAGGCGGACGCCGTGGCAACATGGGAGATGATCCGCTCCCGCGCCTTATGCGAGTCGACAACCTGGGCGGATTTCGGTACCGCGGAAAGGTTATGGGCAAGCTTCACATGCTCGTCCTCACGTCAAGCATGTCCGACGCGGACTGGCCGGATTCGCTTGATCGCGAAACCGGCGTGTTCACCTATTACGGCGACAACAAGAAGCCGGGCCAGGAACTTCACAAGACCGGCCGCGACGGCAATTTCATTCTGCAGAAGATGTTCAATGCAGCCCGTTCCGGCATCGAAGGCAGGCTCGAGGTTCCTCCGACCTTCATCTTTGCCAACACGGGCACCTGGCGTGACATGACCTTCCTGGGCTTGGCCGTACCCGGTGCGTCCGATCTCGATTCATCCGAGGAACTGGTGGCAATCTGGAGAACGGCCAAGGGACAGCGTTTCCAGAACTATCGAGCCAGATTTACGGTGCTTGATGCATCCGTCATCTCGCGACCGTGGATCGACAGCCTTATTGCCGCGAACGGCGATGATGCGGTCGTGGACAACACGAATGCGCCGGAAGCCTGGCTGACCTGGGTGAGGACAGGCCGTCGACGTGCGCTCATGTCAACGCGTTCGCTGGAGTATCGAAGCAAGTCCGAGCAGTTGCCTGTCGACAAGGAGGGAGAGGCGATAATTCAGGTCGTGCGCGATTACTTCAAAGACAGTCCGCACGCATTCGAGCACTGCGCGGCGGCGATTGCACGCTTCATGATGCCGGACGTCGTGACCCTCGATGTAACCCGTCCATCACGCGATGGCGGGCGCGACGCCGTGGGACAGCTGCGAGTGGGAATGGGCCTAAGTGGAATACTTGTCGATTTTGCCCTGGAGGCAAAATGCTACTCGGCTACGAACTCGGTCGGTGTCCGCGAAATGTCCCGTCTGATTTCCAGGCTGAGACACCGGCAGTTCGGAGTCCTTGTCACCACAAGCTGGGTCGATCTCCAGGCCTACAAGGAAATCAAAGAAGACGAGCACCCGATCGTCGTCGTTTCAGCGGCCGACATTGTCGATCTGCTGCGCAGAAACGGCAAAGGCAGCGCGAGCATCGTTGCCGCCTGGCTTGCCGAGGAATTTCCTAGAACCAGCTAGGAAATCGCCGTGGCCTCTGTTGCCCTGATACTTTCGATCACGCCAGCGCGGACACAGGCCTGCAAGGCCTCAAGCGCCGGCTTGGCCTGTCTGGCTGACGGCTTCTTGTCCCAGCCGCCCGCGGCGTAGCTGGCAAGCGTTCTGCAGATGCCCGCGACCTTCCAATGGACTGCACCTGCCTTCTGTCCGAGTTCAGCGGCCTGGAGCCAAGTTGCGGCGCTGACCTGCATGCACTGCTCAATCCGCTCATAGTCGGCGACCGAATGGGCTCGAGGAGGCGATGGGGGTGCGTTGTCGTCATCATCCGCTGCAGCGTAAGAAAGCTCCGGCGGCAGCGGGTCGGAAAGCGCAGGCAACCGGCCCATGATATCCATCCAGCACTCTTCCTTCTTGAACCATTCGCTGGGGTTCTTCTGTCCGGCCGACTGGCGCAGCAGCGCATCGATCTGCGGCGCCCAATCTTCGACCAGCCCTTCGAGTTCGGGGCTTGCGGACTGACGGGACCACAGCCGATCGAAATCGACGCGACCTCCAGTCTTCTGGGCGAGGCCGGCCACCACGTAGGCCGTAATCTGCGCGCCGTACGCCGGGAATTTCATTGCCCGAATCTTCTTCTCGACGGCGCGATAGAAAATCGCCTTGGCGACGAGCTTTTTGAACCACGTCGTGTCCGGCGGCGGGGGATTGCCATCCTTCATCCGCTGCATGAAGTGCTGGAAGTTCTTCTGTCCACCCAGGCAGACGCGGTAGGGCAGGCCGTCCCAGGCGGTCAGATAGCGCGCCAGATCGAGCTTGCTGATCCGCCGCTGCTTGGGCGTCTGCGTCCGGAAGGACTGCTGATCCGACTTCCGGTAGGCAGCCTTCTGCTCGGCGGCTAGGTAGGACCCTCGCGCGCGTTCGTAGAACCAGCGCCCCTTGCCGTCGTCGAGCCAGGTATTGTTCGCGATTTCCTCGACCTGCTGATGGAAGGGGTCGCCTGCCGAGAAATCCGCAAGCTGGACAGTATTCTGCCGGTTTGCCGCTCGCGAGATGGAAGCAACCATTTCGCTCAGGTCGGCGCCTCCCACCTTGATGATCTTCACGGGGACAGCGACATTCCCGAGGTTGAGGCTCTCCTTGCGACGTGCCCGGTGAAGCGAGGCAGTCGTCTGCCCGCCGTTCACAATCTGCAGCCCTTTCAGTGATCTGATCGAAGGCCGTCCGGCCTTGTCGTTCACAATCTCCAGGTCATCGACTGTTGCAACGATGCCGTTGTTGTACGCCAGGAACATCGAGGGTTGCTCGACGATAGTTCGTCTGAGTTCAGCATTGACACTCTTCCGGCCCTGCAGGCCAAGAAATGCGCGCACGTTCAGTTCGAGAAGGCGTACGCCGTAGCGATCGTAGATGCGCGAAAGCGCTTCGCCGGGCAGCACCGAAAGGTATGCGTCGTACTCGCCGGCCTGACTGGGAACGTGCAGACACGGGACGGCACTTCCTGTCAGCGCTTCAAGATCCACATCAATATCTGCCCGCGTTTCGCCCTCACCAAGGATTCGCTGAAGGCGCACGATGTCGTAGTTGTCAAACTCGACCTTGCGGTCCCGCCAGTCCGCCGAGTTCTTGGTCTTATCGACCAGACCGTTGGTGAGAAGGATGATTCTCACGCTTCCGAGCGTACGTGCCTGAGCTTCGATGAGTCTGGCGAGGTCGCTGGCATCGCTGTTGGAAGGTTCAAGCTGAGCAGCGAGGCCCTGAATGCAGGCGTCAACGAACCGAATGGCCTGTTCAAAGGCCCGGTTGATTTCAGCCTGCGGAATTCGGGCAGGCGGCAAGTCTTCCTGATATATGGTCGTGAACAGTTCGAGCCTGGATCGCTCTTCGTCGTATGCGTAGCCGTCGATGCGAAAGATCGCGTTCCGGATACGCCCCTTCTGATAGAGGGGGAACGTACCCTCCAGATGTCCAGCATCTTCGAGGCGCTCCAGGACGAGGCGCGTGAAAACTTCGCCCGAAAAAGGGATCTCGGACAGGCCGTCATTGACGTCGCTGACAATCTCCTTGGCAAATCGTAATACGGCCTCGTCCATCACGCTGCCGTCCCGCTCTGGTATCGTGCAAGCACCGATGGCGTTGGCTTCAAGAAATTCGACAGGGCTCGAACTTCTAGGTCGTACTGCGCTTCATTCACGGCCTGGGGCACGTTTGCGCGGTTCAGCCGCGGAAAATCTTCTCCCACTTGATAGGCTTCAATGGCTCGCAGCTCGACACGCGGGCTCGACCGGGCAGCAATGTCGTCCGGCATCAACCCGCGGCGCAGCAGAGCGTTTTCAAAGGTTCTGCGGGATGCCTCCTCAAGCTGTGCCATGATCTCCGAAACGATGTTCCCAAGCGTTGTGCCATAGGGCGATTCAATCAGCCTTACGTGGAGCAGGTCAAGGCGTCTAAGGTCTACTGTGTCGAGCTGGTCGAGGGTTGATATGCGCACCTGGGACGACGGTCCAAGGCTGGCTTTTACCTCCAAGGCATGGCCTTCGCGGCTGAAGTCATGAAGGCCGTCGTTGGGTGCTTCCCAGAAATCTGCAGCGGATCGGTCCAGCGATAGCAGTTCGACAAGCACGAGAAGCTCACCGATCAGTCCCACGGTTTCCTGGCGCGAAAGGCCGCTGCTGCGCTCGCGAAGGAATCTTCGCCACGCATCCAGGCGGTCGAGAAAGACCGGAAGTGCCTGACCGCTTCCTTCAGTGGCGGAAATCGCGTCCGTGCAGACGGTGGTAAAAAGGTCCGCTTGGTCTGGATCTTCGAGGGAAAGCACGAGGAGGGGGCCCCGTTCATCGCGCACAACACCCAGACGCATGCCACCTACCTCGAAGTGAGCTTCGATGGGGGCGACGCCCTCGATGATGACGCAGGGAGCATTGTCGGCAGCACGGATTGCGGCATGCACATTCAGCTGCAACTGGTCTGACAGCCGTCGAGTTCGATAGGCTCTGGTCTGTGCGGTATGCCGCGCAAGTTCCTGCCAATTGGCGCGCAGAAGTTCTAACCAGAGCGGATTCATTCCTGCTCCTCCCGGGTGCGCACAGTGTTTTCGAGATACAGCCGCCGCCGTGCGGTCGGGCTGTCGGGGAAGCTGACCACAACGCCGATGACCGGCCGGTCCGTCTCAATCTTCGGGACGCTCGGATCGAGCGGATATACGATCAGAAGGCCGTTCTTTGGCCTGTTGCCTCGAACGCGCCGGATGGTCGGCCCGGAGGGGCGATCGGTTCGACGTTCACGATTGCTCTCCGCGAGTGCTTCGGCAAACTCCTCCTCGCTGAGGTCGATGGCCTCGTCGAAAGGACTGAGCGTCGTGCGCACGATGTAGCGGCCTTCTGCCATGCGATCGTCACGTGGCGTACGCTTGACGGAGCCCATCTGGCGGCCTCCTACAGTCACGCTCTTGCCGTCTGCGGTGGGCAGAAAAACGGTCCAGTCAATCAGTTCGTCCTGGCCCATCTGCGCACGAATATACTGGGCCAGCTTGCTGCCTTCGACCTCCTGGCTCTCGGGCAGAGGAAATGACAGGCTAGCCAGAAAATCAGCGACGCTGCGGCCCGGGACATTGCGCCAGAGTTCTCCTCGCGCAGTCTTGCCTCCGGAGCCGGGACGAACTGGTGACTCCGTTCCATTGCCGAGGGATTCGATGAACGCGTCCGTGGTCGCCGCATTTGCTTCGACCAGGGTCTTGTCGCGGAACATGACTGTCTGAATCTTGCCTTCACCTGCGAAGCTTATCTGTCGTGGTGTCGCGTGACGCTGCTTGTTGGGTGCCGTGACGTTGAGGATGCTGTGGCCTTCGACCCGCAAGCCGTACTGTTTGGGAGTCGCCCCGGTCAGCTGCATGTGTACGAATTCGGATCGCAGCTCCTTGTTCGCCGTGGCGACGTGCCTGAACCAGTCTTCCATGTCGGGCGTGGTGTAGAGCCGGCAGACATCAGCGAAGCCGCGCCGGTAACCGAACCAGCGGCCCATCTGCAGTAGGCTGTCGTATTGACGGGCAATGCGCAGGAAGTAGCTGACCGTCAGACCTTCAAGCGTGAGGCCGCGGGAGAGCTTGTCGCCGCCGACGGCAATGATCGAACGGCCGGTTTCCTTGTAGCTGTCGTAGTCGATGTCGTTCTTGTTGGTTCCGTTGGCAAGAATGACCTGAATCTTGTCCGAGCTGTCGGGCAGGCAGTTGAGAACTTCTTCCCAGGTCGACCTTGTTATCTCTCGCTTGAATACGGTCCGAAGCACTTCGTCCGCTGTTGGCTCAAAATCCTCCACCCACATCCGGCGAAGGCGCTCGATCGTCTGGCGATCTCCTCCCGAAATGAGAGCACGGGTACTAACCAGATATTCTTCGACCTGCCGGTGGACGGCCCGGTGCACATCAACGAAGCGCGAGACATGCACCAGCATCGAGTTGTGTTCGCGCTCCCGACCGCGAGCTGCACGTGCAGCACATGATATCAGGAACGTGTCGATTGCGTGCTGAAGGCTCGGCGGTATTTCGTCCTCGCCGTCGAACTTTGGAGCGAGGGTCTTATCGTGCTTGTCGGGAATCCATCCTTCGCCGGTCTGGTCAATGTGCCGGATGAGAGGCAGGCCGTCGTCGTCACCTTCATCATTGGTTCCGAACACTGCCGCAGGTCCGAAGTAATCGTCAGGCGGGGTAAGGGCTACGATGAAAGTTGCCGGAAAGAGGTCGGCGCCGAAATCCTTTGCACGACGTTCATCGTGCATCAGAATGTTGGCAAACGGCGTGGCCGTGTAAGCAACGTAGGCTGACCGCTCGAACGCGCTCAGCAGTTTGCGAATTTCGCCGTTGATGCGCTTGGGGTCATAGTCCTCGTCAAAGGTGCCATCCGGCAGGAGCGGCTGATCTCCAGTATCAACGGAAGCCTGGTCGGCTTCGTCGTCGATGACCAGCAGCGGTGCTGCGCGGGATTCATCAGGCAGCCTCTTGATCCATCTGTTGAGATTCTGCAAAACTTTTCCCTGCTTCTTCACGACGAGCAGGCAGGGTTGGCTGAGCGGTGCGAAATTGGCTTGGCTCGCGACCTTCTGGCTGAAATCTCCGCCGATGGTCGAAACGGTAAGGCTGTCCACGATGAGGCGAGGATTTATCCTGCCCACGCCGATAGGGACGCGCCGGCCGGTGTCGCTGAATGATTTTGGGTCAGTGTCGTAGCCGAGGAAATCCTTGTCGAGGCGCTTTTGCGTCTGAAGTCGCAGCACATTGTGCATGCCGGCAAGAACCACGATGACGCGATAGCCGGCATCCGCCGCGCGATTGACGACGCCCGCATAGTGGGCAGTTTTGCCCGACTGCACGTCGCCTACGACCAGTCCTCTCCAGTCCCACGGCCCCGGGCGTGCAGGGTCGTCGAGCACCTCCAGAACGCGCGCGGTGCTCTCACGAAGCTGGCGCACGGACTCGTCCGCCCAGTCGCTCTCCTGAAGCTTCTGAATGTAGCGGTCCATGAAGGGGCCGGGTTTACGACGCTCTCCCACGTACCACTCGGGCGGACGCACGCGATCGGTAAGGGAAATGGAAGGCCCTTGCTCGACGACAAAGATTGTTTCCAGTGAACGAACGGTAGCGGCGATTTCATCAGCGGAGTAGGCGTGGCCACTGGCGGCCCCCGCTGTGGGTGCTACCAGCTGAACGATCTGTTCGATGGCGTCGCGGTCTATGGCCGTCCCGGCATCCTTGCGCAACTGCAGAAACTGACGTGCGCTGACGATGAGTGCCGCTAGAGGATCGCCGCTCATGCCGCAGCTCCAAGGATTTCAAGAAGGTGTGCCCGCAAGCGGGGGGAAGATTGGGGCAGGTTCTTCAGAAGAAGATCGACCCGCTCGTCCGCCGGCAGTGTAGCAGGGAGCAGTTTCGCAAGCTCGGTCAGGCTGCCCGTGAGCTGCTCAAGCTGTTCATCGTCAAGCATCCGGGCCGGCGCGCCCTGCGCCTCGGAGATGTCGAGCCAGATCCTCTCGACCGGCACAGACTGCTCGATAACGGTCAGAAGCGCATTGAACTGTTTGCGCTCGGACTTGAGTGCATCTGAAAACGCGGACAGCGCGGGATGGCCGCGATTAATGCGATAGTTCGTGCCATTCGGGCCGGTGCTCGCCAGCCACAATGGCTCATCGCTCACGCCCTGCGCGGGACTACGCGGACCCATGCCGCGCCAGACGAAGACCTCTCGCGCCTGGGCCCTGCAATGCTCGGCAATTGCCGTAAGTCTTGCACGCAGGCTGCCGGGAGGGCGGGCTTGCGATTTCCTGACATCGATGCGCCAGTCGGTGTCCATCGTGGTCGGAAGATCAATCTGAATGCGTGCGAGCCTGCTGGACTCGTCGCGCGTCCAGGCGCGGGCCCCACCTAGGCCGAGCCAGCTGCCTGCTACGAGAAGCCGCTTTTCGCGATAGACGTAGAAGCCCTGACGGGCATTCCAGCCACCGGGACCGCCTGCGGCTTCGTACTCGGTGTCATTTGCAAAGCGGTCTCTGTGCGGAAGAACGTACGGCTTGATCTCGAAGCTCGAGCCGGCGTGCCGAATGCGCTCCGAGCGCATCTCGATGATCGAGGGGTGGTGCTTCTGGAACGGGTCCCAAGGCTTGATAGCGCGGCCGTTCGCAGTGATGCGGATGCGCTTGGCGTCCTCCCCCAGGAAGCGGTGGAAGACCATCCCGAGGTGAGCCCGGACGTCCTGCAACCGCAGAAAGAAGGCGTCCTTCTCGAGACCCGACAAGCCACCCAGCGAGTCCATGCGGTCCCATAGAACGAGCGTGCCGTGTTCGAGCTTCTCCAGCTTGCTGGTTAGCGGATGGTCCGGCAACGACGCGGTTTCTGTCGCGAACCAGCCATGCTTTGCGATCTCGTCAACGTCGAGGATCAACGAACAGGTCTTGCCGCTGTGCTTGCTGATGACCGTAAGCCGGCGGCACTGCGACAGAGAGGCGGTTTTCAGGCCGAGGCCAAATCTGCCGAGGTCACCCGCCATGCGTCTGGAGGTCGGACCGGCGCCGCCGAAACGCAACGCTTCGGCCATCGTCGCACGAACCATTCCGTTGCCGTCATCCAGTAATCCTGCAATCGGATTGCCGTCACGCCAGTCGAGTTCCAGTTCGATGCTGACAGCCTTCGCCGTGATGCTGTTGTCGATCAGGTCGGCAATGGCTGTTTCAGGCGAATAACCCAGACCCCTGAGGGACTCGACCAGAGCTGCGGCAGAAGGTGTGATCTCGACGGGCCGCTCGCGCGCCATGTATTCAGGCAACCTGACGATTGTTGCTGCCGCCCTTAGACCGGGCAGCCTGATCGAGCTGCTCGCGCAGGACGCGCGCAACGGCGAGGCCAAGGAGAGGAGGCACCGCATTTCCGATCTGACGGAATGCTGCGTTCATCGCGCCAGCGAAGACGAAGCCGTCTGGAAAGGATTGAAGGCGGGCAGCTTCGCGCACAGAGATGGTCCGGCACTGCTGGCTGTCGTAGTGGATGTGTGAATACGTATCCTTGCCCATGTGAGCCGTGAGGGTCCGCGACGGCTTGAGTGGATCAAGCTTCCACCACTTGTTCGGAAATTTCAGGGGATCATAGGGCGGCACCATCTCGGCACGAAGATCACGGTAGGCCGCAGAGTTCTTGCGAACGCCGGACAGGCGCTTTTTGCGCAGGGTCTGCGCGAACATCTCTTCGGCGATCTTTTTCGCCTGCGGATAGTCGGCGCCATGATCCATGGCTTCAAAGATGGGGAAGTCGCGCGGCGTGAGGCGCACCAGATGTCCGTCAGTCATGGTCCTGCTGGCGAAACCCTGCCACTCCCGCATCATGCGGGCGTAATCGGAGATGCCGTTCCTGGGCTGGCGATAGGGCAGCTGGTCGGCAAGCTTGCGTCGGCGAATGACCTTCGGATCGGTTGCATGCTCGGTTATGCGCGGGAGATCGCCAAGCGCTTCCCTAGCGCCTACAGCGGGCTTCAGGGTTTCGGCAGGCTGGTGAAGTTCGTGAAAACGACCGCTCGCCTGATCAACATGCTTGAGGGCGACACGGCGCGAGCCCTGATAGCCGATCGGCAGCTCGGCAAAATGAGTGGGTTCGGGGAAGCGCGGCGTCTCGCCAAGGACCCGCGCAAGCGCCACGATGAAAAGCCGTTCCCTGATCTGCGGCACGCCGAAATAGGCGGCGTTCAGCAGCGTGTAGCCCGTCGAATATCCGGCCGCCTCCAGGTGCTCGCAAATCTCTTCCGGTACGTTGTGGCCGCCGAAATTGAGGATGTCCGGAACGTTCTCGATGACGATCGCGAGCGGCTGCGTGTCCTCGACGTACTTCAGAAAGCGGCGATACAGCGATGCGCGCGGGTCCTTCTGGAACGCATCCTCTTCGCCGCCGGATACGGAGCGGAGCTTTGACCTGCCGATGCGGGCAAACGCCTGGCAGGGAAGCCCGGCGGCCAGGACGTCGAACGAATCGGCGGCGCTGCCCGGCAGGTTCAGTTCGTCGACCAGCTGGTGGGCCGATACCTGCTCCATGTCGCGCGGCAGCGCCCATGGACCTTCAAGGTCACGACCATTGGCAAAGTTCAGGGCGTAGCTGGCTGCGGCTTCAGGATCGATCTCGATGTGTGCGGCCAGCTCGATACCCGCGGTATGCAGGCCGAGCGACAGGCCGCCTGCGCCCGAACAGATCTCCAGGGCGCGCGGCCGTCCGCCTGAGCGCAGCCGGGCAAGCTTCCTTTGGCGAATCAGCAGCGCATCTGCGGCAATCATTTGCGACCCAGCAATTCCTTCAACCTATTCCTGAGGCTGTCAGAATCTGTCGTTTCGCACTCCCAGATGATTGCGACCCGCCAACCCATCTCCTCCAGCCCGGAGCGTACGCGCCGGTCGCGTACGACGTTCTTTTTAAATTTTTCGCGCCAGAATTGTATATTCGACTTAGGCACATAGCAATACGGGCAGCCTTGATGCCGATGCCAGAAGCAGCCGTGGACGAACAGGGCAATTTGCTTGCGCGGGAATACTAGGTCCGGCGACCCGGGAAGGCGTCGGTCGTGGAGTCGGAATCTGTAGCCCAGCCTATGTGCGGCGCTCCGTACCAAGAGCTCGGGTTTGGTTCCCTTTCCTCGAATCCGGCTCATCATCTGGGAGCGACGAGTCGGGGAAACGATGTCTACCACAGTTGCACATCCTCACTCGCGACGAATGCATGATCGCTTCCGAGTGTGCTCGGTAGGGAGCGTCCCGAATGTGGCCAGCTGGCTAGCGACCACGCGCGAGCAGTCCCGTGAGACGATGCGCACGCCCCAGCCTTCTTAGACAAACGACGCCGGACAAGGCTATGCGCCAACGAACGCATGCTGAACGAGGTTTGTAAACTTCGGCTCAAAATTGTAAACCAGAGCGGGCTTGGCATTCGCCCTATTCGAAAGATGAGCTTTAATTTCAAGAGCTTCATGGTGAGCGCGCTGGGGCTCGAACCCAGGACCCCGTGATTAAAAGTCACGTGCTCTACCGGCTGAGCTACGCGCTCCCATGGCCGCTGATGGCTCGAAGAGATCGCCATCGTGTTCGGACATTCGAG
>Ga0214543_1000205_pt1 | contig 88813 bp, 32 predicted proteins | sample CNSS2metaG_FD_160094 | JGI IMG/M metagenome (GOLD analysis project Ga0214543, IMG submission 160094) | Root nodule microbial communities from cowpea collected in UCLA plant growth center, Los Angeles, California, USA - CNSS2 | ecosystem: Host-associated > Plants > Roots > Nodule | place: USA...
TTTTAGTATATATTTTATATATATATATATATATATATATATATATATATATATATATGATATTATATAAGTATATGATGATAATGTAGTGTTATTAATTTAATATATAAAATAAAATTATATTTATTAAAAATAAAATAAAAATAAAATATATAAAAAAAAAGATAACAATGATAAATAGGGAAAAAAATAAAAATAAACGTTTTTATAAAAAATTTATAAAAATAATAATCAATTTTAAAAAAAATTAATAAATAATTATATTTTGAAAGATAAAATTGAAATTTTAAAATGTAAATAAAATAAAAAATCTATTTATATATAGGTATAGATATTAATAAGAAAAATATTTTAAAAATGTCGTTTGAAATCGAAAGAACATCTTCATTTTATAAGTTCGACTAACTCACTTATTACTGAAAAGTACTATACTACTTTATTAGTCATAAAAACTTTTTATTTTCAAAATAAAAGTATTTTTATTTTTATAATCAGAATATTATATTTGAAGATCTCGAGCTTATTATCGGCTTGTATTTAGTCAAATATTTTACAATATTAAAAACTCTCTTCAAATATGGATGATAATCTTATATATCAAAAATTTATTAATTATAAGATTAGTGATAACAAGTATAGATAATATTTATCTATTTCCTTAAAAAAAAATGTTCATTACTGGCTCTATTATTATTCATCATGTATTTATGAAAAAATATTTTGCGGATCTTTTTATACCAAGCACTCATGAATATCCACATATACTTTTAAAAGTTTAAACTTGGATAAAAAAAATAATTTTTAAGTATAATTTAAATCAAATTATTTAATAAAATGTTAACTTTCATAAATTTGATATTTCTAAAAAAAATTTAAATAAATTGTGTGAGAGTATAATTAATGAGAATTAACGAGGATTGATACTTGAAAAAAAAATCATCCGCAGAAAATTCAAATCCAAATCCTGCTAGTTATCATCTCTATAAATGATTAAAATATAGAGTATTAGTAAAAATAAAACTCTATTTTCATTATATTAAATGAGTTAATAAAGTAGTATAGTACTTTTCAGTAATAATTTTTCACTTTTTAATGTTATTTTTATCTTAAATTGAAAAAACCGAGTTATTATTTTTTATTGATTTTAGGAAAATCTGGAGTCAGAATAAAAGAGAAAATCATAATTTAGAAAGAAAAATAAAGGAAGCCATACATGTATTCATCCTACAAGATTTCTTCATATTTCTTCCATCTTATCTGTAAGTATCCTATCTCCAAACCAAACATTCGCGACTCTATTAGAAAGGAAGAGTTTTCTTCTGTAAAATGAAGATCTGCACATAAGCAAGATACTGAAAATTCACGCCTGATCTGGATGAAAAGATATATTTTGTTCACAGATGAATGCTTTTATGTTTCAGACCAATACAGCATGTTATGATCCACATGTGGGTGTCCCACAAATCAGGACATGCAAAAGCATGCGAGAATTGAAGCAAGTGCATGCGTTTTTTGTCAAAACAGCACGAACCCATGACACCACAATAGCAAAAGAGATTCTCAGGCTCAGTGCCACGTCTGATTTTCGTGATATTGGGTATGCCCTCTCGGTGTTCGACCAAATGCCTGTCAGGAATTGCTTTGCTTGGAACACTGTGATAAGGGCACTTGCTGAAACCCAAGATAGGCTCTTGGACGCCTTCTTGGTTTTCTGTCAAATGGTGACTGAGGCAACTGTGGAGCCTAACCGGTTCACTTTCCCATCTGTTCTGAAGGCTTGCGCAGTCATGGCCAGGTTGGAAGAAGGGAAGCAGGTTCATGGGCTGGTTCTTAAGTTTGGATTGGTGGGCGACGAATTTGTTGTCACTAATTTGCTAAGGATGTATGTGATGTGTGGGAGTATGGAGGATGCTCATGTTTTGTTTTATAGGAATGTTGAGGGTGTTGAAGATGTGAGGAGGTTGGTGAGAGAGGAGAGGAGGGGAGAGTTTAATGTGGTTCTGTGCAATGTGATGGTTGATGGGTATGTAAGAGTTGGGAACCTTAAGGCTGCTAGGGAGTTGTTTGACAGGATGGCTCAAAGGAGTGTGGTTTCTTGGAATGTGATGATTTCTGGGTATGCTCAAAATGGGTTTTATAGAGAGGCCATAGAAGTGTTTCGTAGGATGACGCAGATGGGAGACATGTCGCCGAACCGGGTCACTTTGGTCAGTGTGCTGCCTGCGATTTCTCGTCTTGGAGCGCTCGAGTTGGGGAAATGGGTGCATTTGTATGCAGAGAAGAATAAGATTCGGATTGATGATGTGCTTGGTTCGGCTCTGGTTGATATGTACTCCAAGTGTGGGAGCATTGAGAAGGCTATTCTGGTATTTGAGAAGCTACCTCAAAACAATGTCATAACATGGAATGTTGTTATTAGTGGTCTTGCCATGCATGGTAAAGCCAATGATGTGTTTAATTATTTGTCGAGGATGGAAAAATGTGGAATATCCCCGAGTGATGTTACGTACATAGCCATCTTGAGTGCGTGTAGCCATGCAGGCTTAGTGGACAAGGGAAGATCATTTTTTAATGACATGGTTAACAGGGTTGGATTAGAGCCTAAAATTGAACACTATGGATGCATGGTTGATCTTCTGGGTCGTGCTGGTTATCTTGAAGAAGCAGAGCAGCTTATATTGAACATGCCAATGAAGCCAGATGATGTCATATGGAAGGCTTTACTTGGTGCTTGTAAGATGCATAAAAATATCGAAATAGGTACGCGTGTTGCGGAGGTTTTAATGCAATTGGCTCCTCATGACAGTGGGGCATATGTGGCTCTCTCCAACATGTATGCCTCAACAGGGGATTGGGGTGGAGTTGCAGAGGTGAGGTTAATGATGAAAGACATGGACATAAGAAAAGACCCTGGATGTAGCTGGATTGAAATTGATGGTGTTACTCATGAGTTCCTTGTTGAGGATGATTCCCATCCTAGAGCCAAGGACATACACTCAAAGTTGAAGGAAATTTCAAACAAGTTGAACTTGGAAGGTCATATGCCAGATACCACACAAGTGTTGCTCAAGATGGATGAGAAAAACAAAGAAATCGTGCTGCACTACCATAGTGAGAAGATTGCTGTTGCTTTTGGCTTAATTAGTACACCCCCGAAGACATCACTTTGTGTTGTGAAAAATTTGAGAATTTGTGAAGATTGTCATTCCTCAATGAAATTAATCTCAAAAATCTATGAGCGGAAGATAGTTATTCGAGACAGGAAGCGCTTTCACCATTTTGAACATGGTTCGTGTTCTTGTATGGACTACTGGTAGACTGCTAAACCTTGCTGTGTGTAAATGCGAATGTCTATTATATATCCTAACTTAAGCTAACTTCCTTTACGTCTTTGTGAATATAGCTTTTAAATTTAATTAATTTATATCAAAAGTGCCTCAGAACTAAACGCATCTCTCTTTGTTTCAGTCCTAATACACTCGCAAGTGATTGTATTAAATGTATAATAAGACTTCAAAGTTATTTCATTTAATCATCTTCTTGCGCTACTATTATAGTTTTTTCTTTCTCTCTTATTTCTGACGATTGATAGATGCAGGGTCACAATTGGTTATAATTCTTAATTCCCCTAAAACATTATAATATGGCATTATTGAACTATAGGTATAATCCATTAAATGTCATGAATTTAAAACATGTAATTCCTGACACATGATTTGGAGATATCATTCCATGACAATTATTGACTATTTGATATTTTGACCGAACTTATAGTTTTTACCATTTTGAAAGAATTTCCATAGAGGTGAGAAATTACAAAATATTAATTATTTTGAAATTTTTTTCATAAACGTTAGAAAATACTAAAATTTTAATTATGTGTCTTGGTCCAAGTACTTTTATTTTTGTCAAACATAATTATCTTCATTTTATCTTTTGTTGTGGTGACCTAAAACTAATTGCATTATTAATATAAATTACCTCCACCAAGGAATAGCCATGCAATTGTAATGTTTTCACCAAATTCAATAACATCAAATCAACGATCTTTTAATAAATTTTGATACAATTTCTATATTATACCACGCCTCACACACATATGTGCAAAATCTTTGATGTAATTTTTTCTTCCAACCGATGTGGTTGTACTCATTAAATGAGCCTACTAAAATAGATAATTATCAAGATGTGATATAAGCTTTGATAGTATCTCATACGTCATTTTAAAATTAATTGACATTAGGTGAAGATGCCAACCAAATACAAGTAACACTCCAAGAATTCAAGTATGCATGTGAGCCTTCCTAACAATAATAGCATGCAAAACTCTTAATTATAGAACTCTTGTTTGATATTAAAATCAAATTTTTAAATATACATTATTTGGTTGACATTGCTTTTTGTTGACCATACTTACAACTATAAACATTTTCAGATACACTAACATGCTACAAATATAAACAAAAACTAGCATCACATTAAGTTTTATTAAGTTTGAACATCATGTCAAGCTAGATAATACAAATATTCCTGAAGTTGTTTAAAGTTCTTTTATCACTGTCTTTAAACAATACAGTGATTCTAAATATAGTATTTCAAGAAGAGTTAAAGGATAAAAACAATTTTTATTTATAAATTTAACAAATTTCATAGAAAGTAAATTACCATAAAAGGCACAGAAGGATCCAGGTGTCTACTATACAGTAAAGTTATCGACATTTACTGTACAACTCCTGCAATCCAAACACCTTTAGTGCTTTGCTTTACTTTATTTCTTGAATAGATACCATACAAAATCATAACTCAGAATCTTTAACAGCAGAGATTCAATGTCTACACAAGACGAGAAGGTTACCACAAAATTTCTTTACCATGATTGACATTTGTAATCGAGAAATATATCTCGGTGGGTCCATATAAAATATTTCTAAAAATGATATATTTTTTTCACATAATTAAATTATGTTAATGGTGGCATAATTCCTGAAACCATATCAAACCGGTCGGTCCAACTGAATAGTCAATTATTTTATTAATAAAATTCAAATTTGGGTTATTATTTTATGATATTTATTCGACAATTAATTGTTATACATGCGCGATTGGACTAATGACCTACTCATCGGTCACCTAGTCCCTTTGTTGGTTGATCCACGAATTAGGTTTTGAAATCCAAATACGAAGCCAATGATATAAAATGCCCTATAATATTCTATCATCATATATCAATTCACAATTCAAAACTTCAAATTAACATTATGCCTCGTAAATCCTTCTTTTTTTGTTTTTTTAGTACATTACATTGCTGCAAACTATGGTATAGACTATGAAACGATGACTAGGAGGGGTATAACACAAAATCTAAGATATTATACAATAGTGAGCTTTCAATTCACTTGAGATCAACCTTTGGTTCTGATAATGGTGATAGATCCTCTACCCTGAGTTTGAATCCTGGTAAGGGCTGCCACTGCTTTACCTGAAATACCAAAGGCACGATTTGAAATGCATGAATGAGTGAAAGAATCTCCTACAGGGTGTGGAATTGGCTTTGATGGACTCATCAGCATCTGGTGATTTATATCTTTTAGGGTTGTTTCCCCTTCAACTCCTCCTGGCTTCACCAACTCAAATGGATAAGCAATTTTCTTCCGGTGACCCCCTGAATAAGAACCAGTTGCAAAAATGAAAAAAAAAAAAGATGAGGAAGGTATGAACTACTAAATCAAGTAAATCATCTTTTTTCTGTTCAAACAAGAGAAGAGTGAAAGATTATTATGTATGTTGTTGTTATCTAATCTCAAATTATTATGTGATAAATTTATTAATTTTCCGATTACTATCTTGTTTTGTATAATTTGTGATCAATTAAGAGTGTAAAATTATTTGCATTGTGTGTATAGAAATTAAAACTCAAAAGAGCATGTGGTACTTATGACAGAAGCGTCACTTTCATCTGAGTCTCTAGATGCATAGCTCCTCTGAGCAGAATCAAGTTTGATTGCAGCTCCATGTTTATCATTTTGTGATGATGGTAGCTTCATAGTGCTGACGTTCTTATGGTCTGTAAAGAAATAATTTGCATGTCAGTGGTGGGTATGTTTCAATTGCTATCACTGCTGCCAAAACTAGAAGCAAAATTATAGGGGGAAAAAATGAAAGGTTATGCTGGGCATTTATTGCAAAATCTAAACTCCTTTTATGGACATATGGAATCTCTAGCCAAGTGGTAAAAGAAAAAAAAGAACAGAGTAGAGAATGATAGCCATGAAAATCATTTTGCAAAATCTATCAAGTTTAGGGCATACCATGAAGGATTTGAGGTGTTGAAGAGAATGCTGGAAACAAGTCTTTCTGATCAACCAAATACTGGGTTTTCTGTGATTAGTAAGTGAACATCTTTCAAACACTTTGACTACAAAGTAACGGTTGAGAAAAAGTAGAGAACATGAAAGCATACATATACATAGTTAACCTTTTGATCTTGAGAGTAGGATGGTAAGTTGTGGTGCTTGCACCAAATACCCCAACCTGCAATAACATCTTCAAGGTACCCAGTTGAAGTTTCAGCTGCAAACCAAGACTCTGCTTCAGCAGCAGCAACAACAACATGGGTCATAATAAACAAATAAGATGAGAAACAATGAGAAACAGCATTGTTTGTAGTCCACAAAAGGAAACAGAAAAGGATGACATATATACCAAGACTCAGATCTGAGTGAGTGACTCCAATGTCCAATTCCATGGAGGCAAGGCAGTGAGAAGACAAAGTATTGAGCATCAAGGTCCTCTTGTATACAACATTCATACAAGTGAACAAAAGGACTACTGTGTTTCACTTTAAATTATTGTCATGGGGCCCTTGTAAACTCTGAAAATACCCACCTACCTAACCATACATTAGTCAATGCAAATCAAAATAATAAATGGGCCACATTAATTAGAGTGTTGATTATGCAATGTCACTGCAAGTCGATCAAATTTTTGGTCTGATTCTGTTCAGGAAGCTCCTTTAATCACCAAAACAAAACAAACAAAACGCTTTTGGTCACCTCCAAAATATGCACCTTTCCTATGGTGGAGGATGCTAGAACAAGACCAACAATAACGTGACATCATAAAGGATTAAAAGGTGATGCATCTAGAAAAAAGATTAAAAGGTTACTTGATCTCAAGACTTCTTTGAGATCATGCATCATCTTTAATTCTTGTTCATGTTCCAATGTTGACTGCAGAAAGGTTACAAACGCCTAAAGAGAGACATGAGATGAGAGTTCTTTTAATTTCAACTCTTTGAAAATGTTTTTCAATATTTAGGTATTAGAGCTGTTATTTTACAAGTTAAGCAACCCACACAAAATTAAACTTTAATATATTATGGTTGTACAAAGTTGAACTAACCACTGTACCCAAAAAAAAAAAAAAATAGTTGAACAAGAGTTGGAAAATGGAAAGAAAGTGAACAATAGTAGGCTATTCTCAAAGGAGATTCAAAGCATCACTATCTGCTTTTCTAATTTGCTATATATCTTTTTCTTTGGCATAGTTTTTCAAAGCATGCATCACACTCTTCTTTTCCTTATTCGTTTACTTCTTTTTCTTTAGTGTAGTTTTTCTTTTCATCCCTGTTCTCTATAGGACAAGGAACACAAATGAAGCCACGCCTAATGCTTTGGCTTTTGTAGCTTCTCCTAGTTCAGCCTTATTTTTTTTTTCTTTTTCTTTTATCTATTCCTTTTTATTGGTTATATTCTTAAATACTTTCTATTTCTTTACTTTTTTATTGGATTTATTTTTCTTAAATACTTCATTTTTTTCTTGAATAGTTTAAGTTGGTAAGGTAGGTGGTTATATTAGTAACCACTGCAAGAGTAGAGAGAGTGGTTGGTTTTGCAGTGATTTTTTATGTGAAGATGTGAGGAAGAGAAAGGGCGAAAATAACAGGAAAGAAAAAGTAGATAAGGAAATAAATATCAATTTGACATTTTGACTTAAAAGACACTGCATAAAGGAAATAAAGAATCTTCCATTTATTATTTTCTTATCCTGAAATGTCCTATGGAAATGAGCACTGCTCTTTATACAGATAATTTTTTTTTATAATAGTTTGTGCGCAAGGAAGAAAGTTATGATTTAATAAACACTATGTCATTGACATATTCTTTTCATTTTAAGACTTCTATTACTAGGACACAGAAGATTTAATATTTTACATATCTTTCTATAATAATAGTTAAACAAGTCCAAATATGATACGAGCCTAAAACATGCATATATAATAGAGATGATAATTAGTAAAAAAAAATCCTTATCTCTCGTCTTTATATTTAATGATATAAAAAATTGTTTCATTTTCATCAAATTACAAATATATTTATATACATGTATTTGTATGTATTTTATTATTATTTCAATATTAATTAATTAATTTTATAGAAAGATAAAAATTATAATATTATTAAATATTCAATATTAAAAAAGTATATTTTATTTTTAATATCAATATTTACAAAGAAATTATAATTGTATAAATTTTAAATTAGAATACCAAATAATAATTAAATAAAAGTAATATGTAATATTAAATAATTAATAATAAATAAAATTTCATGAAAATCAAAATATTTCTCATTTTTTCAAATGTTAATGAAATGAAAAATATTTTTAAAAACTAAATAAATAAATATTCAACATTAAAAACAGTTCAATTGTCCTTTTACTTTTCTTTAAATTTTAATCAAATCTTGTTTTTATACACTAAAATAATTATACTATTTCAATAAAATTACACAAAGAAAAAATATTAAACTAATAATAATTTGAACGCTGATATTTCATCTTTTTAAACTTTAATATATGTTAAACAAAATTCAAGAAAATGACATTAAAATATTATATTATAGTTAAATGAAGCATTTTTACACAATTGTGATGAAAAAATGACAGTTAAAAAAATGAGTTGGAAAATATAAATAGAAAATACCTTGAAGATTTGAGAACAAATCTCCAAATATCTGAGTAGTCAAACCATTCAGAGATAATGAAATTTATTTTAACAAAATAAAAGTTCTTCAAATGAAACAAAAATATTTATCAAAGAGAATAAAGAAGATAATTCTTTTTATATTACCTTATAAACGAAGAGTTTATACAATTAACTATTTCAAATAAAACAAAAATGAATTATCTAAGAAAATAATGAAGATAATTTTTTTATATTACCTTGAAATTAAGAATCAAACATTCTCATATGAAAAAAGATAATCAACAAATAAAAATAATCAAATGTAAGACTTAAAAAATATTTGATTAATTAAAATTGATAATAAATTATTTGAACATAATTACACACTAAAAATAAAAAGGTATAATTAAAATTGTGAGAGAGAAAATATCTTGCAAATGGATACATAACAGGACAAACAATCAGAAAGGAGGAGAAAAAAATGTATACAAAAAAAATATTACAAAACTAAAAACTAAAAGAATATTCTTTTAATAATATATGTGTATATGGTTACCTAATAAATTATAGATACTTTAATTAATCATTTACACATGAGGAGGCAGATGTGTATACATTCATCCTCGTCCCCACACCACCCGTTGAAAAAATTAAGTATGATCAATATATGTATCCATCAATGGAGGATTCCTGGTTAAAATAGAACCGAATAGAGCCGAGTTAAGACGCGTTCACCTCTATTACTCAATGATACATCAACATTTTCCATTATAATAACTTTTGATGATATAATTACCTTTTTTTTCTCGTAACTTTTTCATTTTCATAAATAAATTTATAGATGCAACACAATGAAAAGGAAACTTAAGTTTCCTAGAACAAGTGAAAGAACAATGTTTTGGTAATTTCTTCTTGTACATCCATAATTTTAACTTGCATATCCATAAATTTGTATTTTTAATTATATAATTTGGATTCTAAATTTTATATTTTGAAACATACAATTTGAAATGAATTTTGTATTTTATATTTTGAAATATAAAATATGAATACACTGAATTGTATAAAAACAAAATATATTTTTATTCTTAAATATACAGAGTGAAATTTTTATTTTTTATATTAGAATTTACAATCCAAAATATTGTATTTTAAATTGTAAATTTTGGATAAAAGAATTTATGACAGTACATATTGAAATTGTGAAAGTACATAAAGAAGTGACCCAAATTTTTATAGGAAACAACACCATAAAAGTGTGTTCATCAACTTCATGGACTCTATATGATCGGTACAAAGCATGTTAAAGTAGTTTTAACCTGCTTGCATGAGTTATTTTGTAAAGCGGCTGTCTTTCATGTTACATTGTGTATCAGGATATAGGATAGTAGTTTGTGTCAGAATTAAACAAGATTCAGGAATAATTATTTCTTTATATGGATAGGATATATAATACATAGGTATTTGATGAAAAAAATAAAAATATAAAAGTTGCACGTACCTTATTGTTTTTCCTTTTAATCTAACTTACCTTATTATTTTTCCTTTTAATCTAACTTAAAAATGTACAACAAAAATAACAAAATTAACCGTGTACAGATAGAGAAGGGTAAGGTATGCAATTCAAAGCCTAGCTAGATCCGCAAAATTCAGGCTAACATTTGCAAAAATTGTGTAGTTGTTCAGGTGTGAAGAACATGCATTAAAATAAAGCAAAATAATTATTGCAACATTGAAAAACATCGTGTTGTTATTTTTTTTAGAATGTATTGAGTGCAAGACCTACTATTTTGAAACTTAAGTTGCACTTAATTAATTTCAGTTAAAAGGTAAAAAAAAGACTACTAAGCTAAAAGCCTATATAAGGAAAAATTTACATAGTCAAAATAGTTATAAAAGCTTAATGGCTTAGGATCAAGTCATAAGTCAATCTATCCGAATTAATCTAAGATCAAGATAACCAGAATTGGATCATACCTAATTTGGCTCAAATCTACCTTGGTATTAGTCGACTTGGCTAGACCTTTCAAGTCAGGTTAGCTCAGATTGACTTTCAGTTTGTGCGAACTTGAATCGACCTTCAAATTGGACAACTCGTCTCGACCTTTAACCTGTGTTAATTTGGCTACAACTTTAATTCGGACTGATTCATTTCAACATTTGACCCAAGTTAACTTGTCTTGACGTTCGACCTTGGCCAACTCATCTCAACCTTCAGTCAAGACTGACTTATCTTAACCTTAGACCCAAGTCGACTTAACTCGACTGTGAGCCCAGGCTTATTCGGCTCGAATATGGACATGAGCCGACTTGACTCAACTATGAGTTAGGCCAACTTGGCTTGACCATATATCTAGACGAACTTGAATTAACATTCAGCCTGTGTCGACTTAATTCCATCATTGGTTAGGGCCACCTCATCTCGTCCGTCACTTGGGCCAACCTGTCTAAAACTTTAGCATCAAACAATCAATCTAGACCTTTGACCTGGGATATTACACTTTGACCTTATGTCCAAGCTGACTCGTCTATATCAAATTGACACCAATAAAATCTTTAGTTTTTTTTTTCGTAAAAATCTAATTCATTTAATTGTAATATTTTTTTTAAGAGAATTCAATTGAAAGTTATAAAGTGTTGTAAATTGACAATGTAAAATATAGAAAGTGATAACATTTGTAAAAATCTATAAACTTCATTATAATTAAGTGGGTAAAAGAATTGTTTTTGGCTTAATTCATTGAAATGTGACCATTTTAATTCAACGGGTTTGAATATGTACTTCCTATTTGTTTTTTTAAGTAGGAAAATATTGCAAGTCCAATATAATAGTTGACTTGAAATAATAACATTGTTGGTTCCGTGTGAAAAAATTTCACAAAAAGTCAAGTTTGTATATTTTAGTTTTATTTTTCAACAAAAAAAAAAATGCATGTTATTGTCTTTGTATGGATGAGAGGTTGCATGTTTGTTCTAAAAATGAAATACTTGAATTTTTCTTGCCTAAAAGAAACTAAATCTTGCATGTTCTTTTATGTCAAGGAAAAATAATAATCACATAAGTTATCAATAGGAAATTAAAAAGATGTATCTACAACCTATTTTCTCTAAATAATGATAACTTATTTTTAATAACAATATTAAATTAAGATATTTAAAATTTAAATATTTTATAAAATATTAATAAAGTGGTTGTATAAAATAATAATGCAATTATGTAACTGTAGAAGATTTTGACTATTCGTTGTGTTCAACGGAAAATGACATCGCCCCTGAGATAAGAGATACCATAAATAAATATGTATAGGTGGAATTTATGTTGTCAATGAGGTATTACGTTGTTACATACCAATAATGTGTTTTTAATCTTACGTTTTGTAAGTAAAAGAAAAAAAGATATAAAGGTTGAAAGCACCATTGTAGGAGAAATATTGAGAGTAGTGCATCACATACAAAATCGAAGGAACAATGACGGACACAGTACCTGCATGTTACAACGTCTTTATAGTTAATCCTAATCAATTATGGAAAACTGATAAAGTCTTAAAAACGGAGCTTCCTGTGTTGGCCTTTCAAATTGCTTTTGTTGCTGTGTTATCTCGTCTCTTTTCCATAATCTACAAACCTCTGCATCAAACTCGTCTCATTTCACAAATCGCTGTAAGTAAATAAATCTTGAAGTTAATTTGTTTATGAAAATTATCAATTTTTTTAATATGTGGCATTTTAACAATGTAATGTGTGGGCATTCTAAACTATAATTGTGTAGGTTGGTTTCCTACTAACACCGCCATTACTTGGAAGATTCACGGGAATTTTTGAGTTCATTTTCCCAGTAAATGGGGTCGTCAATGTCGAGGTCCTTTCGCACATTGGTCTCATTTATTATGCATTCCTTAGTGGATTGGAGATGAACTTAAATACCATTCTACACGTGAAAAAGAAAGCAGCAAGCATCGCAATTGCTGGGATCATCTTTCCCATACTCGTTGCACCATGTTTATATGCTTTGTTTCGAAAAGTTTATGGACATTTTATGATGATTCCCCTTGAGGAGAGTACACATAATGCTTATATACTTTGGACTTTAATTCTCACTGTTACAGGTTTTCCTGTGGTAGCACACACACTTTCTGAGCTTAAGCTCCTTTATACTGGTCTTGGTAAAGCGGCATTAACAACAGCCATGATTGGTGACACCTATGGTTGGATTCTTTTCACTTTATTTGTTCCATTTTCAAATAATGGTAAAGGAGCTATCTACACTGTGTTATGCACAATAATCTTCATTGTTGTATGTATCTTTGTGGTACGTCCAATCATTCAATGGTTTATTGATCACAAGGCAGACAAAGATGAATGGAATGATAATCAACTACTCTTTATATTCATGGGTGTTTTAGCTTGTTCATGTATTACAGATTTTCTTGGTGCACATGCCATTGTCGGGGCTTTTGTTTTTGGATTAATTTTACCTCATGGGAAATTTGCTGAAATGATCATGTCCATTTCAGATGATATTGTTGGCGGCTTTTTAGCACCCCTCTTCTTTACTGGGACTGGGATGAAACTTATGTTGATTTCAATTTTCTCCCAAGAAATTTGGCCATTTACAATTGTGATTATATTTTTATTGTGTGCTTTAAAGATTTTAAGCACATTATTTGTGACTTTTTTCTTTGGTATGCGTATTAGAGATGGTTTGACCTTGGGCTTGATCTTGAATAATAAAGGTGCCATGGCCTTAATAATGTTGAACATTGCTTGGGATAGAATGGTATTAATCTATTTAAAACATTATATTCAATTACTTTAGTTTCTTAGATATCAATTGCAGTCTAACTCATAAGTTATTATGATGTGTTATTACAGATATTTTCTATACCTACCTATGCTGTTATAACTTCTGCTGTTCTTCTAATGACCATAGTTGTGTCTCCCGTCATCAATGCCATCTACAAACCAAGACAGAGGTTTGAACAAAACAAGCTAAAGACCATACAAAAATTAAGAGTTGATGCAGAGCTTCGACTTATAGCTTGTGTTCACAATACTCGCCAAGCTGCAAGCATGATTAACATAATTGAATGTTTTAATGCCATGAGAGTTTCCCCTGTGCATGTTTTTGCCTTGTACCTTGTTGAACTTACTGGACGTGCTGCTTCCTTAGTTGCTGCACATATAGGGAAACCAGGCAACCAACTCGGAGAACAAAACCTGACCAAGTCTCAGGAAGAGTTAGAAAGCATTCACAATGCATTTGAAGCACTTGGAAAGGCATATGGCGCTATTAGAGTTGAGACCTTAAATGTGGTGTCAGCATATACAACTATTCATGAGGACATATACCACTCAGCAGATGAGAAACGCACAAGCTTAATTCTTCTTCCATTTCATAAACAATTAACTTTAGAAGGTACTCTAGAAGTGACTAGTGTTGTATACAAAGATATAAACCAAAATGTAATGCAAGGTGCTCCCTGCTCAGTGGGAATATTTGTTGATCGAGATTTTGGGTTAGTTCCTAAAATGAACCTTCGTGTTCGTGTGGTATTTGTTGGGGGCCCTGATGATCGTGAAGCCTTGGCCATTGCATGGAGGATGGCAGGACGTTTAGGAACACAACTATCAGTGGTTCGAATTCTTCTATTGGGTGAAGCGGCAGAAGTAGATGCTTCAGTTCATGTTGAAGCACAAGAGATATTATCTACAATAATAGATACAGAGAAGCAAAAAGAGTTAGATGATGAGTATATAAGCATATTTAGACTTACAGCGGTTAATAATAGTGATTCAATATCCTACTCAGAGATTAATGTTCATAATGGTGAAGATATTCCTGCAATCCTCAATGAGATAGATAAAATTGGTTGTGATCTTTACATAGTTGGACAAGGGAATTGCAGGAACTCTAAGGTCTTCTCAAATTTTCTAGAGTGGTGTGAGTGCTTAGAACTTGGAGTTATAGGGGATATTTTGGTGTCAAACGATTTTGGTTCACGCTCGTCTGTGCTAGTTGTTCAACAATATGGATATGGAGGAATGGTTTTTGGAAATACTCTTACCCAGAAGGACACTAACAAAGGCATGTTTGAGTCTATTGTTTGAAGACATAATAAGCATGGAAGTTTGCAAAGCACAACGAATTTACATGAATATGTTTGGTCAAATTGATTGATGTATACCATTTTATATGATATAAATGAGTGTAAATTTTACCAATAACTTTAATTTTACTTTTTAACAAATGTGATTATTTGTTAATATCATATCATTTCTTTTGTATCTCATTTTAGTTTTGTTGTGTTGTGGACATCATTTTATATTTTCCTCAATTAAACTAACAATTGAAAAAGATTGATTCTGCTTATATTTATTTGCAATTATTTTTTAAAAGTCAGTTTTTCTTTCCAATTTTTCTGATTATACATTAACATTTTTTTTTCAATTTTTTCTTTTTCAAAATAAATATTTTTTTATTCGATAAATACATATACACATGTGTATTTATGCATCCTTATTCAACTTAGTTTGGAACTTATTTATGTTTTAGTTTTATCATTGTTTTGTACTCTTTTATATTTCTATATATGCTTGTTACATAGTCACATGAATATGAGGTTTTATGCTTGAGCTAATATATAAAAAAAATAGTAATGATAAACTAACATGATAATGTCTTTTTTTTATCTCTAATCAATCATGGCATGCTGAATTTGAATTATAAAGAAATGACTTAATCAATAATTGAAAAGGATAGAAAATAATTTTGTTGATTTTTTTCTAAAGTACGTAACTTGATCTTTTCTTTTAAATAAATGTGATTCAAAAAAATTATATTCTTTTAAGTAAGTTTTTCTATTTAATTATTTTTGTTAACTGGATTTTTTCGTTAACCAGTGATGTAATGATTAATTGAGTGAGGTCTTGTGATTAATATAAAAAATGTTATTATAATTAATGTAGAAGGATAAGTGATTTTGGTTACTTTCACCAAACGTGTTGTATTATAAAAATGATACACTCACTCACATTTCTTAACACTCTCATCACTAAGTTAATGAAAAAATTAAACAACAAAAGAAATAATTAAAAATATAAAAATTTGAATACTCACTAAGAAAATAACAAAAAACATAATTAAAAATACCTTAATTTACAACTTACTTCAAAATTAATAATTACAATAAATAATTTGAACACCAATGGAATGGCATGATAAAATAGAGAGAAATAAATGCCATAGAAGTGTAAATATGTTTGATTGCATTTATTTTTTCTGAAAAATTATTCCAATCAAAACTTAATTCTATTGTATCAATTTTAAAAATTAATACAACAAAAAAGTTATTTTTATTATATACTTTGAATCCCAATTTCTACTACTTTTTTCTAAAAACATAACACAATGTCCATTTTTGTTTCACGTTCCTTTTAAACATACTTATTTCTGTTTTGTTTTCAGAAAATATCTTAATTTTGAAATAATTTATTTTTCCATAATAAATTATTTTAGAAGAAAAATAGAAAATAATGAATTTGATAAATATATTAGAAAGAAAAAGTTAACTAGTTTTGAACTTTTAAAAGCAGCTAAAACTGTGGTAGTACGTATAAGTAGTAATAGAAACTTGTTTATCTATAACAATATATAAAGGGGATTTCCCTTTTTGTGTTCACTTTTCAAAATACCGATTTTACCCTTTAAATATAACAATTTATTAAATTTTTAAAAATTGACCGTTATTTTTACAAACTTTTTATAAAATCATATGTCTCTACTTCCTCTCTTCTTCTTTATTTATCAATGGTTATTCTTTTATTTGTTCTGATATATTTTACTTTATTTTTAATAAATATAATTTTAATATATATATTAACTTAATGACATTATAATATTATGACCTACTAATATAATATCACGCATATTTAAAAAATACATACACACAGGCGCGATAACGCATAGTATGAGTAATATTTTTCACCAAAAGAAATACAATAAAGGCAAAAGATAGGGGTTCAAATAATAAATAGGGAGTGCTAATATCAATTTTCCTCTAACATGTGAGTAATGGGGCCATGGCCCAACCCATTGTACGTTTCTCATTCTCAAAAACTGTAATGCTTTTGATTTTATTTTGTTTTAACGTAACCTCTTTCTTCTTCTTGTTTCCTCAGAAGTTCGGTTTCTTCAAAGCGCAAGTTATTTGGGCTAAACGATTGAAGACTGTTAGCAATTAACGAACCGTTGTGAGTGTTAGTATGTTTTATATTGTTGCTAATTTACATAGAAAACTTGTTATTCGGCCTTTGCATGAATGCTTCAATATTGGATAGATGGGCCAAGTACATTTGTTGATAGATTTCTTTTTGTTTGTTGGATAGATGTGTTTATGACTTAGAAATATTTTGGTCAAATCCATTGGATTTAAATTAATGTTTAATTCTGTACTGTATAAACTGTTTGTGTTGTCACAGGTTTTGGTTAGTTGCAAATATGAAACAAATTAAAAAAAAAAAAGAAACAGGCAATATTAAATTGGTTGTAATCTTAACCGATCTAATATGTGCTTTATTAGATTGGTTAAGGTTACAACCGATCTAATATTTTCTTTAAGTGATCTTAGTTATATTAGATCGATTTTGTCGTTAACCGATCTAATATAACTTATCTGATGGATGTTTCTCTGTATGGGTATTTTTAGATCGGTTAACTGGAACTGATCTAAGAGATAATTATTAGATTGGTTGATTACAACCGATCTAATACGTAAAAAGCATATTATATCGGTTAATATTAGATTAATTCCAAAACCAATTTAGTATGATCCTTTTGCACCGATCTAATACGTAAAAAGCATATTATATCGGTTAATATTAGATTAATTCCAAAACCAATTTAGTATCATCCTTTTGCACCGGTGAATGGTGGTAATTTGATTAAGAGGAGAAAAACAATGAAGAAGCATGAAAGGTTTTCTATGGGACCTTTTAAATAAAAGTGGTTTTGCATTGAAATTAGTATCGCATAAAAATTTATCGGATTGATCCAACTAGGTTTGACACCAATATTTAATAGTATGTCAGTTGCACATATCTTAATTTTTTTTTTTATGAAGAGTAAGTAACTCTACTTTTAGAATTCATTATTTTTACACAATATAGAGCATTTATAACTTAGTTTGATATTTATATTTCTAATAATGAAAAATTTAAATTAATAAAGAGTGATACTTACAAGAAAATTTTAGATAGATACAAAATTATATTAGCCAACTATTGTTAATTTTTAACAAATAATAAATGCTATTAGAATATAATAACATGAGAAGATCACTAAATTACGACAATATTTAAAAATGACGTTATGTATTAAATTTTTAAATAGGTTTTTAAACTAGCTATGTCTAACTTATAAATATCAAATACCTTATATTAAATAAAATAAAATAGACACAAAAAGACAGAAAACATACTTAAAATTTACCCTAGTTCGTTGCAGTTTCAAATTAGCCACTTGACAGTTCACACATACCATTGAGGAATAGTATGATTTTAAAGCTGAAATATACTGTTAGAAACAATGGGATGATAAATAATTTAATTTAATGTTACTAAGTTGAAAGATTGCTTGATACTAACTACTTATAAATTTATTATTATTCCTTAAAATATATAGCACTATGTGTCAAAAACAATAAAGATAAACTAATTAAGGGTCAAAACAATGCACATGCAAAATGATAATTCTATTCTATTGATTTCCAAAAGGTACAAGGCATTGGAATGGTAAAATATTGGTACAATGACATTGGTATATGGAAATACCAATTAAGATCAGAAGACACAACAACAAAAGTACATGCTTGATCTTTATTTAGGAGAAAGAAAACATCATCAAAACATCTCCAGATGCCTAATCAACGAACTAGGTTGTGGGGGAATGGTATGGTACAAAACTCTAAGTTTCCTACGGATAGTGTACAACATGCATGACATTCAAAGATGAATACATTTTACATGCTCTTTCCCACAAAGCTTCTACTTAATGGGTTTCAGAGCTTGGTGACCATAGTGGTGCAAGTTATAAATTTCATTGCCAACACTGCAGCTCCAGCACTTGCCACTCATCATGTGGAGGCACGATTCTCTTGGAACACTCCTGCTTGATCTGCATGTCAAATTCTTTTAATCTTTGTGCATATAGTGTAAATGATTTTAAGTTAAGATTTCATTTTTTTAGTTATCATATTCAAAATCAAACATAACTTTTTGGTTCTAGATGTTGAAGTTAAACTCTATTCTAATTCTCTCTCTATATGTCAACCTTTTCCTTCTCACACATATAATTGCCTTTTATTTATTATGCTAGAAAATTTTATCGTTGAACTTTACCTTTGTGGGAAGAATGGCTTATCAAAATAAGGCATCAATTGAGCTCTTGGAACCATTTCCTTCCTTAGCAAACGAACCTCTTCCTCTTCAATCAACTGCTCCATATTAGCTCAATTAATTTCGTATATAAACTTTTCTCTGATGTTAGCTTTCTCATAAACAAAACCAAGCAGCTTCAATATCTACATGCATACCTTTTGCAGCCTCTCCTCTTGTTTCTTTTGCAGCTCCATGATATAGAATTTTGTTGTCACCTGTGCATGATTGCAAAACCACATTCATTAATAATCACATAAAGCTAATTCCTAGCTTCAGCACTGATTGGTTCACGTTATTATCTTACAGCATAATTGAACATTGCACGCTTGACAGCTCTTTCTTGAGTGTGGAGTTTGAATTCCTGTGGCTTAGTATTTTCTTTGGGTGGAGACCTTGGTGGAGACTTTGGTGGAGCCTAGACAGACAAAAATGGTTCACCAAATTTGGAAGAAGAAATTTACATATATATTAACTCATTCATATTACATACCATCGTACTTTCTTTGGGTGGAGACCTTCTTGAAGCCTAAGCATCACAGAGAAAAATGGCTCACCAAATTAGAACTAAGAACTTGACATATATACTGAAGAAATTTACGTGAATATTATGTATATCATACCATGTTACTTTCTTTGGGTGGTGATGACCTTCTTGAAGCCTATACAGAGAGAAAAATAGCTCAACAAATTTTATATTAGAAATTTGCATATATATACTGCAGAAATTTACGTATGTTAGTTACTTTAGTCTTGTCTTTGAGCACATCTCTGTGAAACATCCAATTATGTTTATTTAGGTGGCCATCATGATTCATGTATAATAAGGTAGGGGGTTTTAAACAACCAATCATTCATAGGATAACGGAGAAGAAAGTAAAAAGCATAATAATTATAACATTAGTAGACAAAACTCGCGTGATCATTCTGGGGCCACTGTGGGGGTGACGCACTTGTTCCAAGTTATGGAATTGCATGGTTTCATGAATTAATCATCTCAGTGAGAAAAAGGAAAAGAAGTAGTCCAATATGTCTAAACGGAATGGCATGGTTTCATGAATTAATCATCTCAGTGAGAAAAAGGAAAAGAAGTAGTCCAATATGTCTAAACACATACATAGTTCATGTACGATGTGTGTGCAAATGCTTATGAACTATCTTTAAACTGAGAAATACCATTACACTTCATTTTCATGACCATGCGAAAAAGGGATAGTTTCTTTATATTTTGAGATCGATGTAAAGCAAAACATAATCGAAAGTGAAATGAAAGAAAAAGAAGAAGAAGAATATTATGAATTTGAAAAATAAGAAAAAAACTCATTTAGTTACATGGTGCATAATATATTTCTTTCGAGTCAGACTCCACAGTGTTATCTATGTAAAGCAAAAAAAGCAATTAGTGTTATGATCTTTTAGGTGGATAAAATTAGCGGGTAAATGATGGTTTCTTGTTTTTTTCTTTTTGTCGGAAAAGCTCTCATTGGTTTATAGCTATAATGTTGTTTCAAAATTTTGGGAGATAACATGTGATTTAAGTAATCAAGGATTCAATAATTGTTAGCAAGTAGAAAGTTGTATGGATAAACTTGTTGGGTGGATGGGGTAGTTGAAACAAAGTTCAATGATAATATTGAAAAGGTGAAATAAGATATTCACTTTTTTATGCTAAACAGGATATTCGTATCTTGTGACAAAAGTTATCATATGCATGCATGTCTAAACTGCATTTTATGTAAATTATCATTTGGTATATGGGTTAGTGTTAATTAAGAGCAATGACAATAACACAAAGTGTAGTATCACCATTATCTAAGTATTCAAGAGGTGTTGCTTAAATAAAATTTCTTCGATCTCTTTTCTTTTTCATTGTCACTCAAAGGTGACGTAGTTGTTGCATAATACTTTCAACCTTAAGGTGAATTGAAAAACAACTAAACAAGTGCAGAAAAACTATCTTCAATGACTTCCCTAAGTCCTGCAAAATGACGAAAATCTAAACCCAAAACATCCATTCATTCATGGAGCTTTTAGGGGGCAACTAAATGTGAATGAAACAAGGAAGGCCTTTCTTCGACTTATACAATAATGTATTTTTAATGTTCAGCAGAAAATAACATCGAAAAAACCTAACAAAAAAATCTGGACTCACGAGGGTAAAGCTAGACATAGTCTCACCATTCCTTTGGAATTAGTACCGCTCCATTGAGCTGCAGAAGGAGAAGTGTTCTTGACAAACTTTTGCATGGAAGATTAAGGAAAATGGAAAAAGAATAGTGAAAGTGTTAGAACATGTTATTGAGGGAAAAGAACAAAACAACAAATGAAACTGAGCTTCCCAACCTTGAAAGCAGATTTAGTGCTTGCTTTCTCCATGATTAACTAAGTGGGATGAGTAGTGTGTAGCCGTTTATGAACTCAGAGGACTATATAAAGAGTGGAAAAGGAGTTTGGAGGTTGGTAACTGTCTGAAAATTTTATTTTCTGTTGCTACATCACCAACATGCTCTAGGATTTGCATGTTTTCTTGTACCAAACTTTCTGATTAAACCTCCCTCTCAGGCATATATTTGTCAAAACTTGCCATGTTCCTTAAAATTTCCACTTGGCTTAAGTCAGGGATAATCCCTGCTTCACATTAATCAATCTTAAGTTTAACAAGTATGTATGTTTTGATCATGTTGAGAGCTCTGAGGTGTCTGTTACTTAATTGGAAAAATACGTCCTTTCATTATATAGTTGTTAGTGTCACTTTAGTTATGTAATGTTGAATACCGAAAAAGCATAGTTTAGGATTTGCATGTTTAAACTAGAGTAACTTCATCGGTATTTGTTACTTGTGATAAACTTATTGAGTTATAGATTCTATGAAGTTATTTGTAATTTTAGTTTAACCTAAATTTAGACTTATGAATGTGTGTAACATGTTTCATGTTTAGAGTTGTACACAAGACATTTAAAGTAAGAATGTAGATGTGATTGAGTGAGGTACACACGAATTGAGTCACTTTATTTAGTGCAGGGAGAGTTTTGAAAGAGGAAAAAGTGATGATAAAAAGGTTTGTTAATAGCACCTTTTCAAATGTTTCTTGTTGAAGCCGTAAGGTCAAACCAACCTAAGACACACTCCTTTCACACACCCTTCTATCTAAGCTTTGCCTCACTTTCACATTTCTTCTCTATCACTTAATCCTTCATGCTACCATCATCTGAATCTTATAGTCTATCACTTCTATGCCACCAAATATATGCTTTCATATCCATTGTTTCTTTAGTTGTGTGAATAATTTGTGGATTTACAGTCTAAAGAAATTTGTTAACTTTAGAGTAATTAGTATTGATGATGTATAGAAAGAAGTTAAGCTCCGGTTAACTTTTTGTTTTTTTCTAGTTTGATTTTTCTGTTGAGTTTTGTTGTATTGTTCTTTGTTAAGTATTAAAAACATATGAATCAGAACAATGTATATCGTAAAGGCACGGCAAAAGAATAATAAAAAAAAAATAGTAGAGAATCCAAACTTATTTTTTCTTCTCCACGTGAATTTTTGAAAAATGTACTTAATAGCAGTTTTAATTTAAAATATAAACATGATATTTGTACAAAGATTAAAATAGTAGTTACCATTTCAAGAAGTTTAATGCGTTATGCTGTTTAAACGTTTCATAATTATAGAAACGTTAATTAAATGCACTAAAATAAAGCAAAGATTAGTGCTTCGGAAGAAGAAAACTAATCAGATGGTTGAAAATGACAAAACGACAAAAATAGACAATTATTTATACGTTGAAATTATTAATGTTAAATTCTGCTGTTGTGATATTGTCGATGGTTAATTAACGTTCGGAGAACTTGAGTTACACTCTATATCTTTATAATCAATTAGTTAATCCCCGTGTGACTCAGATTCAATGAACAAATGTCAATTGATGTGCATTATTATTCTCTCTTAACTTGTATAAATAAATCTTTGATTGGGTAGACATCATGATGGATCAATATTGTACAATAGCATTCGCAGTCTTTTCAATTCCTGTTATGCTTTTCAATGCTTTGTCGTTAATCTAAGTTTTGCATTTCTATTTCGTCTGCTTTTGAAAACTTGTTCACAAGTACGTGACCACACACATAAATTGTCATATCTTTCATTATGTCACTTTAATGAAATATAATTGTCTGTGTAGATTATATATATATATATATATATATATATATGTATATATATATATATATATATATTATTTTTCTGTACTAACAAAGTCGTCTATATATTTTATGACAATATATGATTTAACAATAATGTAAATTATATTATCATCAAATTTTATTATATTATTTCTATGTACTTTTATTCCTATAATTATTAGTAAAAAAAGGTGCTTAAGTACATTATATTATATGTTATTAAAAACTGTAGAGACTATGTACGAAATCGAGTTGTCAAAATGGGTAATCCGGCTCGATCAATCATGGGTTGATGATTTAGTGAGTCAACTCAATCTGTCTCACTTTTTAGCGAGTCAAAAAAATTTGAACCCGGCCCGATCCATTACGAGTTGGCGGGTTAAATGGGTTGGCTCACGGGTTCACTTAATTAAAAAGAAAATTATTTTTTTATTTTTTTCAGTCAAAACTAAATTGTAATTCTAATTAAAATCTAAATAAACTTTAATACAATCCAAATACAAACCAAAATAAAAAAATACAAATTATTTATGTGCCGGATAAAAAAACAACTTAACATGACTTAAATGTAAAACTCAACTTAATAAAAAAAATAAAAACACTTGTGTGACCCTTTTATCTACGGGTTGATGAGCCAACCCAGCTCACCACAGGTTCAACCCGGATGAGCCGGATTCTAAATGAGTCGGGTCAAAAATCAATCCGTATTGAAATTTATAAAAAAATTTCAACCCAATCCGACTCGAACCCGTGATGAACTAAGTTAGTTTGAGGGTTTCGACCCATTTTAACAACTCTGATACATACAAAGTTACTTACGGATAATTCTTTTAGAGGAAATAATCAAATTTTGTCAAACACAGAATATATACTACTAGGAGCTAAGCAACGGCTAATTTCCTATTTCCATCAAATTAGTAAGAAAAGAGAAAGAAATAAAAAATAAATAAAAATGATTGGGAAAAGGATATTACGGAAAAAAAAATTAAAGATGGGATCTCTCGTATTTTAAGATCCTTTATGGAATTAAATCAGGGTTAAATATATATATATATATATATATATATATATATATATATATATATATATATATTCCTTAACTTTTTTGCTAAAAATTAGATTTAGTTCATGTTTAAAAAATTTATTTAATTTAGTTTTTAAATTGTAAAAGTATGTTTATTCAGTCTTTATAACTAAATTTTATAAAATTTTGTTGTTAAACTTATTTGATATTTTATGATTTACTATTTGAATTGTTTAGACAGTTTAACAAATTTTCACTTAAATGTTAATTAATAAACGTGTTTAAAATGTCAAATAAATTTAATAAAATCTGGATAAAATGACTTAGTTCATCATTAAAAAAAACTAAATACACATATTTCTAAAACTACGGACCTAAATCGAGTCAAAGTATCAAATAGAAACTAATTATAATTTTTAGTGAGAGTTAATAGACAAAAAATATAGTTAATTTAAATCATATTTTAAAATCCTTTCTTGAATTAAATCAGGAATGGTTGAAACCTGTAAAAACTTACAAAATACCCTAAAAAGTTATTTTATATTATCAATATATAGAGTATTCTCTGTGTGTGTATATATATATTTGAAGGTTAAGTGTTATCCGATGGGTGGAGGAAATTGATTTTGATTTCCAGGAGAGGAGAAGGAAAGGGATGAAAGGTTGTTGAGAGCAAGTTTTCAAATGTTTCTTCTTGAAGGCGTCAACGGGGCGAAAGGAAGAATAAGAATGGAGTTTGGTTATGTGAAGGTGAAGGGTAAGCACAATGTCATCCAATTCGTTAGGTTTGTGAATGGAAAATCAACCTACTACAAGACACCACCCAATAACATCCTTGCACTTCAAGCTTCCCATCATAATATCAAATCACACTTTAACTGTGGAAAACACATTAATGTAACTGAACATGAGGACAAAGTCTCAACTACCATTCACACACTCCACTGCCACATCAAGGAATCTGCACCACAGATATCTATCTCCACACTAACTATTTCAAATTTCATAAATCATAAATCTTATTACCATACAATATTATATATATTTATCCGGAAAAAACACATCACCAATAAGAAAAGTAAAAAGAATGTTACCATTTTTATTTTCGAAAATCACCTTTCCAAAATTGGAGAAACAATTATGACAATTTTTGAAAAACAATCAGATAATAACATTATGTAAAAATTTATATAACACATAAATTATTCTCTCTTGTCTTTTAATCTCAAATGCATTAACATTCTCTAAAATAAAAATTTAATTTAAAACTTACAATACTGTAAAACAAAAAATGAGAAAAGTCAAATACAAATTTAAAATATCTTTAAAAAATAAAAAATATTATAAACTTAGAATCTATTATATAATTACTAATATTCATTTTTTAACTTATTTTAATATAAAACTTTTCATTCACTTAACAAAATATATATATATATATATATATATATATATATATATATATATATATTCAACTTTGAAATTAATTCAATCTTATAAGTTTTCTTTTATTATCGTATATGTATATCTTAAATATAGATTAAATGTTTATAGTGTTTAATAATAAGTTATACGATAGTTAAATTAATAATAAATTTTATTAAATTTTTCAAATAATTTTTATATAAATTTAAGAATTGAATTTAAACTTAATTCAACCTTAAAATTTAGACTTATAAAATGAATTTCACATCATTTATATAATATAAATTTGTCTAATATGTTTACATAGTATAATTGAAGTTTTATGTGAGAGTTAATCTGATAATGAATATATATTAAGTGCATCAATACAGAAAAGTATGAAATGTGGTTGGTTGATAAGTGAGAGTGAGTAGTTGTTATAATCCAATAAGGTCAATACAATACACATATTTGGCTTGTTAGTTTGTTTGTCTTTCACATCTTGCGTCATATATATATAGTGAAGAATTAATAGTTAATGGTTGAACTGAAAGCATGCAAAGATGATTAGTAATCGTTCAAAATGTGTTTGAAAATTTTGTTTTACTCTTTTTTATATTTTATTTGAGAAACATGACGCCAGTGCTTTATTCTCACACGCAGACGCAGTTGTCATGTTTTGGTGGAGTGAGGCATGCCTAGCTGTAAAGTTCATCACCTTCTCTTCTTTTATTGAAAGGGTGTTAGGGAAAAACAAAGGAATGAGAGAAAGAAGCGAAGCTACCGTCCACTAGTTATCAATAGTTTAGTCTACTCAATAAAATTGACTTATATCTCTTTCAAGTTTGTTAAAATTAAGAATGTAAAAGTGAACAAATCTGACTCACATGTTGATCACGCGTTAAGTTAAAAAAAAAGTTAATTTAATCCAGTTTATTTTTTGTGAGTCAAAAATATTGTGGTTCGGTCCAACCCACAATAAATTAGTGGGTTAGAGGGTTAGTGTGTTGACTCACGATCTCTTTCATAATTTATTTTATATATTTATTATATTACAATGAGAGTGAATTGATTTAATTTAGTTTTTATAATAATAGAATCAAAATATTTATCTAATTCACCAAATATTATTATAAAGATAATAGTTAAAGATTAAAGTATCAACGTATATAATTTGACAAACAAATTAATTAAGCATTCAAACTATTTAAGTATTCTTGAGCAACATAGTATTTAAAAATATGAAATTGTGAACCTATATAATTAGAAATAGTAAATAATTATAACCAAAAAAAATTTAAAAAATGTAAAAAAATGTTGATGGGTTAAGTGAGTCAACCTACCTTCAATCCAGCTCGATCGAACTCATTTAACCCGCGGGTTAAGTGAGTCAGATTCAGTTCAACCCACTTTTTAACAAAAAAAAAAAACTTATTTTTTCTCACTCCAACCTAACTCGAACATGTGGTGAACCGGATTGACTCACGAGCTGAAACTCATTTTAACATCTCTAGTTAGAATTATGATATTCATTTAATATAATGAAATATATAATGTATTTATTTTTAATATGTATAAACACATATTAGAATATTTGAAACTATATTTATTATTGTGTCTTCAACTTATAAAAGATGAATATCATAATAAATAACAATTATATAAAAAATAAAAAATAACTATAATTAATGTTTAATTGAAATTAATTAGATATTTGTGAGTGTTTCAATAAAGGGATGACATGATAAGTGAACACATTTTTAATTAAAAATTGAGTTTAAACTTAAATAATACTTTCATAAAACTGATTACAAGATGGGTATTATCGTGACTTAAATAATATAAATTGATTTTTATTTTTAATCAACACAATATCTTTACTGCTTTATCTGGAAAATAAGTATTATTTTAATAATAACTTAGTTTTATGATATGTATATAAAAGGTTATTTTATAATATTTTAGCTGTTTTTCTGGGAAAAAATGTTTATAATTTTACGGTTGTTAGTAGTTAAAATTCATAAATTTCTTTGACAAATAAAACCTTTTTGTGAATTTGATAATTTTTAGTTCATTACTATTTTTTAATATTTTTTTAACGTCATACATACTATTTTTTTTAAGAAGCTAAATTTTATTATATTAAAAAATAATCCTAATATCCGTTTTCAACAAATTTACCAAAAATAGTAATAAAATAAAACAAAAAATTATCCTAATTAAACTATTGGTTGTCATTAACTTCTATTTTTTACTAAATAATAAAACCAATCGTTAAAAAAAAAAAACTGTTGTTTGTTGTATTTGTCCTTAACGAAAGGAAAGAAAGGAAAAAGTAAAAATAAAAAACACTGAATTGTTATACTAAGTAATTATAAATTAATTTCAACGCACTTGTTTTTATATTCAATCACTCACAATTATTTCTATTCCTTTGTAAAACAAATTTATATTGTAAGAGGTTAAGCATGATGTACTCACTCAGATTCAAAAGGCATGATACAATTATAATGTAATAAGTTTGGCATTCACGATTAACATTTCCAAACGTATATAAATTGTATATTTTCTCAATAAAAAAAGGATAAAATTGAAATTTTCAAATATATAAGGGTGCAAGAATAAATTATGAAAATTAGGAAGAAGATGGAGTTTTCTTTTTTTGTTAGATCTATATTGATGATATATTTTCACGGATTGAAGTAGAACTTACAAAAAGGTAACGATTTAAAAAGTGGAACTTAAAACCAATGATTCAGATATAAGTATTTAAATTAACTTAATGTTTATTAAAATAAATTTACAGCAAAGAACCCATTAGAACCAGTAAAGATATTAAAACGGGGAACAGCATATTAAAAATACTGCACTTCAATGTTATCCTAATACAAAGAGAGAGAAAAGAGATTTTTCTTGCTGCAGAAACTAAACAAAATTTTACCGCTGTATTAATGAAACTCTATATTTAATCATAACATTGATATAAATAAATAAAAAAGTAAATACCATCATCTCCTTCGTTATAAAATAGTAAACTAACAAAAAATGTTTATATTATGTGTTATGATCAAAGCAGTTTTTTTTTTCCTCTTGTAAACCTAGCTAACATGTAATATTAATAATATAATAAAGCAAAATTGCCACTGTTCATGAAAGTCGACAATTGTTACTTATATCTATAGTTTGATTACATGGTTTGTTGAATTGAAAATAGATTAATTGACATGGTTTATAATATTTTCTTTAAACAAGTCTTATTATTTAACTTAAACTTGAACTCAAGTTTATTTTAAAAAATTGCCGAGTCTTATTATTTAACTAGTCATAAATTCATAATAACGATTTTGTGGTTTTAAATAAGTATTAACTAATAGTTAAGAGTTTTGTTTCTAGCACTCTTCAACAAAATAATTATTTTAGAACATTTTCCAAAAGAAACAAACTCTATAAACTATCATCTATAAATAATTGAGTTTTATAAAAGCATAAAATAAATGCCTCATTAGAGTTACACCAAAACTCAAACCTACCTAGTTTCCATTGACGATACACGTTATTGTAACATACCTTTTTGCCAACATGAATTTCAATAACTTTTAAAGCAGAATAATTCATCTAAATGACTAACTTTGGAGGTACTCCAAATACTGTTTTAACTCAAGCTCCAGATAATTAGCATAATTCACGATGTCATGGTATTGTACCTTGAACCTTCAAAACTTGATCACAAGGTTACCTAATAGTTCTATTGAAGCTCCAAATATTCAAGAACTTGGCAAGTATAAAGAAGGGGCAGCATTCTTTATGTGTGAATAAAAAATGAATTTCAATCTTTTATGTCGGTCACCATAAGTAACGAAAACTCAAGCTTCATCAATGTGCTCTAAATCTTTGTACTTTGAAATGGAAGGAGCTTTTATTTTAATTTGACGTGAACATTCAAGTTGGTCTTATTCCTCAGAAACCTTGAAGAAGGTATATGATAACATAATGTTATTGATACCATTCATTTTAGGATCCGTCTCAAATTCCGGGTCAATATAAAAGAATACCTACATTGTCCAAGCAGCATAGTGTTTAGATGTAACTGCATTATGCAGAAATTGGAGTTCAGTTCAAAAACACTTACAGGCATGTCAATCTGCTCTCCAGGTAGAAGTCGCTGCTCCTCAAAGCAGAAGCATTGTATTTTATTGAAGTACACTGCAGCCTGAATATAAGAAAATTTATAATCGACATTTTTTTTAAAACACTATTTTGGAGGGCAAGGAAGGAGAGAAAAGGGAAGAAACGAAAATAACAACATTCTTCAATAAGTAAAGCAGAAAAAAGATCTAAAAAAAGACTTGCAACAGGAAGACTTCAAAACTGGTATTATTAAGTTCTTAGCCATATGCCAAGGTTTTAATCATAGTGATAGTCATATTATGAACTTCCAAAATTCTGAAGAATGCAGAGTTCACGGACATCCTTTGTTATGAATAAAACAGGGTATTCATCAGTAGTTAGTACCTTCATTGGAGTGACATTATACGTAGAAACACCTGTTATTGGAGTAGAACTTTTGTTTTCTGCAGTATAAAATGCGAGGGCACTTTCACCAGGCTTGACCCTAACCTGGTACAATAAATGAACAATGCCACATTTAAGTTCTTATTTTTTTCATTCTCCGATTCCCTGAGTGTTCCAGGGGATGTGTACTATAATAGCCAACTTTTTTAAAATGACATGAAACACTATCAAGCAGTCAAACGCAGTAAATGTGAAAGTGTTTAAGTAAGCATACAGCTAGATTTAGATTTAAAAATACCATTTGTACCCCAAATATTTAAACTATGATAACCTGGCTTTTCAAACAAAAGCTCAGACTTTAACTTGACTTCGTTATTGGTAGTTCTTGAGTTGCTATTCTTAAATTATATGGACTAATATAAATAAAACTAACAGCTCCAGGAAATAACATTAAGCGCAACCTTAAACAATACTTTCACATGCAAGTAAATAAATCCTGTATGATGCAAAGCAATATTTTTTTTTGTAAGGTGCAAGAAGATAAGTTATATTGACCTCTCTCTGGGCGGGAATAAACTTCCATTGCATCCCATCAGCAACATCAGCATTGAACTGCACCACAATTTCCCTGAACAAATAAAAAAAATTTCAGCTATGACTGCAAAAAAGCTAGCTTTCAAAGCACCACTCCCTAAATGAGGTTTATTGAATAATTCCTCATAAGTATATCTCTTATTGAACCATTACATAATATTTCACACGACATATCAAAAGAACAGTAGAAGTATATTAGGAATCTAAGTGTGAGTCTAAGTCCCACATTGACCATATCAAGACAAAGTACTACTGTTGATGGTACAAAATAGGCAAGTCCTAAGGAGAAATCTTCAGGTACAGCATAGAGCTGAACCTGAATAAATATCTATTTATGTTAATGTTAACCTTCTTTTGCTTAGTTTTTGTCTAAGTGCTATCTTATACATATTCCCAGTATAAATGAAGGAATACAAAGCAGCTCAAATAATTTGAACCACCATCTTCGGAACGGTGAAATGATGATTCTTTTTCTTTTAAAACTGCTGGGGAATTCAACAGCTATTTCTAATAAACATGAACCTGGACAAAAAACTAATCCTATGATGACTGATGGTAAAATGGCAAAATCCAATAAGAAAAAATAATACCTTGTGGAGACTGTATTATTGCTATCATGTCGAGCAATCTTTTCTTCAACTGTCTGTAAAAAATGTGGAATTTCATAATTATCCTTTAAAATAAGAAAAATTGCCAAGTTTTGATGAAAAATAAAAAGGCCATTGAAAACCAACACAGACACACCTCACGCCGGGTGACAGTTCCCCCATAGCCAGTGGCTTGGCAGAATCTTCTGTACAGGGGAACAGCAGCATACGTGCAGCCAACCATAGCAAAAACTAAGCCCGTCAAGTATAAAAGCATCTTTTGTGATTTCTTCTCTTTGGATGCATGAGATGAGAAGTGTCGGAAACCAGGCATGGAACATGACTTTCCAACATTCTGTGAAGCAAAAGCTGAAGACCGGTAACTCGGATGGAACAATTCTTGGTTAAACTTTGATGCTCGAATATTACAAGAGAAATTGTGTTGGAAGCTGGTATTAGCATTAATGAACCTGTAACTTGATCCTTTAGAAAGGATAGATAGGCATCTGAATAGAAAACAAAATCATCTACAAATGACTCATTAAAGTAGAAACTAATTTCTTTCTGGAAGTCAGAACTGAAAGAGGCAAAAATGTATAACTGACATAAACTTATCTCTATAGTTAAAACAAATAACTAATTGGAGAGAAAAATTGGTTTGAGAAGGATGCTTAAGTAGTAAAATATAATTTCTTTCATTCTGTCACAAAAATGTTTCAAATATTCCCAATTACAATAAGAGAATTAATCTATAACCTTAGACAAAAATAACAAAACCAGAGGAATTAGTGAAACATAGAATAACCTGGATTCAAGAGAGTTCGATTGCAGAGCCCTAAGATATGGCAAGAGATGAGTTCTCCTACTTAGCGTTGACCATATCATGTTTAGCAAGACTTATGTCCTTACAATAACAGGACATTAAGTGCTAACTGCAAGAAAAGAAAATAAGTATAAACTTAAGTGAAGCATCTTTAGAAATGTTTGTGTTGGAAAATTGATCACAGATAAAAACAATTTTTTTTATACCAAATTATATGTAAGGTTTGATCAAGGACCAAAATACATGAATGAATCTTTTTCAACATTAGCAATCAGGGAAAAGAATAAAAATGTCAATACATCCTCTCAAACAGTGGTATATAAGAATTTGTTTTCCTAAAAGTTCAGTTCTATGACAAAATTTTCTATATGCTTGTCAATAAGAAAAATAATTTTTGTTTGGAATCATATTGCATGAAAATTTCCATCCATACATTGTGTAGAGCTATGTACAAAACTACAATGTCAACAATAAACTCTCAAGTTAATAAATAATTGAAATTTAATAACAAAAACAAGCCACAATAACAGTACACTAAACTCTGGGACGGCAAAGGACAGACAGCACCTGTGAAGGAAATAATCTTCAAATCAAGACAAAAAGTGTCACTAAATGTATCCTTCCCCCAAACCATTTTACTTGACTAAGCTTAAATTCTTGTCTTAATAATAATAAACAATAAAAGTATAAAACTACACAAAATGGATCGAGCATGATCCAAATAACATTAACATGGACCCAAGGGAGGAGGAAAATCCTATTTTTATTTGAATCAGATTTCTTTCGACTACTCTCCCTAATTCCAAGCAAAAACATGAAACTCCCAACATAAACCAACTGAGAACGATGCTTTCAACACACACGTAAGTGTGATTCAATAGGTAAAGAAGCACGTAGGTCAACCAAGTACAAGCAGCCACAGAGAACAATTCTGAAGGTCGAATATTAAAAGAACATAAAAGTTAGAAAGGGGTTAAGTATTCCAAAGTCAAGGGTCCAGCCATTAAAAAATATCAGTTCAGTGAGACATTCCATCGAACAAAATTAGTGCACCACAATACTTGCTCCCCTGGGAACCATAACCCCGCAAACGCAAAATCAAAATCAGACCCAAAACATAAGTGAACCCAATCCACATATTCCATCAACCAAATCAAGCATCGAGACAAAACATAATTTCGTTAGAAATGTAAAAATGCGAAAGTGCGAGAATGAGAGCAGAAGTGTTACACCGAAATTGATGAGGTTGAGAGGGGAGGGCCAAAGTTGAAGCCTTTGAGGATAACAAAAATCTGAATCACCGTTACCTGCCGGGAATTCCAAGCTATGGATTGAATAGACCTTCTTTCCCCCTTCACTTTATTGGGTTCAGAAATTTTGAAAACTTTATTTTAGATACAATAGGGTGGTTTTGGATTATTAATATCTACTGTTTTATAACGTAATTACATATAAAATAACGATAATAACTTTTTACGAAGATCAATATATATATATATTGCTATTATAGAATTAGTTATTGCTCCTATATAATATTATTGAAATAGTTTTGTTCAATCACAATATGTTCCTTATTACGATACGAGATTACAAATTTCAACACGATTTTGTGTCTTGAAAAAGAGTTAAGATAGTATTTATATTTGGAAATACTTTTTCATTAAAAAACAATAGTCTAAATACGATAATTAATTTTAATAATACAATCTCAACATACTTAATACCAAAAAGACAATTATATTTTAATTATGTTACTTAATAAATATAAAGTTCTTTTACTTAGTCGCTAATTTTTAAAAAGTATAATTTGACTTTATGAAAGGAATCTAATATAATTCCTTTGTATTACTCTTCATCATTTGGATGGAAGAAGGAATTGGCTGTTACTAGCTAAACTAGACTTAGGAAATAAAGAAAAAAGAAGAAGTGAGATCTAAAAATAACAATGTGCTTTCATGAGTAATTATTTTAATATTAAAAGATATTTTACATAAACATTTTTTAAGAAATCGATAAAAACTTTGGTATAGTCAAATTTCAATCTACACTTTTCTCACCCTATTGCAACCTTAACCTTTTAGAAGTTTTTTTTTTTAATTGTATAATTTAAAATTTAAAAGCAACTTTTGGATAGTGTAATTTATTTATTTTTTAAAATTTGGATTTTACAATTTGAAAGTCAAAAACAATTCTTAAATTTTGAAAATAAAATATGACTTCGAAAAGTTTAAAAGGGTTAAAAAAAATTAGATTTCATAATTTGGAAGTAATTTTTTGCTTTTAGATTATCCAATTTAAAATCATTTTTTAAAGAAATTAAATGGTTTTAAATTACACAATATAAAAGGCATTTTTCACATCTAAAAATAATTTCCGAATAGTATAATTAAAAGAAAAAAATTAACATTGATGCAAGGAGAAATTTACGGAGGTGCGGGAAGAAACTTCCGAACCCTTTTTCTTTGTCCACTTTCTGTTTCTCACTAAACAACCATCATCATATATGAAGACCCAACATAAAAGTTCAGGGGCCCTACTATTGCCACCGGAAAACTACTGTTTGAACACTAAACTATTGTATTTGGTATTTAATTAAAGTATTGGCGAAAACACAGCTGTTGTCGAGCTGTATGTTCACACACACACACACACACATATAAATATATATATATATATATATATATATATATATATATATATATATATATATATATATATATATGCAAATAATAATAAAAAAAATTATTTACTTTCGAAACAGTTTTTTTAATTTTTTGTAGAAGACATGGTTCATAAGTCATTGAGTTTTAAAGAACTAAAAAATATCATTGAATTTACTTATAAGACATTAAATGTATATGTAATAGTATACAAATATTGAAGAAATAATAATAACCTCATTGATGCATATATTTTGATAAACACAAACATTGTTGTTGTAGCGTGTATGAATTGAAAATGATATTTGTTGTTGTAGAAAAAACACAGGCGTTGTTGCGCCTATGTGTTCGTATTTTTTAATATTTTATAGAAATTTGAGTTAAGTTTAAATCCCATGCTAAAAGCAAAAATATCAAAATATCTTTCATCGTTGAACCATGTCATTGTAGCTATCGAGCCTCTGCATATGTCGCCATTGTCACTACATCTTCGTTCTCCATTGTTGCTGCAATCATTTTTAGAGGAAGCAATAAGAGAGAGTGTAAACCGATGATAATTTATGGGAAGCTTGTTCAAGAAAACTCGTTTTGAATAATTTGTTTTGAAAATCTTGTTCTTGAAATCCTATTCTAGACTGCATCTTATAAGTTTTAAAAAGTTTGTTCTGAAAAGTTCATCTAAAAAATTATTTCGTATGTTCTAGAAAGCTTATTTTGAAAATTCTAGTCTAGAAAGCTCTTTACAAAATGTATTTCATATGCTTTAGAAATTCTATTTCAAAATTTGTCTTCCAAAAACCCTAGTTTGGAAATCATGTTCTTAGAATTTCATAAAATTCATTCCAAAAATCTTGTTGAATAGGTAATCTTGAAGTCCCTTTTGGAAGGGTAGAATGTTGTTTTGAAACATGTGACTGTTGATAAAAATCATAGGAGTGCAACAAAAAAAGTCTTTTTCATTCATCTATAACAATATTTAAAAAATAGACACAATCAATCATCCGTTACGTTATTTTAATACAGTAGAAAATGTATTTTTTATTTCTTCTTGTAAATATTTTATAATTACTTGTTGATTAACCTTTAAATGTATTAGAGATTTCCTTCCTTCATACTTATTGCATTTACATTGTCACGTGCTTGCTAAAAAAATTTGTCATGTGCTTCTTCATTTCTTTGATTTTAGTATCTAGTTGTTGTCTATTAAATGAAATTTTCAGAATGGTTTATAAATTTTGGATCTTTACCCTTAATATTTTGCCATTGTACAATAGATTTGTAGTTATTTTAGACAAAATTTAACATCTACATTGGGATAGACTAATATCTCTCTCGTAGTAGTAGACTTGATTACTTTTATTATAGCATGAAATTATGTGTATGCTCAATCATATAAAAATGTTTCCTTAAAAGGAATTATTAAGATAAATTAAGATTGTAAAAAGTTCAATTTGGACCTTTTGAAATAAAACGAAAAGTAATGAAAGGCTAAAAAATAATCAAGGAATAAAAAAGAAATAAATAAAATATATTAAAAGGAAGCATTAATTGTTTTGTAAAAAAGAATATTGATAAAATTGACATGACCAATATAATAACGATATGTCTTATGAATGTCTTTGATATCTTTCTTTAGTTGTACGTTATTTTTGTTATGATTTTTTGTTTTTTCTATTTTCTCTTTATATTTAACAACATATCATCCTTATAAAATTATTTTATCTTTTAGGGATGAACAAAACTAATCTAACTAAAATTAATTATAATTATTTGTATTATATTAAAGTAAAAAAAAATTAAACAGTATTGTTTTACCATTTATTTTTAAAAAAACTGAATTTCTACCTATTAACTGCTCACTAATTGAATTATGTATTTTATTTTCTCATTCTTCTTCAATGGTCTCTTATCTTAAACACCGCACACACTCCTTTTTTTAATTCAATCACAATTATTGAGACAATGATCGTGAGCTTCTCATCCCCGTCATTACTATATAAGGTCATGTCGCGTTGCTCTTGTCGTCCCACCTTACCACCTTCACTGCAATTCTAACATCTCACATCCCACTCCACTGGTATGTCTTTGAACCTTAATTCTAACTAACATTTTATCCTTCTCTTATATGTCTCTTGCTTTATTATCATTTTTTTTATACTCAATGTTTCACTACTCTCATTTTACTTTTTTTTTTCATCATCTTAAAATATTTTTCTTAAATATTTAGGCTTTTACAAATTTCGGAACTCTATATTCTCCACTTTGACAAAATAGTTATTTGTGTGAAAGGTGAATACAAACCAATTCAAGTTTGTCCTTTGGATTTTTTTTTATTGAAAATATACAATTTGTTTATGTTATTGTTTATACACTTCATATATTTAATTAGGGGAAGAACATTATGTTTCAATTATTTAAGAGGGACCTTATTGTGGTGTTGGTGCTGAAAAAACTGTTCGGTATGACATTTTTTGCGCACATTATAAAGCGACTCTCCTTTTGCTCTATATTAATTAATTATGAAAGTTTAAAATTTTCCTTTAAATTTTCTACTCTTTTTTTGAGGTGTTTTAAAATTCAGCACAACCAAAGAGTATTTAAGCTAAGTTTGGTTCGGTTTGGTTCAGTTTGGCTTTGCTCAATTCAGTTCGGTTCAGTTTGGTTCGGTCTGGTCCGGTTCGGTTCGGTCTGGTTCGATTCGTTTTGGTTCAGTGCGATTCCGTTCGATTAAGTTCAATTCGGTCTGGTCCGGTTCATTTCAGTTCAGTTTGGTCATTCGGTTCAGTTCAGTTCGGTTCGATCTGGTCTGGTTCATTTCGGTTCAGTTCAATTTGGTTCGGTCTGGTCTGGTTCATTTTGGTTCAATTCGATTCGGTTTAGTGCGGTTCAATTCGGTTCAGTGCGGTTCGATTCGGTCCGATCTGGTTCAGTTTGGTTCGATTCGCTCTAGCCTGGTTCGGTTCAGCTCAATGCGATTCGTTTTGGTTCAACTCAATAAAGAATATATGATGAATTTTTAAAATAGTTGTTAAACGTAAAATTAGAAAAATAAAATATGTACATAAGAGAGGTTTTTAAAAAAAATATTTAAGACAAAAGAGGTTTTTAATCTAAAGGTTAAAAGTAAACTATTTATTAAATAATTAGTTTTATAAAAATAATTAAGTGTAAAAGTGGAATAACGAAATATGAACACAAAAGAGGGTATCCTCTTGATATATTCTCATAGATGAACAAAATTAATCTAACTAAACTTAACTATAATTATTTGTATTATATGAAAGAAAAAAATATTTTAATAAAAATTAAATATTAAAGTAAAAAAATAATAATAAAAATTAAACAATATTGTTTTACCAATTATTTTTAAAAAACTGAACTTCTACCGGTTAACTGCTCACTAATTGAATTATGTATTTTATTTTCTCATTCTTCTTCAATGGTCTCTTATCTTAAACACCGCACACACTCCTTTTTTTAATTCAATCACAATCATTGAGACAATGATCGTGAACTTTTCTTCCCCGTCATTACTATATAAGGCCATGTGGCGTTGCTCTTGTCGTCCCACCTTACCACCTTCATTGCAATTCTAACATCTCACATCCCACTCCACTGTCGTCCCACCTTACCACCTTCATTACAATGATCGTGGTATGTCTTTTTTTGAACCTTAATTCTAATTAACATTTTATCCTTCTCTTATATGTCTCTTGCATTATTATCATTTTTTTATACTTAATGCTTCACTACTCTCATTTCACTTTTTTTTTCATCATCTTAAAATATTTTTTAGGCTTTTACAAATTTCAGAACTTTATATTCTCCACTTTGACAAAAATAGTTATTTGTGTGAAAGGTGAATACAAACCAATTCAAGCTTGTTCTTTGGATTCTTTTTTATTGAAAATATATAGTTTGTTTATGTTATTATTTATACACTTGCTATATTTAATTTGGGGAAAAACATTATGTTTCAATTGCTTAAAAGAGATCTTACGATTGTGGTGTTGGTGCTGAAAAAACTTTTGGGTATAACATTTTTTGCACACATTACAAAGCGACTCTCCTTTTGCTCTATATTCATTAATTATGAAAGTGTTAAATTTTCCTTTAAATTTTCTCCTCTTTTTTTGGAGGTGTTTTAAAATTCAGCACAACTAAAAAGTATTTAAGTTCAGTTTGGTTCGGTTCGGTTCAGTTCAGTTTGGTTTGGCTCAGTCCGGTTCGGTTCGATTTGGTCTGGTTCGGTTCAGTTCGGTCTGGTCCAGTTTGTTTCGGTTCAGTGCGGTTCGGTTCAGTTCAGTTTGGTTCGGTCTGGTCCGGTTCATTTTGGTTCATTTTAGTTCGGTTCGGTTCGGTTCAATTCGGTTTGATTCGGTCTGGTTTGGTTCATTTTGGTTCAATTTGGTTTAGTTTAACGCGGTTCAAATCGGTTTAGTGTCGTTTAGTTTGGTCCGATCTGGTTCAGTTTGGTTCAGTTCGATTCGGTTTGGTCTGGTTTCGTTCAATTCAATTCAATTCGGCTTGGTTCAGTTCAATAAAGAATATATAATGATTTTTTAAAATAGTTGTTAAACGTAAAATTAGAAAAATAAAACATGTACACAAGATAGGTTTTTAAAACAAATATTGAAGACTAAAGAGGTTTTTAGACTAATGGTTAAAAGTAAACTATTTATTAAATAATTAGTTTTTAAAAAAATAATTATGGGTAAAAGTGGAATAACGAAATATGAACACAAAAGAGGGTACCCTCTTTATATATTCTTATAGATAACAAAATTAATCTAACTAAACTTAACTATAATTATTTGTATTATATGAAAGAAAAAAAAATTTAATAAAAAAAATATTAAAATAAACAAATTAAGAAAAATTAAACAATATTGTTTTAGCGTTTATTTTTAAAAATTTGAACTTCTACCGGTTAACTGTTCACCAATGGAATAATGTATTTTATTTTCTCATTTTTCTTCAATGGCCTGTTATCCTAAACACCGTGCACACTCCTTTTTTTAATTCAATCACCATCATTGAGACAATGATCATGAGCTTCTCATCCCCGTCACTACTATATAAGGCCATGTCGCCTTGCTGTTGTCGTCCCACCTTACCACCTTCAGTGCAATTCTAACATCTCACATTCCATTGCACTGGTATGTCTTTTTTTGAACCTTAATTCTAACTAACATTTTATCATTCTCTTAGATGTCTATTGCATTATTATCATTTTTTTATACTCAATGCTTCACTACTCTCATTTCACATTTTTTTTTCATCATCTTAAAATATTTTTCTTAAATAATTAGGCTTTTATAAATTTTTTTGGAGGTGTTTTAAAGTTCAGCACAACTAAAGAGTATTTAAGCTCAGTTTGGTTCGGTTTGGTTCAGTTTGGTTTGGCTCAGTCCGATTTGGTTCAGTTTGGTTTGGTCTGGACCGGTTCATTTCAGTTTGGTTCGGTTCGGTCTGGTCCGGTTCGGTTCAGTTCGGTTCGGTTCGGTCTAGTTCGGTATAGTTCGATCTGGTCCGGTTCGGTTCGGTTCAGTTTGGTTTGGCTCAGTCCGGTTCGGTTCGATTTGGTCTGGTTCGGTTCAGTTCGGTCTGGTCCAGTTTGTTTCGGTTCAGTGCGGTTCGGTTCAGTTCAGTTTGGTTCGGTCTAGTCCGGTTCGTTTTGGTTCAGTGCGGTTCGGTTCAATTCGGTTCGGTCTAGTCTGGTTCATTTTGGTTCAATTCGGTTCGGTTTAGCACGGTTCAGTGCGATTCGGTTCGGTTCGATTTGGTTTAGTTTGGTTCGGTTCGGTCTAGTCTGGTTCGGTTCAGCTCAATGCGATTCGTTTCGGTTCAGCTCAATAAAGAATATATAATGAATTTTTAAAATAGTTGTTAAGCATAAAATAAAAAAAATAAAATATGTACACAAAAGAAGTTTTTAAAACAAATATTGAAGACCAAAAGAGGTTTTTAGAGTAACGTTTAAAAGTAATCTATTTATTAGATAATTATTTTTTAAAAAAATAGTTAAGGGTAAAAGTGGAATAACGAAATATGAACACAAAAGAGGATATTCTCTTTATATATTTTTATAGATGGACAAAATTAATCTAACTAAACTTAACCATAATTATCTGTATTATATGAAAGAAAAAAAATATTTAAAAAAAAAATTAAATATTAAAATAAACAAAATTAAGAAAAATTAACAAAGTAGAAACAATTATCCATCATATTAAAATTTCCATAAGCAATTAATACAATGGAAATAACCATTCTTTTGTTGTATATTTTGAATTCAAATAAAACATGTACCATTTAAGGTATTGCTTTTAGCAACAATAGACATAAATCTTCATATTATCTATAACAATTATATACTTATTTTTTTCTTTCTGTCTCTCTTTCTTTATCACGCCATGTAAAATATAAATCTATCATTTTCTTTTCTCTGTGTATATTAAGTATTCTTGACACTTTTTAGTGTTTACGAATCATTTTTCATTTCTCAAAGACCTCGACCCAAGGCACCTGAACCCCCACAAATTTCTTTTACCACCTTGTATTAGTTACAGTGACGTTCTAAAATGTATAAAAAATACATTTCGAAATCAATATATAAGGAGCAGCCAAGTAATTTGTGAGGTGCAGAAAGAAAAACTAAAAAGAGATGCACATTCCCACGTTCCGTAATGTAAATTCTAAAATAGAAAAGGGCCTTCCAATCCAATTGCTGCACTAATTATTTATTGGGTTTGACTTTCACTCTACCACAAAACCTCACCTGCAGGCCTTTCTTCACATTTCTGAATCGGTTTTTCATCAGAAAGTGGAAAAGAGGTGTAGGATGAATTTAATGGGGTACGCAAGAAATACCTTCTATTTGTTGCACTCATAGGGCTACGAAGAAATCATATACGTATCCATAACATGTATCCAGTTTTCAAATATTTCTGGGCAAGGTAACCGGAAGCTAGAATGCAAAGGTTGTTTGAACGGGATAAAACGCCAAAATCGAAACTAGTGTCTGAATCCTAAAAGGACACACTCTTAATTTCGTGAAGTCCAAAGCTGTTTGATATACCATACATAGTACTGTTGTTGGTGTAGGGTAGAACGGAAAAAAATGTTTTATGTACGGACATGATTATTTTGTTTGATCTGTGGTGGAGGTGATTAGTAGTTGAATAATTGAAGAGAAGATTATGAAAGTTGGAGACGTTGGAAAGGAAAGGAAACGAATTAAAAGTGGTAGATTCCTAGAAAAACAAAAATGCAATTATGGTGAGAAGGACTGATCAGGGTGGTTCCTTATGAGCAAAACCTGAGCTAGTAATAGGGTTTCTATTGAGGACCATTTGTTGTGGTATACCCTATAGTTCCTACACACCCTATAAAACAAATATGTAACAGAGTTGGGTCAATTGCTTTATACCTTATTCCATTCTCTGATGCATTCTAGTCCCTCACTTTACCTAACATGGTAGTATTGTTCATTGTTCATCTTAAATTTCCCAACAACTTGAAGGTCATGACACTGTCCATAGGCATTTTATTAGATATATACCCCTAATTGGTATATTCTATTACCAAGGACAAATCTCACTCTATTTAAGATCAACCTGCAATATAGATACAACTTACTATGCATAACTGTGCCTGCCTCAACAAACCTTCTACGAGAAATATTCCAAGTCCGTTAATTTTGTTGGATCACACTCCAACAAATAAATTGGACCACCCCTTCTTGGTCCCCATCAACATTTCTCTAAACTTTGTTAATTTAAATGTTTCACAAATGCAACTAAAGGACCACATCAATGGGTACTTAAATCTGGACAATTAGTTCAAATTATTTGGGTCTATCAGCAATGCATTCAAGAAAAAGGACAAAGAGTTGGAAGAGGAAGCAATGAAACCCAAGTTCCAAGTTCCAAGACAAGAGCATACATCAAAACTAGTAACCTTTTCTTTCATCTTCTAAGCCTAACTCAAACCACAGTTTTTTACTGTAAGTACAAACCATATCCAAACATGTATACCTCTAAAAATGCATGGATATGGTGATTACATAAGTGCAAAACGTTCCCTAAGCTGGTTAAACATTGCATAACTGCGTTTTATTTAAATAATTAGTAACAATCTATACAGAACTTTAAGAAACTATTGCTGTCTGTTTTTCTATTTTTTTTTTCTGGAGCGTGTTTGTTTTTTTGATTGAACATTATTGAATGTCAATGAATGTGTTTGTTTTTTCTTTTGTTCCATGAACGTTTTTATGTTGACTCTTTAAGACAGGAACGTAAGGTGGGATTCATGTTCCTTGAAAGTAACGGGCAAATAAATACACTTGTTTGTCAGATACCTTTTACTTAATGCAAGTCTGATTTGTTTTTACGTTTCAATCTTGAAAAGCGAAAAGAAAAATATCAGAAGGAAATAAAAGAGAAAAGGAAAAGGTATGAGAGTTGGGAGTTGTGCATCCAATGTTTGTTTGAATGATTTTAACAGATGAAGAAGAAGTGTTAAGAAAAAAAAATATAAAAAATAAGAGACATGTGAGGAAGGAAGTGAAATGACAGTGAAAGATGAAAAAAAAACTTGTATGATTTATTAATAAACTGGTAAGAAAAGAAAAAATAAAAGAAAAAAAGAGTTGAATTGAGAGAGGAAAAGTTATTTTAAAAAAATAGAAAGTAGAGAATGGTGGTGTCCTTTAGTGGCATATAAGGAAGAAAGAAGGGTAGTGCATTTAAAGAAGCCAACTACACCATGCATGGCCTGCAATGTTGATCATAGAGTCATGATAACCTCATAATTAATTGCTCCCTTCTCTGATCACTTTTCTTGATATGTCAGAGTTGAAAAAGTGAAAGGTAAAATGGAAGAGCTTTGTTTGGATTAAAAAAAAAGGAACTTTTTCCACCCCACTATTGTCTCTCTCTTTCTATCTCTATCTCACTGTCAATTGCACACTTTTTCAATGTTGATCAATCATAAAGCAATCGATTACAAAATCATTTCCTCACCTCTCACATCACCACTTCCATTTCTCTTCTGCCAAACAACTACTGTATCCTTCGGGCCCTTTGCATTTATTATTCTCTTTTCGAGGAATGGGCCAAATACCCATATCAATTATCTCTCTTTTATACTTTTTTTTTATTTCTTTTTTTTCAAATGCAATCTTTTTTTTTTTTTTACTTATTTATAGTTTATATATTCATCAAAATGAAAAAAAAATGTTTCAAGAAATTGATAAAAGAAGACAATTTATTACACCTAATTCAGCATGTCCCGTTGCATATATCACGAGGAGGATAGTTCCAAAAGCTTCTACGAGTCTTCTATTCTAACCCCTTTCTTAGCAAATCAACCCTCTCAGGTGCTGCCTTCCCAGAAAGTGTCTCCATTTTAACATTCCAGTTCATACACAGCTACTTCTTCTTTCTTGCTTTCTTTATCACTATAATTTTCATATATTATTGTTGCCAAATTGTGTCAATTAATTTGAGTTAAACATGTTATTATTGTACATGATGACAAATTTTTTATAGATGTGTTGTAGAAGTCACAACTTTAAATTACACGATGATTCAGTGGTTGGTTGGTGAAAATGTAAAAGAAAAATTATATTGACTGCATTTGGATTAATTTGGTTGAATAATATTTATTTTGATTAGAACCAGGAAACAATTATGGCATAATAAATAATAATAATAATAAAAAAAAACCTTTTGCATTGACTGGTATACTAAACATTCGTCCTGAGCCTCGCATTTACCATCACTATCGTGCACCGCCATTATCGCCTCTACTATTCAACGCTTTCAGCTTCTCTCTCTCTCTCTCTCATGCACACATTAACTTGTCAACGTCCAAGTACTCAACTTTGTTCCATGTGTCAATTCTAATAATGTATCATCACAACACAAGGGTTTTAGCCAATTCAATTTTCTGAATTTGGTTCCCAGAAGAAAGAAAAAAGGTGTATATATTTTGTGAGAGATGGATGTATGAGAAGAGGTACAATTGTACTGGAGGGAAGTGGTGGATGAAATGAAATAGTGTGATTGATGGGAAGGTGGGTGGTTGAGTTGGGTATGTAGGTGGTGGACATTGTACGATACATTCTTTGGATGCTGCTCTTTCACCTTCAATTTATTCGCTTGTCATAAGGGATGAAAATTTGGACCCTAGTTCCTCTCTTCAATTCATCACAAAACTCCATTCTCACATCTCTTTCTCACACCCTATTCCTCACTTTATACACACATCTATCAAACGCTACTTCCAAAATTATTTCCCTGCCTTCAAACACTTTTTTCTTCTCTAAATTATCACACTTGTCGGACAACAAAACAGGGAAAAAAAATAATTGTATTCGGCTAATTTCATTTGTTCCCATGGGGTGAGAATTTGTTCAACGTTTAATGATGTTATCATTGCTTTTAAGATTTGTATGAATACAACAACTCTTATGATTGCTTTTAGAGACATACATTGGACTCCAAATTCTCTGCTCATTGTAGTTAGTTTAATTATTCGTAAACACTATTTAATGTTTCTACCGGATCCTGATCTCTATACTATTCATTTTTTTCTCTCTTAAACTTTAAATCAAATCTCGAACAACATGGTTCATTTTTATTGTTTTTACATGAATTTTACTTTTTGTTTCAATCAACCAGAGTTTGCATTTACGGAGACACTTACTCTCCAAGCTGTGACAAATGTTGAAGGGCCTTTTCGCGTTGAATACCTGTTGAGAGTTATCAACTACTCCCTCAATTCCAAAACTAGAATTGTTTTTAGCTTATTAGTGCATATTTACCTTTGTAGTAGTAATTCAATCTCACAAAACTTGTTCATAAGATAGAGTTTACATCCATTTACATATTATAAGTTCTCTTTATCTTTAGTTGATGTAGGATATCCAACAATCCTGTTGATATACACCTCCAATATACCCCTCACTTTCAGACATACATATTTTGGGTGTGAGCAGTGGCAGATCTTCATCAAAAGCGTCGGAAGGGCCAAAGTAATATTTGGTTTAATTACTCTTTTGATTCATGTTTTCGTTTAAAAATGTTAAGTTGGTCTTCCAATTTTTTAGTCTCAATTTGATCCCGATTGTTGAAAAAACTGATGTAATTCGGTCTTTTACGATAAATTTCGGTTAAATTCCTCGAAACAGATCAATGATCTTTTCATTAAAATTGAGACTCTTAATATAGATGATTTGCTTTATTGGTGTAATTAACCTAATTCTAGTGTCAATTTTTAAATAAAAACAGAAATCAAAAGAAAAATTAAACCTATATAAAAGAAATAAATAAAAAATTTAATTTTTATTAATTTCTAATATATATTACCTACAATTTTAAAAATTTAAATTTTATTAATTTTTAATATATATTATCTATTAAATTTAATAAATTTTAAATATATTTTTATATTTTATATATATAAATAAAAAAAATCAAAATTTTGGGGGGGGGGGGGGGGGGGGGGGGCAGGACCCCTCCCTGCCTCCAAAGAGCTCCGCCTCTGGGTGTGAGACTAGATATTTGTAAATAGTTTGAAAGCGATCTTATGACAAATGACATAATTGATTCAACAATAAAAAATTTTATTATGACAAACTTTGAATGACTTTGATATTATCTTAAAAACTAAATTTTAAATTTGACTCAATCTTACAAAATATAATGTTTACACTTATTTATATATTATAAATTTGATTTATCACTAATATGATATCTCCGGTAGTAATTTTGTAAAATTTCATATCTTATTGTATAAAATTAAGGATATAATTGAAGACAAAAAAAAATGTTGCAAATGTGAAAAAACAAGAGACATCTCTTCTACTATTAAGCAAGGCATTAATTACATGTAAAAGACTTAGCCAAAATATTCTTGTGCCTACTGAAAACTCTTTAAATAGTCTCTGGACCTCAATATGCATGTTTATTATTCGGTTTAATTTGTTTTAACAAAAGTTACATTATCAAAGTAACATATTATATCTCTTAATGAACTAACTATATGATGTAGAATAACTTAAAAGAAAGCACAGTGGGGGGGTAAAGGTACACAGGCCTTATTCTTTAGCATCGGGGTGTTTGACATTGCAAATAACGTTTAAGAGACAAGGATTTAATGTACTATGTGGAAACATTAATGATATGTTTGGACGAGGTAAAAAAGAAAAAAAATAAAATGAAAAAGTAAATTGTGTAAATGAAATAAAAAAGAGAAATGAGTGAAAAATTTCATGAAAGCGTGTTTAGTTTAAAAACAAGAATAGAAGTAAAAGTTAGATTTACTATAAATTATTAGTGTTCTCAATATGTGAATTGATGTTGTACCACAAAAACTTTTGAGATTCTCAGATGAGTTTTACTATACTGGTATGGTTGCTGTAGGTTTAGTTGTTGCAATGCTGCTTTACTTTGTTGTGCTTTTGAGTTTGGTCTAACTTTTCAAAACAAAATCATTGTATTTATAATCATGGTCTCTATTATTTTGGTTTTAGCGTGAGTGTATAGTTAGTCACAGTCAATGATTCATTAATACTCGAATATTTGATGGATGTAACCTATATGATATATTGATTATGATGAAAACAAAATTACGTCTTACATAATTGATGATGTAAGTTTGAATTAAAAACAGAGAGAATAGCATATAGTAGAAGTGTGGTGTGTTGAGGAAGTGATTATTATACAGTAAATTGATGAAAGGAAAGAAGAGTAGTTGATTTTGATCTGAATGTGTGTAACAGTTGGACATTGACATTGGTGTTTTGTCCTAATTATTTGCGGATGCAAGTAAAACCCAGAGAATATTGGGAATAGGCAAATCCATGCCGAAATTGGCACGTGAAATGAATAAAAATGTCACAGGTTTTACAGACATCCCTGCCCCCTTTCCTGTGCTTTAATTTTCTAATATTTTCATTCTTTGAAATGTGTCCAAAATGAGAGTTAAATTCCCCATTGGTCCAATCAACCAATGAACTTGCTTCCTAGCTACCTCACTGCACCATGAGTACGAATGGGAGAGAATTAATGCATAGTCCAATCAATGCATTAAAAAATTCATCTTACCAATTCTCAATCCCTCAATTATTTACCTCTCTATATGCTCCTCAATCATACCCTATATACAATTTATCAAACACTATATATGCATAACAATTTCAAAATCTTTTATATTTCCAAAAAAAATATTAAAATAATCTTAATCTTTTAACATGTTTATTAATTAAGGCAAGAAATAATTAATTTAAAAATATATAACAGATACACTTCCAAACGATTTAGTATGAATTGAAAAGTGCCTCTCTGGAGCAGTACAACAACATTCTGTTATATATATTGCATGTGGAAGATTAGAATATTCCCTATATTGTATTTTAGTAAATGTGGTTAAAGAAAGTCCCAATTATGTTTTAATACATAGATGTGACTTTGTGATGAGTTGATTTGGCTTTGCAGATTTAGCTAAAAGGGGTCTGAAAAATTTGGATTAAGCTGTGACAGTTGATATGTATAAATTGTTATACGGTGATTTTGAAAAGTGTAGTGTAAGAGAATAATATATTTGAGGAGAGAGGGTACTGGACTTTCATGTTTGAAGATTATTTATTAAAAGCTGTGGTAACTGTAGATGGCATCGAGTCGTGTAAATTGTACGTTAGACAATTTCAAGTCAACATCATTTTTGTCCTTTCGTTTTATTGCACGCCAGTATATTGTCCTAGATAGCATGGTACATTTTGAAAATGACCGGATTCACAGGAACCACTTTTCATAATGTTTTTCTATAATCCTCCATTTCAAACACACTAATCAAACATATTTCCTAACGTATGATGGGAGCTGTCAAAATGTGTCAAAATGGGTTGAACGGGCAAGTTAACCTCACTCATCACATATTCAGATTTGGTTAGATTGAAATTTTTTTATAAATTTGTATTGATTTTTGAACCGATTCATCTAGAATCCGGTTCATTCAGATTAAACCAGTAGTGAGCTGGGTTAGCTCACCAACTTATAGATAGCAGGGTTACACTATTTTTTATTTTTTTTTATTAAGTTAGACTTTATATTTGGATCATATTAGGTTGTTTTTTTATCCAACACATAAATAATTTGTATTTTTTATTATTTTGGTTTGTATTAAAGTTTATTTAGATTTTAATTAGAATTACAATTTAGTTTTAACTGAAAAAAATAAAAATAAAATTATATATTTTTTTAATTATGTGAACTCGTGAGCCAACCCGTGGTGGGTCAAAATGAGTTCAATTTTTTTAACTCGCTAAAAAGTAAATCAGATTAAATTAACTCACTAAATTATTAACCCGTGATAAATCGAGTCAGGTCGGGACGGATTCCCCATTTTCACACCTCTACGTCTCATGACGCTAACAAAACATGCTGCATTCTTATTCTATCTTAAATTGAATTCTTTTCTCTTAATTAGAGCGAGAGTAGTTTAATTGTCTAAGGACTTCAAGATAATTAATTAATTGCCGAGATGCTCTCCTAAAGATTAGGAGGCATTATCGTTGTTGGAATCATAAACACAGGTCAATCTTGTTATATTAAATACTCACCACATCTCTGTTACACATTTCTAAAATCTGTCACGTGACTTTAGTCAATGGATTTCATCTTGTTTATCTATTTTCAGCCATCACCACTCTCAATTAAGAAAATATAAACTCTATCCTTCAACTTCAAGACTCGAAATTTTTATGTCTGTTTTCTTAATAATGAAAAGATTTTGCTTTTTTTTTTAGTAGTCATAAGATTAAATATTGATAGTGCAATTATATTTTGTTTATAAATTATACAAAAATAAAGTATTTAATAGTGGTATCACCAGTAAAAGAGAGATATCTCTTAATGTTATGCTCTTATCAAAACATTTTAAGTGATGATTAATTATTTACTCCCTATATCTAATTTCATATTAATTAGATTTTATTTTACTTACCGGAGTAGTCTCGAATATAAACTAAAAAAATTCTTGTGCGTTGGTATGAATTATACAGGAGTAAATTTCAACAACTTTTATTTTATTTAATTAAACTATTTTCAAAACATACTTTGTATAACTGAGGTTTTGTTTTAATGACTTTTTTATATTTTACATCAAGCTTTATTAAAGAAGGACACTTTGAAAGATATATATATCGAAATGAAATTAAAACAATAAAAGGTATTCGATAACGTTCTTAATTAGAATATGGTAAACTTTCTCTCCAGCAAAATATTGTTATACTTCTTGTGTTTTCTAAAAGGCCTAAATTAGAAGTATTGTTCGAGCATTTTCATTAATTAATCTCAAAATACCTTTAGCATTATTATTTTTTATATAAAAATACCCTCAAACGTATTTGGCTTAGTTGACTAAAAGTATATCAAGTTAATTAGAGATGTTTAGGGATTTAAGTTACTTGAAATAATTCTTTTACTGAAGTAATTTTACGTGCAACATTAAAATTAATTATAATATTTTGTCATTGTTTCTTCCTGCAAATGAAAAGCAAATGAAAAGAACAATTTACATCGAAATATCAACCTTTTATTTGAAGTTGTATTCTTACACAATGACGGTGGCCATATATTTGAATACCTTTTTCTTTCTAATAACTGGGTTCAGAGAGACAACTCCAACACCAATTAAAACCATTAGCATTAATTTTTTTTTTTAAAGAGCCAGAAATGATAAAAATAAATAGGTAGGTTGTCGACGTTGAATATGAAAAGAAGGTGCAGAGAAAATGAAAAGATTAAAAATGCAAAAAAGTGGTTGGTGGAGCTTCACTTTACCATTTAAAGTTTGAGAAGAGTAATTTTGGTATTGTTGCCTAAAAGTGTGCCCATATATGCATGGCGTAGTGGAATATCTTTTGAAAGGAAGTGGGGGAGTCGTAGCTTAGGTACTTAGTTTACACACAAATAAAAGTAACCTCTAACTTTATCACTTGACTTCTTACTCAGGCAATGTACACATTTACACATAATGCTTTATCACATGCACAACAACAAAAGACAGATTCAAAATATATAATAAATAATATTCCCCCATGCAAACATGAAAAAATGCATTAGCTTAATTAGCTTTAGTGGTGTGAGCATTGCTAAAAATGAGACCAAGAAAAAGAAGAAGGAGGTTGTTCCTACAGTGAGCACTTTGGTTTTGGGAATTACGAAAGTGCTTTTTTCTTTCTCATTTCTCTCTCTAATGGAGAAAGAAAGAATGGGGAAGCGCACAAGTTTTTCCAAAGTTGTATTAGGATACGTGACGGAGTGGGACCAAAGAGAAAAGCAAGTGTAGAGATGGGGAGTTGGGACAGCTGTTTCATACATGTGTGTGTGTTTCAACTTTCGATCCTTAACAAATCTTCATGTTCGTGTTCGTGTCTATGTTTGGAGTTCAACGTTGAATTCTTCCAACTACACAACACAACACCAGTGCAGTGTGAGAGTGTGCATGGAGAAAAGCACAACACAAGTGGATTCCAAGGGTCAAAAAGTAGGGTCCCTCCGGCAGGATCATCGGAGGCTTTCATTCCCCAATATATTCTTACTTTCTCTCTCTCTCTCTCTCTTAAATATCTCTCACACACAAACATCAACATGCATGCATAAAATATCCATTATTAACCTATTTCTGTACTTTTCAAAATTATACTAACCTAGCTATTTCTATAATTAAATCCATCAATTGCAAAATAAAAAATTTGGTACCACCCAGCTTCTTAATATAAGATAATTTTAAGTTTGAGTTCAAGATGGCTTGCCTTAACAGGATGTATATATGATCCCATAGTAACAATATCATATTTAAAGCTGAAGTCAAACACTATGTATGTGGAAATGGATCTTGTAAAATTTAAGTCTTCGTTTCGGTAAACGGTTAAAAAAGAAGGATTTTTTTTCTTTTTTTAATGTTCTTCAAATCTTATCATATCTTTAAAAATAATGATTTAATTTCTTATTTGTATTTATTATTAAAAAATTCATATTTTCTGTCAATTTTGTTTTTAAATTTTTTTTCGTAAGAAATACTTACAAATATTATGACAAAAATTTGTTAAAAATTGCTACCACATTTTTTGTAAAATATTTTATATAAAGCACTTTTTGCAAATACTGTTGTAAAAAATACTAATGAATTTTATAATTTTGTAGGATAGGAAAGAATTTTCTGTTAATTCAAATTTTTATTAAAGAATAGTAAAAAAAAAAGTTTTTTCTTATAAACTTTTTTAACAAATTTCTAAAAAAAATCTCATGTAATATGAAAAATTCTAATAATGATTGTAGTTTAGGTCAACTTTATATATGGATTGTACTTGTAAATACGTGAAGAGAAATTGTAAAAAATATTATGTGAATATTTTTAATGGATTATGTATTGTGTAGAATAAGTCATCTCGACCTGATTGCAAAATCACCATAAGTCCCTGGAAATCATGTCAGATCAAACTATCCATCATTATCTCAGTCCCTTTTGGTTCATATATATGAGAGGTTGTAGTCATTGAGAGATTGTGGTTTTATGTATATGACATTAGTTTTACATACATAAGACATTTGACACCACTTTTAACCCAAAACTTTAAGACAATGAGGTTATGGATCTTTCTTCTTATATAGTGTTTAACTTTATCCTTTCTATCCAATATAGGACTTTGACTCACACTTGAGTTATTCCCAACAATCTTCCCTCAAGAGTGAGTGCCTTTTTTTTTCTTTTTTTCATATGGTATATTTCCCCTCAAGTATATGGTGATCTCTTTTTGTTATGGTTTTGTGGTCCATCACTCCGAACTATTGGCTCTGATACCACTGTTGAGTTATATTTCATATCATATGGGTTGGTTATAGTCATTTGAGAGATTATGGTTCTATATATATGACATTAGTTTTACAAACATAAGACATTTGTCACCACTTTTAACCCAAAACCTTAAGACAACGAGGTTATGATCTTATGTAGTATTTAACTTTATTTTTTACCCAATGTGAGACATTGACTCACACTTAGATTATTCCCAATAATATATAATCTCACATTATACATTAATTATTGTTGATGATTTTTATTTAAATGTTTAAAAATAATCAAATGATAAAAAATAAATCTAAGAAGAATATTAATAATTAAAAATTTGTTTAGAATTTGATTTTATATTTTTATATATTTTCTTATTTTGACTTATCAAATTGAAATTATTTTTTAAACATTATATTTTAATTTTTTAAAATAATTTTATAATAAATAAAATAAATGTACATTGCTCACAATTCATATTTATTATTGTTTAATATTATATTAAATCTCATGTAAAAATAGATGTCAATATTACTTATTTGAATTAATGAGAATAGAATGATTGAACGGAGAGAATCGTAATTGTCTCTCCGTGATTTAACTTTAAATATTTGGAGAGTATGACATTAATAATGAGTTAAATTGTTTAAGGTATAGAAGTGTGTACTAGATATTATGTTAATGATTATTAGATTCTTAACGTGTTACTGTTTCTCCCACACACGAGGTCCGGGAATCTAGCTTCTCTTAATTTCTACCATGATCATTATTTTGATTGAATAAAAAACAATACTATTTTGTCCTTGGAAGCAACGCTGAACTATCTTTCTTTTATTCTCTCTCTCACTCACACTCACACACACAAACACATTCTCCTTCTAAGAAAATCATATCCGAACAAATACAATTCTGTTTCTCTTCTTTCTTTTGACTCTTATGCCATCATCACACAATTATTGGTTTAAAGTTGTAAATCCTTTGAGTAAGGGACAACGTGGCAGGTGGATGTTGTTTCTTCATCATCTTTCTCTCTCTCTTTCTCTTTCTCACAGTGACTCAGCCAGCAATATTCATCTTCTCTTTCTGCTTTGCTTTTGTTCTCTTTGGTACCCTTTATTTCCTTTTACATAATGTTTCCACCACCACTTTTCTTGAGCAGTTATTTTTCATTTGTGGCTTCATATAATTTCATGGTAAAAGAACTCACCCTTTCTTCAATTTGGACTATTGTGTTTGTCACAAACTTCTTTTCTTTCTTTCACCTCACTGCTTCATATGAGGGGACCAATATTAAAAATTCGGTTTCTTTCATTTTTCTTTGGTACATCTTCTTCAGAATTTGTGTCTCCGTCATTTTCTCTGTGTAATGTCACTCATACACCAAGTCAATCCTTTTACACTAATTCGTACCTTCTTCTTCCATAATTGAACAAAAAAATTAATTTAAATAAAAAAATAGTAGCCATGTATGTTGGTTCAGAAGCAGAAGTAAAACTCACATCACATTGTATACCATGAATTTGAAAGACAAGAAATTGTTATACGGGGGGGAGAGTACAGTGCGTAAATGAATGAAATGGGAATTGAATTTCGGGGGAAAAAAGAAAGGTGAAATTAAAAGAGACCCATTTTGGTATTACAAATGTAGATTCCAAGCTTGTCAATGGTGGCTTCTGGTATTATCCTGACCATTCCTGTCTATGCTTGGTCTTTCTGGGGGTCCATTATTGTCATTTCAGTGAATTATGCTTTCTGGGTGTCTCAGTTCTTTAAAACCACATCTCTTTTTGCTTTTTATATCTATGGTTGTTGCTGCTCTGAAACCGTATCAATAATACAAATTCCTCTCTCTTCAATCCTTCAATTCATTTTTTTTATATATAATCACATACATCCTCAATTCATCTTTAAGATGCTTGGAAATGGAACTTGGAAAATGAAACATACCGAAAACACATTGGGACATATCTCAAATTGCATCTTTAGCTCAAATCTTTCGAGTGAAAATGTAAGCGAGTACGTGAACATAAGAGCCCATTGTACAATGTTTAAGTTAATGCTACGATATCTTTTCTCTTTTTTAATTTACACAAAATGAAGTTTTTTCATCTAAAATTTAGTTATTTTAGTTGGATAGCCTATCTCAATTCAATTTTAATACGTGGTTTGTACTCATTTATATATTATGAATTTTTCTTATTTCTAGTATGAGATCTTCAACACATTTCTTACATCAAGATATATAGGTATAGAATGTGAGCCTAAATATTTATGGTGGTTCGATAATAGTGACACGATATATTCAATAAATGACAATTCTATCCTAATCTTGATGTTACATTAAAAGGTAAATTTTAAGCCTAGTTCAATCATACAAAATCGTCGTGTAAGATGAAATTTACAATCAATTTATGTGTTAAAATTTATCTTATCTTTAATTGATACGAGATCTTTTATAATCTTGACATTGACATTGACATTGACGTGAATTACCATAGTTAGTCATGTTGACAATATTTTTATTAGAACTTGGTGTGATTTAAAAGGTTTTCTTCATGGTTTATAAATACTAAATTTGCTATCCTATATCATGTTATCGAGGATCTTTGACCTGCTTTGTTCCTAAAGTGGAAGAAATTTGAAACAATTTAACAATTTGACTGAGGTTTTCTAATTTGATTCTTATCAATTTGAAAGTCACCTTTCTATACAACTAAGAATTAATTCCTTTAATTGTGTCACAATTTTGAGCTTATAGATTGACTATCTCATACTTAGAATTTGAGGACAACGAAATCTCCATCTAAAACAATGATTATATAACCTAGCATATGCATTAAAAAGAGAGGTAACACACACGTTATGATACGTAAATTCATATGCACTTTTTTCTATCATCAAAACATCAAGACTAGCGCACATATATATACACAAAGAAAACATTCGATAACAAGAACAAGTTTTGTAAATGTCAAGAACACGCCTATTTGTGAGAATAAACACGACAAAAAGTAATGAGGAGCAAGAATGAAATAAAAACTCTGGCCATTACCATAAATAATTAAGAAAAATAAATAAGAAACATTAGAGCATGTTCAAATAGTACGACAACAAACCTTAATGTTGACAATATATATAATTAAACTCAAATATAAGCTGTTAGATAAACATATTACATATACAATCAAACGAAGTAATCTTATAAGTGTGTTTTTAATCTATGTAACTCTCTAATTGGTAGACTAAAAAAAATAAAGATTGAAAATAGAAAGTAAGAAAGAAAATAGTGTATATATATAATATGGTTGGAAGTTGAGATAACAAATAGTATGGCAACTCATCTTAAACCACCAGCTTGTTCCCACTTGTGGTTTGAATATATGGTGGGGCACATGAGAGATCTTGAGAAGGAGCCAAGTTTTGAAAATTGAAACTCATTTTTGTTGGTATAAAAGTGTGTGTGTGTGTGTGAGATGAAATTGGAATCAGAAAACTCCAAATAAAGAAATGATGGAAAAAATGAAAAAAAAAAAATTATTGATGGGCACGGGTGGAATGAGAAAATTGTTAGTAAAATGTTGTGGTCCAAAATGGTGATAAAAGAATTATTAAATAGTTATAGTTAGTGTGATGAGTATAGGCATATGTATTGTAGTGAGATAGATGATGAATAGAGACTTTTGACAGAAGGTGATTGGGTGATGGGACCCTTTGCAGTATAATTCCCCTTAAGAGAAGGAAATATATATATCTTTGGCCTAACTTCCAAACTTTAGAATAGACAACTCCTTTTAATATTATCATCACCATTACATATACTCAATGTCGTGACTATCAAATTATATAACTTTTTCCTCTCATACACCTAACCAACATATATATAGTTTTATCAAGGACAGATATTACGACCTTTCCTTTCTCTTCTTTTATGCAACTTTTTTTATTTCATTATATCTTATGTTTTCTTATTTACATTTTAGATATTTAAATTTAACATCAATAAATTTGAGATAGCTTGGAGACAGAACAAATGGTAGTGAGAAAATTTCAAACTTCAAAGTTATAAAACGGAAGTGAAACATGAGTAGCAAAAGAGTATCAGTTTGGACAATAATTTTAAAGAGATAAAGGAGAGATTAACAAATAATTTGGACAATTTATTTTTTTTAAAAGTGTTTATTCAGAATTGTTTTCGAACATTTTTATCCAGTGTAGATTACCAAATATGTCATGTCTCACTTTTAATTATTCATAGAGTGTCGGTACAATTTAACAGTCTATGATGGAATTTTTCATTCTTTTTTTAAATTTGAATCAGATGTTTTTGAGGACCTTATAGTTTAAGTGGGCAAAAACATTTTGTCGGCCGAAGCCTCATCTTACAATATATATGCAATATTTTAAAAAATAAAATATACAATAAATAAATAAATAATATATATATATATATATATATATATATATTATTATGTACACAAAAAAGTATAAAAATAAATGCATCAGTCAAGTTTTCAAACACAATTTATCCTTATAATCGAGTTTCTTAAATAAGAAGTATGCTACATGTGTACACCATTTTATCATAGAAAAAACACTTATTATTATAATAATTCATAAAATAAAAAATAGTATTAAATTGTAAAATTATTTTTATGAATAAATAATTCTTATAATTTTATTATGAATTATTATTGTATTATGTTGATAGTTTTTCTATAATGAATAGTATTTAAACAGTAAAATTGAAAAAAGTTATTATATGAAAAATCTATTTATTAATGATATAGATAATTAATCTCGTATGTAAATCTTTTTCAAATTTACGTAAATTTAAAAGAAAATTAATCTAAATGACAAAAAGAAATTAGATGAAAATCGATCACTAATGGACCCATTAATGACCAATTTAGATACAAATTTTGAGACCAATTTTTTTAGTAGATAATGTTAGTAAACTATTTAGAGATCAATTCACTAATTTAGGTTTGATTATAAGTAGTTTAATATTTCACCTTCATGTATTTATTAGATTTTTTTTTATAATATGTATAGTTTGTCTATGTTTTGTGAAGTGTGATTTTTACCATGTGTTTGATATGATCTCCACACTTTGTATTTCTTTTTTAATAATTTTTCATGTGATAACAAATTATTGATAAACTCTAAGATATTAATATTGTTGAGATATCAAAGTTTATAATAATGTCTAAGATATATGAGCTTGAGTCAAATATTTTACTATTAAAATTTATATAATGACAAAAACAAGTGTGGATTTTTTTCCTGAACTTTTCATCGATATATCATTTATTTTATAATATAGTTGGTTAAATTAAATAACAACTAAACACAAATTTTAAATGTAATTAAAAATTATAAAAAAAAATAATTCTTCTTTGATTTGCTATATGTCTAGATAAACACATTTCCTCCTTACAATGAAGTATAAAAGAATAAATTAATAGCCAGTAAATTACTATAGTCTTAATTATTATTTTTGATATAATAAACAATAGAAGATAAAACAAGTGTTTATCTTGACAATATTTGTAAACATTCAAAAGTTCCAAAAAACAATATCTCAATTTCTCTGTATATCTCTATTGTATATTGGTATACAAGTAGTACTCAATCCAATAAATATTTTTAAAAGTAAATACATTTACTTTTAGTCTAGATAATTTGAACTTATTTATCTTTTAATTTTCATAAATATTAATTATTTTAGATTTAATTAGTCGGATGTAGGGATGTCAAAACCTGTAACTGGTATGAAATGGATATTATAAATGGATACTTGTGGGTAAGGGTACCTGTATTTTTAATACCCACATGTTAACGGGGCAGATACGAATATTATAGTATCTGTACCCGTGAATACCTATACCTGCTATACTCTAATTTAAATTTAAAAAAATTGAAAAACATGATTAAAATATTAACATATTGATTTTAAATGAGTTATTTTTGTATCAATAAGTTTTAAAAAAATCATTTCTTTGTAAACTGTTATTCAAATGGATTATTTGGAGTTTAATTAAAATTTATGAATGTTATGTATTGTATTTTATTTGAATTTACGATTAAAATATGTTGTTAAATATCTATTTTTAATTTTTTTAAATACTCGTGGGTACTTGTTGATATTAAAAAACTATACGGGTACTCGTATAACGGATACCCGACAAATATGGATACGGGCACGGGGAAGCTATTACTCGTACCCTACTCACTCTCGCTCTGTTCCGTTGACATCCCTAGTCAGATGGTACCCACTCTCGTTCGGATGTGTTAGTTTGGTATCCGCTTTTAAAAATGTGTAAATTGAATCCTAACTTTTGAATACATGCCTCAATTAGGTCCCTTTAAAAAAAAACTATTTTCACAAGTTGAGACTCGCTGACATCTTTTTAAAAGCGAATACCAAACTGACACACATGAACGAAAGTGGACTAATTAAATCTTAATAAAATTAATTTTTTTTCTAACAAAATTCTTTACTCGCTAAATATAGTTAACTTAGCAATAACAATAAAAATATTAGTTAATATGATTAAGATAAAAGGAAAAATTCATTGTTTACATAAATAGTAATATATCTCTTATTTAATATAAATAAATAAATTATACATTATTATCATTATTATTATTTATTCAGGAATTTATTTTAATATTGTATTTTATTAAATTAAAATTATTTGTATTAGAATCTATAACTTTTTTCTATAAATTATTTTTATGCTATAATTTCAAATTTAGGGAAGAAGTTTTGATAAGGATAAAATTTAAATGGGTAAATAATAAAAAAAATATATTGGAACAAGTGATTGGAAACGCATATTATTTAATTTAGAGATAAATATGTTTTTCGTCCCTGTATTTCGGGTCATGAAACTAGTCACTATTTGATCATTTTTTTTTTAGTGTTTGTATTAATTTTGAGTTTATGTTATACGCCTTATGGTAAAAAGTTGCTCTTAGGCTCACATAGTTTAAGTAGCAAAGAAATTGATAGGGATGCCAACGAAGCGGGGTAGGGACAAATTTTACAATCTCATGCCCATGGTCAGAGAAAAACTTCATCCTCATCCTTGTATCTAAACATAACATATATCAAATTTTTATCACATCCTCATCTCATCAAATAATGGGTATATTTTTATACCCGTATCCATACCTATTTTCATATTGTTTCAATATCAATTATTTATTTTTTATAAAATAATAAAAGATTACGGTAAAGGAATCATAGTATTATAAAATATTCAATATTAAAAGGTGATTATTCTAATTTATTTAATATCAAATATTTATAAAAAATTATAATTGTATACATTTCAAATTAAAATACCAAATAAATCTTCTTGAGAGTCAAAATATTTATTAAATTTGCAAACGCTAATGTTACTTAGTTGATAAAATTAAAAAATATTTAATATATATATATATATATAAACTAAAAACAAATATTTAAATAAAAAAATTAAATGTATGTTACTTCAACTTTTTTAATTATGGTAAATTTGTCGAGTATACCTACTCTAGAAAACATTCAAATGTGCATCCCCATTAATGAGTAGTATAAAGTTTTATGTATAGAGGTAGAGATGGTTATTCTATGCTATAATGCTCATGAGCAGTGGAGTAGTGATACTCTTATAAGTGTTTCTTACTCTAAGTGGACTCCATGTCCTAAACCTGGATATTATTAACTTTTAGTACTTGTCCAAAGACCGAGAGTGGTTATCCAGGACGGATCACCAATTAAATTTTTTTTTTTTTTTTTTTACATTAATAAAAATTATAATATATTACTTGATCAAAATCACACAAATATTAAACTAAGAATATTTTAAATTTAAAATAAATTTTTTATCTTTTGAACTTCAATATATGTTGAATGATGATAAAAAAGATTCATGACAATTACATCAAATAATTATATTATATGAAACAAAATTTATTTATACAATTATAGCGATAAAATTACATGTATGATAATGAGTTAAAAATAAAAATAAGTGTTTTACATGATAAAAATAAATAACAATATAGAAAAAAAATGATCAAATGGAAATAGTATAATAGACCATTGAAAGGAATAACAAAAAAAAAATTATAGTTAAGGATATGGTAAGATGAAAAAGACCTTAGAGATCTAAGAAATTTTTTTAAACATCAACCTAGTCGAACAGTTGAGAGCTAATCAAATTTGTTTTAGTGAAACAATAGTTCTTCAAATGAAACAAAAATTAACAATAATAAAAGAAAGAATATAAGTTTTTTATATTATCTAGTTAATAGAAGGAATGTGCTATTAAACACTTAAATTTACATAGTTAAACATTCTAATATAAAAAGAAAACATACAATAAATAGAAATATTTAAAAAGAGTATAAATATTCAAATTTGATAAGTAAAAAATATTTAATTAACATACATCATTTGACTATAATTTCAAAAAGGTTCTGACAAAAGGAAAAATATTTTGGAGATGCAAATGAATTTCATGACAAACCAAAAAATTAAAAGAAATGAAAAGTACAAAGTGTGTAGTATATATAAGATTACTTACTAGACTATGAGTATTTTCATAATTTAGATGAGGATTTGGGATGAATATTATGGCAGGTATGGGGAGAAATATGTTCATCCTCATCTTTATTCCTATACCCAATTGAAAATGTTGAATATTCTCCATATTCATACTCATACACAGTTAATGTGGAGATTCACCGTCAGGATAAGAACTCGTTCAAGCAATACCCACGAAAGTGATCTATTTGTCATCCTTCTAATTGATTGTTAAATGGTAATTTCTAGCACAATTTAATATCATTCAAACATCAATACAACAATAAGATATATAATTCAATTATGGATTAAAACTTGAGAGGATGTCAAACCATAATAATAATTTTTTTCTTACAAAGATGATCAAAACTCTCAATTCACTTAACCATTTCAAGCAGAGTGACAAATCCTAACCAATAATTTTGGGAGCCAAAATAATACACTCAACATTTATATATTTAATTATTGTCACTGGTACAATAAAAATTAATACATAATTTAGTATAATTGTAACTACACAAGAAATAACTCTTTAACTACAAAATAAATCATACATTGGATATTCCTAGATTTGAAAATGTTTTCTCTCGGATCGTGTTCCAAAGAATCAATACAAAATTCCTCATTTGTAATTATTCTTTAAACCTTATGAAAGAGCTTCTCTAAGTGAATAATTAGATTATTCGTATCATACTTCTTAATATGTAAAGAAATTGAATCTATTCTTTTAAAAATTAAATTTATTCTTTTATTTTTCATCAATATATCAATTTTTTAAGTTTAATATTTAAAAACAATGTATCATAATAAAATAAAAAATTCAAAGACACAATTATTAAAAGAAAAAATTATGATAATTGAATCACAATTGAAAATTGGTTATGAGAAAACACGGTACATTATTTTATTTTTTATATTCATAAAATATGAATATAAAGGCTCATGAGATTAAAAAGATAATTCTAACGGTAAAACTAATATTTCATTATCAAGTGAGACAAAAAAAAATCTTTTTTTTATTTGAAAATAAGAGAAAATAGGTAAAAAATAAGAGTAAAAGTAGTGAGTTTTTTGTGTAACTTACATTTTTCTTTATAAACAAGAAAGAAAATATGTAAAAGTAAAAGATAAATACAATATGTGATGAACTAAAAGCACAACGAGAAAGAAAATAAAAAATGTCTTAATTAATATTTTTATTTTTATTATATTTTATTTTATGTTTTATTATTTATTAACATTAAATATGTTATAAAAAAATACATCTAATTTAATTTCCATCGATTTATGATATACACACTACATATAAATTAAAAAAAATAAACAAATATATTAATTTAAAATTTAGAAAAAAATTGGTGAGCCATGCACATCCGATCCCTTCAAACATCTGCCATTGATTTCAAGTTAACTTATATATCTATTTTTTTAACTAAGAGATGGACCAAAATAATTTAGATCGACCCATTTTATCGCTCTTAATTAAATTCTAAAGTCTTGTTTTATTTATGTTAATATTAATATCAAATTATAATTAAAAGCCTACTTATTTATGAATTTTACCTTCCTTAAAATATCTTGTTGTCAGCGAATAAAATTCTAACTCAAATAACTTTCTCAACATAAATTTAAAATAAAAAATACTCACGATAAACATAGGTTTAAATATGTATTAAGTTGTCTTCACTAGTTAATTAAGTATTTAAAATAGATAATTGTACAATAATTCAAAATTACTCTATAAAAAAGTTATAATCATTAAATAAATATTGTTATTTTTAATAAAATACAAAGTTAAAATAACGTATTTAATAAAAAATTTAAAACAATATATTATTTTTGTTGCTATATTTTGAAGAGATACATTACTAAGGCAATAATAAAAATTTAGTTTTCTCAATTAAAGGATTTGTTTTCCTTTGGTTGTGTGTGTGTGAGTGTGTTTTTTTTTTAATTTTATTATTAAATTTAATCATGGCTCATGATACGAATTACACAAATAAAGTAAATAATTATGTTTATTTTTTTTGTAAAGGCTTAAAACGAAGTGGAAGTGGTATTTATATGAAGTAAAAAGGCAGGGAAATTTAATTTTACAATCATGTGATTGAGATCATAGATTAGCTATGGTGGGACCTCCGTTAATTTAGGTGGGACCGGTTGATCAATGGTGTGTGATTGATGAAGGAACCAACCAACATGATTGCAATGGTATAGGGTCTGCACCGAATATACTACGTTTGATGGTACAGCCTATTCCATATTCTCCACCATACATTCTTGTCAATCTGACAACTAATAAATGACATGCATGTGATCAAAATATGATCAATGAATCAATGCCGATCTTCTAAAAGTTACAATTAACTTCACAACCAATTTTTTTTTTCTCTATTTCTCACACTAACTTAATATTTTCCTAACCATTTTGCTCTATACTTTTGAGACCATTTATGAAGTACATGTCATGTCAATATATATATAAACCAAGGATTAACTATTAATAGTGTTTTTAGTTTCTAAAAAATATTAAATTTTATTACGTCGGTTAGAAACTTGGTAAGCATCTTCACTCCATCACAAGCACGGTCTCTCCACAAATTCCCATTCTAAAACACCAAAAACGTTTCTCTTGCCTTAAATCGAATCACTAATTTCACTACAAGATATAGTAATTAAAAATTAACATTGCCCCCATAGATTTTTAATTGATTATGACTAGTCAGAATAAAAATTGAATCCCATTGTTCAAAATTACCATCACTCGGTGGATTCAAAATTACCAAAAGAAAAATTAGCTGAACTAAACACACAACATTACTATTTTTTATTTATATTTTATATTATATTAAGTTAAAATTAAATCAAACTTCATCATATATTTAAGTTTAATGATATAATGAATTTTAATAAAAAAATATATATATCACGATAAGCTCTGCTTCTAAATGTGGCAATGTTCCATTATTATCATGTTTGATTTGAAAGCTAAACACAAAATATGTGTAGCTATTAACTTATTTCATGCAGCATTTGGATTTATTTTATTTTATTTTTGGAAAGTTATGTGAAATCATTAGTGTACTTTATTAAATATTTATTTATTTTAGATAAACAAAATCGAATTATTTTAACATAAACACGTTTAGTAATGAAATAAACAATGAGTTTATTATACTTGATAAATATGAAAGATGTGTCTTACTATTATTCTTGTCGTATCGTGTAAATCTATGTACCATATTTATGTTAAATTTGTAAAAAAAATTACATTAAAAAAAACCTAATATAAAAATACACAAAGTATATATTAGAAGAAAAAAAATAATTTTAATTTTAAAATAGGACAAGTGTTGTAATAATATAAAATGAAGTCAAATGTTAAAAAGAAAATAAATAAACTTGAACATATTTATTATAACCCTCTATTAAATTTAAAATTTTAAATGTTATTCATTTTATATCAATTCAATTTAAATAGTGTTAGTTCATCGATTTAATTTAGATATGTTTAGTATCTTTGGTCAATATTGATTCACACTTAAATAGTAATAGAATCTACAATTTTATTTACTAATTATGTATTTAATTTCTCACTTGGATTCATTTTTATGTTTTTAGTTTACATCTTTAGATTGTTTTTCGTTTTTTATTTCACATGTTATCTTTAATGTTATTTCCCTCTTCCATTTTTCTTTCATTTGTTTTTTATATATTGTCTTTTTTTTTCTGTAATTGGTGTCTTTATTACCACTATTTTTTTTAATTTATATATCTTTCAATTTGAATTAAATAATTAATTAGTACTAAGATCCATTTAGAATGCATATTTTCTATTGCGTGTTTATTACACTTATGATAATATATTAATTATTTTATTAAATTTTGTAACCTTTCAAACTACTACTTTAGCTCTTATCTAGAATATATATATATATATATATATATATATATATATATATATTTAACAGCTAGAAAACAAATCATACATAATTAACTTACAAGTAAAAATGAGTTGGCAACTACTTCATTGACAATTTTAATATTACCTCTTCATGTAGAAAATAAAAGAAGGCATTTCGCAATGGGACGTGAACTCCATGAATTTTAGAAAGTGTTACAAACATTAAATAAATGGTTATTTATATAAGGAAAATGTATAATTAATATCATTGATTATACTATATTTATTTTGAAATCTTAAATAATTATTAATTAAAATAACATAAATTCATATAAAAATTTTTAAAGATAAAATTCCTACAATCGTTATTCTAAACACAAAACAAATACTTTAAAATTTTAAAGTTTTTTATCAAAAAACGAACAAAAATATTTCTGTACTGCAGAAAAAACGGAAGTGAAGGTGAACATTATGTTTGTATATAACAATTTGCACTTATTTGTAAAGACAAATTTGGAGGAATGGGGAAGAGAATGATGTTCTTTGAAATGAGAAAATTTGAGTAAAAAATCAGATAATTTTCAGTGTAATTATCATTTTATTCTTATATTTTTTTTATTGTATTTAAACTTTATCTCAAATGTACAATTTTCAATTTAAATTATTTTCATCAATGTATAATTTTTTTTAGCCAAATTACTCTCATTTAATTTATATTAATTTTAAACTAACACATATCAATTTAAAATATTTTCATAATGTCAAATTATTATTTAATTTTTTTTAAGTAATCTAAAAAATTGTATTCCATCTTAATTTATAAAAATCATATTTTTCTAACTTTTATTCCACCTCTTTTAAATTTCTAGCTTTTTTCAATTTCTTTTGTGATGGAAATATTACATTTTGATGGAAAAACTTCATCTTTCTTCATTTTTTTTTTCACTCTTTCAAATTATTCTTTTTTGTTTGTTTTGAATAGGCGTGAATGATAGATAGATGATAAATTTTGGTATGCATCAAATAATTATCGATTACAAGTTACAACTCTATAATCTTTAGTACATTTTTTTTCTCTAAATAAAATAAAATTGTATTAATATTTATTGAAGATAATAATTCATTTAATTTAACAATTAATTAAATTTTTGTAAAAATAAAATTATATTATTGACTATTCTTAACCTGTATTCTTAGTCTACTAGATAGCAGCAGGACCCTTGAACTAAATGGTAACTTATATAATGATGTACCTTAAATTTTTGAAATGTCTTTCTATAACAAAATTTTGAAGAACCAGAGACAGATTTAATATTTCAAACGTAACAATGTTAAGGATGAATGCATATCTCTTCTTATTCAATCGTCTCAAATAGGAAATGATGAGGAGATTTGTTTGATACATCTAAAAATTTAACATCTTTTACAAATCCATGAGAAGAATAATTTTATATACATTTTGTTGGGAGTTGTACTAATTATAGGTCCAAAAGTAAAGTTACAATTGAATTATATTTCACTCATAGATAAACAATTATTTTTGTTAGAAAATATTGTTGCAGAAACATCTATTATTATAAAAAATAAATTAAATTACATCACAATTAAATTATAATATATAACTTATATAATTCTTCTAATATTTTGAATTAGATCTACCGAGTATTATTAATAGTCCAACATCTTCGCCTCTTAATTAACTCAAATTAATTTATGTAAAATTGCGACAATGACAATAAATATTAAAATAAGATTTAATTATACATATTTTTTTTTAATATAACATGATTTCGGAATTTATTTCTATATGAAACTCTGAGTTTGTTTGATTTTTATACTTTAGAAATGAATATGGATGAAATTTTCATTACCTATCAAAGTTAATTCTTGTTTTTTTTACAAACCTATTTAATCTTAGTAGTTATGGATGAAATATTAAAATAGAGGATTAATTATGTTTTTACTTTTTAAATTATAATGTGACTTTGGAGTTTGCTTCTATATGAAACCATGGACAAATGAATGATTGAAATTCTCATTATTATTATTATAAAATAAATCTTAAATAATAACTAATTTTAGTGACAAAAAATTGTTAGTCGCTATAGTAACTAATTTAGACACCAATTTACACTATAAAAAAAATCGTTTTATGCAACAACACAAAATTGTGAGTTAAACCACAAAAATCGTAGGCTAAAGTTTAGACAACATTTTTTTAGGTGTAGTCTATGTGAGTATAGTTGTAGGTAATAGGCCACAGTTTTTAATAAAACAATAATTTTAAAATCGTTGCTTAAAATTCTCATAAAAGATAACGACTTTTTGACATAAGTGTTTTTCAAAATTTCATATTTTCAAAATTGTGAGCTCTTGACGTTTTCAATCTAAAATCAAAGGGAGGGAAGAAATTCAAATTTTTACGTTTTTTAAACTAAGTTTTGCATTTTAAAAAAATGAGGAAGGAAATATTTTCTAATCTAAAAGCTTTAATTTTTAGTGTATTTTAGACCATGGATTAGCCCACACTTTTTACAAGCAACATTTATATAAATGTTGCTTAAGATAGTTTTTAAGCAAATAAATGTTACCTTTCCTATGTTTAGACCACATTTCTATGCCCGTGGTCTCGTTTAGTGTTGTCTAAAGTTATTTTTGTTGTAGTGTTACAAAATAAAAAATTATTGGTTAGTAAAATACTTACTATCTTGAATAAAAAAATCAATTTGTCACTAATAATTAGAGATTGTTATGGAATTGGCAAGTGTACTAAATCACACAAGTAACACGGTAGACACGTTTATATCTCGTTTCCCGATAAGACTAATGTGATTTAAGATAATTGTTTGTTAACTAATAAAAGGTAAAAATAACAAAACATTTTGATGTATAAATATAAATTCAAGAATAAGAATAAACAAAATTCACGCAATGGAAATAATTAATTTGATTTAAAAAACTATGTGGTAAAGGTTTTATTGGGATTGAGTTTCATGGTTCCATTCAGAGCAAAAAACACTAAACAATATATTTTTAATTTGGTCTCTCAAGCTCTCATCGTTTGTGACATGCCTCGATTTTGTCATAACTTGAATAATAAAAACTTTGTGTTTAACAATCTTTATTATTAAGTTCGCATTAATGAACAATATTCCAAAGTTATGAATGACCAATATCCATATCTAGCATGTGAATTTATTAGTTGTTCTATCCTAATCAAGTTTTCCAAACTCTCTTTTAGATCAATTGATAATCCCACATATGCACTATATCTAGAGTATATAGTTGAAGATCATAATCAGGTTTTCCAAACTATCTTTTGGATCAATAGGTATTCCTCCATGTACAAAATATCTAGACTATGTAGTTAAAATAAGAATATAACACAAGAGATGATGATAAAGAATTATATTGAATGATAAATCCATAAAGAACTAAAAATACATTACACCCAACCACGTGAATGAAGGAGTTAGAATGCTAGAATAATGATGAAATTAAATGTCTTCGGTCTTCAGAATGTGCTTATATTGTCAAATGTTTTTAGATCAAGCGTATTTCTCTCCAAGAGTATTTGTTTTTCCTCTCTCCCCAAAAGGAAAAGTTTCCCAAAAGGATGTTGGCTTTTCACCTCTGTCGAGCTCCTTATTTATAAATTTTTCAATTGGATTGGGTCTGCAACTTTGTACTTGATACCGTACTGAAATATCTTGGATATATTTATCTACTAAAACTCAACATTTTGAGATATTCTTCAAATATTCTGGCTAATAATTAGAGTAACCAACTTCATGGATAATTAATGTTGTTGATAATCTTTGAATATTTATACTTGAATAATAATTTTAAAAATATTCTTTAATCTTCAAAAAATTTCTCTTTATCTAATAATATTAGAAATATTTTTTAAATTTTGAGGGATTTTCTCCTTATATACAAAATATAAACCAAATACTTATATTTTCCTATTTTATCAAATAAAACCTAAAATATATAAAAAATAAAACCTAAAATATATAAAGAAATAATAATAAAATAATCATAAAAAATAAAAATAAAAACATGATAATATAAATTATCAAAGAGTAATTTTTTTTAACAATGACTATTTTAGTAATTAATAATTTTTTATTTTATAAATTAAATGAAAATTTTTATTGTAATATATTTAACAACGTTATTTTTTTTAACGTGACATACGGTGTTCCTACATGTGTTGATATGTATCTTTCTTGCTGCTCTTCACTCCCCCCTCATTAAAAATTTGAAAACGGATCCTCGTTTTACTGTTTAGCCTCTGACTCAATATAAATCATTTGTCGTGAGAATTTGTTTTTTTTTTGTTATTAAAAAATATATCACATATAAATATATATAAATAGCATGTATGAATACATAAGTATTAAATAGTATCGGTGAAATTTACCCTTTATTAAAAAGATTTACTCGTATATGTCGGCTCACTCATCATAGTTATATTTGCATATGATTAATTGACTCAAAAAGAACCTAGGTGCCGACTTCTGATATATAAATAAATATATATTGTATATTTCTGACCATTATTTACATCTAATCATTATAGCAGTTGATAAGTCATAGGGTCCTTCTTCTGAGTGTGGCAAATATTGATGAATGTTAAAGGCATGCTGTTATTTGACTCTTAGGTTGGAAATAATTTTTGCTCCTGAAGCTAACATGTCAAAGCTCGATGAGAACAAAAGTATAATAATATAGAATTTTGGCAAAATTTTCGATGTGTAGTTTTCCAAGAGTTTGACCCACTCTATGCACAATAAAAAGGTATGTGTCGTCGTCTAATAATTTTTCACCCGCATCACCACAAATTTTACATTACGACTTTCATTTTTTAACTACCACTGCTAACATGTCAAATTACGCGTCATGATTATGACATTACACTAGTTCATGACAAAATGGTGAGGATCCCAATCCAAGATATTATTTTCAAGAGTGCGATAGCTAAGTTACAAAACCCTATTAAAATTGATGTTTATATTATATCTAAATGATTACGATGTTTGCTAATTAACTCTTGTTTAATCAACACCAATTAGTGTATGTATGTATACATATGTGTGTATATACATACGTACACGGTATTGGAATGAGTTTTTTCCCGTGTCTGATGAAGACAAAAGTGTGGTTCAGTGTCTTATGTAATTCCAAGATCGTGTTCTGTAAAAAACCTGGTTACCAATTAATATTTGCCATTATACGACGAACAATTTGAATGAAATGTTTAACTACTTTACTGTGCATGTCGGTTAAAGACCGTTTCTAGAGACATGGGGTCAAAAATTTGGCAGAAGGGTTAAAAGAAAAGTAGTTTAAAGATGAAAATTAAAAGTATTTTTAAAGTTTACTTCATTTAATAAATGCTTATAATTTTCTATTCCAACATGCTCTAAAAAGAAAATGTCATTCCCTGTAGCAGTTTTTGGTACAATGGTGGCACAGTGAATGAATAAAAAAAAAGGTTTGATTAAAAAGATGACACCCCACCCCCAAGCTAGGGTGTCAGACATTAAATTGGGGGGTTAGTTCCCGATAGTAAGAGTTAAGGATCCCATATTTTGTGTAATAAATTATGGTAATCGTTGATTTAACCTAGGGTTTTGGAAACCTGACACCCCCTCTACTTGGTCAATGCTAGAGGGTTTTTCAATCATTTCAAGAGAAAAATGGAAACCCTATGACTTCTTTTTTTTTTTACTGTAGTTCACTTTTTGTGGAACATACAAGTGTATTTTGACATTTTTAAAATAAGAAAATGGAAAAACTAACATGCCACGGAATTTGAATTTCCTAAATATATTGCTGTGTGTGGACAGTGTGAATAAAAAGAATTTGTCAAAGAAAATTTTTCACTGGCATATGTTGGCAGCATAGAAAGAAGAGATGAGAGTGAAAATATGTTCATTGTTTGATAAATAAAAATAAAATAGGATGCGATTATTTACTGATAATTTTATACTCTATCTTTATCTTTTCTCTTATTTTTTATTTATATATACTCTATATATTCATACTTTTTTTTTATTTCATTAGTTTTATTTTTTATTTTACTGAAAAAAAAAACAAAACTTAAAAAGTTCTTCCAAAAGCACTACTCATGACGAAATTAAAAAATGCATACTTACATTAAATTGGTCATTAAAACAATTAGAACAATATATATATATATTATATTATATTATATGAAATGTTTAAATCTTGGAGTGTATTTAGAAACCAATTTGGATTCAACTAAACTCAGGTTCAATGGTAATATACATGCTCACCTTGTTTCTATATTTATGTCTTGAAAACTGTAGGATTTTCTGAGTGAAAATGGATTTCTTAAGTATATGGAAATAATTAAAATTTTTTTTGAATATTTCTCTTCATTGATGAATATAGAATCTCTAAAGTAAAATTTGTTTTTTAATTAATTTATAAGAGGTATGTATATATATGTAATATAAATTTCCATGTGGGAGTCATTAATTAATTCGGTTTTTTGAGGTGCATATGCATAAATGGAGAAGCAAGAAGGAGCTCCTTTGTTTGAAGTCCTTTCTCACTCACACTTTGGTCAATGATTTCTTTATTTCATTATTTTTTATGTTTGCATTAATTCTTAGTAGCTTGTACACGGAACAATATAAAAATGATTAAGACCAGAGAATTTGAAAATGTAAACAACATAAAAGCATTGTCCTATAACTGACTTTTCCTATTTAAGTAAGTAAGAAAATGAGACACCATTTCATTAATTTAATATTAAATATTCATATATTTTCTACATTTAATTATTGCAGAACGGTAGAGATATTATATATTTAAACATTTAGGGGGAAGAATGTGTCACACATGATGCTGTTTTTATTTCTAATATGCTTTATATATACATGACTTAAAAAAATGTTTCATACAGAATCACCATGATTTTTTCTACAGTGAATTTCTGGGTTTTGACAAAATAAAGAGTTACCGTCATCGCACCCTTCTCCCTTCTATGTGTGTAATTTATAATAGTACAATTAATATTTTTTTAATTAAGAAAATACAAGTAATAATATTTTAAAAAATTTTTGGAGGTGTCCAACGGAAGATAGATCTAATGAAATGGCCTTCGGTACATACGGTGAATTGCAATTTAATGGTTACAAGGTACAAGATACTCATTATGACATAAGTTTTCATATTTTACAAAAAAAATATTATTATTATTTATTTTTATTTTTTTTATTATTCCTGGACAGTAATGTTTATCATCTACCCAGGAGAGAGAGATAAATTTACATAATATAATGCAATAACTAAAAATAAATTTCATCACTCAAGTTGAATTCTAACATTGGAGTAAAAATAATAATAAATGCCCTTAAATCTTATGTGTTAAACAAGGAATTTTCTGTTAATTTATTACATCATAAATGTTCCAAGAAAATCGAGAAAGGAAAAATAAAAGTCATAAATATGGTATTTCTAGTAGATAAATATCATATACCTTTACTCTAGATTTTACCAATAAGAGGTGATTAAGTCATAATATATTACAATATGGATTCAACTCTTGATGTAAATTGTTAGATGTCGTGTTAAATTCTTATAAGTAATAGAAAGTACACCTATAAATCTTCTTAGTTTTATAATTATATATAACATATTTTAAAAAGAAAATAGCAGTTTTTAAATGTAGACTATAATAAATATATTCAAGTTTTTAGCAGATTTTTTTTTAAAAATTAATTAAAAAATCATGTTTATATTGTAAGGTTTAATTCAGAAGAAAGTACATGTTTTTTATGGAACATTTTTGTTTTGTTATCGAACAATATCTATATGAGTTTAGAATTTAAGTTTATATAAATAAATTTGTACACATTTGAGAAATATGTATTTTATGTTGGCTATAGACAATAGTATTCATTACTTGTACAAATCAAATTAGATTTAACCTTTATGATTAAATGTGCTAAAACACTAAGCATTAATCAATACGACGACATAATAGTGAAGATCAAGGAATTATAACATTTATAAACCCATCTATCTCCTATGTATTTTCAAAAATATATTCACAAAGAAAATAAAAGAATTGGTGGCCGAAATTACTTTTCCCATGCTAAGTCTAGGTCTTAAAAATTTTAATTTTAAAATATTCAAATCAATTTGCACTAACCAATTATATTCTTATATCACCTAATTAACTAGATCAATAAGTCTACTAAAAGCTAAAATATTATAAGTTACATTTATGTATTTATTTATTCAACCCTTTCTTAATTAACATGGGACCAATATAATTGTTAAACAGTGTTACCAAGAAACAGTAAATGGAGATTGGAGAAGTGTGTATAATTAATATGTTTACACACATGAAATTGATAATATTAAAGTGAAGATCACGTGTTTATGAAATTTGGGGTTCCTTTCATCTAAACCAAACATACATACATATCTTGATCACGTCTATCTAATTTTAATCTTGGATGCTTGCGCTTATAATGTGTATTAAATTAGGGAAATTCCGCATATGTAGTCTTCTTATCCTCTAATGTCTGATTTGTAGAGATATTAAAAACCCCTCAAACAGTTTGAAAAAAATAATAATAAAAATAATGTTTGTGTATCATACGTCTCACTAGTGTCATTTTCCGAGATATACTCTCGAGGAAAACAAAACGCAAATCCTCCTGTTTTTCTATTCCATGCCTTTCTGGAATTCTTTTCCATATTTTCTTTCTTTAATTATTTAAAGAGGAAAAAGAAAAATAGAGAGAAATAAATTAAATTCTCTTCTCATCTCTCCACTGTTAGCTGAACATCACTGCCTCCTATCTCTTCCTATCTATCTGTCTCTCTCTTTCTCTTTCTCTTTCTCTTTCTCTCTCTACATGCCCTCCTCTCATCACACTCTTCCGCTTTCTCTTCACTATGTCTGTTTTTGTTTACTAAAGATTGCTATCATTCATTCTTCCTTTTTCCCTTAGCTTTCTCTCTCTCTCTCTGTACAATCTTCTTCCTTCTCTTATTGTTATTATTCTTTCTTTTTTGTTGGTTCTTTCAAAAGCACAAAGGTTTCTTCCCAGATAGCAAGAGTTAGCTTTCCAGATTCTTTCCCGGGGAAAGCCTAAAAACGGGAAAGGAAAATTATTCATTTCATTCTATGTCTTCAACCAACTCTCTCACCAACAAAACATAACGATTGTTGCACAGTTTCTTGCCTCTGAATATTGCACTTTAATTGTTTTGTCTCAAAATCTGATTTTAATAAAGGAAAAGAAGTTCTCTCTCTCTCTCTCTATATCTCTATACTTATCTCTATATCTCTCTTATATAGTCTTTAACCATCAAGCTATATACCCCTTCTCAAGAAGATGCCCTTGGAGGGGATTTTCATTGAACCTACTTCAACTTCTACACCTGATCTTTCCCTTCACATAAGTCCACCCAGCACTTCATCTTCTTCTTCTTTGATTTGCAACAACGGCACATCTGGTGGTGGTGCCACCAATTATGAGGCTCGCAATTCAACCAGCACAAATTTCCCTTCTCAAGCTCACACTGAGCTTTCTTTGGGAAGGAATTTCAGTGGTGGAGGAAGAGGGGGTATTGAAGAACCACCACCACACAACACCAACACCAACAACAACAACACCAACACCGGCATCAACCCTTATTATCAGACCCAACAGCCTCATTTTCATCATCTTCACCACCATTCTAACACCGGGAATGCTTCAAAAGCAGCAACGGCGACAAGCACCACAAGTTCCTCCAATCACTTGAGTCACATAAATTATGGGGTTTCTTTGCTTGATGTGTCATCAGAAGGATTGAGGCCAATCAAGGGGATTCCGGTGTATCACAACCGTTCATTCCCTTTCTTGCCCATGGAACATTCAGGAGACAAGGATCATCACGCCAAAATGTGTTTATATCATCACATGCCTACATATCCCTCTTTGTCCTCTTCTTGTTCTCCTCTGTGTTCTTCTCCTTCTTTTACTTCTTCTCCTGCACCCTACTTTGCCCCCGCGCCAGGTACACCGGATCCCATGTCCTATTTGAGCTCAGGTGGGACCACCGTGGCGGCGGCCGCGGCTTATAGGGCTGCCACGGCCACGAGGTTTAATGGAATTTCTGGGGAGGCCTTCAAATCTCATCATCCATTGCACCACCATCACTCATCATCACACTACGGGGTTGGACTTGGAGGCTCTCACGAGGCCTCTTCGGGGTTGATGAGATCAAGGTTTTTGCCCAAGTTACCGACGAAGAGAAGCATGAGAGCACCGAGAATGCGGTGGACAAGCACACTACACGCTCGATTCGTCCATGCTGTGGAGCTTCTTGGTGGCCATGAAAGTAAAGATAAATTACTTATCTTTTTTCCCCAACTTTTTTCCACTGTTTCTTCTTTCAAATTTCCGTCCCTTCTTTTTAAAATATATATATTTTCATTTTTAAAACTTTTGACTTTCGCTTCGCTTGTCATTTTATATCTTCTTTTCTTGTAATCAAAGAATGTGCAATATTAGACAGTTAGGTAGGTTTCTTTTTTATTTCTCTTGTTGTTCTTGTTCTTCTTTTCCTCTTTTAGGCTTTTGGCTAATGTATTTAGATGATGAATTTTAGGAGCTACACCAAAGTCAGTTCTAGAGCTCATGGATGTGAAGGATCTCACATTAGCTCATGTCAAAAGCCATTTGCAGGTATGTTTGGTTTCTCTCTCTCTCTATATTTTGTTTGTGGGGCGGGTTTTTGGTCTCTCCAAGAGGCACATTCGCCGATGAACAAAGCAGTGAATGTGGGAGTGGATGAATTTAAAGACTGTGGAGTGAGCTTAGTTGGAGGCTTTATCGTCTGAAACAACCAGACACACACAGCTTCTGCTTATAGAGAGAGAAAAAACAACAGACAAAAGTCATCATTTACCAATAATACACCTCTCATTACCACCTTATCAAACATCAACCTCGTGATTAATGAGAAAACTCAGACAATCCAGATGAGCTATAACATGGAAGAGGGAAAGAGAGAGAGATAGAGACAATGGAAGGGGATCTAAATGCGAATCACCAGCTATTTTTATTTTATTTTCTTTAATTTATTTATGTCACCAAAAATTATACATGTATATACGCGTGTGTGAGCGTACTTGTTTTAGTTCACTTAATAAAATGCTTTTGTAAATAAAATGTCTTGTTTTTGTGTTAATTCTTTCCAGATGTATAGAACTGTGAAGACCACTGACAAGCCTGCAGCTTCTTCAGGTAATTCATATTGCTCAACTTTCACCCACTTTTTTCGTTTTTTTTCCCTTACACAACTAGTTTTTCGTTTTTTATGTAAAACTAAATAAATGAAAATGCCACTTACCTCGTTCTTTTCGGACATTTTCTACAACTATTTCGGTTTTTTCACCGCAAGTATTATATATTCATTCCCCTTGTTTTCTACCGTACTCTCTTAGCCTTATACTGTTTCTGAGGCTTTCAACTGTCCCTAGAAAAAGGGGTTTCACCAAGATATATTTAAGATATCCCAGAAGACTTCCACAATACTCCAAAACAAATTATATAAAAATTATGAAGATGCGTGCATGCATGCACACACACATATATTAATTAATATTTATACATAGAAAGATCTTGGATGTGAAATTTGTGTCATTATTTATGTTGCAGGCCTTTCAGATGGATCAGGAGAAGATGACATGTCTCCAATGGGAAGCAGCGGTGGTATGCGTCAATTTTCAGACCAAAGAAGCCTTTCGGATCGACCGGTGCAACAAGATATGGATTACTCTTCGGCCAATACTCTATGGAGTAACTCTTCAAGGTAAAAATTACTATTATCAGTTCCTCTTTCTCGTTTTACGGACTATAAAAATTGCTTCATATATATGTTTTTTGTGCTTGCATGGACGTACGTTTTTAATTTGTTTTGGGACACTGCGTTGCTTGATTTGTTAGCTTTTGCTTTTGCATGGTATCTCTTAGAAATCAACGCAAACCCACGTCCAACCTCACTCTTTTTTATGAAGAATAAAAAGGGTTCTTGTGGCAGCTTTTGCTTTACTTGTGTTTGATTTTCCTCTTTCTTTTCTTTCCTTTATATATCTTTGTACCTTAGTTAATTTTTTCGCCTTAGATTTGTAGCCAATGTCAAAAGAAAGCAACAAGACATAATCCAACGTTAATCAGCATAAAAGGAAAGCAACCCTCAGTTTCTCAATCACTTTTCTTTTTGCCCCCTCTCTTTTCTCCCTTTAGAAGTGTGTGTCTCCTATTACTACCTACTAACTTCTAACTCCTCTCGATGCATATTTGATCTTAATTATTCAATGCTGTAAAATTTGTTGTTGCTAACATTCTCAACTTACACCACATTGCATACAACTCAAATGGTTAAATCCTTCGAGCTTTTTTCTACTTAACAAATAATATATATTTTATAGAGTGGGGAAATGTAAGTAATTGACTAAGTTTTCCCTTGAAATGGTTTTCCTTTGCTTTTATCTTGAAGGTGTTATGACAGAAAATGCTGGATAGATTGACATGTAATTAATCACTTACTGCACGAATTATATTCCAATAACTAAGTGATTAACATGCCTACACATAAAAATACATGTACATAAGTTTATATTCCCCCAAAAAGAACAAAAGGTAGATTTATAATCCTAGTGGTTGAATTGCCTCTCTTGCAAGTAAAGATAGCCAGTAACCTTTTTTATTTTTTTGAGAGTTTGTACTTTCATACAAAAAGAGAAGAAGGATTAGGCTATCACAAGATAAAACAGTTTTATTCTTTCATTTGATTACAAACTACTATACATGTTAACTTTATTGTTTTTTACAATTAATTATTTTTAAAAGTCATATCAAATACTTGACTGCAAAAACTATCTCATAAAAATCATTCTCAGTTTTACCACTTGACATTAATCCTTTACATTCTCTTCAACTATCTATGTTATTTACGCGTCTAACCAATACCTTCATCATAGCCATGATATTCTCTTATTCAGTTTCTGGATTTACTAAACTTTAGACAAACACCACCTTCTGGTAGTCGTACGATTGAATTAGTGAACTTAAACTTTGGATCAAAAAAGTTCATCAAAATAAACGTCACGTTTGGTGGAAAAAGAAAAGTCTCATAAATCGTTATGTTATAATAATGGAGTTCTATTGTACGTATAACTGGCAGTTACCATGTGCTTGCCTGACCACATCAAAATATCGTAGTGAGTCCTTTTTCTTACTTTTTTTTTATATAATGTGTCAACATTGATGGTACTTCTAGATATGATTTTTTTATCATTGTTTATCACTACTGTAATATGTAGGCTTGTTTTTGTTTCAGTTTCTTCCCTTTATAATGCAATAAAAATAAATATTTTATACCACGACAAGTAGTTCAACACCCACATATATAAAATTTTCACTGTGTTTATTAGCTTTCTTTTTTCTGTGGGTTAAAATATAAGACTCTTCATATGCTTATTTATGGATAGTGGTTTTATTTCTCTGCGATAAAGTCCAGGTCTTGATCTTAGCTACCTCTGAGATAAAGTAACAACATCAATCTTTTATATATTTGAATCAAATATATAAAAGATGTTTCGTGAGAGTGATTAGACAACATGTATCTTTTTGAAGCTCTTGTGCAGTTGTGTTGACTGCTAGGCTTTATGCTATGATCAGTTATGATTTTGACATTTTTTAGAATAGATTCATGTAATTCATTAAAGTGGTTTAGGGTGTCATGATTAAGATAAAAAAAAAACCAAAAATAGACACTCAGGAGAATACCAACAGATAGTTGATACATATCTGATTCTTCTTTAACAGTTTTTAAATTTTAAAGTATTGTATATTGAATATATATGATATGTACATAGTATATATGTAGTTTAAATAGTTTGCGATGATATACATGGTATATAATCTGAAGGAGCAATGGCACTAATGGAATTTCATCTTTCTTCTCTGTGTCCTTCTGATATATGAATGAATCTTATCAGCAATAGAGAATCATGGCCACAAAACAGTTCTAACGACATAAATGGTTTCCGACCACCAATCTTCCAGTCACAACAAATATCCGGAGGACATCAAATTCAGGTACTAACATAGACTATGTACTTTGATTTGTTGTTACCATTTCGTACTCATTATTATTGAACTCGACATTATTGGGAAACTTTAGTTTTCAGCTTTAACTGATAACATAACGTGATGTCACTAAATTAGTGAATATCAGTTAATACTTTGTAATAATAATTATTGTTGTTGTACGAATGATTGTTTGGTTTAGCAGGATTGTGATTCAAGCCAACTGAAGAACAACTTGTCAGGATCAGGAAATTTAGAATGCAAGAACCCAAGCTTGGAGTTCACATTAGGGAGACCAGATTGGAATGGCAAAGGACAAGCCTAATTTTCATTGGTTTAATTCTCTTATTGTAGCTAGCTAGTTTGAATCTTTAGTTTAATTACGACCCTTGTTAACACTGATAACATCATCATCTTTCCTCAAATGTAGAGAGGTGGTACTATATAATATATATTCAAGCAGAAGAAGAAAAAGCCCTATATAGAAGTTTCCTGGGTTCATGAACAATTTTGGTTTAACCTTTTCTTGTATTTATATTTTATTTATTGGTGAGGAGGAGACACACCAAAACTTATGTAGCTGCAAATGCAGAACAACAGTGAAGAAACATAGAGAGGAAGGGGAAGAAATACAAAACTCATCGTATTCTCCTGTTCTTTTTCTCTTTCTCTATTTCATACTTTTTCTCAGCATACCTGTCAAACCCTACTAAAATATTCAGTAAAAGTTATGGCATTTCACACAAGAAGAAAAATCATGAGCAAGATTGAAACTTTGTAAGAGTTATTCCTACAAATTACAGGTTTACGTTCAAGCCAAAGAGACCAGTCATGAATCATATTAAGTTAATATCTAAATGGTAAAACGAAGTAATGAAAATAAATGTATAGTGATTGCTGTAATAATTTTAAGCTAAGAAATTATTCCGTCTCGAGAAATAAAACCCATGAATAAGCATATGAAGACACCATTAACGTATAGTAGTTAGAGCTCATTGTCAGGTTATAGAGTTTGGTGAAGATGAAGAAATGTATAAACATCATAAAGTGTGAAAAAAAAAAGAATTATGCAGTGGAAGGGAAAATTACATGCCAATTTGTGGTGTGTAGATAAAAGAAAACAAGAAAGCAACGATAATGGAAGAGAATGAAAGAATTGGGAGGTTATTAAAACCTAGAATTAGTAGATCTACCACTTTCTTGAAAGAAATTTACACAGTGATGAGAATGCCGACGGAAAGCAAGACTATTCAAATTCGCTGCAATTAGTGATTTAATGCATTCACTCGGCCATCTAATTGAAAGCCATAGATGAGAATTTGAGAGGTTATAATAGTTTTGTTTATTAAGATTAAAAAAGAAATTATTGTAGTATATAACTTATTGATTAATTTGCAGAAAATATAAAAGTTTTTTCATGTTGGTTTCTAATAATAAGAAAGAATCATTTAATTGAGTTTACGATATTTTAAATAACTTTTAATTATAAGTTACAATAAAAAAGTTTAATTATGCTGAGATTTCCGTTGCCTTTTAACTTTTGATTATTGAAAAGCTAAAATAATAATTTCGAACAAATAAATTGATATTTTTAAATTGTTTTTTTTTCAAAAAGTTAAAATATTGAGTCACGTTCCTTTCTATTCTTTTACACGGTATATTACTTGGCAAATAAGTAAAAAAGTAAATAAAAGATTGTTTATCCACTTGAATACTATCTTAATTACAATTTTTATCTATTCAAGATAATATATATATATATATATATAAAATATGTATATACTGAATTTTAATTTACATTAAAAATAATGAGAATAACACATGAAGATTTGTACAATAGACTATTCTCATATATCATTATTCTTATATATCATTGACTCTAAATATATTTTTACTCTCCAAAGCAAGAATTTAGCATGTCACATCACTTTGATAGAAAAGTATAAAAAAAGTCAAAACACCATAGACTTTGAATATTTGTATATAGTTACCAATACCCACCTCACTTCCTAACTTATCTTAAATGATGTGGAACTTTATAGGTATTACTCTCACATGTCCTTAAACCCAATTACATCCTCATTCTCCGATACAAGAATGTAACCCAAACCTCACAATACTTTAATACAAAACTATAAAGAATAATCAAATACATACTTAAAATATGTTCGACTAGGACATGAAATACTATGGACTTAGAATCCATTATATAATTACTAACACCCATTCTCTAACATATCCTAAACGATATGAGATTTTTTAAGATATTATTTTTATTAGCCTAACATATTTATATCTTTCAATTCTAAAAGAAAATACGTTGAATTTTAAGACTTTCACTTAACGAATTATTTTCACCGATCTCCCAAAAAAATAATTTATTTACCCTTAAAGTGGCACCTATTGATTGTGTAGGTGTGGTCAAATGTCAAATTTCCTTCAAACAAATTCATTGCCTTTTATCCAATTTTCACTTATCAAATTAAATCTGCTTAATTAATGAATTCTCGAAAATGTTAGTTTGTTTTTTATTCTCTATCCTCTCCAGGTTTCTTTGCAAAATTTTATTTAGTTTATATGAACTTCAAAAGTACTTCAGATGAACAAATCAACCAACCTAAACTTACTATTATACTACATAACCTCTTTTTTTCTACTTTACAAACAAATTAGCTTAATTCTAACCAAGTTTTTACGGTTCAATGACAGGAATTAAATTGTCATCAAAAAGAGAATAATTTGCAAAGTTACAACTAACAAATATTGACTTAGTTTATAAAATTTTGGAGCTTATTATCATTTTAGCTTTTTCTTCTTTTTTTGTCACAATACAGTATTTTTATGTAGGAGTTAGCCAATACATTTTTCATTATGGGGTTATATTAATTGACTCAATATAATTAATACTAAGATGGTGGGTATGATGCTTGAGTAATAATATTTTGTGCTTACAATAATTATTACTGTTTGAATTGAACGTAAGAGCTAAGTTGTACATAAAAAAACTCAAAAACACAACAAATTGGACAACTAGTTTCCAGAACTTCTTTCAAGAATCACTATAATACACTTGGTATACAAAGACTATTGAACACCTGAATTGAAATCTTCTAAATTTTATCTTTCAATTATTCACACGAATTTATAATCACAGTTACTCATAAACAAAATCTTATGTCGACCGACAGTTGCAACTTTAACTTAAAAGAAAAACTGTAAATATCTCACAAAGCCCTATTATATACCAATCCAAACAAACAACATTCAAGAGTTAGGCCTACTAAAAGAACAGCATCCTTAACTAATTGAATTTGTGAAACCATGTGATATAATTCCAAATAGATCGAGAAAGAAAAGATAGAAAATATTTACAGCAAAAAAAAAAAATACTATAAATCAAATTCTAATTCGATAAAATTAGCCTAGTTTCGACTATGTCTTACATGGAAATATTTACACAAAAATTTAAATTAAAAAATAATCGTAAAACAAACAAAAAATTAACATAGCTTAAAAGTCTAACATTTATCTTTTTAAAATTATCTATTTTAAATCTAACTCAATTTTACAACAAACTTTGTTAAACTAAATTTTTATATTATGTTAATTTTAAGTTTAATTCCATCTGTGTATCTAATTATATATTAAAAATTAGTTTTATCTCTATTCAACATATTCTTATGATTCTTAAAATAATAAATAACTTGGATTTATTTTTAACATCGTTTTTTTTTTATTTACTAATGACGATTGTTAAATCAATGTATTGATCTGAACAACTGCAGCATCGAATCACACATAATATAAAGTGACTAAAGAAAGTTGTAGAACCAATGTTACAAATTCATTTTTATCCGAACTCCACTTTATGGCCGTGGGAACTTTCATTACGATTTCTATAACTAAACTAATGCAGTACGTAAACTAACATAGAAAATTAGGAGGGGGTGATCACAATTAGTAAAATAGAGCATTTCACAATACAGAAAACGTTTGGGTATACGTCTTCACCATTCTTATTCAGGCAATCGAGATTTATCTCAAGTTTTAGAAAATGAAGTTTAAGATCAAATTTACTATCTTAGTTGAAATTCAATTCCTTTAGTTCACTATATTCTCCGACTAAGGATCCCAATTTCTTAATGATCAAGCAAATGCTAATTAAGATGAAGATCGGAAACCAATGAGATTTAGAAAAATCCATTGTGATTTCGTTACTGGTGAACCTCGTTCTCAGACTATCACATTATTTACGCTGCTTAACTTCATTTTCAACCCTTAGTTTCACATTACAATTGGAAGTAATTATAATACAGCTCTAACTTTATCCATGAATATATGTATCTTAATTCAGTATGTAATTAACAACTACATAAAGCTTTTACGTCCGGATTTCTTATTCCCTTGAATAAGAAAATCGGAATGAAAATGTGACTTCCATATTGAGTATTTAATTTAATTCATATTTTTTATTCATTCCACATTATATCCATTACATTTTATTTTAATTTTCTCTATAATTAATGTTTTGATATAGTAAATCATATTTAATAAATTGAATTTTAACATTTTTAACTTTAAATATTCTTAATAAAAAATATTTTTCAATTTTAAATCATCATACATCTCATCAATAGAGATGACGTGCCTTGATTTTAATCATTCATTTCCTAACTTTACTTTTCATTTTTAAGTGCCTTGTTTCTTTAATTTATTCACAGTTACTATAACAAAGTATTTATTATTAATAATAAAAATATCTAGTTATAAATAGTTTGTTTTTCTTTATATATATACACATATTATTTAAGCTTAAGATTATAATGGTGCATTAAACTTAAATCTTAATATAAAATATGATTAACAATGATTTTACCATTAAAAGTAAAAGCAAATTGAATCTATTTCATTACCTGTAAGCAAAAAAGAAAAACTACGAGCAACACAGAAAAAACAGGACATAAACTAAGAGATGCTAAATTACAAGTTTTAGACAAATGATACACGTATAATGATCTTCATAGTTGTTTTATAGAGGCATAAAGCCGAAGAACTCCTGGAATTTAAACAATACTTTCAGAGCAATTGTTTAACCATGAAATACATTTTAGTACAAATGCAAACTCTATGTTTTAGCTGAAACATAAACAAGCGTTAGTGTAATGACGAGGTATTCCGCAATTTTTTTCACAACAGATAATTATGCAGCATTACATCGAGTTTACAGGTTTTAAATTATAAACTCTCTATGCAAAGCAACCAAAATTTGATTTACTCAACTGCTGAATTTGACCCAAACCACTAAAAACCTCAACCCAAACTAACAAGTTTGGGTCAGGCTATCCGATTCACTCAAACCTATATAGGCCTTTTTACTATTTCTCACCCAAATATTTTCACGATTTTCACCCTGTGTCGATAGTCTTTTTTAAATATTAGTCAAATTAATTTTAATAGAACTTATTTTTAAAGCTTTAATTTGATTAAAGTGTATCCCCAAACTAATCTCAGATTCTCAAAACGTATTTTAAGTACAAACTGTATAACGAGGTGAGAAATTGATTTCAGTAAATTACCAAAGGGACACTAACATAAGCCTTAAAGAGATGCCTTGTTTTATAATATTCGGAGTATTTCTCACCTTTGAAGTTTGCCCCTTTTTTTGTGCTTGTCCAAATCCCAGTTTCGTGGTAGAATAAAATCCGTCTTCTATCACAGGTGAAAATATGGAAAAAAGAGGAATGCCAATCCGAAATTCTGCATTCTAGCTTTAAAACAGAATGTAAATATATACAAGTATTTGCACGTACATCGTTGTCCCACAAATGCAGCAAACATACCTTGTTCCACAGTTACATCATTTACACGGAAATGTAATTTCATATCGGTTATAAGTTGCAACACACAATAACCTGGCTTATTTATCCAAACATCTCTCACAATTCATTGATATGGAACAAAGGATAGGGATTGAAACCAAACTAGGTAGGATCTAAGAACAAGGCTTCATACCAGCCAACAGAAGCTAGTGTCATTCCAAAACGGACATGTAGCTTAAGATTTGTACACGAGTTTCCATTTGTTATCATCCCCTACTGATTTGAATTTGTGTGTATTAGGTAGCGGGCATGCCGTGCAGTAGTATAAGATGAAATTGCAGAGCCAGTCACGTCCAACGAGTGTTTAGCAAATCCAAAGCTCTTTCTAGTTACCACCCACACCGAATAGATGAATCCGGTCCAGCCTGATTCAAATTGATTTCCATGTTCAGTAGAGTTAACCCACAGAAAAAATAAGGATGATAAATAAAAAGTAACGTTGTGAAAATCCATCAAAGAAACATCAACATAATCTTAATTTTAGATTGAAGAGGATAAAATCAGATCCAGTTAAGTTAGTGATGCCATACAACCTTCCGCGTAGCTTTGATCTTCGCATGAATATTCTATAATTTTATTGAAATTCTGTTGCAGTAGTCCAGCACATCAGGAAATATTGGTCTACGCAAGTGTTTAATTGGTAAGCTCCTGAGTGAAGGAAAACTCTGATGGTAGACATTTTATATATATATATATATATATATATATATATATATATATATATATAACCCATTAAATCATCCGTGCTCATTAGCAATTCAGTAGGTAGTATTTTCACTAAGATAAGCAAAATGGCAATACCAGTGCAATAATTGCAATTATATTCAGAATTTTAAACATTCATTTGACCAATGGGATTCAGTGACTAGGAAAGGAAACTAGTACAATGTTGCCAGTATACAGAGGAGCTTTTCTATAGTGGGAAGGAAAATAACCAATAGAACAGTTAATCTGACAAAATGTCTGCCTAATTGTAACAAAAGGATGCAGTTTATATCTTAAATTTTATTCAGAGGCACACTTATTGAAGAGATATATGTCTATAACTGTACTCAATTGAATTTCAAAGAATTGATTAAAGTTTTTACAGTAGCGTAACTTGACACAAAATCAAACCTAAAACACGAAGCATTGAAAATGAAAGAGAAAAGAATGGTGACCAAGCACCTTGTTTACCTGTGATTATCAGAATAGCCACACATGCCCAAAATGTAGTAACTGAAATTGCAAATATGGCAATTGATAACGCTCCGATGTAGATAGCCGTAACAAAAGCAAAGAAAAGAGCCAAGAATCCTCCTGCAGCTGCCAAAGATATCAGCAGCGATATGACTATGGCATTTATGGTCGCAGCGAGAAGGAAAAGCATAAATACAAGCAGTCCTGTTAAAGCAACAAAACCAACTGCTCCAACCTGCAGTAATAAGGAAAAACAAAAATCGTAAACATTCTAAAGAAAAGAGAAATGTATCTTATCATAAATCTTTCCTTGAAATAAATATTATGAAGTTTTTATTTTACTTCAACTTAATTTTTTAAAAACGTATGTAAAATGCAATTAAACGACATCAAATCTGATAAGTGATAATCATGCGTCTCCTTTTGATTATTCCCACGATCAATATGACGAAAAGAAACAAACCCTGCATGCTTTGAAATCTAATGATGATCATATGCATGTTAATAACTCTATCGGAACGCCTCTTTAAGCCTCTTTTTTCATCGGCTTACTTCTACATCTACAACACAATGCAATACCTTCTCGAAACTACTACTTCTTAATACATAATGAAGCATCTTTATTGGGTTTCTTAACGGGATTTTTTACAAAGTTTGCAAGTTTATCAGATATTTTGCGAAATCGATAGTGCAAAATTGAGTTGAAATAACTTTAGGTATAATTTGTATTGGATCAAGATTCTTACACTTGATTTTTCCACTAATTTACTTTTAAAATAAAAATCTCAATATAAATAACTCCCACTTCAAAATCAATTTGAACTAAAATCAATGTTGAAAACCCTTATCCAAACGCACAGAAAAACCTAGCAATTCCTGATTAGATATTAGTGTAATAGTGTAAGCAGACCTCTATACACATACTAATTAAATTCTGAATGTTTTAAAAACAAAAACTCTTCAAGCTGAAAATCAGTTAATTACACCGAGGTCAATCTACTTGATTGAAACATTTAACCAATAGAAACGCATGCAGAAGCTAAAATCAGATCCTATAAAAGCTAGAAGAATGAATATATTCTTAAACAGTGAAGAAACGCCATTCAATCAACAAATCGAAGAAATACTACTCGATTGAATCATTTATTCTTACGGTGATGACGAAGAGCGCGCGGAGGGGAGTGCCGCCGCGAGACCAGAGGAGAACATCGCGGGCGGAGTTTCTGGAAGCTTCCGGAAGGAGCGGAGCGTTGTCGGCGACGGAGACCTTGATGCGACGAATTACAGATCCATCGTCACCGGGTCCCGGGAAGAGAATGGCGGAGGCGATGCGGTTAAGGACTTCCGGCAAAGAATCGTTCCCTGTTCTCTTCTTCTGCTTCACCTTAAGTTCTTCTTCTTCTTTAACGTAGAAGCCGTTACCATTATCATTGCCTTTGGAATTTTCTGCCATTTTCAGTTGCAGAGGAGAAAGAGTATGTGATTCGAATCTACTTTTTGTTAATGGGAAGAAGAGTTGCATCAAGGTTGGTCCCACGTGTGACTGCATATTTAGTGTGAAGACGGACACGTCATAGAGTGAGATTCACGTCGGCGGCATATTTTGAGCTTTATCTTCCACGTGGACGGTGTGATACACCTCTAACTAAGTCTGAGTCTCTTAAGAACGAAGATATTGAAAACTATTAAATGTTAAAAGAAAGAGAAAAGAAGAATTTGTGTTATTTTGTGACATGATTGAACCAACTTTAATATATATGAATTTATATATAAGTTAATTATAATTAAGATTTAACTATTATAATATTTTACTTTTATGTGCGTTTAAATGAATTTTAATTCATTTAGATTTTTTTATTTTTCTTTTTATGTTATGAGTATTTTTGCGCAATTCATCTAAATTTTCTTTTTATGTATAAAAATAAGAGGTACAAACAAGGAATGATAAATCTTTAGAAATATTATGGACGTGAATATAAATACTATTATATTTATTTTGTATTGCACGTGTACAATTAATATATTAAGAATGATAAAATGAGTTTGTTTATTCCATTTGTTTTCTGTTTTTTTTTTTTATTATTGATCCGTCA